>Ga0206103_100315_pt1 | contig 30941 bp, 30 predicted proteins | sample 1B5Ametagenome_FD_148638 | JGI IMG/M metagenome (GOLD analysis project Ga0206103, IMG submission 148638) | Enriched microbial communities from leaf-cutter ant dump, University of Wisconsin, Madison, United States - 1B5A | ecosystem: Environmental > Terrestrial > Nest > Insects nest > Nest dump... | reverse complement strand
CGGCAAACCCTCTGCGAAGAGGGGACGCAAAGCCACGGGGCCCACGGGGTCAGCCGAGCTACCGAACGACAAGGAGAGCCATCATGGCGACCACCACCCCCTCGACCGACGCCCCTCTGCAGCAGGGTGCGCTCCTGACCCCCGGCGAGGTCGCCGTGCTCTTCCGCGTCGACCCGAAGACGGTCACGCGCTGGGCGCAGGCCGGCAAGCTCTCGGCGGTCCGCACGCTCGGCGGGCACCGCCGCTTCCACGAGGCCGAGGTCCGTCAGCTCCTGCAGGGCGTCCCGCAGCAGCGCGTCGGCGAGTGAGCCTCGCGGGTCGTCCCCGCACTGCACGTACGACGAAGGGCCGGTGATGATCACCGGCCCTTCGTCGTTGCTGCGTCCGGGTGCGTGCGGCGCAGTCAGACGATCGTCGCGAGCACCGCGGTGCGCACGTCGTCGAGCGGTCGCGCGGGCTGGAACACGAGCCACTCGAGCCCGGCGACGAGGGTCGCGCCGAACAGCGCCGCCGCCGTGAGCGACGCGTCGCGCTCGGGCCAGGACGCGTGCACGACGTCGGCGAGCGCGCCCATCGACTCCTCGCGCACCTGGCGGATCGAGTCCTGCCACGCGCGCCCGGACCGGAACGACTCGGCGACGACGAGCTTGGCGAAGTCCGGGTGCGCCTGCACCTGCTCGAGGAGCGCACCGACCATCGCCTCGAGCGCGGCGCGCCCGGCGAGACCGTCGCCCGCGGCGCGCAGCGCGGCCGTGAGCCGCGACACGCCCTCGGCGATGATCGCCTCGAACAGCCCCGCCTTCGAGCCGAAGTTGTAGAACACGCTGCCCTTGGCGACGCCGGCCGCGGCCGCGATCTCGTCGACCGAGGTCGCGCCGATGCCGCGGTCGGCGACGAGCCTGAGCGCCGCGTCGACGATCTGACGCCGGGTGTCCGTCATGGTCGGCAACCCTAGATCGTCAGCGCCGGGTGGAGGCGCTCGAGCGACCAGGTGCGCAGGCGACCCGCACGCCACGCGGTGATGGCGAGGGATCCGACGAGCACGCCGGCGAGGACGGCGACCGACGCCCACAGCCGCGCGTCGAGCGTCCCGGTGATGACCTGCCGCAGGCCGGTCACGGCGTAGCTCATGGGCAGCAGCGGGTGGATCGCGCGGAAGAACGCGGGGGTCGTCTCGACGGGGTACGTGCCGCCCGACGAGGCGAGCTGGAGCATGAGGAGCGCGAGGATCGCGACCTTGCCCGCCGCGGGGCCGAGCACGGCCGTGAGCATCTGCTGCAGCGCCAGGAACGTCGCCGCGACGAGCAGCGTGAAGCCGATCGTGCCGACCGCCGAGCTCAGGTGCAGCCCGAGCCCGACGCGGACCACGCCGAGCATCACGGCGACCTGCGCGACCCCGAGCACGAGCGCCGGGAGGTAGCCCGCGAACGCGATGCGCCAGCCGGAGGTCGGCGTGGCGAGCGCGCGCGTGGGCAGGGGACGCAGCAGGAGCCACGTGATGAGCGCTCCGACGAACAGCGCGAGGGGCAGGAAGAACGGCGCGAAGCCCTCGCCGAAGCCCTCGGCCTCGCTCACGTGCGACTCGTCGAGCGTCACGGGCGACGCGATCGTCTCGGCACGCGCGTCGGTCGCGATGCCCGCGGGGATGGCGTCCGTGCCGGACGTGAGGCCGTCGGCGAGCGTGCCGACACCGTCCGTGAGGAGGCCGGAGCCGTCGGCGACCTGCTGGGCGCCGTCCGCGAGCGTCGTCGTGCCGTCGGCGAGCGCCGCGGCGCCGTCGGACAGTGCGGCGGTCCCATCGGTGAGCCGTGCCGCACCCTGGGCGAGCGAGCCGGTGCCGGTCGCCAGCGTGTGCGCGCCGTCCGCGAGCGTGCTCGCACCGGTCGCGAGGGCGCCGAGCCCGTCGGTCAGCGTGTCGGTCCCGTCGGCGAGCGTCGTCGCGCCGTCCGAGAGCGCCGCGACGCCGTCGGCGAGGTCCGCGGCACCCGCGGCGGCGTTCGTCGCGCCCGCGTCCAGCGCGGCCAGGCCGCCCGAGAGCGCGGCGACGTCCTCGTCGGACGGCAGCAGCCCCGCCTGGGTGGCGAGGCCCGAGGCGAGCTGCGCGGCGGTCGCGTCGCCGGCCTGGGCGCGTGCCGTCAGGTAGCCGGCGACCTGGCCCAGCCCGGTCCGCAGGTCGGGCACCGCGGTGAGCACGGGCGCGAGCTCGTCGTGCAGCGCCGTGACGCCCGCGGCGACCTGGGCCGTCCCCGTGCTGAGGTCGGTCGCGCCCGACGAGGCCGACGTCAGCCCGGACGCGAGCGCGGCCGCCCCGGTGTCGACACGGTGCGCACCGTCCGACGCGGAGCGGGCCGCGGATGCCAGCGTGTCGGCGCCCGTCGCGAGGTCGGTGGCGCCGTCGGCGGCGTCGCGCGCACCCGCCGCGAGGGTCGTGGCGCCCGCGTCGAGCGTCGCGCTGCCGTCGGCGAGGGCGTGGGCGCCGTCGGCGGACCGGTGGGCGCCGTCCGCGACCTGTGCGGCGCCGTCGCCGAGGTCGCCCGCCGCGGCCCGCAGGGTGAGCGCACCGTCGGCGGCCTGGGCGAAGCCGTCGCGGGCGTCGCCGAGCCCGACGAGCACGCGGTCGACCGCCTGCGTCCCGACCGACCCGGAGACCGCGGCCTCGACCTGCGCCATGGCGCTCCTGCCGAGCGTCGACGCGAGGAACGAGTTGGCGTCGTCGTACGTCACGAGGATGCGCGCGCTCGTCGGCGCGTCACCCGAGGCGGACGCGATGTCCGACGAGAAGTCCTCGGGCAGCGTCACCGCGAAGTAGTACGTGCCGTCCGCGACCCCGGCCGCGGCGTCGTCGGCGTCGGTGACGCGCCAGTCGAGGTCCGCCGACGCCGTGAGCTCGCCGGTCACCTCGTCGCCCGCGTGCAGCGGCGTGCCGTCCAGGACGGCGCCCTGGTCGGCGTTGACGAGCGCGACGGGGAGCCGGTCGAGGTTGCCGGTCGGGTCCCAGAAGGCCCACAGGTACAGGGCGCCGTACAGCAGCGGCACGAGGATCATCGCGGCGACGGCGAGGCGCGGCAGACGGCCGCGGCGGAACCGGCGCAGCTCGGTGCCGGTCGAGGTGAGGGCGGGCATGGAGAGGTCCTTCGTGCTGCGGTGTCGAGTGGGGTGGGCGGCGGGTCAGGCGGTCGTCGAGTCGGGCACGGCGTGCGGGCCGGTCGCGAGCGTCACGTGGGCGGGCGGGACGGACCACCGGGTCCGGCCGACCTCGTCGAGCGATGCGACGGACGCGACGACCGTGGTGCCACCGGCCGCGATCGCCTCGAGGCGGGCCCACACGGTGGCCCGTCGCGTGGTGTCGTGGACCTGGTCGACGTCGTCGACGACGAGCAGCGCGGGCCGCTGGGCCATCGCCAGCACGATGCGCAGGAGCATCGTGTCGACCTCGTCGAGGTCCCACACGACGGTGTCGAGGCGGGGCAGCGGCCGGTCGCCGACGACCGGCTCGGCGAGCGCTCGGAACGCGCGCTGGTCGGGACGCGGCACGCGTCGGTACCACGGCGCGAGCCACGTGAGCCGCTCGCGCACGACGTCGCCGACCGTGACGTTGCCGTCGAGCTCGTCGATGCCCGCGAAGCCCGCGATCGCGGCCCGACGCTGCACGGCACGCCGCTCGCGCGGCAGGTCGTGCCCGAGCACGCGCAGCGACGAGCCCACGTCGGGGACCATGCGACCCGCGAGCGTCAGCAGCAGGCTCGACCGGCCGGCGCCCTGCGGGCCCTGCACGACCGTGAGCGCACCGGTGGGCAGGTCGAGGTCGACCGGGCCGTAGACGATCCCGCGCTCGCCGTGCAGCTGCAGGTCGCGTGCGACGACCGCGGGGGCTCCGGGACGCGGCGCGGGGCCCGACGGGGCTGGGCCGGTGGCGATCGAGGTTGTGCTCGGGGTGGTGGCCGGGACGGTCGTCGTGACGTCGCTGGGGCTGGGCATCGCATCTCCTGACTGACTGGTCAGTACAAAACTCTAGACCCGGTCGACGCGTCGCCGCGTCGGCGCAGGCTGTCTCTCGCGTCACAGGGGGCCGACGAGCGACCCGTGGCACTCCCGGCGCGGACGCGGGCGCTCGTCGTGCGAGGATTCTCCGCATGGCGATGCGAGAGATCCGGACCGTCGGCGACCCCGTGCTGCGCACCCCGTGCGACCCGATCACCACGATCGACGACCGCGTGCGCTCGCTCGTCGACGACCTGCTCGAGACGGTCGACGCCGACGGCCGCGCGGGGCTCGCGGCCAACCAGATCGGCGTGGGCCTGCGCGCGTTCTCGTGGAACATCGACGACGAGATCGGCTACGTCCTCAACCCGCAGATCGTCGAGCTGTCCGAGGACGAGTACCAGGACGGCGACGAGGGCTGCCTGTCGGTCCCGGGCCTGTGGTACCCGACGCGACGTGCCTGGTACGCGCGCGTCGTCGGGCACGACCTCGACGGGCGCGAGGTCGTCGTCGAGGGCACCGAGCTCATGGCGCGGTGCCTGCAGCACGAGGTCGACCACCTCGACGGGATGCTCTATCTCGACCGCCTCGAGCGGTCGGTGCGCAAGAAGGCGATGCGCGCGATCCGCGAACAGCTCTGACGAGGTCGGCGCCCGGCTTGTCCGGGTCTGTCCACCCGTCCGGGCGAAGACCGGGTGAGAGCGTGCCGTGTCGCTTGGCGTCCGACGCGCCCGTCAGGCATCCTGAGCCCGTACGCCGCGTGCGCCGTCAGGTGCTCCGCAGCATCGATCGAGGTCGTTGGGGAAGACGAACCTCGAGCCGCTGATGGAGGACGACATGGCAGGTGCGATCACCCGTGGTGTGCTTTTCGTGCACTCCGCACCCCGTGCGCTGTGCCCGCACATCGAGTGGGCCGCGGGCAACGTGCTGGGCCAGCGCGTGTCGCTGGACTGGACGGAGCAGCCCGCCGGACCGGCGTTCTTCCGTGCCGAGCACTCGTGGCAGGGCACGCCCGGCACCGGGGCCCGCCTGGCGTCCGCGCTGCGCGGCTGGGCGCACCTGCGCTACGAGATCACCGAGGAGCCGAGCCACGGCGTCGACGGGTCGCGCTGGAGCCACACGCCCGACCTCGGCATCTTCCACGCGCAGACCGACGTGCACGGCAACGTCGTCGTCCCCGAGGACCGCATCCGGGCGGCGCTCGAGCGGGCGGCGGACCCGGAGCGGCTGCGCGCCGAGCTCGACCTCGCGATGGGCCAGGCGTGGGACGACGAGCTCGAGCCGTTCCGCTACGCGGGTGCCGGTGCGCCCGTGCGCTGGCTGCACCGCGTGGGCTGAGACCGGCGTCGGGCCCGTCAGGTGCCCGTCAGGCAGGGACGACGAAGGGGCGCCTCCCGGCTCGGGGCGCCCCTTCGTCGTACCTGCTGCTGACCCGGTGCTCAGACCGACGTCACGACGAGCGCGACGTTGTGACCGCCGAACCCGAACGAGTTGTTGATCGCGGCGACGTCGCCCGAGCGCAGCGTGCGCGGCGTGTCGCGCACGAGGTCGAGGACGAGCTCCGGGTCGGGCTGCGCGACGTTGATCGTCGGCGGCGCCGTGCGCTCGTGGAGCGCGAGCACGGTGAAGATCGTCTCGAGGGCCCCGGCGCCCCCGAGCAGGTGGCCGGTCATCGACTTCGTCGCCGACAGCGCGACGTGGTCGGCGTCGTCACCGAGGACGCCGCGGATCGAGCGCGCCTCGATGAGGTCGCCGACGACCGTCGACGTCGCGTGCGCGTTGACGTGCACGACGTCCGTGGCCGCGACGCCCGACTCCGCGAGGGCCGCGCGCATCGCACGGATCTGCCCGTCGCCGCTCGGCTCGGGGGACGTGATGTGGTAGCCGTCGGCCGACAGGCCGACCCCGGCGATCCTCGCGTAGACGCGTGCGCCGCGCGCCGCGGCGTGCTCGGCGCTCTCGAGCACGACGATGCCCGCGCCCTCGCCGATGACGAAGCCGTCCCGGTCGACGTCGTACGGACGCGACGCACCCGTCGGGTCGTCGTTGCGCAGCGAGAGCGTCCGCGAGGCCGCGAACGCCGCGATGGGCATGGGGTGGATCGTCGCCTCGGTGCCGCCCGCGACGACGACGTCCGCGCGGCCCGCACGGATCATGTCGACGCCGTAGCCGATCGCCTCGGCGCCCGACGCGCACGCCGACACGAGCGCGTGCGCACCGGCCTTGGCGCCGAGCTCGAGCGACACGTACGCGACGGGGGAGTTGGGCATGAGCATGGGGACGGTCATGGGCAGGACGCGCCGCGCGCCCTTCTCCCGCAGGACGTCCCAGCCGTCGAGCGTCGTCCAGATGCCGCCGATGCCCGACGAGACGACCGCGCCGAGCCGCTCGCCGTCGACCTCGGGCGTGCCCGCGTCGGACCACGCCTCGCGCGCCGCGATCATCGCGTACTGCGCCGAGGGGTCCATGCGCTTGAGCTCGGGCTTCGGGAGCACGTCCTCCGGCTTGACCTTGATGGTCGCGGCGAACTGCACGGGGATGCCGTACTGCTCCGACCAGTCCTCCTCGAACGGGCGCGCGCCGGACTCGCCGGCGAGCGCGGCCGCCCACGTGCTCCGGGCGTCGCCGCCCAGCGGCGTCGTGGCGCCGATCCCGGTGACGACGACATCAGTCGTACGGCTCATCGTGTGCTCCCAAGTGGTGCGGGCTGTCGTTCGAGGTCCCCCTCCGCGCGGTCGGTGCGGAGGGCGGGGTGCGGGGCCGGTGGGGCCCGCGGTCCGTCCTGCGCCGGTCGACGCAGGACGGACCCGAGGGATCAGGACCGGCGCAGGGTCGGCCGCGCGCGGCTCAGGCCTGCGCGTTCGCGATGAAGCTGACGGCGTCGCCGACCGTGCCGAGGTTCTTGACCTCGTCGTCGGGGATGCGGACGTCGAACTTCTCCTCGGCGAGCGTGACGATCGTCATCATCGACAGCGAGTCGATGTCGAGGTCGTCCGTGAACGACTTCTCGAGCTGGACCGCGTCGGTCGGCAGGCCGGTCTCCTCGCTGACGATCTCGGCCAGGCCGGCCAGGATCTCCTGCTCGCTGTACGCCATGGGTGTCTCCTTCGTGGGCGGAACGGGTCGGACGAACGGTACAGCCGGACGGCCGGACCGAGAGGGAGGTGCAAGGTCGTCGGACGACCCCGCGGGGACGTGCGGATCAGGGCAGGACGACGACCTGCGACGCGTAGACGAGGCCCGCACCGAACCCGATCTGCAGCGCCAGCGCGCCCGAGGACACCTGTCCCTCGCGCAGCAGACGCTCGGTCGCGAGCGGGATCGACGCGGCCGACGTGTTGCCCGTGTCGGCGATGTCACGCGCGACGACGACCGACTCGGGCAGCTTCAGCTGCTTGATCATCTGGTCGATGATCCGCATGTTCGCCTGGTGCGGGATGAAGGCCTCGATGTCGTCGGCCGTGACGCCCGCGGCGTCGAGCGCCTTCTGGGCGACCGGGGCCATCTGCCACACGGCCCACTTGAAGACCGACTGGCCCTCCTGGCGCAGCGTGGGCCACCCCGCGCCGTCCTGCGTGGCCTTCCACGAGTGCGTCTGGCGGATGGCCTGCGCCTGCGAGCCGTCCGAGCCCCACACCGTCGGGCCGATGCCCGGCGTGTCCGACGGGCCGATGACGACCGCGCCGGCACCGTCGCCCAGCAGGAACGAGATCGAGCGGTCGGTCGGGTCGACGAAGTCGCTCATCTTCTCGGCGCCGATCACGAGCACGTGCCGCGCGGTCCCGGCGCGCACGAGCGCGTCCGCCTGACCGATGCCGTAGCAGTAGCCCGCGCACGCCGCCGAGACGTCGAACGCGGCCGCCGGCGTCGCGCCGATCCGGTCCGCGATGATCGCCGCGCCCGCGGGCGTCTGGTGGAAGTAGGTGACGGTCGACAGGATGACGGCGTCGATGTCCGCACCCGTCAGGCCCGCGTGGTCGAGCGCCTGGCGCGCGGCCGCCTCGGCGAGGTCGAGCACGTCCTTGTCCGCCGTGGTGCGCGCGCGCGTGACGATGCCGGTCCGCTGCCGGATCCACTCGTCCGACGAGTCGATCGGACCCGCGATGTCGTCGTTCGTGACGAGGTTCTCGCCGCGGACGCCGCCGATCCCGAGGATCCGGGTGTGGGCGGGACCGGTGGCCTGCGTGAGGGTGGGACGGGTCACGACGACTGCTCCTGGCTGCTCGCGGAGGGGGTCTGGGCCGAGGCGTGGCGGCGCACGAGGTCACGTGCCGCGTCGAGGTCGGCAGGGGTCTTGACGGCGAGCGTCTCGACCCCGGGCAGCGTACGTCGCGCGAGGCCCGTGAGCACACCGCCCGGCGCGACCTCGAGCAGGCCGGTGACGCCGAGCTCGAGCAGGGTCGCGCAGCACAGGTCCCAGCGCACGGGGTTGGCGACCTGCTGGACGATCAGGTCGAGCGCCTGCGTGCCGGTCGGCACGGCCGAGCCGTCCCGGTTGGTGAGCAGCGCGAGGCCCGGGTCGGCGGGGACGACGACACCCGCGGCGGTGCGCAGCTCGTCGACCGCGGAGGCCATGTGTGACGTGTGGAACGCGCCCGCGACCTGGAGCGGGACGACGCGCGCCTTCGTCGGCGGCTCGGCCGTGAGCGCGGCGAGCGCCTCGAGCGTGCCCGCGGCGACGACCTGGCCGCCTCCGTTGACGTTCGCGGGGACGAGCCCGTGCCGCTCGAGCGTCGCGAGCACCTCGTCGGGGTCGCCGCCGAGGACGGCGCTCATCCCGGTGGGCGTGACGGCCGCCGCACGCGCCATGGCGGAGCCGCGCACCGCGACGAGCCGCAGCGCCTCGTCGTCCGTCAGCACGCCCGCGACGGCCGCGGCGGCGAGCTCGCCGACCGAGTGACCCGCGGTGACGTCGACCCGGTCCGCGACCGCGGCACCGAGCGGCGACCCCGTCGGTACGTCGAGCACCGCGCGCAGCGTGGCGAGCGCGGACGCGACGAGCAGCGGCTGGGCCACGGCGGTGTCACGGATCGTGTCCGCGTCCGACGTGGTGCCGTGCGCGGCGAGGTCGAGGCCGGACGCCTGCGAGGCGCGGCCGATCGACTCGGCGACGGAGGGCAGCTCGAGCCAGGGCGCGAGCATGCCGGGGGACTGGGCGCCCTGACCCGGGCAGACGACGACGAGCACGCGTCAACTCTGCCCGCCGCGCGCCCGGTGCCCGGTTCGCGCCACGCACCGAGATTGCCGTACGGCGTTGTGCGGGTCCTACAACAGGCTCGTCGGACCGGATGTGCGCTGACGCCCGTCGCCGAGCGTCAGCGCGAGCCGCCCACGGTCGCGCGTACGTCCCGCGCGGCTCACGCGGGTGCGTCGAGCCGGCCCACGGCGAGCGCGGTCTGCAGCACGTACGACTCGCGCGGGTCCAGCGGGTCCCACCCGGTCACGTCCGCGACGCGCTTGAGGCGGTAGCGCACGGTGTTCGGGTGCACGTACAGCGTGCGCGCCGCGGCCTCGAGCGACCGCCCCGCACCCAGGTAGGCGGAGATCGTCTCGAGCAGCGCCCCCTGGCTCGCCGCGAGCGGCTCGAACGCCTGCGCGACGAGCGTGCGGCGCGCGAGCGGGTCGCCGACGAGCACCCGCTCGGGGAGCAGCTCGTCGGCCGTGACCGGACGCGGCGCCTGCGGCCACGCGGCCGCGGCCTGCAGCCCGGCGAGCGCCGCTCGGGCGGAGCGGGCGCTCTCCGTGAGGTCCGGGACCTGCGGTCCGACGACCACGGGGCCCGGGCCGAACCGGGGCAGCAGCGCCGTGACGGCCGCGCGCAGATCACCTTCGCCGCCGAGGAACACCACGAGCCGGTCGCCCTGGATCCCGACGAGCGCGTCGTCGGCCGCGCGCCGCGTCGCACGGCGCAGGTCCGCCGCGCGGCTCTCGTCGATCGGCGACGCCGTGGTCCCGACCACGACGAGCGTGGGGCCGCGCCCGCCCCAGCCCAGCGCCGCGACGCGCGAGCGGATCGAGTCGTCCACGTCGCCCCGCACGAGCGCGTCGACGACGAGCGCCTCGAGCCGGGCGTCCCACGCGCCGCGCACCTCGGCGGCCCGCGCGTAGACCTCGGCCGCGGAGAACGCGACCTCGCGCGAGTACAGCAGCACCGCCTCGCGCAGGTCCCGCTCCTCGCCGGGCGCGGCGAGCTGGTCGGCGTGCGTCTCGACGACGTCGACGACGACGCGCACGAGGTGCAGCGTGTGCTGCAGCGAGATCGAGCGCGTCAGCTCGGGCGGGGCGCTCGCGAAGATGTCGCTCACGCCGTGGGGCGGCCGCGACGAGTCCGCGAACCACGCGATGAACGCGCTGATGCCCGCCTGCGCGACGAGCCCCACCCACGAGCGGTCCTCGGCCGGGAGCGCGCGGTACCAGTCGAGGTCGTCGTCGAGCCGACGCATCGCGGCCGCGGCGAGCATGCCCGCGCCCTCGCGCACGCGGCGCTGCGTCTCGGTCGGCGGGTGCGCCGCCGCGGGGCCGGTGGGCGCGCCGGTCGGCGGGTGCTCGGCGGCGGTGCGTCGGCGAGCGGGGTCGACGGTGCGGGCCATGCGCCGAGCATAGGGGCGTGGGTTGTGGGAAGTCGACAAACCCGCTCGGGATGCGCGGGTGCACCACGTCGCGCCGACGGGTACCCGACGAGAGGGGCGCGCGTCCCGTACGCGGCGTGCGTCCCGTTGAGGGCGGTGCGTGCGGGTCCCACGCGTTAGGGTCGCTGCATGGCTCTGCTGCCCCGTCTGAGACAGCTCATGCGCCGGCCGTCCTCCGCGTCACGCGTGGGCGCCCGCCGCCCGACGAGCACTGCCCGGCGCGGCGACACGCTCCACGAGGACGCCCTGCGGTCCATGCTCTCGGACGATCCCAACAACGTGCGCGCGTTCGCGGCCCTCGCCGAGATCGTGCGTCGCCGTGCCGCCGAGGCCGGACCCGACGGCGACCCGCTGACCGCCCCGCAGGACGAGGTGGCCCGCCAGCGCGCGGCCGACCTCGCGGTCTGGGCGCTGGGCGAGGAGCTCGCCGGCAACCCCCGTGCGTGGTACCCGCTCATCGAGGTCGCGCGGCTGTCGGTGCGCGACGACCACGAGGGCACGCTGCGTCGGCTCACCACGGCCGCCGAGCGGGACCCGTCGGGCACCGCGCTCGTCGAGGCGCTCGCGCTGCTGCGCGACGCGGGTCAGCCGGTCGAGGCGCTCGGTCTCGGCGTCGGGCACTGGCGCCCGCGCGAGCAGGACCCCGAGGTGGCCCGGCAGCTCGTGCTCGCGGCGATCGAGGCCGACCGGCCGCTCGAGGCGAAGCAGTACGTCGCGAACCTCGAGCTCTACCCGGACCAGAAGGCGGTCGCGGGCCTGCGCGACGAGCTCGCGCACGTGGTCGCCCAGGCGCAGCAGGCGATGCCGGGAACCTGACCAGCGCCTGACCCGAAGCCGTCCGGCCGCCGATCGGCCGCCGTCGACCGGCAGCCGCAGACAGGACGAGGGGCCGACGACGCCGTGTCGTCGGCCCCTCGTCACGTCGTCAGGCGGTCAGCTCTCGCCGCCCGCGTTGCCGGACGTGCCGGCGTTGACGTCGTGCAGGCGGTAGCGCTCGATGGCCTGCGCGGGCACGTCGGCGGCCACGGCGCCCGTGCGCGCGAGCTGCTGGAGCACGCGCACCGCGGTCGACGGACCGTCGATCTTGAAGTGGCGACGTGCGGCGGCGCGCGTGTCGGAGAAGCCGAAGCCGTCCGCACCGAGCGTCGCGTACGTCCCGGGCACCCACGCTCGCACCTGGTCGGCGACGAGGTGGTCGTAGTCCGTCGTCGCGACGAACGGGCCCTCGGCGCCCTGGAGCTTGCTCGTGAGGTACGCCGTGCGGGGCTCCTCGCCCGGGTGCAGGAACGCCTGCTGGTCGGCGGCCAGGCCGTCGCGGCGCAGCTCGCTCCACGACGTCACGGACCACACCGCGGCGCGCACGCCCCAGTCCTCGGCGAGCAGCTGCTGCGCCTCGAGCGCCCACGGCACGGCCACGCCGGACGCCAGGATCTGGGCGCGCGGCCCGTCACCCTCCGCCGGGGACAGCAGGTAGATGCCCTTGAGGATGCCCTCGACGTCGACGCCCTCCGGCTCGGCCGGCTGGACGATCGGCTCGTTGTAGACGGTGAGGTAGTAGACGACGTCACGGTCGCGGCCGCCGTTGTCCTCGCCGTACATGCGCTCGATGCCGTCGCGCACGATGTGCCGGATCTCGTACCCGTACGCCGGGTCGTAGTGCACCATGTGCGGCATCGTGCCCGCGAGGATCGGCGAGTGGCCGTCCGCGTGCTGCAGACCCTCACCGGTCAGCGTCGTGCGACCCGCCGTGGCCCCGACGAGGAAGCCGCGCGCCATCTGGTCGCCGGCCGCCCAGAACTGGTCGCCCGTGCGCTGGAAGCCGAACATCGAGTAGTAGAAGTAGAACGGCACCAGCGGCTCGCCGTGCGTCGCGTACGACGTGCCGACCGCCTGGAACGCGGAGGCCGAGCCGGCCTCGTTGATCCCGGTGTGCATGATCTGCCCGGACTCGGACTCCTTGTAGCTCAGCATGAGCTCGCGGTCGACCGCGAGGTAGTGCTGGCCGACGGTGTTGAAGATCTTCGCGCTCGGGAAGATCGCGTCCAGACCGAACGTGCGGGCCTCGTCGGGGATGATCGGCACCAGGCGGTGGCCGAACTCCTTGTCCTTGATGAGGTCCTTGAAGAGGCGCACGAGCGCCATCGTCGTGGCGACCTCCTGGTGCCCCGAACCCTTGGCCAGGCTCTCGTACTTCTCCGGCGCGGGCGTCGTGACCGGCGTGTGCGTCGCACGGCGCTCCGGCACGAAGCCGCCGAGCTGACGACGCCGCTCCAGCATGTACTGGATCGCCTCGTCGTCGTTGCCCGGGTGGAAGTACGGCGGGACGTACGGGTTCTCCTCGAGCTGCGCGTCCGTGAACGGGATGTGCAGCGTGTCGCGCAGGAGCTTGAGGTCGTCGATCTTGAGCTTCTTCATCTGGTGCGTCGCGTTGCGACCCGCGAAGCCCGAGCCCAGCCCGTAGCCCTTGATGGTGTGCGCCAGGATCACGGTCGGCTGGCCCGTGTGCTCGCGGGCCGCCTTGTACGCCGCGTAGATCTTGCGGTAGTCGTGACCGCCGCGCTTGAGCGCCCAGATCTCGTCGTCCGTCATCCGCTCGACGAGCTGCTTGGTGCGCGGGTCGCGCCCGAAGAAGTGCTCGCGGATGAACGCGCCGTCCTCGGCGCGGTACGTCTGGAAGTCGCCGTCGGGCGTGGTGTTCATGAGGTGCACGAGCGCGCGGTCCTTGTCCGCGTTCAGCAGCGCGTCCCACTCCCGGCCCCACACGACCTTGATGACGTTCCAGCCCGCACCCCGGAACTCGGCCTCGAGCTCCTGGATGATCTTGCCGTTGCCGCGGACCGGGCCGTCGAGGCGCTGCAGGTTGCAGTTCACGACGAACGTGAGGTTGTCGAGGTTCTGCTGCGCCGCGAGGTGGATGAGGCCGCGCGACTCCGGCTCGTCCATCTCGCCGTCGCCGAGGAACGCCCACACGTCCTGCTGGCTCGTGTCCTTGATGCCGCGGTTGTGCAGGTAGCGGTTGGTCCACGCCTGGTAGATCGCGCCCGACGGGCCCAGGCCCATCGACACCGTCGGGAACTCCCACAGGTCCGGCGCGAGGCGCGGGTGCGGGTACGACGGCAGGCCGCCGCCCGGGTGGGACAGCTCCTGGCGGAACCCGTCGAGCTGGTGCTCGCTCAGGCGGCCCTCGAGGAACGCGCGGGCGTAGACGCCGGGGGAGGCGTGGCCCTGGAAGTAGACCTGGTCACCGCCGCCCGGGTGGTCCTTGCCGCGGAAGAAGTGGTTGAGCCCGACCTCGTAGAGCGTCGCCACCGACGCGTACGACGAGATGTGCCCGCCGACCCCGATGCCGGGACGCTGCGCGCGCGTGACCATGACGGCCGCGTTCCAGCGGTTCCACGAGCGGTAGCGGCGCTCGATGACCTCGTCACCCGGGAAGTACGGCTCGTTGTGCACCGCGATGGTGTTGACGTACGGGGTGTTGAGCGACGAGGGGATCGCGACGTTGCGCTCCCGCGCGTGCCGCAGCAGGCTCATGAGCACGTAGCGCGCTCGGGGGCCGCCCTTGTCGTCGATGAGCCCGTCGAGGGACTCCACCCACTCCCCGGTCTCCTCGGGGTCGATGTCCGGTACCTGGCTGAGCAGGCCGCCGATGAGCGGGCCTGTCTCGTCGATCTGAGCCACCAGTGCTCCTCGCCTCTCGTCCGCGCGCGGGGCCGGGTCGGCCACGGCGCACATCGTCGGCCCGGGCCCGGGCGCGGCTGGGTGCGCGAGCACGGGTGCGGGTAGTCCGAGCCATTGTCTGCCGTCGGGCACCGGAAAGTCACACGCGGGTCATGTCCTGGGCACGTGAGATCCGTGACATGACTCGTCCGTCACACCCTTGCCAGGTGGCCGCTGCTGCGGTGGGCTAGGTTGTGCGGACATCAGGAGGTGCCGGACGAGCCGGTCGGGCACCCGGAGGAAGGGATCGGACGGGGACGTGTCAGCCAGTGCGGACGCCGGGGAGCAGAGCTCTGCCCGGCTGGGCTTCGCCTCGGGTCAGGTGATCCAGGAGTTCGGCTACGACGACGACGTCGACGAGACGCTGCGCTCGGCGATCGAGGCCGTGACCGGGACCGACCTGGTCGACGAGGACTACGACGACGTCACCGACGGTGCCGTGATCTGGTTCCGCGACGACGACGGCGACCTCACCGACTTCCTCGTGGACGCCATGACGGTGCTCGAGGACAACGGCCCGATCTGGGTGTTCTCGCCGAAGCCCGGCCGCCCGGGCCACGTGTCGCACTCCGACATCGAGGAGGCCGCGACCACGTCCGGCCTGCACGCGATGTCGACGTTCGCGATCGCGGCCGACTGGTCGGCGTGCCGCCTCGGCACGCGCGGCCGCGGCAAGTGAGCGGCCCGCTCGTCGGCGCCCCGGCGCCCGACTTCTCGATGCCCGACACGCACGGGACGCCCGTGACGCTCGCGTCCCTGCGCGGCGCGCCCGCCGTGCTCGTGTTCGTGCCCTTCGCGTTCTCGGGCACGTGCACGGGCGAGCTGTGCGAGCTGCGGGACAACCTCGCCGAGTTCGCGTCGGCCGGCGTCCGCCTGCTCGGGGTCTCGTGCGACCCGATGTTCTCGCTACGGGCCTGGGCCGAGCACGAGGGGTACACCTTCGACCTGCTCTCGGACTTCTGGCCGCACGGTGCCGCGTCGCGCGCCTACGGCGTGTTCGACGAGGCGAGCGGCCACGCGCTGCGCGGCTCGTTCCTCGTGGACGCCGACGGCGTGCTGCGCTGGAGCGTCGTCAACCCGCGCGGCCAGGCGCGTCCGCTCGCCGCGTACCGCGAGGCGCTCGCCGCGCTCTGACGCCGTCTGTGCAGGCCGCCGGGACGGGCGGCTGCCGGTAGGCTATGCCGCCGTCGCGGCCTGCGGGCCGCGCACGACAGGGGCCTGTAGCTCAGCTGGTCAGAGCACCGCGCTTACACCGCGGGGGTCGCCGGTTCGAACCCGGCCGGGCCCACCCGACGCGAAGGTCCGAGCAGGCGCGGGCGTGCGCGACGACGCGAGCGGAGGAGCCGTGGCCCACGTCTCGACGGTCTCCGTGCGGCCCGTGAAGTCGCTGCGCGGCGTCGACGTCGCTCGGGTCGCACTGGATCCGCTGGGTCCGCGGGGCGACCGACGGTGGATGGTCGTCGAGCCGTCGGGCGACACGCTGACGGCACGCGCGCTGCCCGCGATGCTGGGGGTCACGGCCCGTCCGCTCGACGGCGGGATCGAGCTGTCCGCGCCCGGCGCGCGCACGCTCGTCGTGCCCGAGCCCGTGGGCGGGGCACGGGTGGACGTGACGATGTCGCGTGTGGGCTGGGCGACCGGGTGCCCGCCCGAGGCGGACGCGTGGCTCACCGCCGTGCTCGGCCGGCCGGTGCGGCTCGTCTGGCTCGACGACCCGCGCCGGCGCTCGGTCTCGCCGACGCACGGCGGTCGGCCCGGCGACCTGCTGAGCCTGGCCGACGCGGGTCCCGTGCACCTCACGACGACGGCGTCGCTCGCGGCGCTCAACGGGTGGCTGGCGCGGGAGCACGGTGACGAGGTGCTGCCCATGGAGCGGTTCCGGCCGACGGTCGTCGTCGACGGGGACCTCGAGCCGTTCGTCGAGGACCGGTGGGCCCGCGTGCGGGTCGGTGAGGTCGTGCTGCGGTTCGCGCAGCGGTGCGACCGGTGCGTCATGACGACGATCGACCTCGCGACCCTGCGGACGACGAAGGAGCCGACGCGCACGCTCGCGCGGCACCGCCGCCAGGACGGCAAGGTCTGGTTCGGCATCCGGCTCGTGCCCGAGACGCTCGGCGAGCTCGTCGTCGGGGCGCAGGTGGAACCGCTGGCCTGAAGATCAGACCGGTGCGGGCGTCGCGCGCGCGTCCTCGACGCGGGCCCGGGTGAGCAGCCCGGACAGGCCGCGGCGCGTCGCGGGCACGACGAGCACTGCGAGCGCTCCGAGCAGCCAGCCCGCGGCCGTCAGCGCGGTGACGGTGTCGTCGGGCAGCGCGTCGAAGGACGACGCCGACGTCAGGACCCACCACAGGCCGCCCACGACGAGCGCGCGGGCCAGCGTGCGAGCGCGCAGGGCTGCGCCGCGGGTCTCGTCGGACCAGCGCGGTTCCAGCCAGACGATCCGCTGCCCCCACGACGCGCCCGAGCCGATCAGCGCGGGGAGGGCGAACACGAGGACGAGCGGCAGGGCGTCCGCGAGCCACGGCTCGGGCGCGCCGGCGACCTCGGTGCGGCTCGCGCCGCCGACCGCGAGGAGCACCCGGTGCACGACGGTGACACCGACGCTGATCGCGAGCGCGCCGCCCGCGTCGAGCGCCATGCCGGTCCAGCGGCGCCAGGAGGACACCGGGCGGGGGAGGTGACGTGCGGTCGCGAGCGACGACGAGGACGGCACGACGTGCAGCAGGAGGGGCGCGACGACCGCGCCCGCGAACGCGCCCGCGGTGTTGGTGAGGAGGTCGTCGACGTCGCCCACGCGGTAGGCGCAGCCGACCAGGCCGAACACGCCCGTGTACTGCGTGACCTCGATCGCGAGCGACGTGAGCGCACCGAGCAGCGTCGTCACGACGATGCCCGCGCGCGTCAGGACCCGTACCAGGACGCCGAACGGCACGAACAGCAGCACGTTGAACGCGAGCTGCAGGAACACGACCGAGCGCAGCATCGCGCGTGTCCCGACGTCGGCCCGCACCGCGCGCAGGTCGCGGACCATCTGGAGCGGGTCGCCGTTGTGGTTCGCCGCGTGCTCGGCGCACCACGTCGCGCGGTCGCCCGTGGGCAGCGGCAGGAGCGTGTAGGCGACGAGCGCGACGACGAACACGCACGCGGCGGCGACCGTGATCAGACGGCGCACGGACGGGCGGCCGAACGCCCGGAACTGCCAGACCAGCGCGGGGACGAACAGGACGAGGAAGAGCGCCGTCCCCAGCAGCACGCCGGTGTAGGCGGGCCACGTCCATGCCTCTCGCATGCCGGTCACCGTACGGGCCCGCCCCGGGACCCGCGCGTGGTGTCCACCCCGCCCCACCTGGTGCGGGACGCCTCGGCGGTCGGTGTCGGGACCGCCCGGTAGCGTGCGGCTCGTGAACGCACCCCGGCTGGCCGACGTCGTCCGTGTCCTCGAGCGCCGCTACCCGCCGTCGACCGCGGAGACGTGGGACGCGGTCGGGCTCGTCGCGGGCGACCCCGACGCGCCCGTGCGGCGCGTGCTGCTCGCGGTCGACCCCGTCGCGACCGTCGCCGACGAGGCGCTCGAGTGGGACGCCGACCTCGTGGTGACGCACCACCCGCTGTTCCTGCGGGGCGTGCACTCTGTCGCGGCGACGACGTTCAAGGGCGCGCTCGTGCACCGGCTCGTGCGCGGCGGGTGCGCGTTGTACGCGGCGCACACGAACGCCGACGCGGCGCGCGGAGGTGTGGCCGAGGCGCTCGCGGGCGCGCTGGGTGTGGTCGACCTGGTGCCGCTCGTGGCCGACGGCGACGGAGAGACGGGCACGGGGCGCGTCGGGCGGCTCGCGACGCCGACGACGCTGCGCGCGTTCGCCCAGGCGGTCGCGGACGCGACCCCGCCGACCGCGCAGGGTGTGCGGTTCGCGGGGGACCCGGACGGCCGGGTCGAGCGGGTCGCGCTCGTCGGCGGCTCGGGCGACCCGTTCTTCGACGCGGCGCGCGAGGCGGGGGCGGACGTGTACGTCACGGCCGACCTGCGCCACCACCCGGCGTCCGAGCAGCGTGAGCGGGCCGAGCACGACGCGCGCGTCGGCGGCCGGGCGACGCCCTACCTCGTCGACCTCGCGCACTTCGCGTCCGAGTGGCCGTGGCTCGCGCTCGCCGCGCGCGACCTCGTCGCCGACCTCGTCGGGCTGGGCACTACGGTGGAGACCCGCGTGAGCGTGCGGCGCACCGACCCGTGGACGGGCCGGGTGGGCAGCACGGCCGGCGCGGACTGAGCGGGGCCGCACCTGAACCCCAGCACGACCGACCAGCACGAACGACCAGCACGAACGAGCAGCACGACGAGCGACGCGCACCGCGCGTACGGAAGGAACCCCGTGCCGAACGCCCCCGCAGCGGACCAGCGCCGACTCCTCGACGTCCAGGCGCTCGACACGCGCCTCGACCAGCTGGCCCACAAGCGCCGCACGCTGCCCGAGCACGCGCGCATCACCGAGCTCGACGCCCAGGTCGCCGATCTGCACACCGCGCTCGTGACGTCGCAGACGGCGGTGGCCGACCTGCGCCGCGAGCTCGCGAAGGCCGAGGCCGACGTCCAGCAGGTGCGGGACCGCTCGGCACGCAACCAGGCGCGGCTCGACGCCGGCCAGGGGACCGCGAAGGACCTGCAGGCGCTGCAGCACGAGCTCGAGTCGCTCGCGAAGCGGCAGGGCGACCTCGAGGAGGTCGAGCTCGAGGTCATGGAGCGGCTCGAGGCGCACGAGAGCGCCCTCGGCGAGGTGTCCGCCGCGCACGCGCAGCTCGTCGAGAGCAGGTCCGCGGTCGAGGCGCAGCGCGACGCCGCGCTCGCGGACGTCGACGCTCAGGCGGCCCAGGTGCAGGCGGAGCGATCGACCGCCGCCGCGGGGCTCGAGGCGACGCTCGTCGCGCTGTACGACCGGCTGCGCGGCCAGCTCGGTGGCGTCGGTGCCGCGGCCCTGCGCGGACGCCGGTGCGAGGGCTGCCGGCTCGAGCTCAACCCGCTCGACCTGGACGCGATCACGAACAAGCCCGACGACGCCGTGGTGCGCTGCGAGGAGTGCGGCCGGATCCTGGTGCGGCTGCCCGAGGGGCAGTGATGCGTCGCCTCGTCGTCGAGGCCGACGGCGGGTCCCGCGGCAACCCGGGACCCGCGGGGTACGGGGCCGTCGTGCGGGACGCGGTCACAGGCGACGTGCTCGCCGAGCGCGCGGACTACCTCGGCGTCGCGTCGAACAACGTCGCCGAGTACTCGGGCCTCGTCGCGGGCCTGCGGGCCGCGGTCGCGATCGACCCCGCCGCGGCGATCGAGGTGCGGATGGACTCGCAGCTCGTGATCCGGCAGATGAGCGGCGAGTGGCAGATCAAGCACGACGACATGCGTCGCCTCGCGCAGCAGGCACGTACGCTCGTCGACCCGGCGGCCGTGACGTGGACGTGGGTGCCGCGCGCGCAGAACTCCGCCGCCGACCGGCTGGCGAACCGGGCGATGGACGCGAAGACGGCGATCGTGACCGACGCAGGTGGGTCGGGCGGCGCGCCCGGGACGGGGACGGCGCAGGCGGCGACGGGGACGAGCGTGGCGGGTGCCGATCCGGGCAGCGGTCGCGTCCCGCGCGTCTCGGGGGCGGGCGTGCGGTTCGACGACGAGCGCCCCGTGACCCTCGTGCTCGTGCGGCACGGCCAGACCGCGATGACGGTCTCGCGCGGCTACTCGGGCTCGAGCGAGCCGGGACCGCCCCTCGACGAGCACGGTCGCGCCCAGGCCCGGTCCGCGGCGGCGCTCGTCGAACGCGTGGGCCGCGACCTGTGGGGCGACATCGCCTACCCGACCGAGGTGCTCGCGTCTCCCATGGTCCGCACGCAGGAGACCGCCGGGATCGTCGCGCAGCGGCTCGGGCTGCCCGTGCAGACCGAGGACCGCGTCAAGGAGGCGGACTTCGGCGCGTGGCAGGGGCTGACGGCCGCCGAGATCGAGGAACGCTGGCCCGGCATGCTCGAGCCGTGGCACACGCAGGCGACGGTGCGCCCGCCCGGCGGCGAGTCGATCGTCGACGTCGGTGACCGGCTGCGCTCGCTGTACGACGACCTGCTCGGCACCGAGCGTGGCCGGACCGTCGTCGTGGTGTCCCACGCGGTCGCGATCCGTGCGGCGCTCGGGGTCGCGATGGGCGCCGCACCGGGGTCGTGGAGCCAGCTGCGCGTCGCACCCGCGTCCGTGAGCATCGTGCGGCTGTTCGCGGACCGGCGGCACGAGATCGCGGTCGCCGGCGCTCCGAGCGAGGGCTGGTCCTGACCTCGGCGGTCAGGCGACGACGAGCGTGAGCGTGCGCGCGCCGCGGGCGGGCCGCGCCCCCAGCTCGACCGCGAGCAGCGCGCTCCCGACGAGCTCCGTGGCCGCGTGCGCGAGCGCGTCGGCGTCGCGCGGCGGCTGGGCGCGACGCGTCAGGAGGTGGCGGGTCAGCACGCCGCGCGTGTGCTTCGCGTGGTGGGACACGACCGAGCGCCTGCCCGCGAGCTCGCGCTCGACGCGCACGCTCACCCAGTCCGCAGCAGCCGGGGGCCGCCACATCGACACGTAGTCCGCGGACCGGCAGTCCACGACCAGCGCGCCCGCGGCCTCGTCGTCCAGGACGTCCGCGAGCATCTCTCGCCAGAAGGCGGCGACGGGCCCGACGCCCGGCAGGTCGGCCCCGCCGGACAGCCGGTACGCGGGGATCGCGTCCTGCGGGGTCACGACGCCCCACAGGCCGGAGAAGATGCGCACCGAACCCGCGGCCCGGCGACGCTGCGCCGGCGTCAGGTCCGTCAGCCCGGCCGCCGCGTACAGCACGCCCGTGTAGACGTCACGGGCGGGCGCCGCGGGGGCGTCCCGGAGCGTGACGTTGCGCGCCACCTCGTCGGACAGGCCGGGCGAGACCCCGAGGACCGACGTCGCGTCCGGTCGGCCGGACACCTCGACGAGGGCATCCAGGACCTTGGCGCGAGCCGGGGCGAGCGACGCGGCGGACAGCCCGCCGAGGTCGACCGGGACGCCCCGGCGCGGGACGGTCTTGCCCTCGGACGGGGGAAGGAGCACGAGCACCGGACGACTGTAGACGCCGCAGGTCCCGTCCGGCGGGTACGATCGGCGGGCGGATGAGTCAGCCAGGCGGCCGCGTCGGACCTCCGGGTCCGCCGAGGAACGTCCGGGCTCCGTAGGGCAGGGTGGTGGGTAACGCCCACCCGGGGTGACCCGCGGGACAGTGCCACAGAGAACAGACCGCCACGACGAGCCGGTTCGCCGGGTCGGCGGGGCAAGGGTGAAACGGTGGTGCAAGAGACCACCAGCGCACCGGGTGACCGGTGCGGCTCGGCAAACCCCACCCGGAGCAAGGCCAGACAGGGAGCGTTCGAGGGCGGCCCGCCCGAGCTCCCGGGTAGGCCGCTGGAGGCGTGCGGCAACGTACGTCGTAGATGGATGGTCGCCACTCGAGCGGGGGCAACCGCGCACGAGCACAGAACCCGGCGTACGGCTGGCTCATCCGCCCTCCACGGGCAGCCGGTACGGTGCCGCGTGAGCGGTCGGGCCGCGACCGGCGCGGCGCCGCGAACCGAGGACCACACCATGACTGTCATCCCGCACGCCTCCGCACGCGTCGACCGGCGCGGCACGCGCGCGCTCGTCGCGCTCTCGGCGGTCGTCGTGAGCCTGCTCGTCGCGGGCGCGCTCGTCGTCGCCGGCGCGGGTGCCGCGCACGCCCACAGCGCCCTGCTGTCGACGGACCCGCAGGACGGCGCGACCGTCCCGCACGCGCCGTCCACGATCACGCTCACATTCGGCGAGCCCGCGATCGCGCTGGGCACGACGATCGTCGTGCGCACGCCCGACGGACGGGACGCGGCCGCGGGGCACGCGCCCGAGCTTGTCGACGCCGAGGTGCGCCAGAGCGTCGACGGTGACCTCCCGGCGGGGGAGTACACCGTCGAGTGGCGCGTCACGTCCCAGGACGGGCACCCCGTGGACGGCACGTTCACGTTCACGGCCGTCGAGGCGACCGGCTCGAGCCCGGCGCCCGGCACGACGACCGCGGCTCCGGTCGCGGGCCCGACCGACGAGGCCGACGACGAGCCGGGAGCTCAGTCGACGTCCGCAGCGGCGACCCCGTCGGTGATCGACCCCGGCCCGCGCGGTGGCGGGCCCGCCGCGCTCGTCATCGGCGGGTTCTTCGTCGTGCTCGCGGCCGTGGCCGTCGGTGCCGTCCTGGCTGCCCGGCGCGCGCGCCGGACCGGCGCCTGACCCCGTACCGGCCCGTCGGGCGGGCGTGGGACGTGCACCCAGGTCACGAGGACGACCGAGATGATCATGAGCAGGAACCAGGCGACCAGCTTGTCCGGTGAGACCGGGTGCCAGCCCGCCGCCTGGGCGGGGTAGAGCCACGCGCCCGCGAACGTCGCGACGTTCTCCGCGAGCCAGATCACGCTCGACACGAGCCCGAACGCCACGAGCACGGGCATGCGGCGGTGCGGGTGCAGGACGCGGACGTGCATGACGCAGCGCGCGTACACGACGACGACGACTGCGACCAGCACCCACCGCGCGTCCCACCACCAGTGGTGCGTGAAGAAGTTCGCGTAGATCGCGGCGGCGACGAGCGCGGTGACCCAGCGACGCGGGTAGCGCTCGAAGCGCAGGTCGAAGATGCGCAGCACGCGGGTCAGGTAGGAGCCGACCGCCCCGTACATGAAGCCCGAGAACAACGGTACGGCTCCGACGTGCAGCACACCCTCGGCCGCGTACGACCACGAGCCCGCGTCGGTCTTGAACAGCTCCATGACGGTCCCGACGACGTGGAACGTGCCCACGACGCGCAGCTCCGCGACCGTCTCGAGGCGCGTCACCAGCATGAGCACCTGCAGCCCGACCGCGGCGAGCGTCAGGGCGTCGTTGCGGGCGAGCGGGGCGTCAGCCGGGTACCAGAGCCGGGTCGCGAGGATCACCGCGAGCAGCAGCGCACCGAACAGGCACGCCCACGCCTGCTTGAGGACGAAGACGACCGCCTCGACCCACCAGGCGCGCGGTCCCGTGCTCGGCCAGCGGCGCAGGCGCGCGTGCGCCCACGCGTCGATCCGCTGCTCGACCGACGTCAGGCCGCGCTCGACCGCGGAACGGGCCTGGCCGAGGTGGTTCGCCAGGCGGCGCGGGAAGAGCACAGACCCAGCCCAGCACGACGAGCGGCCCGGCGCGGTCGGCAGCGGTGTCGTGCCTGTGAAGATCCTGGGCGGACGCTGCGAGCGGGCCGCCGACCGTGTGCTCAGGAGCGGCGCGCCAGGGCGCGCTGCCGGTCGTGGGTCGCGCGCTGCCACGCGCAGGAGAGCCGGGCGTCGTGCGGACCCGCGTCGGCGGACCGGACGTCGGCCGTGAGCGCGTCCAGGTACGCGCGGTCGCGGGCGACCCGGGCGGCGAGGTCGTCACCCGGGCGGCCGTGGCCCGGGACGACGAGCGCGGCGTGCGTCGACGCGAGCGCGGCGAGCGCGGCGCGGTGGTCGGCCACGGGATCTGCGGCGTCCTCGTCGAGCAGCGGGATCTCGACGTCGCTCAGCAGGTCGCCGGCCACGAGGACGCCCGCCGCCGGGACGAGCAGCGCGCTGCTGTCGGGGCTGTGGGCACGGTGCGTGAGCACGAGGATCGTCGGGCCGCGCCAGCCTGCGAGGTCGAGCCCGGCCCACGGCCCCGTGAGCGACGCGCGCAGCGGCTCCGGCACGCGCGCGAGCGGCGCCGCGCGGGGCACCGGTGCGATCGGTGCGGCGCGGTCGCCGGGGCGCTCGCTCAGCACGCGCGCGAGCTCGTCGTCCGCGTCGCGCTCGGCAGCCAGCCGGGCGCGCTCGTCGGACCCGGCACGACCCGGTGGGCGCGGCACCGCGAACCGGGGCACGCCGCGCAGCGCCGGACCGTCGAGGCGGTGGTCCCAATGACCGTGCGTCGACCAGACCGCGACCGGACGCCAGCCGCGGTCCGCGCACGCCCGACCGAGCCCGTCGAGCTCGTCGGCGGTCACGCCGGGGTCGACGACGAGGCACGTGCCCCCGTCGCCCACGACGACCGTGCTCGTCGTCGCGTACACCACGCTCGTCGCGACGTGTACGCCGGGCGCGACCTCGACGAGCGGGTCCTGGCGCCGCACGCGCGCCGGCCGGGTCAGTGCCGCGCGGCCAGCGCCGCCGCACCGACGATGCCGGCGGCGTTACGCAGCTCGGCCGGGACGATCGGCGTCCGCAGGTCGAGCAACGGGAGGAACTTCGCGTGATGCTTGCTCACGCCGCCGCCCACGACGAACAGGTCCGGCCAGAACAGCTGCTCGACGACCGAGAAGTACCGCTGCAGGCGCTGCGCCCACTGCGGGAAGTCGAGCCCGTCCCGGTCGCGCGCCGCGTCGGACGCGCGCGTCTCCGCGTCGAACCCGTCGATCTCGAGGTGGCCGAGCTCGGTGTTGGGCACGAGCACACCGTCGACGACGAGCGCCGAGCCGATGCCGGTGCCCAGCGTCACGACCATGACGACCCCGTCGACGCCCTTGGCCGCGCCGTACCGGGTCTCCGCGTAGCCGGCCGCGTCGGCGTCGTTGACCGCGACCACCTTGCGGCCCGTCACCTCCGAGAACAGCGCCTGGGCGTCCGTGCCGATCCAGGAGTCGTCGACGTTCGCTGCCGACTGCGCGACGCCGTGCAGCATGACCGCCGGGAACGTGACGCCGATCGGGACCTTCTTGTCGAGGTCGAACGAGTCGACGATCTCCCGGACCGTCTGCGCGACCGCGTCCGGGGTCGCGGGCTGCGGAGTGGGGATCCGCAGCCGGTCGTCGGCGAACTCGCCCTGCTTGAGGTCGACAGGGGCACCCTTGATGCCGCTGCCGCCGATGTCGATGCCGAATGCTGTCTTGCTCATGGCAGTGTCAGGATCTCCGCTCCGTCGTCCGTGACCAGCAAGGTGTGCTCGAACTGCGCGGACCGCCGCCCGTCGGCCGTCAGGACCGTCCAGTCGTCGTCCCACACCACCCACTCGGCCGTCCCGAGGTTGAGCATGGGCTCGATCGTGAAGACCATGCCCGGCTCGATGACCGTGTCGTACCGGGGTGCCGCGTCGTAGTGCGGGACGACGAGGCCCGTGTGGAACGCCGGTCCCACGCCGTGCCCGGTGTACTCCCGCACCACGCCGTACCCGAATCGTGCTGCGTACTTCTCGATCACGCGACCGATGACGTTGATCTGCCGGCCCGGTCGCACCGCCTTGATCGCGCGGTCGAGCGCCTCCTGCGTGCGCTCGACGAGCAGGCGCGACTCCTCGTCGACCTCGCCCGCGAGGAACGTCGCGTTGTTGTCGCCGTGCACGCCGCCGACGAACGCGGTGACGTCGACGTTGACGATGTCGCCGTCCTCGACGACGGTCGAGTCGGGGATGCCGTGGCACACGACCTCGTTGACGCTCGTGCACAGCGACTTCGGGAAGCCGCGGTAGCCGAGCGTCGAGGGGTACGCGCCGTGGTCGAGGAGGAACTCGTGACCGATGCGGTCGAGCTCGTCCGTCGTGACGCCGGGTGCGACGTGCGCACCGACCTCGGCGAGCGCCTGCGCTGCGATGCGCGCCGCGACGCGCACGCGCGCGATCGTCTGCTCGTCCAGCACGTCCGGTCCCGTGTACGGCTGCGGGGCCGGCTTGTCCACGTACTCGGGACGGACGATCGTGGACGGGACAGCGCGACGAGGGCTGAGGGTGCCCGGGACGAGCGCGGAGCGGACCGGCGGCATGGCTGGCAGTCTACGGACCGGGCACCGCGTGGCCCGGCGAGCGAGGTGCGCGCCGCGAGCGGTTCGCGGCGACGACGAGGAGGTGGCGCGTGGGCGAGTACTGGTACAACACCGAGACCGGCCAGGTCGAGGAGGGGCGGCGCAGCGACTGGAGCAAGGTCATGGGCCCCTACCCGACGCGGGAGGCCGCGCAGCACGCGCTCGAGCAGGCACGCGCGCGGTCCGCGGCGTGGGACGCGCAGGACGAGGCCGATCGCTGACGCTCGAGCGGCCCTGCGGCTGACCTCGTCGGGATCGTCGACGACCCGGGTGGCCGAGCCGGACCGGTGTCAGGACTCGAAGCTGTGCGCCGGGTCCGGGAACGTCCGCGTGCGGACCTCGTCCACGTACGACGAGGCCGCCGCGCGCAGCGCAGCCCCGACCTCGCCGAACCTCTTCGCGAACCGCGGCGACCAGTCGCCCATCCCGGCCATGTCGACCCAGACCAGCACCTGACCGTCGCACTCGGTGCCCGCACCGATCCCGATGGTCGGGATCGCGACGATCTCGGTCACGCGTGCGGCGACGGGCGCCGGCACCATCTCGAGGACGACGGCGACCGCACCTGCCTCGGTCACGGCGATCGCGTCCTCGCACAGCACCTCGGCCGCGAGGTCGCCGCGGCCCTGCACCCGCGGACCGCCGAACAGGTTCTCCGACTGCGGCGTGTAGCCCAGGTGGCCGACCACCGGGATCCCTGCGTCGGTCAGCGCGCGGATCTGGGCGGCCGAGCGGCGACCTCCCTCGAGCTTCACGGCGTCGGCGCCCGTCGACTTCATGATCCGCACCGCCGACTCGAGCGCCTGCTGCGGTCCCGCCTCGTACGAGCCGAACGGCAGGTCCACCACGACGAGCGCGCGCGTGGTCGCGCCCGCGACCGCACGGGCCGCCGGGATCATGTCGTCGATCGTGACGGGCAGCGTCGTCGCGTGGCCGTGCATCGTGTTGGCGATCGAGTCGCCGACGAGCAGGACGTCGACGCCCGCCTCGTCGAAGATGCGGGCGGTCACCGCGTCGTACGCCGTGAGCATCGTGATCCGCTCGCCCTGCTCCTTGGCGGCGCGCAGGTGGTGCACCCGCACGCGCTTCGTGCTCTCGATCATGGTCGCTCCGTCCGTCCGTACGTCGTGCTCGTCGTGCTGCTGGGACCCGCCGCACCGTCCGTGGTGCCCGTGCCGGTGCCGGTCGTGCGGGTCTGCCCGGGCCTCACGGCTCGCGCCAGCGGGACGTGACCGGCAGGCGCCGGTCGCGGCCGAACGCGAGCGCGGTGACCTTCGGGCCCAGCGGGTACTGGCGGCGCTTCCACTCCGCCCGGTCGACGAGCTGCAGGACCCGGTCGACGACCGCAGCGTCGAACCCGCGCGCCAGGAGCTCGGCACGTCCTTCGGCGTGCTCGACGTAGGCGTTCAGCACCTCGTCGAGCACGTCGTACGGCGGGAGCGAGTCCTGGTCGGTCTGCCCGGGTCGCAGCTCGGCGCTCGGGGGCTTCGTGATCGACGACTCGGGGATCGGCGGGATCTCGCCGGCGTCCACCGCGTGGTTGTTGCGCCACCGCGCGAGCGACCACACCCGGGACTTGTCGACGTCCTTGAGCGGGGCGAAGCCGCCGATGCTGCCCGCGTCGTAGATCGTCGCGTACCCCGTCGCGAGCTCCGACTTGTTGCCGGGCGCGACCACCAGGTGCCCCTCGCGGTTCGAGATCCCCATGAGGATGACGCCGCGCACGCGCGCCTGCAGGTTCTCCTCGGCCACGCCCTCGAGCGCGAGCTGCTCCTGGTACGCGTCGACGATCGACGCGATCGGCTGCACCCGGTAGTCCGCACCGATGCGCCGCGCGAGGTCCTCGGCGTCGTCACGCGAGTGCTGCGACGAGAACGACGACGGCATCGACACGCCCACGACGTTCTCGCCGCCTATCGCGTCGGCCGCGATCACCGCGGTCAGCGCGGAGTCGATGCCGCCCGAGACGCCGAGCACCACCGAGCGGAAGCCGTTCTTGCGCACGTAGCCCTGCAGCCCGAGGACCACCGCGCGGTAGATCTCCTCGTCCGCCTCGAGCGGCGGCACCTGCTGGCCCCGGACGGACGGCTCGCCGTCGTCCGCGAGGTCCCACACGAGCAGGTGCTCGACGAGCTGGGGCGCGTTCGCGAGCAGCGTCCCGTCCCGGTCGACGACGAACGAGCCCCCGTCGAACACCAGGTCGTCCTGACCTCCGACGAGGTTGACGTAGACGACCGGCGCGTCGACCTCGGCCGCGCGGCGGGCCGCGAGCTCGGCACGGACGTGCCCCTTGCCCTCCTCGTACGGGGAGCCGTTGAGCACGACGAGTGCCGCGACGTCGTTCGCGTCCAGCTCGGAGACGGGCCCGCCGTCCTGCCAGATGTCCTCGCACACGACGACCCCGAGGCGGCGGCCCGCGACGTCGATCACGCACACGTCGTCACCCGGCGCGAAGATGCGGTACTCGTCGAACACCCCGTAGTTCGGCAGGTGGTGCTTGGAGTACCGGGTCTCCACCCGGCCGCGGCGCAGGAGGAGCGCGTCGTTCGTCGGCCGGGTCGTGCCTCCGGGGGCGGTGCGCTCGCCGACGGAACCGACGAGGACCGCGACGTCGCCGAGCCCGTCCTGCGCGAGCCGGGCCGCGAGGCGCTCGACGGTCGCCTGCGCGGCTCGTCGGAAGGACGCGCGCAGCGCGAGGTCCTCGATCGGGTACCCCGTCAGCGTCATCTCCGGGAAGACCACGAGCGCGGCACCCTGCTCGGCCGCGCGCCGTGTCCAGTCCAGCACCAGCTGCGCGTTGCCGTCGAGGTCCCCGACACACGTGTCGACCTGCGCCGCTGCGATCCTCACCCGAGCCACCCGACGACCCTACCGACCCGTCCGGGCACGCACCTCACCGGGCGCTCCCCGACGCGCTCACGCCGTCACGGCCAGGCGCGGGACCGCGACGACCGCCGGCCGGTCCGCCGTCGAGCGCGTGCCGTGCACGCGTTCGAGCCGCCGCACCACCTCCTCGCCGTCGCGGTAGATCTCGGACGGCGTCACGGCGATGCGCAGGACCCCCGCCTCGGCCAGGACGCTGTCCGTGCGGACCGTCCGCTCCCAGTCCGGGCCCGCGGCGTGGTGGGTACGCGAGTGCACCTGCACCGCGAGCCCGACGTCGTCGAACCAGAGGTCGGGGGTCGGCAGCGGGACGCCGTCCGACGTGGTGAGCCGGGGGTTCGTCCACGGCACGGGCAGCCGCGTGCTCGTCGAGCACAGGCGTACCAGCTCGCTCTCGGGCGCCGACCATGCTCCTTCGGCGGCGCGGTCGACCGCGTGCCGCAGAGCCCGGGAGTGCTGCACGGGTCCCGCACCGAGCTCGTCGAACAGGGCGCGGAGCGTCACGACGTCGCGCTGGACCGCCTCGATCACGAGCGCCTCGGCGTACCGCACGTCGCGGCGCCTCCGGCACGCATCAGCCACGGCCCGGGCGGGCGGCGCCAGCCGGACCAGTCCGCCGACGGCACGCCGGGGCTCCGTCGGGAGCCGGTCGGTGCGGACGGTGCGGACGAAGCCCACGGTGCGGGACGCACGCGTGGTCGGGACGAGGACGTCGACGAACCCGTCCGCACGGGCGTTCGTCAGGCCGTGGAGCGCGGCGGCCGCCGCTCCCGTGACCATCGCCCCACCGCCCACGAGCAACGACGCCGCGACGAGCCGCTGCTGCTCCGTCAGCGGACCGCGCGCCAGGTGGACGACGCCCGGCAGCGCGAACGACCAGCGCGCCCGGACCTCGGCGCGCACCACGGCCGGCGACAGCCCCGCGTCGTAGAGCTGTCGTCGCGTCACCAGCCCGTGCTGACGGTCCGCGATCGCCTGCGCCGTCGCGCGTCCATCCTTCGCCATCCCCGCCCCCGTGATCCCGGCCCCCGTCATCGCCGCACCCGTCATCCCGGCCCCCGTCATCCCGGCCCCCGTCATCTCCGCGTCCGTCGTCCCGGCACCCGGCATCCGTCATCCCGGCACCCGTCAACTCCGCGTCCGTCGTCCCGGCGTCCGGCATCCCGGCACCCGTCATGCCCGCATCGTCGGCCGAGCCCGATGGTCCGGTGCCTCCCGGAGCCTGAGCCTGTGGAGCACCCGTCCTGGAACGGGCCTGTGGTCGGGTGGCAACCCACCGCCCACGCCGACCCCGGCCCCGCCGCGAGCTGCCCACGACTGCCCCCGGCGATCCATCTCGCTCCTCGCGGGCCTTCAGTGAAGGTGTGGTTGAACGACACGCCGTGCGGCTGTCGGCGTGTCGTTCAACCACCGATTCGCTGAACCCGGTGCCTCGTGCCGCGCGCCGGGTGCCTCGTGCCTCGTGGCGGAGGCGGGGTAATGGCATGGCAGGCGCAGGGGTGGCGATCAGCGCCCCTCGGCGGCGCATTCAGTGAAGGCGTGGTTGAACGACACGCCGTGGGGCTGTCGGCGTGTCGTTCAACGACTCATTCGCTGAAGGTCGAGTGTCGAGCGGAGCGCCGGGAGGGGGCGGGTGGAGCTCGGGCGGTGAGTGGATGGGGGCTGTCGGCTGGCGAGTCGTCGGCCGGTGCTTGCTGGCGGCGATGGTGCTTGCTGGCGGCGATGGTGCTTGCTGGCGTTGGCTGGCCGTCGTCGTGCGCTTCGCGGCATTCAGTGAAGGCGTGGTTGAACGACGCGCCGTGGGGCTGTCGGCGTGTCGTTCAACGACTCATTCGCTGAACCCCGCGGAGCGCGGGGAGGCGGAGCGCGGGGAGGCGGAGCGCGGGGAGGTGG
>Ga0206103_100314_pt1 | contig 31097 bp, 26 predicted proteins | sample 1B5Ametagenome_FD_148638 | JGI IMG/M metagenome (GOLD analysis project Ga0206103, IMG submission 148638) | Enriched microbial communities from leaf-cutter ant dump, University of Wisconsin, Madison, United States - 1B5A | ecosystem: Environmental > Terrestrial > Nest > Insects nest > Nest dump... | reverse complement strand
CGGCGGTGCAGCGGCTCGCGGGCGACACGCGGTTCGACACGGCCGTGGCGATCGCCCGGCAGGCGTACCCGAGCGGCACCGAGGTCGTGATCGTCTCGGGCCAGCAGGCGTCGCTGGTCGACGGGCTCGTCGCGGCGCCGTACGCACGGTCGGTCGATGCGCCGGTGCTGCTGACCCGGCCGACGTTCCTGCCCGACCCCACGCTCGCGGAGCTCAAGCGCCGGGGAGCGACGCACGCGACGATCATCGGCGGCGACGGGGTCGTCGGACCCGAGGTCGCGGAGCAGCTGCGCGGGCTCGGGCTGTCGGTGACCCGCCTCGGCGGCGAGGACCGGTACGCGACCGCGACGGCCGTCGCGACGGCGTTCGGCAAGGCGTCCTCGGTCGCGGTCGCCTCGGGCGTGACGGCGAACCTCGTCGACGCCGCGGCCGTCGCGGGTCCCGCCGCAGCGTCGAGCAGCCCGGTGCTGCTCGTGCCGCGCTCGAGCGTCCCGGCGGAGGTCCGCGCGGCGATCAAGGCGCTCGGAGCGTCCCGGGTCAACATCGTGGGCGGCAGCGGCGTCGTCACGTCCGCCGTCGCGGCGGTCCTGCGTGACGACGGGTACCGGGTGTCGCGCATGGGCGGCGACACGCGGTACGACACCGCGGCAGCCATCGCGGACGGCTACGAGTCCGCGGTCGGGTCGGAGGCGGTCGTGCTCGCGTCGGGGCTCGACGCGAACCTCATCGACTCCCTCACCGGTGGCGCGCTGGGGCACCTGACGCTGCTCACCGCCGGCGGGAAGGTCCCGGCGGCGACGAGCGCGTGGTTCGCGAAGCGGCAGGTGCCGCTCATCCAGGTGCTCGGCGGCACGGGCGTCGTGACGAGCTCGGCCGTGGAGGCAGTGCGTTGAAGGTCCTGAGCGTCGTCGGCGCTCGTCCGCAGTTCGTCAAGCTCGCGCCCGTCGCAGAGGCCCTCGGCCAGGCCGGTGCCGAGCACGTGATCGTCCACACGGGTCAGCACTACGACCCGGGGATGTCGGACGTGTTCTTCGCCGACCTGCGCATCCCCGCGCCGGACGTGCACCTCGCGGTCGGCTCCGGCTCGCACGGTGCGCAGACGGGCGCGATGCTCGCGCCGCTCGAGCAGGTCATGCAGGAGCACCGCCCGGACTGGGTGCTCGTCTACGGGGACACGAACTCGACGCTGGCCGCCGCGGTCGCCGCCGTGAAGCTCCACCTGCCGCTCGCGCACCTCGAGGCGGGCCTGCGCTCGTTCAACCGGCGCATGCCGGAGGAGCACAACCGCGTGCTCACGGACCACGCGGCGGACCTGCTGCTCGCGCCGACGCAGGTCGCGATGGAGCACCTCGCGCACGAGGGGCTCGCCGAGCGTGCCGTGCTCGTCGGTGACGTCATGACCGACGTGTGCTTCCGCGTGCGGGACGCCGCGCTCGCCGACGGTCGGCGGGTCGCCGGGGCGCCCGACGGTGACCACCTCGTCGCGACGATCCACCGGGCCGAGAACACCGACGACCCGCAGCGGCTCGCCGCGATCGTCGCGGGGCTCGCGGCGCTGCCCGTCCCCGTGCTCCTGCTCGCCCACCCGCGCCTGCGCGCACGCGCGGCCGAGCAGGGGGTCACGCTCGAGCAGGGGTCGATCGTGGTCGCGGAGCCGCTGCCGTACCCGGACATGGTCGCGGCCGTGCTCGGCTCGGTCGGCGTCGTGACGGACTCGGGCGGGCTGCAGAAGGAGGCGTTCCTGCTGGGTCGGCCGTGCACGACGCTGCGCACCGAGACCGAGTGGGTCGAGACGCTCGTCGGCGGGTGGAACGTGCTCGTCCCGACGCTCGACGGGCTCGCGCACCTCGGTGACGTCGCGCTACGTGGGCCGGGCGAGCTGCCGCAGGCCGCGCCCTACGGCGCGGGGGACGCCGCGACGCGCGTCGCGCAGGTGCTCGCCGAGCACACCGCCTGACCCGGCGCCGTCCGCGCGCCCAGGACGACGGAGCGCCCGCGCGAGGGGATCGCGCGGGCGCTCCGACTGCGTGCGGGTCGTCAGCCGACGAGCTGTGTGGTGCCCGAGGCGGCCGAGGCGAGCACCGCCTCCGCGACGCGCACGGTCGCGAGACCGTCCGACATCGTCACGATGTCCGAGCTCGTGCCGAGCACCGCGTCGCGGAACGCCTCGTGCTCGGTGCGCAGCGGCTCGGGCTTCGGGATCGCGAACCGCACGACGTCGCCCTCGCTCACACCGCGGAACTTCGCGATCGACTCCCACGTCGTCGGCACGGTGCCGTTGGCGAAGAACGTCAGGTCCGCCGTGAGCGTGTCCGCGACGAACGCGCCGCGCTCACCCGTGACGACCGTGACGCGCTCCTTGAACGGCGACAGCCAGTTCACGAGGTGGCTCGTCACGGTGCCGTCGGCGAGCTTGCCGACGACCGCGACCATGTCCTCGTGCTGGCGACCGCTCTGCAGGGACGTCTGCGCGGCGACCGAGACGAATGCGGACTGCGTGACCCACGCGGTGAGGTCGATGTCGTGCGTCGCGAGGTCCTTGACGACGCCCACGTCGGCGATGCGCGCGGGGAACGGGCCCTGGCGCCGCGTGACGACCTGGTACACGTCGCCGAGCTCGCCCTGCGCGAGCCGCTCGCGCAGGTGCTGCAGCGCGGGGTTGTACCGCTCGATGTGCCCGACCGCGCCGACGAGCCCACGCGAGGAGAACGCGTCCGCGACGCGCTGCGCCGAGGCCGTGTCGGGGGCGAGCGGCTTCTCGACGAGCGCGTGCACGCCCGCCTCGGCGAGCGTGATCGCGATCTGCTCGTGGTACGTCGTCGGGACCGCGACGGTCACGTAGTCGACGCCCGCCGCGACGAGGTCCTCGACCGACGAGCCCAGGGGCAGGCCGCCCGCGACGCCGTGCGGGTCGCCCGCCGGGTCGGCGACCGCGACGAGGTCGACGCCGGGCAGCGAGCGCAGCACGCGCGCGTGGTGGCGGCCCATCATGCCGAGGCCGATGAGGCCCGCGCGCAGGTTCGCCATCAGGCACCCGCCTTCGCGACCGCGTTGACGCCCGCGACGATCCGCTCGAGGTCGCCCTGGCTCAGCGACGGGTGCACCGGGAGCGAGAGGACCTGCTCGCACGCCTCGCGCGTGACGGGCAGGTCGAAGTCGAGCGCGAACGACGGGAGCTGGTGGTTCGGGATCGGGTAGTAGACGCCCGATCCGACGCCGTGCTCGTCGAGCAGAGCCTTCGCGAAGCCGTCGCGGTCCTGCGGGACGCGGATCGTGTACTGGTGCCACACGTGCGTCGCGCCCTCGGCGACGTGCGGGACGCCGACGCCCTGCAGGTTCGCGGAGAGGAACGCGGCGTTGTCCTGACGCTGCTGCGTCCACGCGGGCAGCTTGCCGAGCTGCACGCGGCCGATCGCGGCGTGCACGTCGGTCATGCGCGAGTTGAACCCGACGACCTCGTTCTCGTACCGCTTCTCCATGCCCTGGTTGCGCAGGAGCTGCACCTGGCGGACGACCTCGGGCGTCGCGCACGAGACCATGCCGCCCTCGCCCGACGTCATGTTCTTCGTCGGGTAGAGCGAGAACATGCCGAACGTGCCGAACGACCCGACGGGTGCGCCCTGCCACGTCGCGCCGTGCGCCTGCGCGGCGTCCTCGAAGAGCTGCAGGCCGTGCGCCTGCGCGAGCGCGCCGAGCGCGGTCACGTCGGCCGGGTGGCCGTACAGGTGCACGGGCATGATCGCCGCGGTGCGCTCGGTGATCGCGGCCTCGACCGACTGCGGGTCGAGGCAGTAGGTGAGCGGGTCGATGTCCGCGAACACGGGCGTCGCGCCGGTCAGCGCGACCGAGTTGGCGGTCGCGGCGAACGTGAACGACGGGACGACGACCTCGTCGCCCGGGCCGATGCCGGCCGCGAGGAGCCCGAGGTGCAGGCCCGTGGTGCCCGAGCTGACCGCGACGCACGCGCGGCCGCCGACGAGCTGCTCGCCGAACTCCCGCTCGAACGCCGCGACCTCGGGCCCCTGCGCGATCATCCCGGAGCGCAGCACGCGGTCGACCGCGGCGCGCTCCTCGTCACCGACGAGCGGCTTCGCCGCGGGGATCGTGGGGAGAGTCGTGCCGGTCATGCGCCCTGCTCCTCGTCCGCCGACGCGCGGCGCGTGAGCACCCCGTCGGTCTCGTCGTACAGCTCTGCGGTCACGGGGCACCGGAAGGTGCCCTCACCCTGGTCCTCGAGCGGGACGCCCGCGCGCCCCACCCACTTGAGGCGGCGCGCCGGGACGCCCGCGACGAGCGCGTAGTCCGGCACGTCCTTCGTCACGACGGCACCCGCCGCGACGGTCGCCCAGCGACCGACCGTGACGGGTGCGATGCACACCGCGCGCGCGCCGACCGACGCGCCCTCGCGCAGCGTCACGCCGACGGCCTGCCAGTCGTGCGCGCTCTTGAGCGAGCCGTCCGGGTTGACCGCGCGCGGGAACTCGTCGTTCGTCAGCACCGCCGCGGGGCCGACGAACACGCCGTGCTCGAGGACCGCGGGCTCGTAGACCAGCGCGTAGTTCTGCACCTTGCAGTGGTCGCCGAGCGTGACGCCCGGGCCGATGTAGGCGCCGCGACCGATCACGCAGGACTCGCCGACGGTCGCGCCGTCGCGCACCTGCGCGAGGTGCCAGACCGAGGTCCCGTCCCCGACCGTCGCGGTGGGATCGACGTCCGCGGACGCCATGATGCGTACGTTCACCAGCCAGCTCTCTGCTCAGTGGATCACTCGGTCGATCGCCCGGCCCGCTCGGCACCCGACCCGTCGGGCAGGGCGTCGTGCCGAGGTGCTGCGCGAGGGACGAATCCGGCGAGCGCCGGACCCGGACAGCCTACCGACGGCGCCTGTGCCGCCGAGGACGGGAGTCCCAGGCGCACGGTCCGCGGGGTGTGGCGCGCGACACGTCAGCGCGTCAGCCGCGTCTCGGTGACGCGCTCGCTCGCGACGAGCCGCGCGAGCTCGTCGGCGGCCTCCGGCCGGGCGAGGTGGGTGGCGCGCGCGGGGGACAGGAGCACGAGCGACCCGTCGCCCGCGAGCGTCGCGAGCACGGCGCGCAGCCACGTCGCGAGCGCGGCGCCGTCCGTGACCCCGCCCGTGGGGTCGTCGTCCGACGAGGGGCCCAGCAGCACGCGTGCGCGCTCGCCCCGCGGCGCCCACCAGCCCGCCAGCCCCGCGTGCGTGACCGTGCCGTCCGTGCCGTCCGTGCCGTCCGTGCCGTCCGTGCCCGCGAGCGCCGGGGCCGTGGGGTCGGCCGGCGCGGTCCAGCCGAGCTGGTCGCCGTACGTCATGACGGCCGCGGCCGCGTCGAGCGCCCCGGCGGGCAGCGGGCTGTCGGCGCGCCGGGCGAGGGCCGCGAGCGTCACGACGACCTGGGCGGCGGACCCGGCGCGGACCGGTCCGCCCGCCGCGGTGACGACCACGTCCGGGTCGGCGCCCGCGGCCGGGTCGCCGAGCACGATCGTCGTGCCCGCGCGCCACGCCGCGAGGACCCACAGGACCGTGCGCCAGTGCGCGGGGAGGTCGACCTGCACGCGCGTGCCGGGCTCGGCGTCGAGCTCCTCGACGAGCAGGTTCGTCGTCTTGTTCACCCAGTTCTCGAGGACCGCGCCCGACAGCTCGACGCGTTCGCCGTCGTCGCCGTACCAGGTCAGCCGCGGGCGCCCCGGGTCGGCGGTCAGGAGGCGCAGGAGCGCCGCGACGTCAGCGGGTCCGGTGGGTGCTGGGGCCATGCCGCACACCTTAGGCGGGCGATCCGTGGGACCGACGCGCGGGTTCTTGCGAAAGTTCACCCGACAAATCGGGACATCTACCACGGCTCCGGTTGACTGCCGTGAACGACACGCGTGTAATTCAACAACGACCTTGTGCGCGTGGTCAGCGAGCACCAGCACCGGCAACAGCACTGCACCAGTACCACCCGGAGGCACGCATGTGGAACCTGCTCGACGGTGACGGGGCCACTTCCGAGTTCCCCTCCGACGCCCATCGTGGGGCGTCCGTCGCTCCCGCGTCCAACGTCCTGTCGCTCTTCGACCCGGCGGAGGACGAGGGACCCATGGGCTGGCAGGAGCGCGCGCTGTGCGCTCAGACCGACCCCGAGGCGTTCTTCCCCGAGAAGGGCGGCTCGACCCGAGAGGCCAAGAAGGTCTGCACGGGCTGCGAGGTGCGCGCCGAGTGCCTCGAGTACGCGCTCGCGAACGACGAGCGGTTCGGCATCTGGGGCGGGCTGTCCGAGCGCGAGCGGCGCAAGCTCAAGCGTCGCGTCGTCTGACGGTTCGCGCGTCGGTCCCGCCGGGCACGGCCCCGGCGTGCATCATGGCCCGAGCATGAACCAGACCACCCGACCCGCGGACCGCCCGGAGCTCGCCTCTTCGGGGACGCCGACGACGACGTCGGTGACCGCGGTCCTCGTGACGCGCGGTCGTACCCCCTACCTCGAGCGCACGCTCGACGCGCTCGCGCGCCAGGCTCGTCGGCCGGCCCGCGTGCTCGTCGTCGACGTCGCGCCGGACCCCGCGGGCGAGCCGCTGCCGCGCACGGTCGAGCGCGCGTTCGCCGCGGCGCACGCGGACCAGCCCGGCCCCGCGCCCCAGGTGCACGTCCTGCAGGCACCCGGTGCGCGCACGTTCGGGCAGGCGGTGCGCGACGCGCTCGCGTCCGACGAGGGTGCCCGCACCGCCTGGCTGTGGCTCCTGCACGACGACAGCGCGCCCGAGCCCACGGCGCTCGCCGAGCTCTCGCGCGCGGTCGCGCGCGCGCCGTCGGTCGTGGTCGCGGGCGCGAAGCAGCACACGTGGACCGACCCGGTCCGGCTCCTGCAGCTCGGGGTGCGCACGGACCGCTCGGGGCGGCGCATGACCGACGTCGAGCCGGGCGAGCTCGACCAGGGCCAGCACGACGCGCGCGACGACGTGCTCGCGGTCGGTCTCGCGGGGGCGCTCGTGCGCCGCGACGCGTGGGACGAGCTGGGCGGTCCCGACCCGGCGCTCGGGCCGTACGGCGACGGGTTCGACCTGTCGCGGCGCGCACGGCTCGCGGGGCACCGCGTGGTCGTCGTCCCGTCCGCCGTCGTGCGGCACGCGCAGGCGGGCTACCTGGGGCTGCGCGACGCGGGACCCTCGGGGCTCGACGTCGACGGCGACGGCGAGGACGACAGCGCCGACCCGCGGCGCTCGTTCGCCGCGCGTCGCCGCGCGGTCACGCACCTGCGCCTGAGCACCGCCGCGCTGCCGCTCCTGCCCGTGGTCGCGGTGCTCGCGGTCGTCTCCGCGGTCGTGCGCTGCCTGGTCCAGGTCGCGGCGAAGCAGCCGGGCCTCGCGGTCGACGAGCTGCGTGGGCCGCTCGGTGCGCTCGCGCGACCCGGTGCGGTGCTCGCCGCGCGGCGGCGGGCGCGCCGGACGCGTCGGCTGCCCCGACGAGCGCTGCGGCCCCTGCAGGCCACGTGGCGCGACGTGTGGCGCCAGACGCGCGACCGGCAGCTCGCGCGGCGCGAGGCGCGGCGCGTCGTGCGCGCCCCCTCGGAGCTCGAGCTGCGCGAGCTCGCGGCCCTCGCGACGCGGCGGCGCGGCACGCTCGGCGTCCTCGTGCTCGTGCTCGGCGCGGTGTCCGCGGTCGCGTTCGGTCCGCTCGTCGCCGCGGTCGGTCGCGGCGCGCGGCTCGTGGGCGGCGTGCTCGTCCCGCTCGCCGCGTCGCTCGGCGACCTGGTCGCGGCCGCGACGTCGAGCTGGGTCTCCGGCGGCCTCGGCGCCGCGGGACCGGTGGACCCGGTGCTGGGCGCGCTCGTCGTGCCCGGTGCGCTCGCGGGCGGTCGGCCCGACCTCGGCGTCGCCCTCGTCCTGCTCGGCTCGGTGCTCCTCGCGGGGGTCGGCGCGTGGGCGGCCTCCGGCGCGGTGACCCGGTCCGTGACGCTGCGCGCGTGGGCCGCCGTGGTGTGGGCGGGCGCGCCCGCGCTGCTGCTCGCGGTGGGGGACGGCCGCCTCGGTCCCGTGCTCGCGCACGTGCTGCTGCCGTGGGCCGCGCTCGGGCTCGTGCGCGCCGTGGGGGTGCAGCGCGTCGACCTCGTGCTGTCCGGGGTCGCGACCGCGCGCCGCAAGGACGCGTCCGACGACCCCGTCGACGAGCCCGCGGCGCCCGCCCCCGCCGTCGCACGCGTCGCCACCGGGACGCCCGACGCTACTGAGACCCACGAGCCGACCGACCCGACGACCGACCCACCGACCGACCAGCCGACCGACCATCAGACCGACCGGCCCACCGACCCGGCCCCGGGCGGCTCCGACGAGCTCGTCGGCGGGCCGCCCGTCTGGGTCGGTGCCGCCGCACCCACGGGCTCGGTCACCGCGGCGGCGGCCGCCGCGCTCGCGCTCGTGGGGGTCGTCGCGGGCGCGCCGTCGCTCACCGTGCCCGTCGTGCTCGCGGTGCTCGTCGCCGCGGCGTGCGCGACCCGCCACCGCCGTCGGCTCGTGCTCGCGCTCGTGCCCGCGCTCGTCGTCGTCGGACCGCTCCTCGCCGCGGCCGTCGCCCGCGGGCGGGGCGGCTGGCGCCTGCTCGTCGCCGACCCCGGTCTGCCGGCTGCGACGCTGCCCGCCGACCCGGTCGCCCGGCTGCTCGGGCTGCCCGCCGACGCCGCCGCGCTCGTGCCCGCTGCGGTGCCCGACGCGGTCGCCGACGCCTGGCCGTCCGCGCTCGGCGCGGTCCTCGTGGGGCTCGCGGTCCTGGGCCTCGTGCGCGGGGCGGGTGCGCGCGGCGTGCGGCTCGGGTGGTTCGTCGCGGTCGTCGGGCTCGCCGCGGCCACCGTGGTCGCGCTCGTGCCGGTCGGGGTCGACGACGGCGTCGTCGCCCACGGCTGGACCGGACCCGCGCTCTCGCTCGCGACGCTCGGCCTGCTCGTCGCCGCGCTGCTCGGCGCCGACGGCGTGCTCGGTCGCATCTCGCGCCACGCGTTCGGCTGGCGGCAGCTCGCGGCCGGGCTCGCCACGGTCGTCGCGGTCGTCGTGCCCCTCGCCTGGTTGGGGGGCTGGAGCGTCCAGGCGCGCGCCGGGGACGCGCTCGCGCTGCGGTCGCTCGACGGGGTCGTCGTGCCCGCGGTCGGGCGGCAGGCGCAGCAGTCCGACGACGCCGCGCGCGTGCTCGTCCTGACACCGCCGACCGACGCGCGCGCCGGGACCGCCGACGCGGCCGACGTCGCGTGGGAGCTCCTGCGCGCCGACGGCCCGCAGCTCGTCGACCAGGCCGCGGCGGTCGCGACGCGCGCGCTCGTCGGGACCGACGACGCCGTGCGCGTGCGCGAGGTCGACGCCGCGACGCGCGAGGTCGACGCGGTCGTCGCGCGCCTCGCGGTCGGGGCGACCGGCGACGTCGCCGCGCCCCTCGCGGCGCTCGCGGTCGCCGACGTGCTCGTCCCCGTGCTGCCCGACGGTCTCGCGCCCGACACGCGCGCGGCGGCCGCGCGGGCGCGCGCCGCGCTCGTCGCGGAGCTCGACGCGACCGCGGGCCTCGAGCGCGTGACCCAGAACCCCGCCGGGGTGCTGTGGCGCGTGCAGCCCGCCGCACCCGCGGGCGGCGGCGAGCCGCCGGAGGTCGTCACGGCGTGGGCGCGCGTCGTCGCAGCGGACGGCACCGACGCGGCGGCGACCGACCAGGAGACGGAGCAGGAGACCGACCCGGAGACCGACCCGGCCACGGGCTCGTCGGACGGTGCCGCGGGCCCGACGCAGGTCGCCGTCGCGGCACGCGGCCGGTCCGTCGACACGCGCGTGCCCGCGGCCGACGCCCCGCGGCTCCTCGTGCTCGCCGAGCGCGCCGACACGCACTGGCGCGCGACGCTCGACGGGCGGCCGCTGCGCGCGGTCGCCGACGGGTGGCGGCAGACGTTCGAGCTCCCCGCCGCGGGCGGGCACCTCGTGGTCGAGCACGACGCGCCCGCGCGCGCCCCGTGGCTCGTCGCGCAGGCCGCGGTGCTCGCGCTCACGCTGCTGCTCGCGATGCCGGTGCGACGACGGAGGGCGGGACGATGAGCGCGGTGCGCCGCACGGTGCGGATCGTCTCGGGCGTCGGCGTGCTGGCGCTCGCCGGCGGCGTCGTCGTCCTCGGGCAGGGCGACGTGCTCCCCGCGAGTCCCGCGGACGCGCGCGTCGTGTCCGCGGGGACCGTCGTCGACGTGCCGCCGTCGCCTGCGCGCCTCGTGTGCGCGGGTCCGCTCGTGCTGCCGGACCAGGCGCAGTCGTCCGACGACGCGTTCGACCCCGTCCCGGTCGACCCGCTCGAGTCGCTGTCCGTCGTCGCGACGACGAGCGCCGGGGGTGCGGTCACGTCGCTCGACGGGGGCGACGTGCTCGACCGGATCGGCGCCGGGCCGGCGCGCCTCGTGCAGCGTGCCGCGGGCCGGGCGACGCGCGTCGTCGCCGACCCCACGGACGTCCCCGCGCAGGTCGCGGGCGCCGGGTCGTCGCTCGTCACCGCGGGTGACCTGCGCGGGCTCGCGGCCGCGTCGTGCCAGGTCCCGACGACCGACGCGTGGCTCGTCGGCGGCTCGACCGAGCTCGGGTCGACGTCGCTGCTGGTCCTGCAGAACCCGGGCTCGACGCCCGCGGTCGTGCACCTCGAGGCGTTCGGCGCGACCGGGCCCGTCGATCTCGACACCGAGCAGTACCTCGTCGCGCCCGGGGCCGAGCGGGTCGTCGTGCTCGGCGGGATCGCCGCGCAGGAGCGGCGCGTCGCGGTGCACGTCACCGCGACCGGCGGCCGGGTCGCCGCGTTCGTGCAGGACTCGACGCTCGACGGCTTCACGCCCACGGGCACCGATCTCGTCGCGGCGGGGGCGCCCCCGGCGCGTCGCCAGGTCGTCCCCGGGGTCGTGCTTCGCGAGACCGGCGTCGACGACCCCGACGCGGGCCTGCTGCGCCTGCTCGCGCCCGGTGACGCGGCCGTGACCGCGCACGTGCGGCTGCTCGGTCCCGACGGCGTGGCGGACCTGCCCGGCGCCGACGCGCTCACGCTCGAGCCCGGGGTCGTGACCGACGTGCCGCTCGGCGGGCTGGCCGCCGGCGCGTACACGGTCGTCGTCGACGCGGACGGCGCGGTCGTCGCGAGCGTCATGGTCGCGCGACCCGGTGACCCGACCGAGCAGGACCCGTCCGTGCCGACGCGCGAGCGCGCGTGGGCCCCGTCGGTCCTGCCCGTGCCCGCGGTCCTGACCGGGGGCTCGTCGGACGACCCGGACGACCCGGACGACGCAGCCGCCGCGCGGCCCGGTGCGCCGCTCGTCGTCGTGCCGGACCGGACGTCGGGCACGCTCGTGCTCGGTGCGGTCGCCGGGACGACGCCCGACGGCGTGCTGGACGGCGCGGGCCGCCTCACCGGCACGCTCGAGGTGCTCGGTCCGGACGGCACGGTCGTCGCCGAGGAGCCCGTGGACCTGCCCGTCGGCCGGACGCAGGCGTGGCGGCTCGCCGACCTCGCGCCCGACGGCACGCGGGCGTCCGGGGCGCGGTTCGTGCCCGCGGGCTCCTCCGCCGGGGCGTCGGCCGTGTGGCCCGCCGCGGGGCTCGTCGCCCAGGTCGACCGTGCGGACGGCACGCTGCTGTCGGTGCTCGTGCCCGTCGCGAGCGGCACGGGCACGACGACCACGACGGTCGTCCACGACCCGCGCGCCGGGACGCGCTGACGCGACGTCAGCGCGCGTCGTCCCCGTACGTCGGGTCGATGTCCTCGGGGGAGCGGCCGAGCATGTGCGCGACCTGCTCGACGACGACGTCGCGCACCAGGTCCGCGAGGTCGAGCGCGTCCTGCGCGCGGGCCTCGACCGGGCGGCGGTAGACGACGATCCGCACGGGCAGCCCCGCGTCCGCCGGGAAGTAGCGGCCCAGCGGGACGCCGCCGTGCTCCCACGGCGCCGGGTTGGACGGCGGGACGTCCTCGACCGCGAACTCGGTGCCCTCGAGCTGGCGGGCCCACCGGCGCTCGAGGTGCTCGACGGCGTCGAGCACGAGGTCGTCGAAGCGTTCGGCGCGCGTGCGGTGGGCGGGCAGCGTCGCGGGCATGAGCGGTCCGCGCAGCCCGCGACCGCGGCGGTCGCGACGACGGACGGGTGCCGGGTCCGCCGGGACGTCGGCCGGTGGGTCGACGGCTCGTCGGCCCGTGCGGTCGGGGAGGTGCGCGCTCATCACGGTCACGATAGTTCGTCGGGCCGCGGCGGCTCGTCGGGCCACCACGGGACCGTGCGCGGCCCGTGCGCGGCCCCTGCGCGGCGTGGAGACGCGACCGCGTCGGCGGGTGGGGGTAGGTTCGGGGCCGTGAGATCCGTCCGCCAGTGCTCGCGCACCGCGTGCGGCCGTCCGGCCGTCGCGACTCTGACCTACGTGTACGCGGACTCGACCGCCGTGCTCGGCCCGCTCGCGCAGCAGGCCGAGCCGCACTCGTACGACCTGTGCGTCCCGCACGCCGAACGGCTCACCGCCCCGCGCGGCTGGGAGGTCGTGCGGCTGCTGCCCGAGTTCGAGCCCCCCGCGCCGAGCCGCGACGACCTGCTCGCGCTCGCCGACGCGGTGCGCGAGGCCGGACGCACCCCCGAGCCGATCCCGACGCAGGGCCCCGCGGTCGTCGCCGAGCCCGCGGCGCTCGCGGACGCCCCACGGCGCGGTCACCTGCGCGTGCTGCGTGGCACGGGACCCGACGAGGCGCTCACGCCCGCACCGGAGCCGAGGGGCTGACCGTGGCGCGGCGCAGGGGAGACGCAGCTCGTGCGCGGGCGGCCGCCGCGCCCGAGCCGCTCGGGTCGATCAGCCAGCCGCAGGGGCCGCTCGCACCCGGCACCGAGGCGTGCCGGCGGTGCGGCGAGACGCGGCTGACGCGCATCCGCATGGGCCTGCCGGACGGTCGGCCCGCGACGTTCGTCTCGTGCCCGTCGTGCGAGCTCACCGGCTGGTTCGCGCTCGACGGCGACGGGACCCCGCTCTCGCGCGACGACCTGGCCGGGGAGCGCGACTGACCCCGATACGATGCCGCGGTGAGTGCCGAACGAGTCGACCTGTCCGCGTTCATCAAGGCGTACGACGTGCGAGGGGTCGTCCCTGACGAGCTCGACGCGCGCGTGACCCGCGCGATCGGCGCGGCGTTCGCCGACGTCGTCGTGATCCCCGAGACGCCCGCGGGTGCGCGGCCGAGCGTCGTCGTCGCGCACGACATGCGTCCCTCCGGCCCCGAGCTCGTCGCCGGGTTCGCGGACGGCCTCGCGGGGCGCGGGGTCGACGTCGTGCTCGTCGGGCTCGCGTCGACCGACGGCCTGTACTTCGCGTCCGGCGCGCTCGGCGTCCCGGGCGCCATGTTCACCGCGAGCCACAACCCCGCGCAGTACAACGGCATCAAGCTGTGCCGCGCGGGCGCGCGACCCGTCGGGCAGGACACGGGCCTCGCGCGCGTGCGCGACCTCGCGGGGGACTACCTGGGCGGCGAGGTGCCGCAGGTGGCCGACGACGCGCGCGGCTCGGTCAGCGAGCGCGACATGCTCGGCGAGTACGCCGCGTTCCTGCGCTCGCTCGTCGACCTGTCCGGCATCCGGCCGCTCAAGGTCGTCGTGGACGCCGGCAACGGCATGGGCGGCTACACCGCGCCCGCGGTGCTCGGCACGGCCGCGGGGCTCCCCGCGCTGCCGCTCGAGGTCGTCCCGCTGTACTTCGAGCTCGACGGCACGTTCCCCAACCACGAGGCCAACCCGCTCGAGCCCGCGAACCTCGTCGACCTGCAGCGCGCGGTCGTCGAGCACGGCGCCGACCTCGGTCTGGCGTTCGACGGCGACGCGGACCGCTGCTTCGTCGTCGACGAGAACGGCGACCCGGTCTCCCCGTCGGCGATCACCGCGCTCGTCGGGCTGCGCGAGGTCGCGCGCGAGCAGGCGCAGGGCCGCACGCCGACCGTGATCCACAACCTCATCACGTCGCGCGTCGTGCCGGACCTGCTGCAGGCCGCGGGCGCGACGACCGTCCGCACGCGCGTCGGCCACTCGTTCATCAAGGCGCAGATGGCGGAGCATGACGCGGTCTTCGGCGGCGAGCACAGCGCGCACTACTACTTCCGCGACTTCTTCTTCGCGGACACCGGGATGCTCGCGGCGCTGCACGTGCTCGCCGCGCTCGGCGGTCAGCCGCACCCGCTGTCCGCGCTCGCGGACGCGTACCAGCCGTACGTCGCGTCGGGGGAGATCAACTCGCGCGTCGCGTCGGTCGAGGTCGCCCGCGCACGCGTGGTCGACGCCTACGTCACGCGGCAGGGCGCGGGCCCGGTCGAGGTCGACGAGCTCGACGGGCTGACCGTGTCGCACTGGGACGGCCACCCGCAGTGGTGGTTCAACCTGCGGGCGTCGAACACCGAGCCGCTGCTGCGGCTCAACGTCGAGGCCGCCGACGAGGACATCATGGTCAAGGTGCGCGACGACGTGCTGTCGCTCGTGCGCCAGGGCGAGGCCGCGTACGCGGACGACGAGAACGGAGCGGACGCATGAGCGAGGACCGCACGCCCGACGAGGGCACCGACGTGACCGACGTGACGGCCGGGCTCGAGGCCTGGGCCCGCGACCTGCTGCGCTGCCCCGTGACGGGGGCGACGCTCGTCGACGCGACCGACGACGAGGGCCGGCCGTGCCTCGTGTCGACGGATCCGCAGCGCCCGCTGCGCTACCCGGTGCGCGACGGCATCCCGGTCCTGCTCGAGTCGGCCGCGACGCCCGTCTGACGCCCCGACCCCGCCGGACCGCCCATGAGGACGGCCCGCGGTTCAGGACGGCGGGTCGGGGATCCCGTGCGGGAGCCGGTGCAGCAGCACCGCCTCCTCCTCGCGCCGCACGCTCGCACGGTGCTCGGCCGCGAGCTCGCGGTCCCGGCGCTCGGCGAGCACGGCCGCGAGGAACGCCTCGGGGTGCGTGCCCGCGACGGGCAGGGGCCGCACGTAGCGCTGCACCTCGTGCGTGAGGCGCGTGCCGAGCTCGATGCGCGACGCGGGGTGCAGCCGGTCGGCCCGCCCCAGGAACTGCCGCGCGGACAGCGCGAGGCCGTCCGGCAGCCGCGCGACGTCCGCGGTGCGCGCCCAGACCGCGAGCGCGGGCGGCATGACGAGCGACTGCCGCGTGCGACCCCCGCCGCGCACGCGCACCGCGTACGTCCCCGCGAGGACGTCGCCGAGCCGCTTGCCCTGCGGGTGCACCATCGACGTGATGAACGCGACCGCCCCGAACGTCAGCCACAGCTCGACGACGCCGACGAGGGCACGCACGAACGCCTGACGGAACACGATCGGCCCGCCGTCGTCCCGCACGACCCGGATCCCGAGCGCGAGCCGCCCGAGCGTCCGGCCGCGCGTCAGCGTGTCGACCAGGGTCGGCAGCACGATGATCACGAACGCGATCGCGACGACGCCGCCGACCTGCGCGACGGCGTCCGACGCCGAGACCCGCACGACGTTGCTGAGCAGCAGCAGCACGAGCAGGAGCACGGCACCCAGGACGAGGAGGTCCAGCAGGGCCCCGAGCAGCCGGGAGACGGCCGACGCGGGCCGCGCGTCGAGCTCGACGCCCTCGCCGATCACGATCGTGTCCACACGTCCCCCTCGCGCCCACGGTCACCGACGAGTGCACCTTATCCGGTGGGTGGACCGGCCCCGCGGGAGGTGGGGCGGATGGCAGGCTGTGCGCATGGATCTCGACGCGTACCAGGCGGTGCACGCGCCGTCGTGGCGCAGGCTCGACGAGCTGGTCCGCACGCGCCGGCGCACGGGTGCGGAGTCGGACGAGCTCGTGCGGCTGTACCAGGCGGCGGCGACGGACCTGTCGACGATCCGCTCGGCGGCACCCGACCCGGAGACCGTCACGCAGCTGTCGCAGCTCGTCGGCCGGGCGCGCGCGGCGATCGCGGGGACGCACGAGCTCGCGCTGCGCGACGTGGTGCGGTTCGCGGTCGTCACGGTGCCGGCCGTGTTCTACCGGCTGCGGTGGTGGACGGTCGCCGTCATGCTGGCGTTCCTCACGGTGGCCGTGGTCGCGGGCGTGTGGGTCGCGACGAACCCCGACGCGCTCGCCGCGATGGGCACGCCGACGGAGCGTCAGGCGTACGTCGACGGCGCGTTCGCGTCGTACTACGACCCGGGGATCGGGTTCGCCGCGACGGTGTGGACGCACAACGCGCTGCTCGCGGCGCTGTGCGTGGGGACGGGGATCTCGGGCATCGGGCCCGTGTACTTCCTGTGGTCGAACGCGGTGTCGGTCGGCAACATCGGCGGGATGATGTCGGCGCACGGCGCGCTCGACGTGTTCCTCACGCTCATCGCCCCCCACGGCATGCTCGAGCTCACGGCGGTCTGGGTCGCGGGGGCCGCAGGGCTCAAGGTGTTCTGGGCGTGGCTCGCACCGGGTCCGCGCACGCGCGGACGCGCGCTCGCGCAGGAGGCGCGCGCGCTGTTCACGGCCGCGATCGGGCTCGTCGTCGTGCTGGGCGTCTCGGGCCTCGTCGAGGGCTTCGTGACGGGCTCGCACCTGCTGTGGTGGGTCAAGATCGTCATCGGCGCGTGCGCGCTCGCGCTGTACTGGACCTACACGCTGGTGCTCGGCCGCCGCGCGGTGCGGGCGGGCGAGACGGGCGACCTCGACGACGACCGCGCGGGCTACGCGCTCGCGACGGCGGGCTGAGCCCGGCTACAGCCGGCCCGCGGCCTTGAGCGCGAGGTAGGTGTCGGCGAGCCGCGGCGCGAGGTCGTCGGGCAGCCCCTCGACCACCTCGGCGCCGAGCTGACGCAGGCGCGCCGCGACGGCGGCCCGCTCGAGCGCACCGCGTTCGGCGGCCGCCGCGTCGAACACCTCCGTGACGTCGGCGCGGCCGCGCGCGAGCGCCGCGACCTCGGGGTCGAGCACCGACGCGACGACGACCTGGTGCCGTGACGCGAGCCCGTCGAGCGCGCCGAGCAGCCCGTGCTCGACGACCGCCGGGTCGAGCGCCGTGAGCAGCACGACGAGCGCGCGCTGCGACATCCGGGACCGCACCTGGGCGACGACCCCGGGCCAGTCCGTCTCGACGAGCTCGGGCCGCACGGTCGCGAGCTGGTCCGCGACCTCGGGCATGAGCCGCGGGCCCGACGCGCCCGCGACCCGCGCGCGCACGCGACGGTCGAACGCGAGCACCTCGACGCGGTCGCCCGCGTGCTGCGCGAGCGTCGAGAGCAGGAGCGCGGCCTCGATCGAGGCGTCGAGGCGCGGCTCGTCGTGCACCCGGACCGCGGACGTGCGGCCCGTGTCGAGGACGATCATGACGCGCCGGTCGCGCTCGGGCCGCCACGTGCGCACGACGACGTCCGAGCGGCGGGCCGACGCGCGCCAGTCGATCGAGCGCACGTCGTCGCCCACGACGTACTCGCGCAGCGAGTCGAACTCCGTGCCCGCACCGCGGATCTGCACGGCCGCGCGCCCGTCGAGCTCCCGCAGCCGGGCGAGCCGCGACGGCAGGTGCCGCCGCGAGCGGAACGGCGGCAGCACGCGCAGGCGGCCGGGCACGGGCACCGACGCCTGCCGCGCCGCGACGCCGATCGGCCCGAACGCGCGGATCGTCACGCGGTCGGCGGGCAGGTCGCCGCGGCGCACGGGCACGAGCGTCGTGCGCACGCGCCGCGCCTCGCCCGGCGGGACCGTGACGTCGTGCCGGTCGGGCGGCAGCGGCCGCGTCCGGCCCGGGGTCGCCGACGTGCTCGTCGGACCCGCGGACGGGGGCCAGGCGTCGCGCACGCGCGCCCGCAGGTGTCGTCGGCCCACGTTGGTGAACGTGAGCGTCGACGTCGCGGGCTCGTCGACCCGGACGGACCCCGGCACGTCGCGGCGCACCGCGACCGCGCGCGGGGACGCCGCGAGCAGCACGTCGAGCGCGCACACGAGCACGACGAGCACCGCCCACGCGATCACCGTCCCGGTCGCGGGCACGACGAGCACCACGGGAACCCCGAGCGCGGCGAGCACCACGGCCCGCCAGGTCAGCGCCACGGCTCAGCGCGGGACGGGGACCGACGCGAGCACGGTGTCCAGCACCGACTCGGCCGTGACGCCCTCGAGCTCGGCCTCGGGTCGCAGCTGCACGCGGTGCCGCAGCGTCGGGTGCGCGAGCGCCTTGACGTCGTCGGGCGTCACGTAGCCGCGGCCCGACAGCCACGCCCACGCGCGCGCCGTCGCGAGCAGCGCGGTCGCACCACGCGGCGAGACGCCGAGCGACAGCGACGGTGCCTGGCGCGTCCCGCGGCACACGTCGACCACGTACGCGAGCACCTCGCGCGCGACCTGCACCTGCTGCACCTCGGCGCGCGCCCGCTCGAGCACGTCGCGGCCTGCGACCGGCCGCACGCCCGCCGCGCCCAGGTCGCGCGGGTCGAAGCCGCCCGCGTGCCGCGCGAGCACCTCGACCTCGTCCTCGCGCTCGGGCAGCGGCAGCGTCAGCTTGAGCAGGAAGCGGTCGAGCTGCGCCTCGGGCAGCGCGTAGGTGCCCTCGTACTCGACCGGGTTCTGCGTCGCGATCACCAGGAACGGGTCCGGCAGCCGCCGCGGCTGGCCGTCGACCGAGACCTGTCGCTCCTCCATGGCCTCGAGCAGCGACGCCTGCGTCTTCGGGGGCGTGCGGTTGATCTCGTCCGCGAGCAGGAGGTTCGTGAACACCGGGCCCTCGCGGAACGAGAACTCGGCCGTGCGCGCGTCGTACACGAGCGAGCCCGTGACGTCGCCCGGCATGAGGTCGGGCGTGAACTGCACGCGCTTGGTGCCCAGGTCGAGGCTCGCGGCGAGCGTGCGCACGAGCAGCGTCTTCGCGACGCCCGGCACGCCCTCGAGCAGCACGTGCCCGCGGCACAGCAGCGCGATCACCAGGCCGGACACCGCGGCGTCCTGCCCGACGACCGCCTTGCCCACCTCCGCGCGCACGGCCGCGAGCGACTGGCGCAGGTCGGTCGTCGGGGCGAACGCCACCGCGGGGGCCGCGGCGGCCGCCTGCGGGTCCGGCGGTGCGGTCGGGGGAACTGTCGTGTCGTCGGTCACGATCGGTGAACCTCGCTCTCCAGGTCGTCCAGCCGACCGGCCAGCAGGGCCAGGTCGGAGTCGGTGGTCGGTGGTGGCCCGTACAGGAGCTCGTCGACGGCGTCCACGTCCCGCTGCGTCGCCCGCGCGACCGCCAGGACCACGTCGGTCCCGGACGCCGAGCGCGGCAGACCGAGCCGTGCCGCGCAGCGCGCCGCGGTCGCCGCCCGCAGTGCCGCCGCCGCGTGCCCGTGCGCCCGGCCGCGCCGGTAGAGGCGCCCGCGGCCGCGCGTCGTCTCGCCCGCCCGCACCACGACGGGGAGGGCCTCGACGACGAGCGGGCCGAGCCGTCGCCCGCGCCACACCGCGGCCACCGCGGCGACGACCCCGAGCATGCCGAGCAACGGCCCGGTCCAGGGCGGCATGGTGCTCGCGAGCTCGTCGGGCTCCTCGCCCTCCCAGGCGTCCTGCCACGACGGGACGTACCAGACCAGGTGCTCGGTCCGGCCGAGCACGCGCAGCGCGAGCGCCGCGTTGCCGGCCTCCGTGAGGTGCGCGTTCGTCAGCAGCGACCCGCTCGCGAGCACGGCGACCCGGCGGCCGGCCGCCTCGGTCACGACGTAGGCGCCCTCGTCGGGCTCGGTCGGCGTGCTCGCGCCGCCCGGTTCGGGGAAGCACACGACCGCGCCGGGCGGTGCGAGCAGCGAGCCGGACGCGACGATCTCGCCCGCGGCGAGCGCGTCGGGGTCGTCGCACCGCGCGGCGCGGGGCACGGTGCCGCCCTCCTCGTCCGGGACCTCGAGGCCCGTCCCGAGCTCGACGCCCGCGACCTGCGACGCGGCCCACGGCGCGTCGACGAGCACGAGGTCCGACTCGAGCCCACCGACCGCGGCCAGCTGTGCCTCGGACAGCATCGAGTCACCGAGGACGGCGACCGTGGTCCCGCGCGCGTCGGCCGCGAGCACGTCCGCGATCCGCTGCGTGTACTGCACGTCCACGCCCTGGCGACCGAGGATCTGCGCGACCGCACGGGCGCCGTTCGGCTTGGGGTTGTCCGGCGCGTACGGCGTGGCCGACGTGCGCGGCTCGGGGAGCGCCGCGAGCAGCGCGACGAGCGCGACGAACGCGGCGAGCGCGAGCGGGACCCGGGCGCGGCGCCACCGGCTCGCGGCGCGCGAGCGGGCGGTCGTGCCGTCGCCGACGACGCCCGCGCTCGTCGCCGCGCCGTCGGCCGCGGTCGGACCCGGCACGGTCGTCGTCGTCATCGCGGGACCGCCAGGGCGGGCGCGCGGTCGGCGAGCGCCGCGGGGCGCGCGGCCGAGACCGCCGCGACGAGCGCCCGCAGGCTCGCGTCCTCGTCGGGGCCCGCCGCCCGGCCGCCGTACGCGACGTCGTCGAACAGGCGGCCGCCGGCGACGAGCGCCGCTGCGACCTCCGGCAGCCGGGTGCCCGCGTCGAGCGTCGCCTCGTGCGCGGTCCGGCCCGGACGCTCGTCGAGCACGGTGCGTTCCTCGAGGTCGCGCACGACGGCGCGGAAGCGCTCGAGGACCGCGGTGGACCAGTCGCCCGCGGCCGCCGCCGCGTCGGCCGCCGCGCGCAGCTGCGCGGCCGAGCGCGTGTCGTCGTCGGCGAGCACGCTGCGGCCCGCCGACGCGCGACCGCTGCGCACCGGACCCGCGACCCACCACGCGACGAGCAGCACGAGCGCGACCGCGACCACGCCGACGACCGCGATCGTCACGCCGTCGAGGTGGACGTTCTGCTGCACCTTCTCGAGCTGCTCGAGCAGCCAGTCGAGCACGCGCTGCAGGAGCGAGCGGCGCTCGTGGTACTCGGGCCGCGCGAGCTCCTCGACGGCCCACCGGCGCGCGGTGCCCGCGTCGGGTGTCACGGGCGGCTCGGGCGCCCGCAGCACGCCGAGCGCCGTGCGTGCGGACAGCGACGCGAGCACCGGCAGGGTCACGCGGCCTGCTCGGCGGCGCGCGCGAGCTCGATGTCGAGCCCCTCGCGCCGCATGCGCGTGTCGATGTACAGCAGCGCGACGACCGCGGCCGAGAACACCGTCGTGATCGTGAGCGACAGGACCTGGCCGACCGACGTCACGAGGATCGCCGTGGTCGTGAGCGAGTCGGTCGTGTTCAGCGCGAACATGAGCACCAGCACGACGGGGAACTGGATGATCTGGGCGACGATGTAGACGATCACGCCCACGAGCAGCTGGATGCCGAACAGGCGCCAGAACGACCTGCGTGTGAGCCGCCACGCACGCGCGACCGTCGGCCAGAACCGCCGCTCCTCGAGCATGAGCGCCGCGGGCACGAGCAGCGTGCGCACGCCCACCCACACGCCGCCGACCACGAGCACGATCGTCGCGACGACGCCGTACACGACGACGACGCCCCACGACCCGGTGCCCTGCCAGAGCAGGAACCCGATGCCGACGAGCACGCCGACGACGAGCACGGCCGCGACCGCGAGCAGCACCGTGAACCCGAGCACGTGCCACACGCGGCCCGAGCGGACGACCTCGCCGATCGTGACCTTGCGCCCGATGACCGAGCGGCTGACCGACAGGATGAGCAGCCCCGTCAGGGCGGTCGTCGCGAGCGCGGAGATCGGCATCGTGAGGACCTGGGCGCCGCTCGCCCCGAGCGAGTCCGACATGTCGGCGCCGAGCCCGGCGTCCTCGAACGCGGGGTCGTCGAACCAGTCCGCGAGCTCGCCCGCGAGCAGGCCGCCCACGTAGAGCGTGACGACCGCCTGCAGCGCGACCGTGACCGCCACGACCGCGAGCGAGAGCCCGAACATCACGGCCGGGTTGGCGCGGACCGCGCGGAACGCGCCGTCGAGGATCTCGCCGAGGTTGAGCGGGCGCAGCGGGATGATCCCGGGTCGCGGGGCGGGCGGCCGCCACGCCGTCGGGCCGTAGCCGGGCTGTCCGTACTGCGGCTGTCCGTACTGCGGTTGTCCGTACTGCGGCTGCGGGTAGGGCTGCTGATCCTGCTGCTGGCCGTACCGCGGGGGCCCGTCCTGCACCGGACCGTACTGACCGGAACCGTACTGACCGGCACCGGGCTGCGGGTACGGCGGCGGCACGGCGGGACCGGGCGACGGCGGGCTGGGCGGCGCACCCCACGACGAGGGCGCGGGCTGCTCGACGCCCTGCGGTGCCTGCGGGGCCGACGGTGCGTCGGGCGCGGGCGGCGCGGGTGCGGCGGGGGGAGCCGGTGGGGCAGCGGGCGGCGTCGAGCCGGGCGCGGCCCAGGTGGGCGTCTGGTCGGCGTCCTGCGGGCCGGTCATCGAGCGCGGCTCCCTCGTCTCGGTCTCCTCGTCGGGACCGGGGCGCGGCTGCCCCGGGCCTCGCTGCGCACCCGGCCGGAGGCGGGCGCGCGCCCATCGTGCCACGCCGGTTCGTGCGCGCGGGCGCAATCCACCCGATCGCGAGCAGCGGGTCCGCCCGCACGCTCGTCGGACGATGCGACAATGCCCGCATGAAGGGACGTGTGCTGGTGGTCGACGACGACACGGCGCTGGCCGAGATGATCGGCATCGTGCTGCGGTCGGAGGGTTTCGACCCGGTGTTCTGCGAGGACGGCGACGCGGCGCTGGGCGCGTTCCGCCAGACCCAGCCGGACCTCGTGCTGCTCGACCTCATGCTGCCGGGCAAGGACGGCAACGAGGTGTGCCGCCAGATCCGCGCCGAGTCCGGCGTCCCGATCGTCATGCTCACCGCCAAGAGCGACACGGTCGACGTCGTGCTGGGCCTCGAGTCGGGCGCCGACGACTACATCTCCAAGCCGTTCAAGCCCAAGGAGCTCGTCGCGCGCGTGCGTGCCCGGCTGCGGCGGTCCGACGAGCCCGCGCCCGAGCACCTCTCGATCGGTGACGTCACGATCGACGTCCCCGGGCACCGCGTCGAGCGCGGCGGCCGCCCCGTGTCGCTCACGCCGCTCGAGTTCGACCTGCTCGTCGCGCTCGCCCGCAAGCCGTGGCAGGTGTTCACGCGCGAGGTCCTGCTCGAGAAGGTCTGGGGCTACCGGCACGCGGCGGACACGCGCCTCGTCAACGTCCACGTGCAGCGCCTGCGCAGCAAGATCGAGAACGACCCGGAGCAGCCGGAGATCGTCGTGACCGTGCGCGGCGTCGGCTACAAGGCGGGCGTGACCACCACGTGACGGTGCTCGTCGTGCCTGCCGGGGGGCGTGGCCGGTGCCGCGGCTGAGAGGCACCGGACGCCTGCTGCGGGCGCGTGCCGGGCGCCGCGTCCGGCGCTGGGTGCACGCGTGGCGCTCGTCGCTGCAGGTGCGCGTCCTGTCGATGACCACCGCGATCGGGCTCGTCGCGCTGGGGGCGATCGGCCTGTACGTCGGCGAACGTATGCAGGAGGGCCTGTTCACAGGGCGCCTCGAACAGCTGCTCGCCGAGAGCGCGCGCACCACCGCGCAGGCGCAGAAGACGTTCGACTCGTCCAACGCGCAGTCCGCCGAGGACGTGTGGCGCCTGCTGCAGGACGTCGCGACCGCGCAGACGCAGGGCGGCACGGGCGAGCGCGTCGTGTTCCTCATGCGCGCGCCGGGGGAGACCTCGCCGTTCACGTTCGGCGTCGCGTCGTCGGACCTCACGCTGCGCGGGCTGGTGTCGCAGGACCTGCGTGACGCGACCGCCCACGGCGGGCAGCACTGGCAGTCCGTGTCGTGGGAGGTCGACGGGCGGACCGAGCCCGCGGTCGTCGTCGGGCAGGACGTCACGGTCCCGCGCGCGGGCTCGTTCGGGCTGTTCTTCCTCTACAGCCTGCAGGCCGAGCAGGACCGCCTCGACTTCCTGCTGCGCACGCTCGCCGCGGCCGCCGCCGCGCTCGTCGTGCTGCTCGGCGGGATGACGTGGCTCGTGACGCGCCAGGCGGTCTCGCCCGTGCGGCGCGCCGCGCAGGTCGCGGAACGCCTCGCGGACGGGCACCTCGCGGAGCGCATGCCGGTGCGGGGCGAGGACGAGATGGCGACGCTCGCGAGCTCGTTCAACGAGATGGCCGCGAGCCTGCAGGACCAGATCCGGCGCATGGAGGAGCTCTCGGCGCTGCAGCGCCGGTTCGTCTCGGACGTGTCGCACGAGCTGCGCACGCCGCTCACGACGATCCGGATGGCGGGCGAGGTCATCCACGCGTCGCGCGACGACTTCGACCCCGCGGTGAAGCGCTCCGCCGAGCTCCTGCAGACCCAGCTCGACCGGTTCGAGGACCTGCTCGCGGACCTGCTCGAGATCAGCCGGTTCGACGCGGGCGCGGCCGTCCTGGACGCCGAGTCGCGCGACGTGCGCGACGTGGTGCTCGCGGCCGTCGAGCACACGTTCCCGCTCGCGGCGCGGCGCGGGTCGTGGCTGTCGGTCGACCTGTCGTCGAGCGAGTGCATCGCCGACATCGACCCCCGGCGCGTCGAGCGCGTGCTGCGCAACCTGCTCGTCAACGCCGTCGAGCACGCCGAGAGCAGCACGGTCGCCGTGACCGTCGGCGCGGACCGGTCCGCGGTCGCCGTGACCGTGCGCGACCACGGCGTGGGCATGACGGCCGACGAGGCGCAGCACGTGTTCGACCGGTTCTGGCGCGCCGACCCGGCGCGCGCGCGGACCACGGGCGGGACCGGCCTCGGCCTCGCGATCTCGCTCGAGGACGCGCACCTGCACGGCGGCTGGCTCGAGGCGTGGGGGCGGCCCGGACGTGGCGCGGCCTTCCGCCTGACGCTGCCGCGTCGCGCGGGCATCCGGCTCACGGACTCGCCCCTGCCGCTCGAGCCCGACGACGCGCTGCCGCCCGAGCCCGTCATGCAGACCGTGCTGCGGTCGAGCACCGACCCCGCGGCGCTCCCGGACCTCACCGACCAGGACGACGAGCCCGCGGCCCCGGAGGCCGAGCTCGGCCGCGACCGCCAGGAGGTGCGATGAGCACGCCGCCGACGACCGTGCCGCAGACCCCGGGCGCGCCCCACCGCCGGTCGGGCGGTCCGCGTGCGCGCGGCCGGCTCGCACGTCTCGGCGCGGCGCTCGTCGTCGTGCTCGCGCTCGCGGCGTGCACCGCGATCCCGACGAGCGGGCCCGTCCAGGCCGGCGACGGCACGTTCACCGACGACGGCAACCAGGTCGACGTGCTCGCCGAGGGCCCACGGCCGGGCGCGACGCCGCAGCAGATCGTCGAGGGCTTCCAGCTCGCGGGTGCCGCCGGGTTCGCCGGCGACTTCGCGACGGCGCGCGAGTACCTGCTCGGCTCCGTGCAGCACGCGTGGGAGCCGCTCGCCGAGGTCGTCGTGTACGACCCCCCGATGGTCACGGCCACCACCGAGGACGGCGTCGTGACCGCGAGCGTGCAGATCACCGCGCACGTCGACGCCGCCGGGCGGTTCGTCGAGGCGCCGCGCGGCGCCACGACGTCGGCGACCTACACGCTCGAGAAGAACGTCGCGGGCGAGTGGCGGCTCACGGGCGTCCCCGACGGCCTCGTGATCCCCGACGACACGTTCGACCGGCAGTTCCGCTCGGTGTCGCTGTACTTCCCGTCGTTCGACGGTGCGTTCCTCGTGCCCGAGACCCGCTGGTTCCCGACGCAGCACCTGCCGACCTGGGTGACGCGCGCGCTGCTCGCGGGTCCGTCGCCGTGGCTGCGCGACGCGGTCACCACGGCCGTGCCCGAGGGCGTCTCGCTCCAGGCCGACACGGTCGTCGTCGACGACGCCGGGGTCGCCCAGGTCGCGCTGCAGCCCGCACGCGCGGTCCTGCAGTCCGACACGGCGGCGCTCTACGCGCAGATCGACGCGACGCTCGCGCAGGTCGTCGGCGTCGGCGACGTGCGCGTCACCGCGGGGGACGTCCCGATCGTCGAGGAGACGAGCTTCGAGCGCGGCGGGCCGCCCGATGCCCAGGTCGAGATGGTCCAGGGCACGCAGCTCGTGACGCTCGGCGAGGACGGCCTGTCCGCCGTGCCGGGCGTGGCCGAGATCCCCGAGGGCGCGCACGGGCTCGCGCGCAGCGAGGACGGGTCCGTCCGCGTCATGCTCGACGCCGGCGGGGCGCTCGTGACCGTGCCGCGCGAGGACGAGCCGGCGCAGGTGCTGCTGCCCGCCGGCGGTCTCGCCGCGCCGTCGGTCGACCGGCTCGGCTGGGTGTGGACCGCGCGCACGTCGGACGGGGTCGTCGCGGTCCGGGCGGGGCAGGACCCCGTGGTCGTGCCCGCCGAGTGGCTCGTCGGTCGCAAGGTGGTCTCGTTGCGCATGTCGCGCGACGCCACGCGGCTCGCGATCGTCTCGCGCGGCGCCGACGGCCTCGCGGTGACCGTGAGCTCGGTCGTGCGCGACGGGCAGGGCACGCCGCAGCAGCTCGGCGAGCCCGTGGTGGTCGGCGCCGTCCTCACCGACGCGACCGAGGTCGTGTGGCTCGACGAGGGGACGCTGGGGGTGCTCGGGACGAGCGGCGACACGCCGCTCGTGCACCGCGTCCCGGTGTCCGGGTTCACGGCGACCGAGGCGGACCTGCCCGAGGTCACCGGGCTCGCGGGCGGGCGCGTCGTGCTCGTCACGACGCAGGACGGCACGCTGCACCGGCTCGTCGGCTCGACGTGGGCGCTGGTCCCGGGCGTGCACGACGTGCGCGACCCGAGCTACCCGGGCTGACCGGCGCGACCCGACCCCAGGTCGGGCGCCGGAGCGCGTCGTCCCCAGGTCCGGGTGGGCGCCGTCGCGCGGCAGCTCGCGGCGGGCAGGATCCGGCACGTGGGACGACGGACGTGGCGGGCGCGGTGGCGCGTCGGGGCGCGGTGGGCGCGCGCGGTGCTGCGCGAGCTCGGCGGGCTCGTGCTGCCCGTCGCGTGCGCGGGCTGCGGCCGCGACGACGAGGCGTGGTGCGGTGCGTGCGCGCGGCGGCTGGGCGGCGAGCCCTGGCGGTGCGAGGACCGTGCGGGCCGGCTCGTGCTGCTCGACGGACCGGTCCTGCCGGTGCTGACGGTCGCGGACTGCGTGGGCCCGGTGCGCGCCGCGCTCGTCGCGTGGAAGGACCGCGGTCGCCGTGACCTGACGCCCGTGCTGGCGGCGGTCGCGGGACGGCTCGGGTCGGCCGCGGCGGCGCACGTCCCGCCGCTCGCGCGCGGGACCCCGGTGCTCGTCGTGCCTGCGCCGTCGACGCCCGCCGCCCGGCGCGCGCGGGGCTTCGCGCACGTCGACGTGCTCGCGGACGGCGTGGCCCGCGGGCTGCGGGCCGCCGGGGTCGACGCGCGCGCCGTGGGCGTGCTGCGCCGGACCGGGCGCGACCAGGTCGGGCTGGGGCTGCGCGAGCGCGGGCGCCTCGTCGGCCGTGTCCGGGTCGCGCCGCGCCACGTCGCGCGCGTGCGGGGTGCGGGGGTCGTGCTCGTCGACGACATCCTCACGAGCGGTGCGACGCTCGCCGCGTGCGTCGCCGCGCTCGCGGCCGTGGGCGCGGTCCCGCTGGGCGGCGTGACGCTCGCATCGACGCCCGGTCCCGCCCGGACCGGGACGATCCTCCCGGGTCTCGGCGATTCGCCCGGTGCACAGTGGTCACGTGACCCGCTCGGCGTTAGCGTGGGCCACGAGCCGAAGGCGCACAGCGGGACCGCAGGTCTCGCGGGCGCACCGAGGAGGTGATGTCGACAGCGACCCTCGCGAGGGGTCACGACCGCATGACGACCGGGCGTCCGGAGCAGGACGCCCCTCACCTCCCAGGAGGCTCACATGGAGATCGTGGTTGCCGGCCGGCGCACCGAGGTGTCCCCGAAGTTCCGGGCGCACCTCGAGGACAAGCTCGCCAAGATCGAGCAGCTGGCCCCGCGCGCGCAGCGGATCGACGTCCTCGTCTCGCACGAGGTCAACCCGCGCCAGGCGGACAGCTCGGAACGCGTCGAGCTGACCGTCGTGGACAAGGGTCCCGTCATCCGCGCCGAGGCGTGCGCCGACGACAGGTACGCCGCGCTGGACCTCGCGCTCGCCAAGCTCCTCGAGCGCCTGCGTCGCCACCGCGACCGCCGCAAGGACCACCGCAACCACACTCCGCTGACCCCCGTGGACGTCCGGCCCCCGCAGGACGTCCCCGACGCGGTGGCCGACGAGCCGACGGTCGGTGCCGACGGCGCGGTCGAGCTCACGCTGGGCGACTCGCCCGTCGTCATCCGGGAGAAGACGCACGAGGCGCTGCCGATGACGATCGACGACGCGCTCTACGAGATGGAGCTCGTGGGGCACGACTTCTACCTGTTCATCGACGCCGAGACGGCGCAGCCCGCCGTCGCGTACCGGCGCCGGGGCTGGAGCTACGGCGTCATCAAGCTGGACTCGCCGGTGTCCGGCACCGTCCCGACCGAGGCCGCGGAGGCCCGCGTCGGCTGACGGGGACCCGCACCCGGACCGACACGCCCGGCCGGCGGCACGTGGCCCCGGCCGGGCGTCGTCACGTCCGCGCGTGCCGGATCGCGTCGGCGACGCCCGTGTCGGACCCTCGCGGCAGGATGCTCCCCGTGGCTGACCTGACGACGGGCCCGACGACGAGCCGTACGACGAGCCGAACGACGAGCCGCGCGACGAGCACCGCACGTGACGAGCGCTGGACGCTCGCGCAGGCGCGGCGCATCGCGCTCGCGGCCCAGGGGCTGCACCGGCCCCGCGCCGAGCGCGCACCGGACAGCGCCGTGACCATGCGTCACGTGCAGCAGGTGATCGACCGCGTCGGCCTGCTGCAGATCGACTCGGTCAACGTGCTCGCCCGCGCGCACCACGTGCCGCTGTTCTCCCGGCTCGGGCCGTACGACACGGCGCTGCTCGACCGGGCGGCGGGTCGCGCCCCGCGCAGGCTCGTCGAGTCGTGGGCGCACGTCGCGTCCTACGTCCCGCCCGAGACGTACCGCCTGCTGGGCTGGCGGCGCCGGGCCGACCGCGAGCGGCACGGACGCCAGCCCGTCGACGGCGTTCCGCTGCGGGACTCGCCGGTGCTCGACGACGTGCGCGCGGTCGTCGGCGAACGGGGTCCGGTGACCGCGCAGGAGGTGCACGCGCTGTTCGCCGAGCGGTTCCCGCGCCGCCGCGAGAGCTGGGGCTGGAACTGGACCGTCGCGAAGAGCGCGCTCGAGTACCTCTTCGTCAGCGGCGAGGTCGCGGTCGCCGGGCGCAACGCCGCGTTCGAGCGCCGGTACGACCTCACGGGACGCGTGCTGGCGGACCACGAGCAGCCCGTCCCCGACGACGACGCGGTGCGCGCGCTCGTCGAGATCTCGGCCCGCGCGCACGGCATCGGCACGCTCGGCTGTCTCGCGGACTACTTCCGGCTCAAGGTCGAACCGACCCGGCGCGCGGTCGCCGAGCTCGTCGAGGCCGGCACGCTCGTGCCCGCGACCGTCGACGGCTGGGACCGCGAGGTGTACCGCCACGTCGACGCGGTGCTGCCGCGGCGTGCGCACCGCGCGTGCCTGATCAGCCCGTTCGACCCGCTGGTGTTCGAGCGCCGCCGGCTCGAGGAGCTCTTCGGCCTGCGCTACCGCATCGAGATCTACGTGCCGCAGGCCCAGCGCCGGTGGGGCTACTACGTGCTGCCGTTCCTGGTGGGCGACCGGATCGAGGCGCTCGTCGACCTCAAGGCCGACCGGGCGACCGGACGGCTCGTCGTGCAGGCCGCGCACCGGGCGCCCGGAGCCCGCGACGCTGCGGGTGCTCGCGCCGACGCCGAGGTCGTGCACGCGCTGCACGACGAGCTCGCGCTGGTCGGGCGGTGGACGGGGTGCGACGAGGTCGTCGTCGGGACCGACGGTGTCGGCGGCGACCTGCTCGCGGCGCTGGGCTCGCGCGCCGCACCCGGCGCATGACGAGCCGCTCGGCACGCTCGGCGGGCGCTGCGTGGTGCGTCCGGGCCGGTCCCGCGCGTCTCGGCTGAGGACGCGCTGTCCCCGCGGACCGCCGACTCGCCTACGATGGTCGGGCTCGGCGGCGCCGCCGAGCTCTCGCGCCACCCCGAGCCGACCGTGCCCGGGGCGTCTACACCAGGAGTCATGCGTGTCAGCGATCCTCGAGAAGGTCCTGCGGCTGGGTGAGGGCCGGGTCCTCAAGAAGCTGTCGGGCATCGCGCAGCAGGTCAACGCCCTGGAGGACGCGTTCGAGGCGCTCTCCGACGCGGAGCTGCGTGAGGAGACGGACCGCTTCAAGGAGCGGCTGGCCCAGGGCGAGAAGCTCGACGACATCCTCGTCGAGGCGTTCGCGACCGTCCGGGAGGCGTCGCGCCGCACGCTCGGCCAGCGGCACTTCGACGTGCAGCTCATGGGCGGGGCCGCGCTGCACCTCGGCAACATCGCCGAGATGAAGACCGGTGAGGGCAAGACGCTCGTCGCGACCGCGCCGGCCTACCTCAACGCGCTGACCGGCAAGGGCGTGCACGTCGTCACGGTCAACGACTACCTCGCGAGCTACCAGAGCGAGCTCATGGGCCGCGTGTTCCGGTTCCTCGGGCTGACGACGGGCTGCATCCTCGGCTCGATGACGCCCGCGGAGCGCCGCGAGCAGTACGCCGCCGACATCACGTACGGCACGAACAACGAGTTCGGCTTCGACTACCTGCGCGACAACATGGCGTGGAGCACCGACGAGCTCGTGCAGCGCGGCCACAACTTCGCGATCGTCGACGAGGTCGACTCGATCCTCATCGACGAGGCGCGCACGCCGCTCATCATCTCGGGCCCCGCGTCGGGCGACGCCAACCGCTGGTACGGGGAGTTCGCCAAGGTCGTCCGGCGCCTGCAGCCCGAGCGGGACTACGAGGTCGACGAGAAGAAGCGCACCATCGGCGTCCTCGAGCCGGGCATCGAGCGTGTCGAGGACTACCTCGGCATCGACAACCTCTACGAGTCCCTCAACACGCCGCTGATCGGCTTCCTCAACAACGCCATCAAGGCGAAGGAGCTGTTCAAGCGCGACAAGGACTACGTCGTCATGAACGGCGAGGTGCTCATCGTCGACGAGCACACCGGCCGCATCCTGCCGGGCCGCCGCTACAACGAGGGCA
>Ga0206103_100310_pt1 | contig 31315 bp, 27 predicted proteins | sample 1B5Ametagenome_FD_148638 | JGI IMG/M metagenome (GOLD analysis project Ga0206103, IMG submission 148638) | Enriched microbial communities from leaf-cutter ant dump, University of Wisconsin, Madison, United States - 1B5A | ecosystem: Environmental > Terrestrial > Nest > Insects nest > Nest dump... | reverse complement strand
GGGGGTGGGCTTGGTGACGGCTCGGCGGCCAGGTGCCCTCGCACCGCCGCTTGGCGGTGCACCCAGGCTCTCGCCTGTGAGTTCGCGGGTGGGGTCGGGAGTTCGCGGGCCAGGGCCCGCGACGTCGGGGTGGGAGCCGCGAACTCGGCGCGGGGAGACGCGAGGTGGGGCGCGGGCCGCGGATTGGGGGGTGGGGGGTTTCAGGATGTGGGACGGGTGGCTCGGTGTGCGGTGTCGCGGGACCGAGGGCCCACGCGAATCGGGTCGATCTCCCGCACGATGGAGCACGGACAACGGGAGGTGTGGGGATGAAGGTGCTGGTGTCGGTCGCGTCCAGGCATGGCGGGACATGGGAGATCGGGGAGCGGATCGCTGAGGTGCTGCGCGCCAGCGGCAACGACGTCGACCTGCACGAGCCCGATGACGTCGTCGACGCGCAGGGGTATGACGCCCTGGTGCTCGGCTCGGCCGTCTACACCGGCCACTGGCTCACGGCCGCCCGCGACCTCGCGGAGCGGGTCGAGCGCGCGGGGCTCCCGCCCTACGTGTGGCTGTTCTCGTCGGGTCTGGCGACGCAGCCCGCGGCTGCGGCCAACTCTCCGCACGAGCTCGCCGGGGTCGCGACGGCGCTGCACGCGCGCGGCCACCGCAGCTTCCGCGGGCGCCTCGACATGACGTCGTTGTCGTTCGCGGAGCGCGCGATCATCGCCGGGGCGCGCGCCCGCGCGGGCGACCACCGGAACTTCGAGCTCGTCGAGCAGTGGGCGCAGGGCGTCGCGGACGCGCTCGTGCTGCAGCCCGCGCACGTGCCGGCGCACGGTGCGGCATCGGACGGTGCCTCGTCGGTCCCCTCGACGGTGCCCTGCCCGGCACGCTGACCGTCGTCCGTCGGGGCGACGAGGCCTCGGCGGACGGCTCCACCCTCTGCAAACAACTTGCGTGAAACCGCAAGCGACTTGCGCTTCTGTGCCCTACGATGTCGGCATGTCTCGTCGACTGGCAGAGGTGGCGCGCAAGGTCGGTGTCTCCGAGGCGACCGTGAGCCGCGTGCTCAACGGCAAGCCCGGGGTCTCGGAGCAGACGCGCGAGGCGGTGCTGACCGCGCTCGACGTGCTGGGCTACGAGCGTCCGACGAAGCTGCGCGGCGAGAGGGCGCGGCTCGTCGGCCTGGTGCTCCCCGAGCTGCAGAACCCGATCTTCCCGGCCTTCGCCGAGGTCGTCGGCGGTGCGCTCGCGCAGCAGGGCTTCACGCCCGTGCTGTGCACGCAGACCGCGGGCGGCGTGACCGAGGCCGACTACGTCGAGCTGCTGCTCGGCCAGCAGGTCTCGGGCATCGTGTTCGCGGGCGGCAACTACGCGCAGCGCGACGCGGAGCACGAGCACTACGCGCGGCTCTCGGGCCGGCACCTGCCCGTCGTCCTCATCAACGCGTCGATCGCCGAGCTGGGCTTCCCGCGCGTCTCGTGCGACGACGAGGTCGCGATCGAGCAGGCCATGGGCCACCTCGCATCGCTCGGGCACACGCGCATCGGGCTCGTGCTCGGCCCGGTCGACCACGTGCCGTCGGAGCGCAAGCTGCGTGCCGCGCACGCGGTGGCGCAGCGGCTCGGGCTCACGCTCGGGGACCGCGACGTCGTGCGTTCGGCGTACTCGCTCGAGAGCGGCCAGGCCGCTGCGACGCGCCTGCTGCGGGAGGGGGTCACGGGCATCGTGTGCGCGTCGGACCCGCTCGCGCTGGGTGCGATCCGGGCGGCCCGACGAGCAGGGCTGCGGGTTCCTGAGGACGTCTCGGTGGTGGGGTACGACGACTCGGCGTTCATGAACTGCACCGAACCGCCCCTGACGACCGTGCGGCAGCCGATCGAGCCCATGGGGCGGGCGGCGATCGACCTGCTCGTGAACCAGATCAGCGGTGCCGCCGTGCCGCAGGACGAGCTCCTGTTCGAGCCCGAGCTCGTCGTGCGCGGATCGACGGGCCCCGCGCCGGCATCGGCCTGACCGGGGAGTGCTCGGCGGACCGGGCCGACGGGCCGACACGGCCGCGCGCGGGCCGCAGCCGCGCGGCAGCGTTGACCGCCGCGACGTGACCCAGGTCACGTCCGCGCAGGTCAGAGCGGCTTTCGCCGTCGTCTCCATGTCTCTCTTCCTGGCCCTTGTCACACTTCGATAACGACACTGTCAACTTCTTGCGCGGATTCTGCAGAGTGCTTTAGTGTCATCGCTGTGACGACGACGTCCCCCGCCCCGCAGCAGCACGCACCGCTGCCCTCGCCGACCCCCGCACCGGTCGCCGGCGCACCCGGCGCCGATGAGGCCGCATGGTGGCGCGGTGCCGTGATCTACCAGGTCTACCCGCGGTCGTTCGCCGACGGGAACGGTGACGGCACCGGCGACCTGGCCGGCCTGCGCGCCCGCCTGCCCTACCTGCGGGACCTGGGCGTCGACGCGATCTGGGTCACGCCCTGGTACGTCTCGCCGCTCGCCGACGGCGGCTACGACGTCGCGGACTACCGCGCGATCGATCCCGCGTTCGGCACGCTCGAGGAGGCCGAGCGGCTCGTCGCGGAGGCGCTCGAGCACGGCATCCGCACGATCATCGACATCGTCCCCAACCACGTCTCGGACCAGCACGCGTGGTTCCAGGCGGCGCTCGCCGCGGGCCCGGGCGCCCCCGAGCGCGAGCGGTTCTGGTTCCGGCCCGGCAAGGGCGAGCACGGCGACGAGCGGCCCACGGCCTGGGTCTCCGACTTCCAGGGCGACACGTGGACGCGCACGACGAACCCCGACGGCACGCCGGGCGAGTGGTACCTGCACCTGTTCGCGCCCGAGCAGCCCGACCTCAACTGGTCGCACCCGGACGTGCGCGCGGAGTTCGAGGACGTCCTGCGGTTCTGGTTCGACCGCGGCGTCGCGGGCATCCGCATCGACTCGGCCGCGCTGCTCGTCAAGGACCCCGAGCTGCCCGAGTACGCACCGCACCACGGCCCGGGCGAGCACCCGCACGTCGACCGCGACGAGCTGCACGACGTCTACCGTTCGTGGCGCGCGATCGCGGACGCGTACGACCCGCCGCGCGTGCTCGTCGGCGAGGTGTGGCTCGCGGACCGGGCGCGCTTCGCGCGGTACCTGCGCCCGGACGAGATGCACACGGCGTTCAACTTCGACTTCATGGCGCGGCCGTGGTCGGCGCGCGAGCTGCGCGAGTCGGTCGACATGACGATCGCCGCGCACGGCCCGGTCGGTGCACCGGCGACGTGGGTCCTGTCGAACCACGACGTCACGCGGCCCGTCACGCGCTACGGGCGCGCGGACTCGTCGTTCTCGTTCCCCGCGAAGCGGTTCGGGATCCCGACCGACCTCACGGTCGGTCACCGACGCGCCCGCGCCGCTGCGCTGCTCGTCGCGGCGCTCCCGGGTGCGCTGTACGTGTACCAGGGCGACGAGCTCGGGCTGCCCGAGGTCGAGGACCTGCCGCTCGACGTGCTGCAGGACCCCATGCACTTCCGCTCGCGCGGCGTGGACCCCGGTCGCGACGGCTGCCGCGTGCCGCTGCCGTGGTCCGGGACCGCGGCCCCGTACGGGTTCAGCGGACCGGGCAGTGAGCCGACCTGGCTCCCGCAGCCGGCGGACTGGGCACGCCTGACGGTCGAGCAGCAGTCGAGCGACCCCGCGTCGATGCTGCACCTCTACCGCGACGTGCTCGCCCGCCGCCGCGCCGAGCCCACGCTCGGCGACGGCCCCCTGACGTGGCTCGACAGCACCGACGACGTGCTGGCGTTCGCCCGCGGCGACGTGATCTGCGTCGTCAACCTCGGCACCGACCCGGTCGACCTGCCGCCCCACTCCGACGTCCTGCTGACGAGCGACCCGCTCGTGGCGGGACGGTTGCCGCGCGACACCGCCGCGTGGCTCCGCGCGCCGATCTGAGGCCGCACCAGCCCCACCAGCGATTCCCGCACCACCAGCACCACGAGCAGAACCCCCCGAAGCGGTCCCGGCTCCGGACACCGCCCTCACGAAGGAGTGATGATGAGGTTCACCCGTTCCACCGCGATCGCCGCCGTCGGCGTGCTGTCGCTCGGCCTGCTGGCCGCGTGCAGCGGCGACGACACGCCGCAGGACTCGCCGACGACGGGCGGCTCGACGGCGACCGACGGCGCGACGGCCGACGAGAAGGTCACCATCACGGTCGCCGGCCTCCTGCCCACGGCCGACGACGCCGCCAAGCAGCAGCTCGCCGAGCGCGTGGAGGCGTTCGAGGCGAAGTACCCGAACATCACGGTCGAGCCGCAGGACTACGAGTGGCTCAACTCGACGTTCACGACGCAGCTCGCGGGCGGCACGCTGCCCAACGTGTTCGAGATCCCGCTCACCGACGGCAAGACGCTCATCGCGAACGGCCAGCTCGCGGACATCGACGCCCAGGTGCGCGCGCTGCCGTACGGCGAGGACTTCAACGAGACGCTGCTGGCCAACGGCCAGGACGACTCGGGCAAGATCTTCGCGGTCCCGGCCAAGTCGATCTACGCGGTCGCGCTGCACTACAACCGCAACCTGTTCGAGCAGGCCGGCCTCGACCCGGACGACCCGCCGACCACGTGGGAGGAGGTCCGCGCGGACGCCAAGGCGATCCACGACAAGACGGGGATCGCGGGCTACGCGACCATGGCGCTCGACGCGTCGGGCGGCTGGCAGCTCGCGGCGGGTGCGAACTCGCGCGGCGGCGTGATCGAGAAGTCGGACGGCGCGGGCGGCTACACCGCGACGCTGGACGACCCGGCGGTCGCCGAGCACCTGCAGTGGCTGCACGACCTGCGCTGGGAGGACGGTTCGCTGCTCGAGCGCGCCGACCTCGGCTGGGGCGAGATCAACGCCGCGTTCGCCGGTGGTGAGCTCGCGATGTACACGTCGGGCTCCGACGTCTACAACGCGCTCGTCGAGGGCAACGGCGTGACCTCGGACTGGGGCTACGGCCTCACCGCGATCCCGACCTCGGGCGACGGCGGGGCGCTGACGGGCGGCACGCTCGCGGCGGTCCGCAAGGACTCGACGGACGCCGAGAAGGACGCCGCGGTCAAGTGGATCGACTGGTGGTACCTGTCGAAGCTGCAGGACAAGGACCAGGCGGTCGCCGACGCCAAGACGCGGGCCGAGGCGTCGCCGGCGCAGGCCGTGGGCACGCCCGTGCTGCCGATCTTCTCGAAGGAGCTGTACGAGGAGAACCTGTCCTGGATCCAGGACTACGTGAACGTGCCGCTCGACGACATGAAGGGCTACACGGACGTCATGTTCACGCAGCCGCTCGTGCCCGAGGCCGCGGTCGCCACGCAGGACCTGTACGGCCAGCTCTTCCCCGTGGTGCAGGCTGTCATCACGCAGAAGGACGCCGACATCAAGGGCCTGCTCGCCACGGCGAACACCGCCGGCCAGGCGGCCATCGACGCCGCGAGCTGATCGCCACGACCGGCCGGGGACGCACCGTCCCCGGCCGGTCCGGCTCGTCCAGGCACGACGAACGACGGAAGGCCCGCCATGACCACCACCGACGCCGTGAGCGTCCCGCCCCGGGTGCAGCCCACCCGCCGTGAGCGCCGCAGGACACCCGTGACGTGGGTGCGCCGGGGCGGCCTGTCCGCGCTGCTGTTCGCGGTCCCGCTGCTCGTGATCTTCGGCGTCTTCAGCTGGTGGCCGATCGTCTCGGCCGTGGAGATGAGCCTGCAGAAGACGAACCTCGTCGACGCGCCCACGTGGGTGGGGCTCGACAACTTCCGGGCGGTGCTGAGCGACCCGCTCCTGCCGACCGTCATCAAGAACACCGCGTGGTTCGCGCTCCTGGCGCTCGTGTTCGGCTACCCGATCCCGCTGGTCGGCGCGGTGCTCATGAGCGAGCTGCGCCGCCGCAAGGGCTTCTACTCGGTGCTCGCGTACCTGCCGGTCGTCGTGCCGCCCGTGGTCGCGGTGCTGCTGTGGAAGTTCTTCTACGACCCGCGACCGCAGGGCGTGTTCAACACGGTGCTCGGCTGGGTCGGCCTCGGCCCGTACCCGTGGCTCGCCGACGCGACGTGGGCCATGCCGTCGCTCGTGCTCGAGGCCACCTGGGCGGCGGCAGGCGGCACCGTGATCATCTACCTCGCGGCGCTCATCTCGGTCCCGGCCGAGCTGTACGACGCCGCGGAGGTCGACGGTGCGTCGGTGTGGCGCAAGATCTGGCACGTGACGCTGCCGTCGCTGCGCGGCGTGCTGTTCATCACCCTGATCCTGCAGGTCATCGGTACCGCGCAGATCTTCCTCGAGCCGTTCCTGTTCACCAACGGCGGCCCGAACCACGCGACCGAGACGATCATGCTGCGCGTCTACAACCTCGCGTTCGCCAACCTCGGCAACAACTTCGGCCAGGCGACCGCGCTGAGCCTCCTGCTCGCCGCGTTCCTCGCGGTCGCCTCCCTCGTCTACTTCCGCCTGACGCGATCCTGGAGCACGTCGTGACCGCCACCTCGTCGTCGCAGGGCAGCCCGCCGCCCGACTCGCTCGCGGGACCCGCCGTGCCCGCCGTCCCGACCGCGCGCGCGGGCGTCGCGCCCGGCCAGGCCGGACCTCCCGCGACGAGCGCGGTGCTGGCTCGTTCGCTGCGCGCGCGACGCGGCGCGCCGGGTGCCCCCGGCGGTCGTCGTCGCCGCGGCCCGTCCGACGAGCGTGAGCGCGGCGCCCTGTCCGTCGCGGACTGGCGCCGGCCGCAGGTCGCCTGGACCTGGCGCGGCATGCACCTCGCGCTCCTGGTGCTGCTCGTGGTGTGGTGCCTCGGCCCGCTCCTGCTGCTCGCCAAGTTCGCGTTCACACCGACGCAGGACATCCTCACGCACCCCATGGCGCTGTTCCCGAACGGGTTCACGACGGGGAACATCGAGCAGGCGTGGAACAGGTACCACATCGGCCAGTACTTCATGAACACGGTGTGGGTCGCGCTCGGCTCGTGGTTCGTCCAGGTGCTCGTCGCGACCACCGGCGGGTACGTGCTGTCCGTCCTGCGGCCGCGCTGGGCGAAGGCCCTCAACTGGGCCGTGCTCACGACGCTCTTCGTGCCCGCCGTCGTCCTGCTCATCCCGCTGTACAAGATCGTCGTCGACCCGCCCGTGGGCGAGACGCTCATCAACAACTACCTCGCGGTGTGGCTCCCGGCGGGGGCGAGCGCGTTCAACGTCGTGCTCGTGTCGCGGTTCTTCGACTCGCTGCCGCGCGAGATCTTCGAGGCCGCGCGCGTCGACGGCGCCGGGCCGCTGCGCGTGTTCTGGTCGATCGTGCTGCCCATGAGCCGGCCGATCATCGGCGTCGTCTCGGTGTTCGCGGTCATCGCGTCGTGGAAGGACTTCCTGTGGCCCTTCCTCGTGCTCAAGTCCGCGACCGTCAAGCCGCTGTCGGTCTACCTGCAGTCCATGGCGAACGTCGACAAGGGCACGCTGATGGCGGCGCTCGCGATCTCGACGCTCATCCCCGTCGTGATGTTCCTGGTCTTCCAGCGCATGTTCCTGCGCGGTGCGGGACTCGGGGGAGCGGTCAAGGGCTGAGCCGCGGGTTGCTGACGAGTTGTCGGTTCGATCTCACGCCCGGGCCGTCCGGCTCCCGCGGGGGCCGTCGCGGGCCGGATGGGATGATCGACGCGTGCCTCACGACGATTCCTCCCTGAGTCCTGTCGCGCCCTACGACGCCCTGTTCCTCGCCTCCTTCGGCGGTCCGGACGGCCCCGACGACGTGCTGCCGTTCCTGCGCAACGTCACGTCGGGCAAGGGCATCCCCGACGAGCGCCTCGCCGAGGTCGCCGAGCACTACCACCACTTCGGCGGGGCGAGCCCGATCAACGGGCAGAACCTCGCGCTGCAGCGCGCGCTCACCGCCGAGCTCGAGCGCCGCGGCCTCGACCTGCCCGTCGTGTGGGGCAACCGGAACTGGACGCCGTACACGAAGGACGCGCTCGCGGCCGCGCACGCCGACGGCGCCCGCCGGGTCATCGCGCTCGTCACGAGCGCGTACGCGTCGTACTCGGGCTGCCGCCAGTACCGCGAGGACTTCTGGACCGCGCTCGAGCAGCTCGGCGCGGAGCTCGGCCTGGCCGAGGGCGAGCAGCCGCTCGTGCTCGACAAGCTCCGCCCGTACTTCAACCACCCGGGCTTCGTCGCCGCGAACGTCGACGCGGTCACCGAGGCGCTCGGCAAGGTGCCCGCGGGCGCTCGCGTCGTCTTCGTGACGCACTCGATCCCCGACACGATGGAGGAGGCCTCCGGGCTGGCAGGGCCCTCGTACTCCGCACAGCACCTCGACGTCGCCGCGCACGTCGCCGCCGAGGTGGGCCGGCGGCTCGGGACGACCGTCGAGTGGGACCTCGCGTACTGCTCGCGCTCCGGCCCGCCGAGCCAGCCGTGGCTCGAGCCCGACGTCAACGACCTGCTGCGCGACCTCGCCGCGGGAGGGACGCAGGCCGTCGTCATCTCGCCGATCGGCTTCGTCTCGGACCACATGGAGGTCGTCTACGACCTCGACACCGAGGCGCTCGAGACGGCCGACGAGCTCGGCCTCACCGCGGTGCGCGCCGACAGCGTGGGCACGCGCGACGTGTTCGTCAGCGGGCTCGTCGACCTGATCCTCGAGCGCGCCGCGACCGAGCGCGCCCGGGCGGCGGGCGAGCAGCCGCCGGTCCCCGCGACGGTCGGCGCGCTGCCCGCGTGGCACGACGTGTGTCGCCCCGGCTGCTGCCGCCGCCAGGCGGGCGTCGACTCGGGCCGACCCGCCGCGTGCTCGACCGACCCGTCGCTGTGAGGGCGCCCGCGCGCTGACCGCGGCCCCCGTCGTCCGCTCGACCGTCCGTACCCCCCAGGAAGGAAGCTCGCGTGAGCACCGTCGACCACGAGTCCGTCAACTCGACCATCCGCTACACGATGTGGTCCGTCTTCGCGCTCGAGGAGGTGCTGCCCGAGGACGCCGCCGAGCGCGCCGAGCTCGTCGCGCAGGCCCAGGCCGCCGTCGGGCAGGACGCGGAGCTCGTCGTGCGCGGCTGGTACGACGTCGCGGGTCTGCGCGCCGACGCGGACCTCATGGTCTGGTGGCACGCCGAGACCGTCGAGCAGGTGCAGGGCGCCTACCAGCGGCTGCGGCAGAGCGACCTGGGCCGGCACCTGCTGCCGGTGTGGTCGGTCGTCGGCCTGCACCGTGCTGCCGAGTTCAACCGCCAGCACGTGCCCGCGTTCCTCGCGGGCGAGGAGCCGGGCGACTACGTCTGCGTCTACCCGTTCGTGCGGTCCTACGACTGGTACGTCCTGCCCGAGGACGACCGGCGCCGGATGCTCACCGAGCACGGACGCGCGGCGCGCGACTACGCCGACGTGCGGGCCAACACCGTGTCCGCGTTCGCGCTCGGCGACTACGAGTGGGTGCTCGCGTTCGAGGCGGCGCAGCTGCACCGCATCGTCGACCTCATGCGCGAGCTGCGTGCCGTCGAGGCGCGCCTGCACGTGCGCGAGGAGATCCCGTTCTACACCGGTCCGCGCACGACGCTCGAGGCCTGGGCCGACCGCCAGCCGCGCGGCTGATCGCGCGCACCGGTCGCGCGTGGGTGGACCTGGTGCACGCTACGACGACCAGGTCCACCCGGTGTGCGCGGCGCTGCGGGCTCTCGCGGGGGTCGGGGTGCGGTGCCATGATCGACGGATGGTGCGACTCGTGGGGCAGTGGCGGGTGGCGGTGCCGCCCGCCGCTGGACCGGACGACGACCCGCACGACGAGGCCGCACGCGCCGTCGCGCACGCGCTGCCGGACGACGAGGTCGACCGCGTCGCGTCGCTGACGTTCGACGGCGACGGTCAGGTGTACGGCACGGGCGGGGTCAACCGGCTGCGCGGGACGTGGTCCGTCACGGGGGACACCCTGACCTTCGGACCCATGGTCTCGACGCTCATGGCCGGACCGCCGCGCGCGATGCGGCGCGAGCAGGAGCTCCTGCGGCTGATCGCCGGCCCGCTCGAGCTGACGACCGGCGGGGTCGCGGAGTCGGCGAGCGACCCGGCGCTGACCCCCGACGCGGGGACGCGCACGGCGCGGGTCGACCTCGTCGCACCCGGCGGCGAACGTCTCGTCCTCACGCGCGAGCCCGTCGACCGCCCGGCCTGACGGGCCTCAGGGGTAGAGGCCCCGGATCTGGTGCGCCTCGGCGACGCGCCGCACGCCGATCGTGAGCGCCGCGTCGCGCAGCGAGATCGACTGCTCGCGCGCGGTCGTCGCGACGGCCGCGTACGCGGCCCGCATGCGGTGCTCGAGCCGGTCCGCGATCTCGTCCTCGGTCCACCAGTACGCCTGGTTGGCCTGGACCCACTCGAAGTAGGAGACGACGACGCCGCCGGCGTTCGCCAGGATGTCGGGCACGACGATCACACCGCGGTCGTGCAGCACCCGGTCGCCCTCGGGCGTGGTCGGTCCGTTGGCGCCCTCGACGACCCACCGCGCCTTGACGGTCTGCGCGGTCTCCTCGTCGAGCACGTTCTCGACCGCGGCGGGCACGAGCAGGTCGACGTCGAGCGCGAGCAGCTCGGCGTTGCTGACGGGGGTGCCCCCGGGGAACGTGCTCGCGGGCAGGCCGGACGCGGTGTGCGCGAGCAGCGCCGGGACGTCGAGCCCGTCGTCGTTGCGCGTCCCGCCGTCGACGTCGGTGACCGCGACGACGCGGGCACCGCCCTCGTGCAGCCAGTGCGCCGCGTGCGAGCCGACCTTGCCGAAGCCCTGGACGGCGGCCCGGACCTCGGACAGCGCGACACCGTCGTCGGCGAGCGCCGCGACCGCCGCGTGCACGACCCCTCGCCCGGTGGCCGTGGCCCGGCCGAGCGAGCCGCCGACGGGCAGCGGCTTGCCGGTCGTCACCGCCGGGATCGTGTAGCCGAGGTTGACCGAGTACGTGTCCATGACCCACGCCATGGTCTGCTCGTCGGTCCCGATGTCGGGCGCCATGATGTCCCGCTCGGGGCCGATGATCGGCATGATCTCGGACGTGTAGCGCCGCGTGACGCGCTCGAGCTCGGCGGTCGAGTGCTCGCGCGGCTCGATCGTCACGCCGCCCTTCGCCCCGCCGTACGGCACGTCGACGACGGCGCACTTCCACGTCATCCACATCGCGAGCGCGCGCACCTCGTCGATGTCCACGGACGCCGCGTAGCGCAGCCCGCCCTTGCCGGGGCCGCGGGAGATGTTGTGCTGCACGCGGTAGCCGTGCAGCAGCACGACCTCACCCGAGTCGCGCCGCAGCGGGATCGCGACGTTCATCTCCCGCCGTGGCGTCGCGAGCATCTCGTGCAGGCCGGGGGAGTACCCCAGGATCTCGACGGCGGAGGCGAGCTGGGCGTGGGCCGTGGTCAGCGCTGACGTCACGCCCGACACTCTGCCACCCCGCGCACGCCCGCGCCGCGCGTCACGCCGACGAGCGTGCGCCCCGGCCGACGAGCGTGCGCTCGCCCCGGGCGGCTGGGCCGTCGGCGGGAGGGGCCGACGAGCGCGCCGTCAGGCCGAGGCGCGGACGATCAGCTCGGGGGCGAAGATGAGCGGCTCGCGGCTGAGGGACTCGCCGTGGAGCTGCGCGAGCAGCCGGTTGCCGGCCGCGCGCGCCATGGACACCACGGGCTGCACGACGGTCGTGAGCGGCGGGGTCGTGGACGCGGCGACGCCGATGTTGTCGTACCCGACGACGCGGATGTCGCCCGGCACGTCCTTGCCGAGCTCGGCGAACGTCGCGAGGACGCCCGCGGCCATGAGGTCCGACGCGACGAACACGCCGTCGACGTCGGGGTGCCGCTCCACGAGCTCGCGCGCGAGCCGGGCGCCGGACGCGAGCGTGAAGTCGCCGTGCAACACGACGTCGTCGGCCATGCCCGCGGCGCGCACGGCCTTCCGCCAGCCCGCGAGACGGTCGACACCGGCCGACATGTCCTCGGGTCCGGCGATGGTCGCGATGCGGCGCGTGCCGCGCTCGATGAGGTGGCGCGCGGCCAGCTCGCCGCCGGCCATGTTGTCGGTGTCGACGTAGTGCACCTCGTGCGGGTCGACCGACAGCGGCCGTCCGACGAAGACGTTGGGGACGCGCGACGACAGCAGGATCCGGTCCAGGTCGTCGGTGCGGTGGTGGGAGACGACGATCGCGCCGTCGACGTGCCCGTTGCGCAGGTAGCGCACGGTGCGCTCGCTCTGACCGGGGCGAGCGATGACGAGGACGACCTGGATGTCGGAGTCGGCGAGCGCGGTGCTCAAGCCGTTGAGGGTGCCCGCGAAGAACGGGTCGGACAGCACGCGCTCGTCGGGCTCGGGGACCACGAGCGCGATCGAGTCGGTGCGCTTGGTGACCAGCGAGCGCGCGGCGCGGTTGGGCGTGTACCCGAGCTCGGCGACGGCGGCCTCGACCGCGGCGAGTGCGTCGGGCGACACGCGCAGACCGCCGTTGATCGCGCGCGACGCGGTCGACCGCGAGACCCCGGCGCGCTCGGCGACCTGCTCGAGCGTCGGCGCGGAGGGCCGATCGTCGCCGAGGAGGGCGACGGGAGAGTTCTCGACCACCATTGGTCAGTTCCCTTTCGTGTGCCAGACAGGCGTCCGGTCTGTGCTGGTGCGCTGTCGGCGACGGGGCCCGCACCGGGCCGGCAGACGCGCTGCCGGCCCGGTGGCAGGACTCAACCCTTGACTGCTCCAGCCATGATGCCCGCGACCAGCTGACGGCCGGCGAAGGCGAACAGGACCAGCAGCGGGAGCGTCATGAGGAACACGCCCGCCATGACGAGGGAGTAGTCGACGAAGTAGTTCTGCTGCAGCAGGCGGATCGCCAGCGGCAGTGTCGGGTTCGTGTTGTTCAGGACGATCGACGGCCAGAAGAAGTTGACCCACTGGGCGACGAACGTGAACAGCGCGAGCATCGCGGCGGCAGGCCGGGCGGCCGGCAGCGCGATCGACCAGAACGTGCGGAACATCGAGGCACCGTCGACGCGGGCCGCCTCGATGAGCTCGTACGGCAGCGCCTCCTCGAGGTACTGCGTCATCCAGAACACGCCGAACGCGCCGACGAGGGCCGGGACGATGACCGCCTGCAGGTGACCGATCCAGTTCAGCTTCGCCATGACGATGTAGAGCGGGACGACACCGAGCTGGGTCGGGACCGCCATCGTCGCGATGGTGAAGACGAGCAGGCCGCGGCGCCCGGGGAACCGGAGCTTCGCGAACGCGAACCCGGCGAGCGTCGAGAACAGCACGGTGGACGCGGACACGATCACCGCGACGACGACGGAGTTGGTCACCGCGCGCCAGAAGCTGAACGCCTGTGCGTCGATCACGTTCTTGAAGTTCGTGAACAGGCTCGCGTCGGGGAACAGCTGAGGGAGCGGCTTCTGTGCGATCGAGACCGGGTCGGACGACCCGATGACGAGCGTGTAGTAGATCGGCAGGAGACCGATCAGGACGACGATGCCCAGCAGGATGTAGATGAACGGCGCCGGACGGCGGTCGTAGCCGCCGACCTTGCGGTTCACACGCCGGGCGGCGGCACGCGCGGCACCGCGGCCGGCGGACTGCTCGATGGCGGGGATGGAGTTCATGCCGACTTCCTTAGAGCCTCGTAGCGCTTCTGCGCGGCCTTCCGCTGCTTCTTCGACGGACCCGAGGACCCGCTCGCGATGCGCTGCGTGGCGAAGAAGTTGATCATGCCGATGGCCAGGATGAGCAGGAACAGCAGCCAGGCGATCGCCGCGGCGCGGCCGAGGTTGTACTGGCCGGACCAGCCGGTGTTGTACAGGTACAGCGTCGTCGTGAGCCACTGGCGCGAGGCGCCGCCGGAGCCCGTGCTGTCGAACACGCGCGGCTCGTCGAAGATCTGCAGGCCACCGATGGTCGCGGTGATGATGATGAAGATGATCGTCGCGCGGATCTGCGGGATCGTCACGGAGATGAACTGCCGCACGCGACCGGCACCGTCGATGATCGCGGCCTCGTAGAGCTCACGCGGGACGGCCTGCATCGCGGCCAGGAAGATCAGCGCGTTGTAGCCGGTCCATCTGAAGTTCACCATCGACGCGATCGCCACATGGCTCGCGAGCGGCGAGACGTGCCAGCCGATGGGGTCCACGCCGATGTAGCCGAGGAGCTGGTTGATGAGGCCCGACTGGTCCGCGAACATGCGGCCGAAGATGAGGCCGACCGCGACGGGGGCGACGACGTAGGGGAGCAGGACCCCCATGCGCCAGAACGTCTTCGCGCGCAGGTTCTGGTCGAGCAGGGCGGCGATGAGGATCGCGGCGATCACCTGCGGGACCGAGGACAGGATGAAGATCGACAGGGAGTTCCGCAGGGACAGCCAGAAGTCCTTCTGCTTGAACACGTCGGCGAAGTTCTGCAGACCGACGAAGTCACCCTGACCCTGCAGCAGCTGCCACTTGTGCACGGAGACGTAGCCCGTGTACAGGATCGGGAACAGGCCCGTGATGAAGAACAGGATGAAGAACGGGGAGATGTACAGGTAGGGCGAGACCTTGACGTCCCAGCGACTCAGCGTCTGGGAGAAGCCCACGCGGCGCGGCTGCCGCGGCGCCGGCGCGAGATCGCTCTCGGGCTCGACGGGTGACTGGACAGACATGACCACCTCATGACGGCGTGAGTGGACGCGGCGCCCGGTGAGGGCCTTCGTCCCTGACAGGGACAGGCTGCCACCGGGCGCCGCTCGGATCCGGGGCCGGCTGGGTGATCAACCGGCCACTCGGCTGGTCGGGGGTGGGCGCCGCAGCACCCACCCCCGACCGCGGGAATCAGATCCCGAGCGCGTTGAACGCGTCGAGCGCGCCCTTCCACGCCGTGGCCGAGTCGGCCGACTTGTCGACGTCGACCTTGGTGATCGCGTCGGTCACCGTCTGGTGGATCGAGAAGTAGTTCGGACCCTTGAACGGCGTCACCGTGATGGCGTTCGCGCGGTTGGCGAAGATCGTGCCGACCGGAGCGTTGTTGAAGAAGTCGTTCGTCGCGGCCTGCAGAGCCGGGTCGGCCAGCGCCTCGGTCTGGCTCGGGAAGGTACCCGCGTTGAGGAACGCCTTGATCTGGGTCTCGGGCGAGGTCAGCCACGCCGCGAGCTCCTTGGCCGCCTCGGTGTTCGGGCCGGAGGCCGGAACCGTGAGGTACGAGCCACCCCAGTTGCCGCCGCCGCCGGGGAACACGTCAGCGATGTTCCAGCCGGTGATGCCGCCCGAGTTCTGCTCGATCGGGCCGGTCATCCACGCCGGGCAGAGCATCGTCGCGAACTTGCTGCTCTGGAAGCCGGCGTTCCAGTCGTCGCTCCACTGGCCGAGGTGAGCGGAGAGGTCCTGGACCTCGGCACCCGTGATCTGGTCGAACAGGCCCTTGACGGCCGTGTTGTCCGCCAGCGGGATGACCGAGCCGTCGGTGTTCTCGTACGCCGTCTCGAGCTGGTTGATCATGCCCTGGAAGATGGCGTTGCCCGAGTCGAACCACGCGGCGTCGGACTTCGCGACGAAGTCCTTGCCGACCTTGAAGTAGTCGTCCCACGTCGAGCCCTCGCCACCGAGGAGCGTCGCCACCTCGGCCGGGTCGGACGGCAGGCCGGCGGCCTCGAAGAGGTCCTGGCGGTAGCAGATGGCCTCGGGGCCGATGTCGGTGCCGTAGCCGATGAGCGCGCCGGAGGCGGTCGTCGCCGGGCCGGTCTTGAAGTCGGGCCAGCGGCCGTCCGTCTCGGGCGACTTCAGGTCGAGGAACTTGTCGCCCGACTGCACGAGCTCGGGCAGCCAGTCGATCTCGATGGCCTCGACGTCGGCCAGACCCGCACCACCGGCAGCGATCTTGGTGGTGAGGTTCGCACGCGCGTCGTCCGACTTCGCCGCGATGGTCTGCTTGACCGTGACGTTCGGGTGCGTCTGCGTGTACTCGGCGAGGAGCTCGTCCGTGTAGCCGAAGTTGTTGAACGTCGCGACCGTCAGCGTGATCGGCTTGGACGTGTCGGCGCTCGCGCCGGCCGAGGGCTTGTCGCCGTCGGCGGGCTTGTCGCCGTCGTCGCTCGAGCACGCCGTCGCCAGGAGGGCGATGCTCGCGACCCCGGCCGTGACGGCCAGGAACTTGCGTGTGGTCTTACGCACTGTGACTCCCTTGTCAGTCGGACGGCACCCGTGCCGTTCCTCCGCGGGGCGCCGCCGTGGCCGGACGCGTGCGTCGCACGTGCCAGGACCACGTCGGCGTGGGTCTGAGGACCCCGCCTGGGAGCGCTCCCCTCCGCAGTGTGCGGGAGCGTTCCCATGCGCTGGCCATACTGTCGTCGGCGGTGCGCGGAAGTGTCAAGGAGGTGTCTGTCCGAAACGTCGGTGGTAGCGATCCCACACCGACGAACCCGCAGGTCAGAGGCCGTTCCCACGGTTCCCACGTTACCGAATCGTTACGCCGTGGAAGCGCTACCGTGACCGCCCGATGCGGGCCCGGACGGGCCCCGCACCCCATCGTGCCGCTGACGCGTCACGCGAGCCGCGCGCGCACCGCCCGGTCGAGCGCAACGAGCGCCTCGCGCACGGCCTGCGCGACGGTCTGCTCGACGACCGCGCCGAACAGCGGCACGGCGGCTCGCAGCTCGCCGTCGTATCGCACGGCGGTCGCGTCGGCAGCGCCCCCGTGCACGACGAGCGGCCCGTGCGCGACGAGCGTCCCGCGCGCGTCGAGCCGCACGGGCGCACCCACGACCTCGACCGTGACGGTCCCGGCCCGGGCGTGCTCGTCGTCGGGGGCGTCCCACATCTCGACCTGCCGCACCTGCAGCCGCGACCCGACGAACCCGCGCACCGCGGCCGGCACCTGCTCGGCGGGCAGCGCGCGCAGCGTGGTCACCGTGAAGGGCCCGTCGGCGTCGCCGACGACCGCGACGTGCTCGCACACGGCACCGGACGCGCTGATCGCGTCCCGGGCCAGGTCCGGGTCGGCGAGCAGACGTGCGACGGTGAGCGGGGCGGCGGGGAGCACGAGCGTCTCGGCGAGGTGCACGGGTGGTCTCCGGGAGTGGGTCGGCAGGACCTGACGGCGGGGCGACGAGCCTAGTGGGCCGCATAGGCTGGGCGCGTGTCGACCCTGAGCGTGCTCGTCGAGCGCCACGGACCGCTGGCCCCCGCCGACCTCGAGTGGCTGCACCTGCTCGTCGGGGACTGGCAGGTCGTCTCCGATCTCGCGTTCGCCGACCTCGTGCTGTGGCTGCCCACGTCCGACGGCGACTTCGTCGCGGTCGCGCAGTGCCGCCCGTCGACGGGCGCCACCGTGCACTACGACGACGTCGTCGGCTCACGGGCCCCCGAGGGGCAGCGCCCGCAGCTGCAGCGCTCGCTCGAGGAGCGCCGTCAGCTGCGCTCGCGCGAGCCGCGCTGGTTCGGCTCGTACGCGGTGCGCGAGGAGGCCGTGCCGGTCGTGCGCGAGGGACGCGCGATCGCGGTGATCGCCCGGCAGACCAACCTCGGCGGTGCCCGCACACCGAGCCGGCTCGAGCTCAACTACGTCGAGTCGGCCGACGACATCTGCGCGATGATCGCGAACGGCGAGTTCCCGGCGCCCGACGCGCCGACCGGTCCGCGCCGCGGCGCGCCGCGCGTCGGCGACGGCCTGGTCCGCCTCAACTCCGAGGGCGAGGTCCTGTACGCGAGCCCGAACGCGCTGTCGTGCTTCCACCGGATCGGTGCGCTGGGGGACCTCGTGGGCCGTTCGCTCGTCGAGGTCACGGCGGACCTCCTGCCCGAGCAGCGCACGACCGTCGACGAGTCGATGCCGCTCGTGCTCACGGGCCGCGCGCCGTGGCGCACGGACGTCGAGGTCGGGGGAGTGGCCCTGTCGCTGCGCGCGGTCCCGCTCACCGAGCAGGGGCAGCGCATCGGGGCCGTGGTGCTGTGCCGCGACGTGTCCGAGCTGCGGCGCCGCGAGCGCGAGCTCATCACCAAGGACGCGACGATCCGCGAGATCCACCACCGCGTGAAGAACAACCTGCAGACCGTGGCCGCGCTGCTGCGGCTGCAGTCGCGGCGCATGACGTCGCCCGAGGCGCGCGACGCGCTCGCCGAGGCCATGCGGCGGGTCGCGACGATCGCGCTCGTGCACGACTCGCTCTCGCAGACGATCGACGAGAGCGTGCCGTTCGACGACCTCGTCGGACGCAGCCTGCGGCTCGCGGCGGACGCGGCCTCGGCGGGGGCGCACGTGCGCACCACGGTGACGGGCACGTTCGGCTCGGTGCCGGCGGAGGACGCGACCGCGCTCGCGCTCGTGCTCACCGAGCTCGTGACGAACGCGGTCGAGCACGGGTTCGAGGGGCGCGAGTCGGGGACGGTCGAGATCGTCGCGGAGCGCGCGGACGACGACCTGCGCGTGACGGTGGTCGACGACGGTGCGGGCATCCCCGAGGGGCGCGGTGCGGGCTCCGGCCTGGGCACGCAGATCGTGCAGACGCTCGTGACGAACGAGCTGCGGGGCAGCATCGAGTGGCAGCCGCGGCCCGAGGGCGGGACCGCGGTCGTCGTGCGGGCCGAGCTGCGCACCGCGCGGGACGCGGCGCACGTGAGCTGAGGGCGACGGGCCCGACGAGCGTGCGGCCGCACGTCCGGGGAACGACGACGGGGCCGGTCCGTGCGGACCGACCCCGTCGGGAAGCGTGCTGGTGCGGGTCTCAGCCCGCGCGGCGCTGGCGCGCGGTGCGGCGCTTGAGCGCACGGCGCTCGTCCTCGGACAGGCCGCCCCACACACCGGCGTCCTGACCGGTCTCGATGGCCCACTTGAGGCACGTGTCGACGACATCGCAACGACGGCAGACGGCCTTGGCCTCCTCGATCTGGAGGAGGGCAGGACCCGTGTTGCCGATCGGGAAGAACAGCTCGGGGTCCTCGTCGAGACATGCTGCGCGGTGGCGCCAATCCATGTGAACTCTCCTTGGGCGCGCGAGAGGTCCGGCGCCTGGGTGCAGGCGCGCGCGACATCGCGGACGACATGTGATGGGGGGCTGGCAGAACGTGCTGGATCAAGCGTCACACCCCCGACCGAGTTCGCACAAGGGGTTACGAGATGGTTTCAACACCGTTACGGATGAGGCGTTGATCACACTGTGATGGCCGCGACACGCCGTGATCGGATCGATTCGGGCCCGGATCCGGTCGAAGTTGGTCGTCGGACGGGCAATCGGGCGCACCGATCTGTGGTATGCGCGGCGCCGCTTCCGACCAGCGGCATACGCTCCTGCACGTGACCCGCGCAGCCTCGCCCACCGGCCCGGACCGTGCCGACCGCCCCTCGGACCGACCCTCGAGCCGGCCCTCGGACCGGTCCTCGCGCCAGCCCGCCGGACAGCCCGCGCGACCGGCGCGGCCCGCGCTCCTCGCGGTCGTCTGCCTCCTGACGCTGCTCGAGGCGGCCGCGGCGCTCGGGCTGGGCCTCGGGCTGGCGGCCGACCTCGTCCGGGGTCGCGTCCAGAGCGTGGGCGCGTCGACGTTCCTCGTCGTGTGCGCGCTCGGGATCGCGCTGCTGCTCTCGGCCTCGGCGCGCGGGCTGTGGCGGGGGCGCCGCTGGGCCCGCTCGCCGGTCATGACGTTCCAGGTCCTGCTCGTCGTGCTGGGGGTGGGCTGGGTCGGTGCGGACCCGGCCCCGTGGACGTGGGGCGTCCTGGCCGTCGCGCTCGTCGTCGCGGTCGCGCTGTTCGTCCCCGCGGTGGTCGCGGCGACGACGGGCCGCGGGGAGCAGGAGCCCCCACGGGGCGACGCCCCGGGCACCCGGACGACGGGTACCACGGGGCGTCGCTGACGTCGTCGGCCCCTCCAGCCACGACGTCGGACGGTCGACGCACCACGTCGACCGCGGGTCGGGCGCGTCAGTCGACCGCGAGCGCCGCGACCGGCGGCGTGCGGACGGCCGAGCGGGCGGGCAGCACGGACGCGAGCAGCCCCGCGCCCAGCGCGATCGCGACGATCGCGGCGACGTCCCGCCACGGCACGACGAGCTCCGCGTCGCCGAGCGCACCGAACGCGATCGACGCGCCTGCCCAGCCGTAGAGCACGCCGAGCAGGATCCCGAACACCGCCCCGACGCCCGCGATGAGCATGCCCTCCGCGGCGAGCGACAGGCGCAGCCGACGGCGGGTCAGCCCGATCGCGCGCAGCGTCGCGGACTCGCGGCGCCGCTCGATCACGGACAGCGACAGCGTGTTCGCGACCCCGACGAGCGCGATGACGACCGCGACCGCGAGCAGCCCGATGACGATCGCGAGCAGCGTGTCGATGACCTGCTCGTACTGCGCGCGCGTCGCGACGGGGCTCTCGACCGCGAGAGGCTGGTCGGACACCGCGTCGCGCACCTCGTCGAGCACCTGCGACGCGTCGGCGTCGCTCGCGATACGCGCCCAGATCGTCGTGCGGTCGACGGGACCCGCCGCGATCGCGTCGAACGTCGTCGGGGTCAGGTAGGCCGCCTCGCCGTAGGTCGTCGACTCGATGACGTGCAGGCGCACGGTCGCCTCGCCGTCGCCGACGCGCAGGCCGCTCGACCCGTCGACCCGCACCGCGCGCTGCGGCTCGGTCGGACCGACGTGCGTCACGACGACCTGGTCGTCGCGCAGCGCGTCGACGATGCGCTGGTCGCGCAGGACGCTCGCGACCTCGGGCGTGACCGAGTACGCGGTGTACCACTGGTCGCCGACCTGGACCTGCATCGCCGGCACCTCGACGGCGTCCTCGACGCCCCGCACGTCCGCGACGGACTGCAGCACGCCGTCGGCGATCGTCGTGCCGTACCCCAGGTCGTCGGACGTGAGCTCGATGTCGACCTTGTAGTGCGTGTCCAGCTCGGCGGCCATCGACGTCCGGGCGCTCGCGGCACCGGTCGACATGAGCGCGACGAGCGTGACGCCGATGAGCAGCGCCGTGCTGGTGGCGGCCGTGCGGCGCGGGTTGCGGACCGTGTTCGCCGCGGCGAGCCGCGCGGTCGGGCCCGCCCGGCCCAGCAGGCGGCCGACGAGCGCGACGGCGCGCGGCACCCAGAAGACCGCGCCGACGAGCACGCCGACGAACGACAGCGCACCGCCCAGGATGCCGAGCGCGAGCAGCTCCATCGCGTCGCCGGGACTGGCCTTCGCACCCACGACCGCGAGCACGAGCAGGCCCGTGCCGCCGGCGAACAGCAGCGCGGCGAACGCCAGCCGCAGGCGGCCGGCCCGGGTCGCGACGTCCGGGACGTCGACCGGGCGCAGCGCGGCGACCGGTGCCACGCGGGTCGCGGCACGCGCGGGGACGAGCGCCGCGAGCACGGTCACGACGGTCCCGACGAGCACGGGTACGAGCACGACGACCGGTGTGACGCTCACGTAGTCGGGCAGCGGCATGTCGTCCTGCACGCGGCCGAGGACCGCGAGCGCGGCCTGGGCGACGCCCGTGCCGAGCAGCACGCCGACGGCGGACGCCCCGAGCCCGAGGATCCCGGCCTCGACGAGCACGGAGCGGCGCAGCTGGCCGCGCACGGCACCGACGCACCGCAGCAGTGCGAGCGTGCGGGTGCGCTGCGCGACGATCACCTGGAACGTGTTCGAGATGACGAGCGCGGCGACGACGAGCGCGACGGCCGCGAACGCGAGGATCGCGCCGACGACGACGTTGCTGCCGTCGCCCGTCTCCCGGATGGTCTTCTCGGCGGCCTGGTCCCGCGTGAGGACCGGTGCGGAGGTCACCGTCGCGAGGCGCGCCTGGACCGCGGCCGTGTCCCGGGGTGCGGCGACGAGCAGGCCGCCGCCGCCGATGTCGTCGGCCGAGCCGGTCCAGCGGACCATGGCGTCGAACGTCGCGAGGCTCGCCCCGCCGTAGCCGGTCCATGCACCCGCGGGGTCGTCGGTGAGGCCCGTGACGGTCGCCTGCTGCGTGTGGCCCTGGCCGCGCAGGTCGCCGTCGGACCACGTGGTCCACGCGACCTCGAGGTGGTCGCCGATGCCGACGTGCAGGCGCCGGGCGACGTCGGTCGGTACCGCGACCTCGTCGTCCTTCGTGGGGACGGTTCCCTCGGTCACGACGACGCTCGACAGCGACGGGTCGGACGCGACGGGCAGCAGGAGCTGCCACGACTGGGCCGCGCCGTTGCGCAGCTGGACGCCGCTCACCGCGATCGGGTCGGCCGCGACGACGCCGGGGACGGCGCGCACGGCGTCGAGCAGACCGCGCGCGTCGCCGTCGACGACGAGGTCGGCCTCCGCGAACGACGCGGTCACGGAGTCGTAGCTCGCGCGCTTGATGACGCCGCCGGTCAGGAGCGTGGCCGCGACGAACGCGGTGCCGATCGCGATCGCGATGGCGGCGGCGACGAGCCGACCGAGGCTGCGTCGCATCTGGGCGAGCGTGAGGCGCAGCATCAGGCACCCGTCCGATCGCCGACGGGCGCCTCGAGCGTGCGCAGGGCCTCGAGCCCGGCGAGCACCGACTCGGGCGTCGGGTCCGCGATGTCGCCCGCGATCCGGCCGTCCGCGAGCAGGACCACGCGGTCCGCGTACGCGGCGGCCGTCGGGTCGTGCGTGACCATGATGACCGTGCGGCCGAGCTCGCGGACCGAGCGGCGCAGGAACGAGAGCACCTCGGCGCCCGAGCGCGAGTCGAGGTTGCCCGTCGGCTCGTCGGCGAACACGACCTCGGGCCGCGTGATGAGCGCGCGCGCGATCGCGACGCGCTGCTGCTGACCGCCCGACAGCTCGCTCGGACGGTGCGTGAGGCGGCCGCCGAGGCCGAGCGTCGCGCTCAGCAGGTCGAGCCACTCGCGGTCCACGGGCGCGCCCGCGAGCTCGAGCGGCAGCGTGATGTTCTGCTCGGCCGTGAACATCGGCAGCAGGTTGAACGACTGGAAGACGAAGCCGACGCGGTCGCGGCGCAGGCGCGTGAGCGAGTCGTCGTCGAGCGCCGTGAGGTCCGTGCCGCCGAGGCGCACCGTGCCGCTCGTGGCCTGGTCGAGGCCCGCGAGCAGGTGCATGAGCGTGGACTTGCCGGAGCCCGAGGGGCCCATGATCGCGGTGAAGGCGCCGGCCGCGAAGTCGACGTCGACGCCGTCGAGCGCGCGCACCGCGGCGGCGCCGGAGCCGTACGTCTTGGTCAGCCCGCGGGCCGACGAGGCGGGGCCGGGCGCGGGGCGCGGCGCCGAGCCGGTCTCGGGGTGCGTCTCGGGCTGCGTCGCGGAGGACGGTCCGGACGAGGTGGCCGGGCTGGCGGGAGAGGACACGATGCTCCTCGGGTCGGGCGGTTCGGTGACGTGCTCCACGCTAGGCAGCGGCCCGTGCGCGCCTCGTCGCCCCGCGGTCTCGTCGTACCGACGCCGCGTCATCCCCGGGGATGACGCCGCGCTCCGTCCCGCGACGCACCCGGCGGCCCGGGCTGTCAGCCGCCCGGTCGGACGAGCCCGGCCTCGTACGCCGTGACGACGGCCTGCACGCGGTCGCGCGCGCCGAGCTTGGCCAGGATGCGGCCCACGTGCGTCTTGACGGTCGCCTCGGCGACGAACAGGTCCTGCCCGATCTCGGTGTTCGACCGGCCGCGCGCCATGAGCAGCAGGACCTCGCGCTCGCGCTCCGTGAGGTCCGCGACCGCGGACTGCGCCGGGCTGGGCCCCGCGTCGGCCGTCGGCTCGGGCAGCGCGGTGACGAGGTGCTCGATGAGCCGCCGCGTCGAGGACGGCGCGATCACCGCGTCGCCGCGGTGCACGGTGCGGATGGCCGCCAGCATCTCCTCGGGCGGCGCGTCCTTGAGCAGGAACCCGCTCGCCCCGGCGCGGATCGCGGCGAGCACGTACTCGTCGAGGTCGAACGTCGTCAGGACGATCACGCGCGGTGGGGGTGCGCTCGCGGTCCCGCGCGCGACGATCTGCGCGGTCGCCTCGAGCCCGTCCATGGTCGGCATGCGCACGTCCATGAGCACGACGTCGACGTGCCCGAGCGCCGTGTGCGCGGCGGGGTCGAGCGCGCGCACCGCCTGGGCGCCGTCGCCCGCCTCGAGCACGACCTCCAGGTCGGGCTGCGAGTCGATGACCATGCGGAACCCGGCGCGCACGAGCTGCTGGTCGTCGACGAGCGCGACGCGCACCACGTCGTCGGTGGGGACGGGGGCGTCGGTCTCGGTCATCGCGGCTGCTCCTGCGGGGTCGGGGGACGGTCGTCGGCGAGCGCGCCGGGCGCCGGGGGCGTGCGGGGCACCGCGGGTCCGGGAGGTCCGGCGGGCGCGCTGCTCGGGGCGTCGGCGGCGGCGCCGGTCCCCGGCGCGGTCGGTACGTCGACGGCGGTGCGCGGCTGGGGGAACGGCAGCCGCGCGCGGACGCGGAACCCGCCGCCGGCGCGCGGTCCGGCCGAGACGGAGCCGCCGAACATCGCGGCACGCTCCTGCATGCCGCGCAGCCCCTGCCCGAGCCCGTCGGACCCCGCGGCGGCACCCCGGCCGTCGTCGCTGACGTCGAGCTCGATCGCGTCGGCCCGCCACTGCACCAGGACCGTCACGCGCGGCGCGGGCCCGGCGTGCTTGAGCACGTTGGTGAGCGACTCCTGCGTGATCCGGTAGACCGCGAGCCCGACGCCCGGCGGCAAGGGTCGCGGTGCTCCCATCCGGACGAGCGACACGTGCGCGCCGCTCGCGCGCACCTGCTCGACGAGGCGTGCGATGTCGCCCTCGCCGGGCTGGGGAGCCGTCTGCGTCGTGTCGGCCGGCTCGCGCAGCACGCCGGGGCCGTCCTCCGCGGGCCGGAGCCGGCCGTCGGGCTCGGTGCGCAGCACGCCGAGCAGGCGGCGCATGTCGGTCAGCGCGGCGCGGCCGGTCTCCGCGATGGTCTCGAGCGCGCGCGACGCAGCCGGCGGGTCCGCCTGCGCGGCGTAGCGCCCGCCGTCGGCCTGCGCGATCACGACGGACAGCGAGTGCGCCACGATGTCGTGCATCTCGCGCGCGATGCGCGAGCGCTCGGCCTGCGTCGCGAGCTGCGCCTGCTGGTCGCGCTCGCGCTCGAGCCGTTCCGCGCGGTCGACGAGCGCCTCGAGGGTCTCCCGGCGGGATCGTCGGACGAGGCCGAAGGCCCACACGGTCAGTGAGCTGGACGACACGAAGAACGCGATGACGACGACCGCGGGCGGGTAGTAGTCCGCCACGAGCCGCGCGGGCAGCAGCAGGCTCGACGCGAGCGCGCACGCGATCGCGGCACGGTGCGCCCAGCGCGGCCCGTGCACCGTGACGGAGTACAGCGCTACGAGCACCGCGAGGTCGGCGGGCAGGACGGCGGGCCGCAGCAGGAGCTGCACGAGGCCGATGCCGTAGACCACGGCCGCGGAGCCCGTCGGCCGCACGCGGCGCCACGCGAGGGGTACGACGAGCGCGAGGGACCACACGAAGCTCTCGGGCACCGACATCCCGATGTTGACGCCCGTGGTGGCGGTCAAGGACGCGACGACGAGGAAGAACAGCACCGCCCCCGCGGCGTCCACGGCGAGGCGGTGCGCGTCCTCCCAGCGCAGCAGCCGGTCCCACACACCCACGCGACGAGCCTAGGGCGGGCTCGCGGGGTCGTCGTGCGCCCGGGGACGGACGTGGCACCAGGCGCGCGTGCGACCGTGGTCGCGCACCGCGCATGCCGGACGTCACAGACTTCGTCGCGCGCCCTCTGGCGGTGGATACCAGGGCGTGACCTAGCATGGGGCGATGACCCAGGTGCTTCTGGCGGAGGACGATCCCGCTATTGCCGAGCCTTTGGCCCGGGCGCTCGGACGTGAAGGCTATGACGTGAGCGTGCAAGGCACTGGTCAAGGAGCCATCGACGGGGCCGCCTCCGCGGACCTCGTCGTGCTCGACCTGGGCCTGCCGGACATGGACGGCCTCGACGTCGCCCGCGCGATCCGCAACCAGGGGCTGACCACCCCGGTGCTCGTGCTGACCGCGCGCGCCGACGAGGTCGACCTGGTCGTCGGGCTCGACGCGGGCGCCGACGACTACGTGACCAAGCCCTTCCGGCTCGCCGAGCTGCTCGCCCGCGTGCGCGCGCTGCTGCGGCGCACCGCGGTCGAGGCGGGCGACGAGGACGAGCTGCACGCGCAGAACGTGCGCGTCGACGTCGCGGCCCACCGGGCGTTCCAGGGCGAGCGCGAGCTGCACCTCACGGCCAAGGAGTTCGACCTCCTGCGCGTGCTCGTGGCGTCGGCCGGCACGGTCGTCGCGCGCGAGACGCTCATGCGCGAGGTGTGGGACTCGGACCCGACCGGGTCGACGAAGACGCTGGACATGCACGTGTCGTGGCTGCGCCGCAAGCTCGGCGACGACGCGAACGCCCCGCGCTACATCTCCACCGTGCGCGGCATGGGCTTCCGGTTCGAGTCCGGGCCCGTGCCCGCGGCCCTCTGAGGTCGGCGGGGCGTGCGGCGTCGCGTCCTGCAGGCGACCATCGCGGCGGTCACCGTCGCGGTGGTCCTGCTCGGGTTCCCGCTCGCTTTCCTCGGCGCGCAGCTCGTGCGCGAGAACGAGGTCCAGCGGCTGCAGATCCGCGTGGACAACGCGGCACGTGCGGTGGACTTCCGGATCGAGCAGGGGATCGACCTGTCCGACCGGATGTTCGAGCCGTACGCCGCGGGTGCGGTGGGGGAGCTCGCGGGCTCGCTCGTCGTGCATGCCGCCGACGGGACCGTCTACCAGGCGGGTGACCCCGTCGACGGGCGGACGGTGTCCGTGCGGACGGTGTCCGACCAGGGCGCGACCGTGCTGCTGTACGTCTCCTGGTGGGAGGTGTTCTGGCTCAGCGCGCGGATCATCGCGCTCGTCGTGGTCGCCGCGGTCGTCGCGTTCGCGGCCGGGATCGCGATGGCGATCTGGCAGGCCAACCGGCTCGCGGCCCCCCTCGTCTACCTCGCGGCGTCCGCCGAGCAGCTCGGGTCCGGGCAGGTGCGCCCGCAGGTCGAGCCGTCGGGCGTCGAGGAGATCGACCTCGTCGCGTCCGAGCTCGCGCGCAGCGCCGACCGCATGGCGGGGCGGCTCGCGGCCGAGCGCAAGTTCGCGTCCGACGCGTCGCACCAGCTCCGCACGCCGCTGACCGCGCTGTCGATGCGGCTCGAGGAGATCATGCTCGCGTCCGACGACGAGGAGGTCCGCGAGGAGGCGCGCATCAGCCTCGAGCAGGTCGAGCGCCTCGTGCGCGTGGTCGACGACCTGCTCGTGCAGTCGCGGCGCGCGCACGGCGGCACGACCGAGGCCGTGCGGCTCGTCGACGTCGTGCACCAGCAGGAGGAGGAGTGGTCGGCGACGTTCGAGGCGGTGGGCCGCAGGCTCGTCGTCGACGTCGACCGCGGCACGCAGGTGCTCGCGACACCGGGTGCGCTCGCGCAGGTGCTCGCGACGCTCATCGAGAACTCGCTGCGGCACGGTGCGGGCACGACGACCGTGCGGTCGCGTTCCGGGGGACCGTCCGGGACGGTCGTCGTCGAGGTCGCGGACGAGGGCGACGGCGTGCCCGACGAGCTCGCGGGCCGGATCTTCGAGCGCGACGTCACGTCGGGCAAGGGCACCGGGCTCGGGCTCGCGCTCGCGCGTGACCTCGCGTCGGCCGACGGCGGGCGCCTCGAGCTCGCACAGCGCCGACCCGCGGTGTTCGCGCTGTTCCTGTCGGGCGTGCCCGCCGCGCTGCGCCCCGACGTCGTCCTCCCGCTCGGAGCGGTCGTCACGTCCCGCCGCCCGGACCGCCGCCGCCGCTGAGCGCCTGTACCGGGATGCCGGGTCGTACTTGACACGCCCTCCCCGGTGCAACAGGCTTGTCGAGCCGGGAGGACTGCCGACGCGGTTCCGTTCGACAGGGTGAGACTGCCAACGCGGTGCTCACATGGTCGACCCGACGTACTTCAAGTGCGGCCCAGCCCTACGGCTGGGCCGCACTTGTCTTGGAGCCTGGAGTGGCACGTGTATCTGCTCTTTGTCGACGAGTCCGGAACGCACGGTGGAAGCCCCGCCTTCGTCCTGGGCGGTGCCGCCATCCATGAGGATGACGCGCACACCCTCCAACGGATCCTCGACCAGCTGGTCATCAAGCACCTCGGCCGAGTGCCCTTGAACCTGGACGAGTACGAGCTTCACGCCGGCGAGCTGCGCAACGCGAAGAAGCCACGAGCGAGCGCTCCGGCGTCCGCGCGTTCGAGTGTCTGGGCGACGGTGCCACGTGACCAGCGGCTTGCGCTGCTCGCAGAGGCGTACCAGGAGGTCGCAGGCTTTCAGTCGTCCGATCCAGAGTTGCCGCTCGTCTTGTTCGGCGTCGCAGTGGACGCCAGTTTCAGGCCTTCTGATGCGCAGGTCGCGCGTGAACGATTCGCCTACGAGGTCCTCTTGAACAAGTTCGACGTCATGCTGAAGAACACGCGCATCGCTCGGAACAGGCCCAACCGTGGCCTCGTCATCCATGACCATCGAGTCGTTGCGGAGCGTGACATCCAGAGCTGGACGGCAGGCTGGCGCGAGACGGCCGGTGACGTCGGTCAGCTCCGGAACCTGGCCGATGTGCCGCTGTTCGCGGACTCTCGGGCGACAAGGCTCCTCCAAGTCGCTGACCTCGTGAGCTATGCGGTATTCCGCCGCTATTCGCCCGAGGTCGGTGATCATGCGTACTTCGATACCCTGCTTCCGGCGTTCCACACCGAGAACGGAACGCTGCACGGTTGCGTGCACTACACGCCGTCGTTCGGGCAGGGGAGCTGCACCTGCACGCCGTGCGAACAGCGGTTGATCGCTGAGGGTCCCGGTAGCAGTCGGCGACGGGGTGCTGGCAGTCGCCGCCGCTGAGCGCCTCGATCTTGCGCTGGAGCGGTTCGGGTTCTCCGGGTGGGGGGTGGGTTGGGTACTGTGGCGGCTCCGACGAGGGTGAAGGACGGACATGTACCGCGTGGAGCCGGCGTTCCAGCAGTACGACTGGGGGTCGCCGACCGCCATCCCGGAGCTGCTGGGGATCGAGCACGACGACGTGCCGGTCGCCGAGGCCTGGTACGGCGCGCACCCGCTGGCCCCGGCGACGCTGACGGGCGCTGACGAGCGCACGCTGGACGCGCTCGTCGCGCGCGACCCGCACGGCGTGCTGGGCGACGACGTGACGGCCCGCTTCGGGCCGCAGCTGCCGTACCTGCTCAAGCTCATCGGTGCGGCGCACCCGCTGTCGCTCCAGGTGCACCCGTCGCGGGCGCGCGCCGCTGCGGGCTACGAGCGGGAGGACGCGGCGGGCGTGCCGATCGACGCGCCGCACCGCAGCTACCGCGACCGCAACCACAAGCCGGAGCTGGTGTTCGCGCTGACGCAGCTCGATGCGATGGTCGGGTTCCGCGCGCCGCGGCGGGCTGCCGAGCTGCTCGTCGGTCTGGGGTCCGCGCTCGCGGACCGGCTGCACGAGCTGCTCATGGCGGACCCGTCGCCCGCGGGCGTGCGGGCGGCGTTCGAGTGGCTGCTGGCGCCGGAGACCCGCCCGTCGGCACAGGACGTCGCGGAGCTCGCGGCAGCGTGCCAGCGGCGGCTCGACGCGGGCTCGCCGTCGCCGCGCACGGACGGCACGGTGATCCGCCTGCACGCGCGCTACCCGGGCGACCCGGGTGCGGTCACGTCGGTGCTGCTCAACCCGGTGACATTGCAGCCGGGCGAGGCGTTGTTCGTCCCCGCGGGTGCGGTGCACGCCTACCTCGGGGGCTTCGCGGTCGAGCTCATGGCGAACTCCGACAACGTGCTGCGCGCGGGCCTGACGTCGAAGCACGTCGACGTGCCGGAGCTGCTCGACAACCTCGACACGGTCGCGGCGCCGCCGATCCGCATCGCGCCCGAGCACGTGTTCACCGCGACGGACGTGTACTACGCCCCGGTGGACGACTTCGAGCTGTCGGTCACGCGCCTGCAGGACGAGCACGACGAGGTGCGCCTGCCGGGCCGTGGTCCGCGCGTGCTGCTGTGCCTCGACGGCACGGCGACGCTGCGCGGCGAGCACGACGGGACGATCGCGCTGGCCAAGGGTCAGGCGGCGTTCGTGCCCGCTGCGGACGGCCTGCTGCTCGCGCGCGGGACCGGGCGCGTGGTGCAGGCGGGCGTGCCGTAGGCCGGACGGCCGGCGGGTCGGTCGGGCGGGACGGTCTGCGCCGGGTCGGTCAGGCCGGACGGTCGTGGTGGTGCTCGTCGGCCTCGACGACGGCACCGAACGGCACGACGGGCTGGAGCGCGAGCGCCGCCGCGGCCTCGGCGACCGCATGCTCGTCGGACGAGGTCGGTCCGCCGACCGCCTCGTCGACGTCGCCCGTGAAGACCCACCGCTTGTAGCCGACGTAGCGCAGGACGGTGCCGAGCGCGATGCCGACGAGGTTCGCGACGTTGTCCGGCACCGGACCGTCGAGGTGCAGCACGTACTGCGAGAACGCGAGGGGCGCGGCGCCGACGAGCAGGCCGAGCCCGTTCACGACGACGAACAGCAGCAGCTCGCGGCCGCGCTGGCGCGTGCGGTGCTGCGAGAACGTCCACAGCCGGTTGCCGACCCACGAGACGAGGGTCGCGGTGAGGGTCGAGACGACCTTCGCGGTGATGGGCTTGGCCTCGAGCAGCTCGCCCGGACCGAACCGCAGCAGGTTGAACAGCCCCATGTCGACGACGAACGCGACGCCGCCGACGGACAGGAACCGTGCGAGCTCGACGAGGCGCGCCCGGTGGTCGGGGCCCAGGAGGCGCGTCAGCACGGCGTTCGTCACGTTCGCGAGGATAACCCGCATGCCTGGCGGACCTCCGATCCGGAGGTCCCGCCTACTCGGTTAGGGTGGGCGCCCGTGAACGCACCTGTGGTGGCCGTGGTCGGTGGCGGGCAGCTCGCCCGGATGATGACGCCCGCGGCGACCGCGCTCGGGATCCACCTGCGGGTGCTGGTCGAGAGCGCGTCGGGCTCCGCCGGGCAGGTCGTCGTGGACGCGCCCGTGGGGGAGGCTTCCGACGAGGCGGCGATCACCGCGCTCGTGCAGGGCGCCGATGCGCTGACGTTCGAGCACGAGCACGTCCCGAACGCGCTGCTGGACCGGCTCGCTGCGGCCGGGGCCGCGGTGCGGCCGGGGGCCGCGGCGCTCGTGCACGCGCAGGACAAGATCGTCATGCGCCGCCGCCTCACGGAGCTCGGGGTGCCGTGCCCGCGCTGGTCGCCGGTCGCGACGCGCGACGAGCTCGCGGCGTTCCTCGCGCAGGAGCCCGGCGGCACCGCGGTGGTCAAGACCGCGCGCGGCGGCTACGACGGCAAGGGTGTGCGGGTCGTCTCGTCGTCCGACGAGGCC
>Ga0206103_100303_pt1 | contig 32029 bp, 20 predicted proteins | sample 1B5Ametagenome_FD_148638 | JGI IMG/M metagenome (GOLD analysis project Ga0206103, IMG submission 148638) | Enriched microbial communities from leaf-cutter ant dump, University of Wisconsin, Madison, United States - 1B5A | ecosystem: Environmental > Terrestrial > Nest > Insects nest > Nest dump... | reverse complement strand
ATTAGAGACGATCACACACATCCGGTCTTTCACATACCCGATCACCACCACTACCCCGCCGTTCGGGCAGCCTCCTTCTTCTTCGTACATTCCGTCTCCGGCAAACATCCCTACTTCCAGGTATTCCCGGTCTTTGTCGAGTAAATACTCTACCCTTTCCCAGGCGGTGAGCTTACCTTTGGCTTTATGTTTCTTTATTTTGTCTGAACCGCCGCCCAGCCGCAAAGATTCTTTCCGGGTATTTAAGATGGAAATTAAATCATTCATTGATTAAAAAATTCAGAATATTATTTGGAAACGGATTTTTTTATTTAACTTTTGATCCTTAAAAATATCACTTTTTTTAAACAAAATAGGAATTTTTTTAAGATATTTGACATGTGAATTATTAGTATAACAAATAAAACAACTATTTAACCTATGTTTATCACCGATGCCGACCACATGAGCCTGATCCGGCAAAGCGCCCGCGATTTTGCAGAAACCCATATCCGGCCTTACGTAATGGAATGGGACGAAGCCCAGGTTTTTCCGGTAGAATTGTTTCGGAAACTGGGGGAGCACGGCTTTATGGGCATTGTTATCCCGGAAGAATACGGCGGAGCGGGACTGACTTACCAGGAGTATATCACCATCCTTGATGAGATCAGCAAAGTATGCGGTTCCATCGGCTTGTCGGTGGCCGCCCATAATTCACTTTGTACCAATCATATTTACAGCTTTGCCAACGAAGACCAGAAACGATTTTACCTGCCGCGGCTGGCTTCGGGAGAATGGATAGGTGCCTGGGGGCTTACAGAGACAAGCTCCGGGTCAGACGCCGGCGGAATGACCACATTTGCGGAAAAAGACGGGGATTATTATATACTCAACGGTTCAAAAAACTTTATTACCCATGCCATCAGCTCGAATGTGGCAGTGGTGATTGCCCGTTCGGGCCGGGGCGGAAAGGAGATGTCGGCCTTTATTATTGAAAAAGATACGCCCGGTTTTTCTGCCGGGAAGAAAGAAAATAAGCTGGGCATGAGGGCCTCAGAAACCGCCTGCCTGTTTTTTGATAACTGCCGGGTACACAAAGACCAGCTCATAGGCGCAGAAGGAGAAGGTTTTAAGCAGGCGCTGAAGCTGCTTGACGGCGGAAGAATTTCCATTGCTGCCCTTTCGCTGGGCATTGCCCGCGGGGCATATGAATGTGCTTTGCGTTATGCCAATGAGCGGGAACAGTTCGGGAAGAAGATTTTTGATTTCCAGGCCATAAGCTTTAAGCTGGCGGAGATGGCCACCAAGATAGAGGCGGCGGAACTGCTTTGTCGCCAGGCCGCTTTTTACAAAGATAACGGCGGAAACGTAACGCGGGCGGGGGCGATGGCCAAGTTGTTTGCCTCAGAGACGGCGGTGGAAGTAGCCACTGACAGCGTGCAGATTCACGGTGGCTACGGGTATACCAAAGATTACCCTGCGGAGAAGTTTTTCAGGGATTCCAAGCTTTGTACCATTGGTGAAGGAACTTCGGAGATTCAGAAGATCGTGATTTCCAGGGATATTCAGAAAAATGCGTGAGGTGATATTAACCGATTGCCCGCGGGATGCCATCCAGGGAATTCACACCCTGCTTCCTGCAGTAAAAAAGGCGGCGCATATTAACCGCCTGCTCCGGAGCGGGCTGTTTGACCGGATCGACTTCGGGAGCTTTGTGTCAGCCCGGGCGGTGCCCCAGATGGCCGATACCGAAGAAGTGCTCGGGAGGATTGAAGATACCAACGGTACCCGGCTGCTGGCGATAGTGCTCAATGAACGGGGAGTGGAAACGGGCCTCCGCTTTGAAAAAATAGATGTTTTCGGGTATCCTTTCTCTATTTCGGAAGAGTTTCAGCGGCGGAATGCCAACAGCAGCATAGAAGAGTCTTTTACCCGGCTGCAGAAAATACACGAAAAAGTAGCAGCTGCCGGCCGGGAAACGGAGGTGTACATCTCCATGGGTTTCGGTAACCCCTACGGAGATCCGTGGAGTGAACAGCTGGTGACCGACTGGATCGGGAAAATCAGCGAACTGGGTATCCGGGAGTTTTCACTGGCCGATACCACCGGTGAGGCGGATGCTGCCGGCATCCGGACCTTATTTGAAACATGTAATAAGGCCTTTCCCGATCTGAGCATAGGGGCGCATTTCCATTCGGAAAGAGCGGCCGGACTTGAAAAGGTGAGTGCGGCGCACGCGGCCGGCTGCCGGAAATTTGATGGTGCGATGCTGGGCTACGGGGGCTGCCCGTTTGCGCAGAACGACCTGGTAGGGAATATTGCTTCGGAAGACCTGCTGGAGTATTTCGGGAGGGGGAGCCGGGAGCAGGTGGCCGGGCTGCAGCGAAGCTTTTTGGAATTGATCTCTTAACATTTATTAGTGGCTGGTGGTTTGTTTCTTTTTTAAGTCTTGTGCGTATTTATAGAGTGCTTCATAAATATCGAAGAATTTCCCTTCCTCTTCTTCGTTTAGTGAGGTATTAAAAAATACAATTACCGCAAATTCTTTATTCAAATCTGAAAGCATAAAAGTTCTGACGCCCGGGTCAGAACCATTCGGGGTGCTTTATTTAAAATGAGATAGAACCCCGTTGAGTACTTTGTGAAAACTACTTAGTGGTCTTTGTGAAATAAAATTTTACACAAAGCACACAGAGAAAAGGCACGAAGTACACAAAGCAAAAGCTCAAAGAAGAGAAAGAAACCGTTTCTTTCATTTGATTTATGGATCATTAATGAATAGTTTTGAAGGGTAGTTTTGTGAATATGACCTATCATTTTATCCGTACCCGGAAAGACGGCTACGTTTTTACCCTCACCCTGGCGCGCCCCGAAAAGCGGAATGCCTTCACGCCTACCATGGTGAATGAGATAGACCATGCCCTGAAAGCAGCCAATGCGGATAAGGACGTGCGGGTGGTGGTGATAAGGGCGGAAGGGCCGGTTTTTTGTGCCGGAATGGACCTGAAAGCCTTTACTGACCCTGGAGCTGACCGTCTTAACCCGGCCATTGAAAACCGTAACCTCTCTTTGGGAGAGGTGATGATGCAGCTGAATAAACCCTCTGTGGCCCTGGTGGAAGGGAATGTAATGGCGGGTGGTTTCCTGGTGGTGGCAGAGTGCACTTTTGTGCTGGCCCGGCCAGAGGCGGAGTTTTCATTGCCGGAGGTAAAGATCGGGATTTTCCCTTTCCAGGTGCTGGCCTCGCTGTTGAAGATTATGCCCGAAAAGAAAGCGATGCAGCTCTGTATTTCGGGAGAGCCTTTTTCGGCCTGTCAGGCCCGGGAATACGGAATAGTAGATGAGCTCCTGGAAGAAGGCACGGCAGAGCGCCTGGTCAGCCGGTTGACAGAGAATGCCCCGCTGGCCGTAAGCCGGGGTTTTGAAGCGCTTAAAGGGCTGGATAAGGTGCCCGGCACTGAACGTTTTCACCATCTGAAGAGCGCATTAGACCGCTTGCGGGATTCGCACGATGCGGAAGAAGGTATCAGGGCACTTTTTGAAAAACGGAAGCCGGAGTGGAAGAATGAATAAATCTCAAGAGGGGAGGACTTTCTTGTATTTTTCAAAGAATATCGCCCTCGTTGCCTTGCTATTATTGTATAAAAAGTAAATATTTCGTATTTTAGTGGTTTCACAAGACCATACGGAATGCTGTTTACTGTTACTATAGGTTTAGCTATTGCGTGCCTTCTTGTTCCCTTTGGAAAATTTTTCAGAAATAATAGAAGTGGCCTGCTGGCCCTGGTGCCGGCTCTGCTCTTTATCTATTTTCTTCAAAAGATTCCCGAGATCGGTTCAGGGCGGGTATTATTTGAAAGTACCCCGTGGGTGCCGGCCTTAGGTGTGAGCCTGGGGTTTCGCCTCGACGGGCTCTCCCTTTTATTTGCTTTACTGATCACGGGAATCGGAGCCCTGATCTTTATTTATGCCTCTTCCTACCTGAAGGGAGATAAGTACCTCGACCGTTTTTTCGGCTACCTGCTGCTCTTCATGTCTTCCATGCTGGGCCTGGTGCTGTCTAATAATGTTATTCTCCTGTTTATCTTCTGGGAGCTTACGAGCATCAGTTCTTTTTTCCTGATCGGTTTTAATAACCGGGACGACGAGTCGCGCAGGAGTGCCCTTACGGCCCTGTCGGTCACGGGCCTGGGCGGCCTGTTTTTACTGGCGGGCCTGATCTGGATGGGAAGCCTGGCCGGCTCTTACAGCATAGGAGATATTCTGAACCAGGCCGGCGCGATCCGTGGAAATACCTGGTACCCGGTTATCCTGCTCCTGTTTCTGGCGGGGGCTTTTACCAAGTCGGCGCAGTTTCCTTTTCATTTCTGGCTGCCGGGTGCCATGAAGGCACCCACCCCGGTTTCAGCCTATCTTCATTCGGCTACCATGGTGAAGGCCGGTATTTTTATACTGGCGCGGTTTACACCGGTGCTGGGAGGTACGGCGCTCTGGCAGTGGGCCCTCATGGGGGTAGGAGGCTTTACCATGGTGTATGCCTCTATTCTCTCCCTGGCTAAACGCGACCTGAAGGGGGTACTGGCCTATTCTACCATCTCGGCTCTGGGTGTTCTTACTTTCCTGCTGGGTATGGGTACAGAATATGCGGTGATTGCCGCCTGTGTGTTTCTGCTGGCCCACGCCCTGTATAAAGCTCCTTTATTCCTGGTGACCGGGATTATTGACCATGAAACGGGCACCCGTGATCTTACCCGTTTGTCGGGTTTGGCTAAGGTATTATGGCCTGTGGCGCTGGCGGGCGGTCTGGCGGCGTTTTCGGGCGCCGGTGTGCCGCTTACCTTCGGCTTTATCGGGAAAGACCTGATTTATGAGGCCACGCTGCACTATGAGTCGGCCTGGGCCTGGTATCTCACGGGTATAGCTATTGTGACGAATACGGGCCTGGTGGCAGCGGCTTTCCTGGCAGGGATCAAACCCTTTGCGGGTAAAATACGTGAAGAGTATCGCCATGTGCACCTGCCTTCGGCCCTGATGTGGATTCCCCCGCTCCTGCTGGCAGTGCTGGGGGTGCTGGCGGGCCTGTTTCCGGGGACTGCGGGGGCGCTGCTGGCTGAGCCTGCCGTGAAAGGTATTTTTCAGCAGTATGTTCCTGTACAGCTGAAAATCTGGCATGGCTTTAACCTGGTGCTGATCCTGAGCCTGGCTACACTGACCGCCGGGGCTGTAATTTACCTGATCAATACTCCCCGGTTCCGGAAGTCTGAACTGATCACCACGCTGGAGCGGATCCGCCCGGGGGTGGTTTTCGGCCGGCTGTTTATCCGGACCAAACAGGTAGCCGCGGCGTATACCAACTTTTTTCATGACGGATATCTCCGTTCGTATATTATTAAAATCATCCTGTTTGCCGAGGCCTTACTGATCTATGAGATTTACCGCGGCGGAGCTTTCCCGATAGATTTCAGTAAGCTGTCGCCGGTTCGTTTTTACGACATCGGCATTGTATTTATCCTCCTGGGGGCTTTGTATAAGACACTGAAGACCTCCTCCCGGCTTACGGCAGTAGTATGTATGAGTATCATAGGTTATGCCATCTGTTTGCTGTTTGTGATCTACAGTGCTCCTGACCTGGCCATGACCCAGTTTACCATTGATACCCTTACCGTGGTATTGTTTGTGCTGGTACTGTACCGGCTTCCACCGTTTTTAAAGACGAAGAATGTGAAGGTCATGGTACGGGATGCCACCATTTCCATTCTTTTCGGTGTGCTGCTGGCCATTATCTGCCTGCGGGTATTGATGGAGCCTACCCGGTATAATATTTCGGATTTTTATGCCAAATATGCCTACACACTGGGTAAGGGAAGGAATGTGGTGAATGTGATCCTGGTAGATTTCAGAGGGTTTGATACCATGTTTGAAATAGTGGTGCTGAGTGTGGCGGCCATCGGGGTTTACAGTTTGTTAAAATTGCGGTTAAAAGCATCGGAAAAAGAATAAGATTATGAGAAGCACCATTTTGCAGACGGCATCGCAGTACCTGTTACCCATTCTGCTGCTGTTTTCCTTTTTTCTGCTTATCCGGGGACATTATTCCCCGGGCGGAGGGTTTGTGGGTGGCCTGGTGGCTTCCATCGCGTTTGTGCTGCACAGTTTTGCCAACGGGGTGGAGAATACCATGCGGATCATCCGGTATAAGCCTATGTCGCTGATTCCCATAGGGCTGGGGCTTTCTACCGCCAGCATGCTGCTGCCCGTGTTTTTCGGAAAGCCGGTGATGACCTCGCTGTGGATTCCGGAGCAGCTGCCCGTGTTCGGAAGTGTGGGGACCACCCTGTTTTTTGATATAGGAGTGTATTTGCTGGTAGTAGGAGTGGTGTTGACCATTCTTTTTACGATATCCTTGTTTTCGGAATAATTATGGAGCTGATATTAGTATGTCTTATCGGGATTTTGTACGCCAGCGGCATGTACATGATACTGCGCAGGAGCATGGTGAAGCTCCTGCTGGGTATTTTGCTGCTGGGCAATGCGACCAATATCCTGATTTTTTTATTAGGGAATCTCACCGCCGGAAAACCTCCGGTGATTCCGCCTGATATGAAAGTTTTTAACGACATCTATGCCGATCCTATTCCCCAGGCACTGATCCTAACGGCCATTGTGATCAGCTTTGGTTTAACAGCCTTTGCCATTGTATTGCTGAAAAGAGTGTATGTGCTGGTAGACTCCGATGACCTGGATGACCTCAATACCCCGGAAGAAGAAGATATATGACAGATAACAGTATCATAGGAACCCTCATTATTCACCTGCTGGCAGCCCTGTTGCAGCTGGCTTTCTGGCGGAAGACCGTTACCCAGCGTTATATCAGTGTAATTGCTGCTTTCCTGGGACTGGTTTCAGCGGCCACCCTGTTTTACAAAGTATATTCCGGCGGTATCCTGATCATGAATGCGGCCAACTGGCGGGCGCCTTTCGGTATTGTATTTGTGGCTGACCTGTTCAGCAGCTCACTGGTGCTGATCACCGCCATTGCGTCGCTGGCTGTATCTGTTTTTTCGGCGGCAGGCATTAACCGGGCGCGGATGCTCTACGGTTATTTTCCCATTTTCCATTTCCTGGTGATGGGACTAAACGGAGCCTTTCTGACCGGTGATATTTTTAACCTGTACGTATGGTTTGAGGTGATTATCATCTCGTCTTTTGTGCTTATGACTTTGGGCGGAAGAAAAGCACAGCTGGAAGGGGCGGTAAAATACATGGCGCTCAATATCCTGGCCTCGATGTTCTTCCTCACCGGGATAGGCATATTGTACGGGATTACCGGCTCACTGAATATGGCAGACCTGGCCCTGCGGATTCCCAAGGTGCAGAACCAGTCGCTGGTAAACCTCACCTCCGTATTCTTCCTGCTGGGTTTCGGGATCAAGTCGGCGGTGTTCCCGCTTTACTTCTGGCTGCCGTCCTCGTACCATACCCCGCCTTCGGCTGTAGCGGCCACTTTCGGGGGGCTGCTGACCAAAGTAGGTATTTATGCTTTGTTCCGGGTTTTCACCCTGCTTTTTACCCCGGACGATAACCTGAAGAACCTGTTGGTGGTTATTGCTGTTTTTACTATAGTGACGGGAATGTTCGGGGCTTTGATCAAAGACAATATCCGGCGCCTCTTTTCTTCCCTGATTGTATGCCATATCGGTTTTATGGTTGGCGGACTGGGCATGTATTCCAAGATAGCCATGATGGGGGCCGTATTTTATCTTTTTCATGATATCCTGGTCAAAACCAATATGTTCCTGATTGCGGGGCTGATCCGTCAGCTGCGCGGTTCCATGAACCTGAAACTGCTGGGAGGAATTTACGGTCAGTATCCTAAAATATCACTGGTGATTGCCCTGGTGCTGTTTTCACTGGTGGGGATACCGCCTTTATCAGGCTTCTGGCCGAAAATCTACCTGATCGAGGCGGGTTTTGATACGAAGAAGTTCTTACTGGTGGGCACCATCATTATAGGCAGCTTTGTGACTTTGTATGTGATTGCCCGGATGTGGTCAGAGGCCTTCTGGAAGAACCCTTCGGGAGATGAACGTATCCAGGATACTTTTGCCTCTTTACCACAATATAAAAAGACCTTCCTGGTGCTTCCTGTGGTGTTGCTTTGTTTTTGCAGTATAATGATCGGGCTGGATGCCCAGTTTATCATAGAAATAGTAGACCGGATAACCGATGAAATGATCAATACCGCACCGTATATCAAGGCGGTGCTGGGCTGATAAAATTTGTATGCTATGGTTAAACAATTTTTAATGAACCTGCTGCTGGCCTTTATCTGGGTAGCCCTGACAGGAGCCTTGTATTATTCCAATTTCGTGTTCGGCTTCCTGATTGGCTTTGCCATTCTGTGGGTTATGAACCGGGCAGAGGAAGACAAGCGCTATTTTACGCGGGTACCCAAGACCATCTATCTCATATTCTATTTTCTTTATGAGATGATCAAAGCCAACATACAGGTAGCGTATGATGTGATCACGCCCAAATACTTTTTTAAGCCGGGCATAGTGAGATATCCTATGAGTGCGCGTACTGACCTGGAGATCAACCTGCTTTCTACCGTGATCTCCCTGACCCCCGGCACGCTCATCCTGGACATCAGTGAAGATAAAAAAACGCTTTATATTCATGTCATGTACCTGAAAGATAAACGTTCTTTTATAAAGCAGATAAAAAACGGAATTGAACGCCGCTTACTGGAAATATTAAGATGACTTTATTTAATTACCTTGACTACGTGATTTTACCGCTGCTGTCGGTATCCATGATCTTAACGTTTATCCGTTTTGTGAAGGGGCCGAGGGTGGTAGACCGGGTGATTGCCCTGGACCTGATCATTACCACGGGTATTGGTTTTATTACGGTATTCAGCATCCGTTCGGGTAAGGAGCTCTTCCTGGATGTAGCCATGATCCTGGCGCTGATTGCCTTTTTGGGAACGGTGGCGTTTTCATATTACCTGGAGAAGAAGGCGTGAAAGAGCTGTGAGCTATTAGTGATTAGCTATTAGCAGTTAGAAATTAGCATACTAACCGGCTGAAGAATAAGCTAAAGGCTAACCTCTAATTACTAATAGCTAAAGGCTAACCGCTAAAAACTTATATATTATGAAAGAAATTATCCTGATACTCTTCTGTACCATAGGCACGCTGGCCATCCTGTTTGCCTCTATCGGCATATTGCGTATGCCCGACTTTTTTCTCCGGCTATCTGTAACGGTCAAGGCTTCTACCCTGGGAGTAGGTTTTTTGCTGGTTGCAGCTGCTATGGTATTTCCCGAGGTATTTGTTACTACCAAAGCCATTGCCATCGGTTTTTTCCTGCTGCTTACCACGCCCGTAGCGGCTCACATGATCGGGCGGGTGTCTTATGTTTCGGGCATAGCCCTCTGGAAAGGCACCCAGCTGGATGAGCTGGACGGCATGTATGACGATGAGCATAACCTGAAAAGTGAAAACGCCACGAAAATCTTTAATGAGCGCGAAACGATGTAAATCATAACCACTGCTCATTCAGAACTTTTCTTTCAGCAACCGGACGGTTTTTACCTGGTTACCATCTGTCACCCGGATGATATATATTCCCGGCATCAGCGATTGAATCTCCAGATTTTGGACACTCTGAACAGTACTGATGGTTTTACGGATCAGTACATTTCCCAGCATATCGGTCAGGCTAAGCTCTCCTTTACCTGACGGACAAAAGACTTCTGCGCGTACATAATCAGATGCCGGGTTAGGAGACACGCTCAGACGAATCTCCGGTTCAGCCACGGGAGCTTCTTCCTTCTCGCTTTTCGTTACCAGGTTCAGACGCTCTTTACCGGCGCCCTGCTGCGGCTGTTCATTTTCGCGGCACAGGACTCCTCCGCCTGACCACTGCGTGTTTCTGCCTGCCCTGAGGCGTTCAGCGGCGAAGAAGCCTTCCAGGCGGGTTTCCTCCGAACCTCCTGAGGTTTTGAGCACCCCTCCGGTATGCAGATACCCTTTTACTTCTGAACCGTTTCCGATGCTCACCCGTTTGCCCGCATAGAGCCTGACGGTTTCACCGCTGCTGTTAAATTCAACCGACGAAGCCAGCCTGACCTGATCACGTACCAGCAGAACGGCAGGCTCACTGAAGGTTATTTTTGCCTTTTTCTTCACAATGAGCCGGCGGATGTAGACCTCGCCCCCGCTAAAGTTAAGGCCGGCCTCTTTCATCACCTTTATTTTTCCGTAGCGGCCGGCAGCAAGTGTTTTGTTTTCGCCTTTGCCCACTTTTTCTTTCCCTTTTTCTCTGGCAGGATTTTTACGGAAGGTTTCAGGCTGAGGTGCCTGTCCTCTGAGGTAAGTAGAAGACTCACTTTCAGTGTCGAAACGGGTATAGGGAGCTTTGACAAAGGTGCTTTCCCTGTTGACTTCCGTATTACGTAATTTCACTTTCCCTTTTGATGAAGTTACCCCGATACCCCCGGCAAAGACTTCATTGTTGCGCATCACAATCCTGTCGTTGGCCAACACACCATACGAACAGGGACAGACTCCCTGCGGGTCACGAATAAGTATTTCACTTTTTGCTGTTGCTGAATTACCGTTATCGTCTGTAACCGTAAGCGTAACCAGGCGGTTTCCAAGATCCTGGCAGCTAAAAAAGGTTTGAGACAGGGTCATGGAAGCGATGTTGCAGTTGTCGGAACTGGCGTTATTGACTTCTTCAGGGGTAAGAGAAACGGTTCCGGCTTCACTGAGTTCGAGGATAATGTTCTGTGCCCGTGCTATCGGGGGCAGGGTGTCGCGGACAGAGACCAGCAGAGAAGCGGAAGCCCGGTTACCGGCGGCATCGGTAAGCGTGAAGCTTACCGTATGCTGCCCGGTATCGACACAGCCGAAGGAGGTACGTTCGAGCTCACGGCTGATGATGCCACAGTTATCCGAGCTCCCGTTATCGGCCAGCTCAGGAGTAAGGGTAGTCCGGCCGGAGGCGTCGAGATAAAGCACTACATCACGGGTTATAACCCGGGGAGAAATCGTGTCTGCTACAATGACGGAGACCGTGGTGTCGCTACGGTTTCCGTTAGCATCCGTTGCTGTAATGCGGACAGAATGCTCTCCCTGGTCTTCACAGGTGAAATCAGTGCGGCTCAGCTGTATGGAGTCTACCGTGCAGTTATCAGTGATAGTAAGGGCTATCTGTGTATGATCCAGAGCTGTTTTCCCGGCAGAATCCAGGTAAAGAACGGCAGACCTGGCACTGATCACAGGCGGAGTATGATCCACTACCGTAACCGATACGGTATCAGAGGTGGTATTCCCCTGTACATCTTCTACTGTCAGTATCACGCGGTTAAGGCCGGCATGCTCACAGGAGAATTGGGATTGGGAGACACGGACGTCCCATATCCCGCAATTATCGGAAATGGACGTGGCCAGTTGCCGGGCAGTAAGCGAGGCGTTTCCGTTCTCATCCAGGGTAAGGGTTATGGCCCTGGTTTCTACTTTGGGGGGCTGATTATCCACTATGGTGATGTTGGCCAGGGCGGTAGATGTATTCCCGGAGGGATCGGTGACGGTAAGGGTAACCCGGTGGAGGCCCAGGTCGCTGCAGGTAAAATGCGTACGGTCAAGGCTCATATTCAGCGGACCACAGTTGTCCTTTGAGCCGGCATCCACATTCGAAACAGCAAGGGAGGCATTCCCGTTCTGATCCAGTGCCAGGGTGAGATCGTGGGCCAGTGCCACAGGAGGGGTATGGTCTACTACATCTACCCGGCTCTGGCAGGAAGTGGAGGCCCCGCGGATATCCACCACGGTGAAGGTAGCGGTGTAGGTTCCTACCGTGAGGTTCGGGTGAATATCGATGCTACGGTTAAACCAGTCGTCATTGCTATCGTAGGAGCCTGCGTCCAGATCTTCGGGCTGCAGGGTAGCGTAGCAGTGATCATTGACTACAAGTACCACATGGGGCTTACAGACAGCCATAGGGGGGATATTGCAGGTTTTTTGGGTAACGGTGATCTGCGCTTCAGAGCTGCAACCCGCAGCAGATGTTATTTTCACGGTATAAATGCCCCCTTTATCCACGGTAATGCTACGGGTGGTCTGACCTGTGCTCCAGAGGTAAGTGCCGGCCGCGGTGGAGGTAAGGGTTACCTTATCGTCTTCACAGAGTTCGGTAGGGCCAGAGGGGGTTATTGTGGCTGTAAGCGGAGCGGGATCACGGAGAAGTATAGTATCCGGCGCAGTGCCCGTACAGCCCTTTGAGGTAACAGAAAAGCCGGTGTAATTTCCTGCGGAAAGGTTACCCAGGGTAAATTTACCCGAAGCAACCCTGATTTCAGCACTCAGCGGTGTTCCGCCCTTAGCGTAATTCAGGGTATAGGTCCCGTTATCCAGGTTGGTAGAGATGCTAATACTTCCGTTTGTCCCTTCACAGGCAGAAGGGTTTTGAGAATTACCCGGAGTAAGAATGGGCACATCAGGATTGGAAAGTGTAACAGGACCGGAGACCGATCCTGTACATCCGCTTATAAAAATAGAGAAAATTGAGTACGTACCTGCCGAAAGGTTGCTTAGGGTGAACTTACCGGAAGTAACGGTAATTTCAGAAGTGCCGGAAGCCTCCCCCTTGGTGTAATTGAGGGTATAAGTCCCATCTTCCAGACTGGTAGAGAAGGAGATTTTTCCGTTTGTACCTTCACAGGTGGTCGGATTTTGAGAACCTGTTAATGTAAGCGTTGGAGCATCTGGATCGGAAAGAGAAATTGATCCTGTAGCAGTCCCAGTACAACCTTTTGAGATGATAGAGAATGCGGAATATGCTCCTGCTGCTAATTCCGGTAATGTAAACTTCCCTGAAGTAACGGTGACTTCGGCTGTCAGAGGTGAATTTGCTTTTGTATAATTCAGTGTATAAGTGCCGTCTTCCAGATTGGTAGAGAAGGCGATTTTTCCGTTTGTACCTTCACAGGTGGTCGGGTTTTGAGAATCTCCCAAGGTGATAGTCGGAGCATCCGGATCGGAAAGTGTAACTGACCCTGTAGCAGTCCCAGTACAGCCTTTTGAGATGATAGAGAATGCGGAGTAATTCCCGGCAGAAAGGTTATTCAGGGTAAATTTACCTGTGGTAACAGTTATCTCCTCAGTTGCTGCTAGTCCACCTTTTGTATAATTCAGGGTATAAGTTCCATCTTCCAGGCTGGTGGAGAAGGCGATTTTTCCGTTTGTACCCTCACAGGTGGTCGGGTTTTGAGAATCTGCTAATGTGAGGGTTGGAGCATCGGGATCGGAAAGAGAAATTGATCCTGTAGCAGTTCCTGTACAATCTTTTGAAGTAATGGAAAATGTGGAATATGCTCCTGCTGCTAATTCCGATAATGTAAACTTCCCTGAAGTAACGGTGACTTCGGCTGTCAGAGGTGTATTTGCTTTTGTATAATTCAGTGTATAAGTGCCGTCTTCCAGATTGGTAGAGAAGGCGATTTTTCCGTTTGTACCTTCACAGGTGGTCGGGTTTTGAGAATCTGCTAATGTTAGTGTTGGAGCATCCGGATCAGTAAGAGCAACAGATCCTGTAACAGTCCCTGTACAGCCTTTTGAGGTGATAGAAAACCCGGAGTAATTTCCGGCAGAAAGGTTATTCAGGTTAAATTTACCTGTGGTAACAATTATCTCCTCAGTTGCTGATGCTCCCCCTTTTGTATAATTCAGTGTATAAGTTCCGTCTTCCAGACTGGTGGAGAAGGCGATTTTTCCGTTTATACCTTCACATGTGGTCGGGTTTTGAGAATCTGCTAATGTGAGGGTTGGAGCATCGGGGTCGGAAAGAGCAACAGATCCTGTAACAGTTCCTGTACAGCCTTTTGAGGTGATAGAGAATGCGGAGTAATTTCCGGCAGAAAGGTTATTCAGGTTAAATTTACCTGTGGTAACAGTTATCTCCTCAGTTGCTGATGCTCCACTCTTGGTGTAGTTCAGTGTATACGTTCCGTCTTCCAGGTTGGTAGAGAAGGCGATGTTTCCGTTTGTACCTTCACAGGTGATCGGGTTTTGAAAATCATCTAAGGTCAGCGTTGGTGTTTTCGGATCAGAAAGCGTAACAGGACCGGTTTCCGATCCTGTACATCCGCGTATTGTAATAGAGAAGATGGAGTAAGTTCCGGCCGGCAATCCGCTAAGGGGGAATTTGCCGTCAATAACTATAATTTCAGTGGTCACGGAGGCGCCGTCTTTCATGTAATTGAGGGTATAGGTTCCGTCTTCCAGGTTAGTGGTGAAAGCAATGCTTCCATCAGTACCCAGGCACAATGACGGGTTCTCTGAATTCTCCAGGGTCAGGACAGGAGTAAGCGGGTCATTTAAGGTGACTATTTCGGAAGTTGAGCCTGTGCCTGCTGTATCTGCAGTAATGCTGAAATCTTTATAAATCCCTGCCGTGAGGCCGGAGATGGTAAATTCTCCACTGGTGGCGACTGTTATGACCGTATCTGCCGGGTACCCGTTATGGGTATAGCTCAGAGGGTAGCCACCGAAGGGCAGGTTACTTTCAAAGGTTATACTTCCGTCTGTACCGGAGCATATGGCCGGATGCATATTTTCTTTTACGCTAAATACCATATTCAGCGGAGTTATTTTTAACCGGGCCTCTAACCGTAAAGTGTCGTAATTTGCCCTGGTAATCAGTGCTGTGGCTTCCTGATCCCCTGTATGGGTACGTTGGTTCCGGGTGTATTGCACCGATGTGCCTTCGGGTAATTCCCCCTTAATCAGCAGTTCTTTTTGGGTTCCGTCATAGACAAAAGAAGTATCGGTGAAGCTCACACCCGTGAAGGTTGCCGGGAGAATGATCAGCACCTGTTCCACATTTTCAGCAGCTTCATAAGAGCTGTTACCAGCCTGGGAAGCCGTAATAGTGACTGTACCTGTATTTCGCAGGTTCAGCATTCGTGTGCTGCCGGATGAATAATCGTGTGCTACGTTATTATCACTGGTACTGTAGCTCACCGCCAGGCCCGAGCTGGCCGTGCCATTCAGTACAGGGTTAGGCGACCCGTATACCAGCACGCCTAAGGGCGGGAAAGTAATGGTCTGTGTTTGCTTTCTTATGACTTTTATGGTGTAAGTTTTGGTATTGCCCGCTTCAGCGCTGACGACGATGGAAACGGTATTCTCGCCCGGAGAGAGTGTAATCTCAGCCGACTCACTTCCCCCGGACAGGCTGGTGCCGTTAAGTTTCATTGTAGCGTAGGGTGCCGCCGTAGCTGTAAATGTAATGCTGGTTTCACTATGAGCTAATGTGACGGTATAGTTGGAGCTATTGCTTTTAAATGAGGGTGAAAGGCTGCCTTTACCCGGTACCAGGCTGGTCAGGTTAGCATTAGTGGAACGGGTCCTGAAGCTCCGGATAGTGGACTCCACAGCGCCATAAACGCTGCTGGCCGTAAATTTGAAATAATAGGTGGTATTCTGTGTGAGGCCGGTAATCTGGGGAACATAACCAACTCCTACTCCTGCCCCGGTAATGCCTAAATAGCGGGTGGTGATTCCTGAACTCAGCGCAGGGTCTGTTCCGTATATAAGAGTGCCCGTAGCGGGGGCACTTCCGGCATTGATTGTGCCCCTTACATAAGCGGAGTTGGCGGTTCGGACATAAATGGTACCTGCGGGTTCATGTGCTCCGTTTGATAAACCTGTTAAAGTGGGGCTGTTTCCCAGGGTCACCGTACCGGCAGCCACGGCTGTACAGGCAGAAACCGGATCCGTAATGGAAAAGTCCGAATAATTTACCCCTGAATAAGTAGACGCGTTAAGTCCTGTAAGTGTAAAAGCCCCTGATTCAACGGTTACCGGGCGGGTTTGAGCTACTGCAGCCCGCAGGTAACTCAATGTATAATTGCCGTCAGCGAGTGTAGTGGTAAAAGCAATACGCCCCGAATTAGTGGAACTGGCCGTAGGGTTTACTGCCGTACCGAGGGTCAGGGTGGCGGGCTCGGGGCCACTCAGGGTGAGGGTGTCTTCAGAAGTGCCTGACCCTCTGGCCGGGTCATCGATACTGAACCCGTAATAAGTTCCGGCAATCAGGCCGGAAAGCATGAATTCTCCGTTTGCTGTTACTGTAACCTCTTTTTGTACTGCTGTTCCGTTATCGTAATCCATGAGGTAGGTGCCGGCCGGCAGGTTACTCTCAAAAGTAATGCTGCCCTCAGAACCTGAACAGGTCTGCGGAGAAGTGCTGCTTTTTACATGGAACTCAAACGCCATTGGCGTGACCTCCAGTTCTGCTGTCAGCTCCAGGGGCTTGTGATTTTTCCCTGTAATCTTTGCCTCTGCTGTCTGTGACCCTGTCAGGGTTCTCTGGTTATTGGTATATTCCACTGAAGTGCCATCAGGCAGTGTTCCGGTAATTGTCAGTGATCTGGGTGTGCCGTTATATACAAAACTGCTGTCAGTGAAAGTGACGCCTGAAATATCTGCTTTGTTTACCGTAAGGATCAGTGAGATGCTTCCTGCATTGTAGTGGGCTGTTGCTTCCTGTGTAGCAGTAATGGTGGTGCTTCCTGCGCCTGTAAGGGTCACCGTACTGTCGGTGATGGTAGCCACGTTTTCGTCGCTGCTGGTATAGCTGAATATACCTTCACTGTTACTTATCGGTGAAGCGAGTGTAAATTCGGCGTCGCCGAAGGTTTTGGTGAGGTCATCAAAGCCGGCCAATGCGGGATCACCCTTATTGACCGTAAGAGTAATTGAAACACTGCCGGGATAGTAATATGTGCCGGCAGCCTGAGTGGCTGTAATAAGGGTGGTTCCTAATCCGGCAATGGTGACGGTATTGCCGTTAATAACGGCTACATCTTTGTTGCTGCTGCTGTAAGTAATCTCCCCGTCACTGGTGCTGGTGATCTCCGGAACAAAATCAGCATCCCCATAGGCCCTGGTTATATCACCGGTTCCGGAAAATACCGGATCGGCTTTTACCGGGCCCACCAGGTTGCTTTCCACGGTAGCTCCGGCATGCGACTTATCATCGACAGGAGTAATAGTATAGCTGATATGTTTGCCCAGGTCTTCTGCTGTAGGGAGATAGGAAATGGCTGAGGCGCCGGAAATAAGGGTTTTATTCGCCCCCGAGGCATCGTCTGACCGGTACCACCGGTAAACAGAGCTTCCCTCGCTTCCACCCGGAAGAGCCGCTATAAAGTTATAGCTGCCTGTAAGGGTTTCACCCACGTCAGGTGTTCCGCTTAGGATAACGTTATTTGCCATGGATGTAATTCTGTAAATATAGGCCGAACCGGCTCCGCCCAAATAGTTATCTCCTGAAGCATCCAGGCTGCTTGTCCGTGCTCCCACCACGATATCGCCGTTACTTATCGCCCGCCCGCAGCCGAATTGATCATTGGTTGCCCGGTCCGATGCCACTATCTTCTGCATTTGTGTCCAGGTGCTACCATTCCGTCTGAATACATAAGCAGAGCCGGCCTGATTCAATGTATTACCGCCTGAGGTATCTTCCTTTTCGTGATCGGCCATTATAACGGCATACCCCCCGTCAAGAGCGACGTTAAATCCAAACCGGTCACCGGCATCCCTGTCAGACGCTACCAGTTTCTGCTGCTGAACCCAGGTACCGCTATTCAGTCCGAACACATAAACTGAACCTGCACTGCTACGTGTATTAGCCCCTGAAGCATCCTCGTCTTCAGACGGGGCTCCGACAAAGGCATAATCATCGTTTAGCGATACGCTAATACCGAAATTGTCATTGTTTGCCAGATCGGATGATAGCAGTTTCTGATGCTGCGCCCATGTATCGCCATTGCGTTTAAATATGTAGGCTGCTCCACCACCGGCTTTCCCATAAGCCCCTATCAGGGCATACTCACCTTTAAGAGATACGCAAGTGCCAAAATTGTCAAAATTCGCCCGGTCAGACGCTACCAGCTTTTGCTGAAAGGTCCAGGTATCATCTGTCAGTTTGTATATATATGCCGATCCCGCATCGCCCTTCTGGTTGCCTCCCGAAGCGTCATAGAGATTCAAACGGTCTCCTATAAGAGCATAATCGCCGCTGAGAGATACACTGGTACCAAAATAGCTTCTGTCCGAAGGCGCCAGCTTTTGCTGCTGCCGCCAGACCCCGTCTCCTTCCAGCCGGAATATATAAGCCGCCCCACCGCCGCTCTTTCCCTGTGCCCCTACCAGGGCATACTCACCACTAATGCACACGCTATTGCCAAACGAGTCGCCGGGGGCCAGATCAGAGGATACCAGCTTCTGGTAAAACGCCCAGTTGCCGTTAGTTCGCTTAAACAGGTAAGCTCCGCCACCGGATTCATTCTTGGGGCTGCCTACCAGGGCATAATCACCACTGACAGATACATCATAACCAAACTCAGCTCTTTCTTCCCGGTCAGAAGCCACCGCTTTGAAGGCCTGTTCTACGGTTTGAGCCTGTACCGGACCACAGGCCCAACAGAAAGCAATAAAGAGGCCGGTTTTTACGAGTAATTGACTACCGTGATGTATAAATGTATTCATAGTACTTCCTAAATCATTTCCAAAGTTTTTTTTACATTTTGCATATCATGCTCAATACGATCCAGCTTGCCCTGGTAATGCAGGTACGCCCACACCACCAGCAGTACCAGCAACAGGGCCAGCACAAGTAACAGCTTCGGATTTACAGATTTGATACGCATAATATTCTGCACAAACATAGTTATGCAGACATGCGAAACAGGAGGTTTCAGGCGTTACAATACGCGTTACAATCGATCAAGTTGCTGATAATAAGATAAAAACGGGTGGCGCTGTTTGGGTAGGAAATACTAATCTGTCAGAGGTCAACAAAATAATCGGTATAGACCATGGCTGCTGTATGGTCAGCCGAAAGGCCTAATTTTTTCCGCAGGCGATGCCAGGTCACCCGTAGTGATGCGGGGGATATACCCAGTGCATGGGCTATTTCGGGATTAGTCAGCCCCAAACGGAGGAGGAGCAGGAAGCGGACTTCGGAAGAGGTGAGGTCAGGGTGGCGCTCCAGCAACCTTTCCGTAAAATCAGGGTATATCTTATGGAACTGCTCTCTGAAATCTTCCCAGTCACTTTCCGTAAGGATAGTGCTGGTCCGGAGTTGTTGGAGGACCAGGTCATCGGTTCCCCGGGGGTTATTGTCTTCTATCGACTGGATGATGCGGGAGTTGTTATGGATCTTGCGGGTATATCCGTCCAGTAGTTTTTGGGCGTTGTCGAGCTCCTGCCGGGCCCGGTCCAGTTCCAGTTGCTGGAGCTTGCGCTGGGTACGGTTGCGGTATATCGTTGCCCTGTAGATGAAGAGAATACCTATCAATGCCGCCAGGAGCCCGCCGATAATGGTGTTACGTACCAGGCGCTGCTGGCTGGCTGCTGCACGGAGTTTCTGCAAGGCTGCCTCCTGCTGGTTGGCAGTGACCTCCTGGTTGGCCCGCATGAGCTTCAGGGCGTTGAATTTCTCGTTGAAACGCTTCCCGGCTGCCAGGGCAGAGTCGAGGTAGAGTGCGGCCTGCTGCTGCTGTCCCATGGCGGTATGCCATTTGCTCATCACGGGATACAGGCGGCGGAGCCGGTCGGTTTGCTGTACCCTCTGAATGTAGCGGTAGGCCATATCAATATAGGATCTGGCTTCTTTCAGGCGGCCGTATTGTACCAGTATATCTGCCATGGGAATGGCTGAACCGGCTGCTAGTCCCCAGTCTTCGTACTGCTCTGCAATACGGATGTCCATTTCGAGTAAGGGAATGGCCTTTTCATAATTACCACGCAGGTAGTAGTTCTGGCCCAGGTTGCCGGAAGCAATGCCTACCCACTGCTCGGATTGCCCTTCTGCCTGCCCGATCAGCCTGTTGAAACAGGCGTCAGACTCCTCCCAACGGGCAAGTTCGCGGTAAGTCAGCCCCATGGTATTGATGGCATGCCGCCACCGGTTAAGATAAAACTTCCGGACGGGCAGGGCGGCCACCTGCCGGAAGTAGGGCAGGGCTTTGTCATAATCACCGAAACGGTAGTAAGCCCGCCCGATCTCTTCGAGGTAATTGGCCTTATCAGGGAACTCTTCCACATCCATCGTCTGCATCATATGATCCAGCCGTAAATACCAGCGAAAGCCCTGTTCATATTGGGCTAAGCCCCAGTAGTACTGGCCGATCCGCCAGACGGTCCGGCAGGCAATGTGTGACATCCCCTGCTGTTCGGCCCGCTTCAGGATGAGAAGCAGCTTATCCATGCCGCTTCCGGGATTTATTCTTTGTGCATAGTCAGCCTCCAGCAGATCTGCTTCCAGCAGCAGCTCCTTATCTCCCGCACGATGGGCCATACGCCGAAGCCCGGCCAGGGTATCCGCTACCTGCTTTGCTGAGGTCATGTTACCTGAAATCAGCTGGTTTAACCCGTATATGGCTTCCAGCCGTTCATGATAGGGCTGGTTCAGCCATTCAGCATCCTGAGCGAATGCCGGAACTGAAAGCGCCAGTAACACGCAGTAAAGGTATAGGGTAATAAGAATGCGCATTGTATAGCAAAATCGAGTAGCAAAGGTAAAACTTTTTGTGGTACAATAAATATTCAGGGACAGAGCCGTTTCTTTTGGTCTCCTGATATTATCGCAGCATGACCAGAGCATGAGAAGTGATAGGAGAATTTATTTTGCAGGATAAGGTTACTTTTGAGTTGTTTCTGCGTCTGAAAGACATCATTGAACAATTAACTCTATTCCTGAAATGAATGTATTGCAGCTTGTAAAAGAGCAGCTGAGTTCTGCTGCTATTACCCAGATAAGTGAATTTCTTGACGAAGATCCCCGGGATGTGACCTCCGGTTTATCGGCCGGCTTACCGGTTATACTGGCCGGTTTTATGCAAAAAGCTTCCACTACAGAGGGAGCAGGGTACCTGTTAAACCTGCTGAAAAGCGATACGCGAAGCGAAGAATTTACAGGAAACATTGTGGCATCGCTGAAGGGTGGCCAGGGGGCAGGATTGATCTCTGCCGGCAATGCTGTTCTTAGTTCGCTTTTTGGCAATAAGCTGAACGTATTAACAGAGCTGGTAGGAAATATTTCCGGGCTGAAAGCCGGTGCTTCTTCCCTGTTAAACCTGGCGGCACCTTTGCTGATGGGTATTTTAAGCAAAAAAGTAAAAACTGAAGATACGGGTGTAGCGGGCCTTGCAGCTTTACTGATGGACCAGAAGAATGAGGTGAAAGCTGCTCTTCCGGCAGGTATCGGAAATATCCTGGATGTGAACTCCCTGGGAGATTTTGTGGGAAGTGCTGCTAAGGAAACCGCTCAGGCAGAAGAAGAATCAAAAGGAGGGCTGCTGCCGTGGTTGCTGCTGGGCTTATTGGTGCTGGGCGGACTGTATTTCTGGAAAAGCTGCCAGAATAAAGCTTCAGAAATGGAGCTCAGCACCGGAAGTGAAGAGGTTTCAGAAAGTGCCGTGCCTGAGATTTTTAAGACCCTTTCTACGGGAGTTAGCCTCAGTTTTCCGGAGTGGTCTATTGAGAATGAACTTATTACGTTTATAGAAGATAAAGATAAGCCGGTAGATAAGGATACCTGGTTTAATTTCCGTAAACTGACGTTTGAGTCGGGTAGTGCGGTGATTGATTCCACCTCGGAAAAAGAAGTAGATAATATTGCCGAGATTCTGAAAGCCTACCCGGAAGTAAGCATAAAGATCGGAGGGTATACGGATAACACCGGTTCTGATGAATTAAATACGAAGCTATCCGCCGAACGCGCCGCCCATGTGATGGCTGCGCTGGTTCAACGGGGAATTTCACCCACCCGGCTGGAGTCAGAAGGTTACGGACCCCTGCATCCTGTAGCCGATAACAGTACGCAGGAAGGCCGTGACCAGAACCGCCGGATTGCCGTACGCGTTACCGCAAAATAGATTCACACAAAGGGCAGGCCCGCCGTCAATCGTAAATTGAAAATCGTCAATTTATTTACGATTGACGATTTACGATTGACGGGGGCTTCTGCCGTTTTTTCTTTGCGGCTGTATGTGATTCATGCAGCCGCATTTTTTGTTTCCGTAATAATCTCTTATTTTTGCCTGTTATTTAGATTTAGTATAAATTGAAGATTGCGGGATATCTGGTATTGCTTGTTCTGGTTGCGTGCATTTCTGTATTCATCGGGGTAAAGGATATTTCTGTAACTGATATTTTTCATGCTGACGAGGAGCAAAAGCTGATCCTGACTGTAAGCCGTATTCCCCGTACTATTTCGCTGGTACTGGCGGGAATAGGTTTAAGTGTTTCCGGCCTGATCCTGCAGCAGATTACCCAGAATAAATTTGTGTCGCCTACTACAGCCGGTACCCTTGATGCTGCTAAGCTGGGCCTGCTTATCGCCTTTCTCTGGGTTCCGGAGGGGGGGCTTTTTAACAAGGCGCTGACCGCTTTTGCTTTCACCTTTGTGGCCAGCCTGGTCTTTCTGAATATCACCGACCGGATCCGTTACCGGAACATTATTTTTGTTCCGCTGGTAGGGATCATGTTTGGTAATATTCTCAGCTCCGTTACTTCGTTTTTTGCTTACCGGAATAATATTGTACAAAATGTAAATGCCTGGCTGGTAGGTGATTTTTCTTCGGTGCTGAAAGGAAATTACGAAGTGCTTTTCTTTTCCGTTCCGGCTATCCTGGTGACCTACCTTTACGCCAATAAATTTACGGTGGTGGGTATGGGGGAGACCTTCTCCCGTAACCTGGGCCTGAATTACCGGCAGGTGGTTAATACGGGATTATTCTGTGTTTCGCTGACGGTAAGTGTGGTCATCATCACTGTAGGAGCCATTCCTTTTCTGGGGCTGGTGGTACCCAATATTATCAGCCTGATCTACGGCGATAACCTCCGGAAAACATTGCCCTATACGGCTCTTTTCGGGGCACTGTTTTTACTGGTCTGCGATATTGCCGGGCGCCTGGTGATGTTTCCCTTTGAAGTGCCTATAGGGGTGATAGTGGGCATTGTGGGTGGTGTAATGTTTCTCATTTTACTCCTCCGGAAAAAATGAAAAAGAGCAGCACCCAGATGGTTATCTTAATCCTGTTAAGCCTGCTGATCACCGGGGTATTTCTTTTCTATGATCTGACAGGAAACCGGGAATATGTACTGGAAAGGCGGGCCTGGAAAGTGGCTGCCCTGCTCCTGGTAGCCTGGAGCATCGGCTACTCCTCCCTGGTTTTTCAGACCCTCACCGGAAACCGCATACTGACTCCCGCCATTATGGGCTTTGAGGCGGTTTATCTCCTGTTTCAGACCCTTATAGTATTTATGTACGGGGATAAGACCTTCCGGGTACTGACAGAATCGCGGAATTTCGGATGGTCAGTGCTTATGATGACCGGTTTTGCTGTCCTGATCTATCTTTTTGTATTCCGGAGAGAAAAAAATAATATGTATTTTCTTCTTCTCACCGGCCTGATCCTGGGCACGCTTTTCTCCACTCTCAGCTCTTTTGTGCAGATGCTGCTGGATCCGAATGAGTTTTCACTGGTGGAAGCACGTATTTTTGCCTCTTTCAATAAAATGAATACCGATCTGCTGGCGTATGCTGCGGGGGCAGCCGGGCTGGTGCTGATTCTGGCGGTGAGGTACCATAAATACCTCGATGTGCTGTCACTGGGCAGGGAGCACGCCATTAACCTGGGGGTCAACTATAACCGGGTGGTGCTGGTTTTCCTGTTTATGATCTCCGTGCTGGTATCCGTTTCCACGGCATTGGTGGGCCCGATCACTTTTTTCGGGATCCTGGTCACCAATCTTACCTACGAGCTGTTTAAAACCCACCGGCACTCGGTACTGATACCGGCCTGCGGGCTGATCTCCTGTATCACCCTGGTGGCCGGGCAGTTCCTGGTAGAACGGATGTTCAATATGACCACTACCATCAGCATTCTGGTCAATTTTATCGGCGGGGTGTATTTCCTGTACATTCTTTTAACAGCCAAGAAGCTATGATAGAAGTAAAAGATATATCGCGGTCTTACGGGGAGAAGCTTATTCTTGACCAGGTCTCCGTAAATATTCCCAAAGGGAAGGTCACCTCACTGATTGGCAGTAATGGTGCCGGTAAAAGTACATTGCTGTCTATTGTCAGCCGGCTTCTGAAACAAAACGGCGGCAGCGTACTGCTGGATTCCCGCGATATTGAAGAATGGAAAACCCGTATCCTGGCCCGGCACTTATCTATTCTGAAGCAGGCTAACCATATTGAACTGAAGCTGACCGTGCGTGAGCTTGTAAGTTTCGGCCGTTTCCCCTATTCGCAGGGCCGGCTCACTGCTGAAGATGAGGGGAAAGTGGAGGAGGCTATCGCTTACCTTAACCTGCAGGATATAGCCGGTCAGTATATGGATGAGCTCAGCGGAGGACAGAAACAGCGGGCTTTCCTGGCCATGGTGGTGGCTCAGGATACAGATTATATCCTGCTGGATGAACCCCTGAATAACCTGGATATGAAGCATGCCGTACAGATCATGAAAACCCTCCGGAAGCTGTGCGATGAGAAAGGGAAGACCATCGTAATGGTGATTCATGATATCAATTTTGCTTCTCAGTACTCTGATTTCATTGTGGCCCTGAAAGACAGCCGGGTAGCGTTTTTTGATGAGACAGATAAGGTGATCGTGCCTGAGGTACTGCAAAGGGTATTTGATATGGATTTTAAAATTGTAGAAACAGACGGAAAGAAAATTTGTAATTATTATTAATCAAAATGAAAAATATACTGAAAATTTCGGCACTGGCTGTGGCCCTTGCTTTAACAGCCTGCAATAAAGGAACCTCTGACGGCACTACCGGCGGAGATACCCTCACCCTGATTCATGAGTTGGACACCGTACAGGTGAAAGCAGCCCCCACCCGGGTGGTGGCGCTGGATTATGTGAGCCTGGAGAACCTGGATGTACTGGGTATAAAAGTGCTGGGAGTTCCGAAAGAGCACCTGCCACAGCATCTTTCCAAATACAAGGATGACCCGGAAGTGGCTGACCTGGGCTCAGTGAAAGAAGTGAATTTTGAGAAGCTGGCTGCCCTGAACCCGGAAGTGATTTTTATGTCGGAAAGGCTGGAAACTTCCTACCCCGAGCTGAAGAAAATTGCCCCTACGGTCTTTATCCGGATCGATCAGGAGGATTTTCTGAACTCATTCCGGGATAAAACGCGTTATTTTGGAAGGATCTTCGGAAAAGAAAATGAGATAGAGGCGGAATTAGCGAAGATTGATGATAAAATCAAAGCTACCCGGGAGAAAATAGAAGCAGTGGAAGGTAAAGCCCTGGTCACCCTCTACAATGGTGGAAAATTCAGCGCATACGGGAAGAAATCGCGTTTCGGCTTTATCCATGAAACCCTGGGGGCCAAAGAAGCTGTAGGTAACCTGGAAGTCTCGAGACACGGACAGCCTGTTTCCAGTGAGTTTATCCAGCAGACTAACCCTGATTACCTTTTTGTAATAGACCGGGGGGCTGTAGTGAATAAAAAGGTAGCAGACAAGTCGGAAATAGAGAACGTGCTAGTGAAAACTACCAACGCCTATAAAAACGGGAAGATCATTTACCTTAACCCGGAAATCTGGTACCTCTCAGGAGGCGGAATTACCTCGGTAAACGCTATGATTGATGAGGTAGCAGCCGCATTTTAAACACTTAACGTAAGGGCGTTGCATGCAACGCCCCTGCCAAAACCCATATACCATGAAACCCAGAATCATTAAGAATGTCTTACGGCTCAAACAAAAAGAGTATGTCACCCCGCACCTGATCCGGGTGACGTTAGAGGGCGATGCCGTGCGGGAATACGAAGATTGTACTCCCGGAAATAACAATAAGATTTTCATTCCGCCGGCTGGCGTAAACCAGGTGCATTTCCCCGAGTATAATGAAGAGCTGGAGATCTGGCTGCACCCGGAGCCGCATCTGGTACCGACGGTACGGACCTACACGCACCGGGCTATTCACCCGGAGAAAAACGAGATGAGCATCGATTTTGTGCATCACGGTGAAAACGGCCCGGCTTCACGCTGGGCCATCCATGCCCGGCCCGGTGATGAGCTGGGGGTGGCCATGAAGGCGGTAACGAAAGAGCTGTATCCCCGCGTAAGTCAATACCTCCTGGTGGGCGATGCCACGGCTATTCCCGTATTGAGCTGTATCCTGGAATCTCTGCCGGCGCCTGCCTCGGGCGTCTGCGTCATAGAAGTACACGGCCCGGAAGATGAGCTTCCGATCAGCACAGCCGCCGATATCCGTTTTATCTGGCTGCATAACCCGAATCCGGAAGAAGGCAGTGAGCTGGCGGCTACCGTAAAAGAACTGGAGCTGCCGGCAGAGAACCGCTTTGCCTATATTGCAGCAGAATACCGTACGGTGAAAGAGCTTCGCGGGTACCTGCGGCAGCAGGGTTGGTCAAAAGAAGAGTTTTATGCCTTTTCTTACTGGAAAGCCGGCGTGGCTGAAGACCAGTCAGCGCAGGAGCGCAGGGCAGAACGGGACGTTTAATTCAGTACCATTCTCAATTTTATTCCTAAAGAAAAAAGATTCAGCTTTTCTGCCCAGGGATTCCCGTCTCCGTTTAGTGAAGTAGTCACCGACCGATAGGAGAATTGGGAAGGGCTATCTGTCAGATACCGGATCACGGCCGACCGATCCCCTGCTTTCAGGATATTGTTGAGGCCGTAATCGGCATAAACCCCTATGTAGGCTAACCGGCTCCCCTTTCTTTTGATCCCGGTTTCAGCAGTGAGTAAAAAGGCAGTTTTGGTTTTCAACTCTCTTTTTGGGGAGCCCACATTCTGCCACTGCCCGAAGCCCATGAAGGCAGGGGCGGCCAGTTCCACGTTCCATTCCGGATAATACCCGGTGGTGGCCAGCCCGGGTATCTCTGCCTGGTAGCGGGCGCGTACCGGGTAGGCGACCTTGCCTCCCATGTGGATGTACCAGGCGGTCTCGGATGCGGCGGTTTCAAACTGCACGTTCAGGGGAACGGCCAGGTAAAAAGCGGTTTGACTTTCGCGGTAATTAGCAGCGTTGTAACGAAACTCGAAAGGACTTCCTTCGGCATCCCGTGCCGGCGAGCTTCCGCTAAGCTGGTTAAGGTTAATTCGGGAGTTATAGAGCTGTAGCCCGGCACCGGACCCTATAGACCATTGGGGCGAAAAATAATACCGGTACCCCAGGCCTGCCGATGCCCCGGCTTTGGGGGAGGAGGCTCCCGGGCTATACTTCAGGTGGGAAAGTCCGCCTCCGATGAAGGCGGAGAACTCTCCGGCTTGCTGCTGCCCCCACACTGCGGGGGAGAGGAGTGAAAATAGGACAAAGACAAATTTTTTCATGGGCAAATTATTTTTCAAGAATAAAGGGCAGGCTTCTGCGGTGTTTTTCATTTTCATAATGCAGGATATAGGAACCTGCAGATATCTGCGAAGGGAGCTTAATTTCACCGGAGCCTGCCTTGATGAATGTTTGCAGGACGGGCTGCCCGGTGAGGGTAAGGATGCTGACCCTGGCCTCTGCGGGATCACTGACCTTCACTTTGAGCACATCACCTGCCCGAAGGGGGTTAGGGAAAATACCGATGGTAAATGAGGCATCGGGGAGGAAGCCGAAACCGCAGCTGGAAAGCCACTGGCCTTCTTTTGTCTTCATACGCACAGTATATACGGCTCCCTGATCCAGGATATCGGAGCTTTGGTTACCGGCAGAATAATACTGCCCCGTACCGATGACCTCCCCGTTTTTAAGCCATTCGTATTCTGTAAACTCATAGCCTCCGTTGGTTTGCGGGTTATTGTTTACCAGGAAGAGGTTATTGAACTTCTGAACACCGATGTTTTCAAATTTAAACCGTTTTTCAATGGTAATGTGGTAAGTGAGGGTATTGGTGCTGTCTTGTGAAGTAATCACCACGGTTTGTGTATAAATTCCGGGTTTCGGAATGTCTATGGTGAGTGAGCGGCCAGGCACCACGTAAGCCCCTACTTCTGTTTTCAGGAGGAGGGTAATCTGGTCCCGGTCATCGGCACAATCCATCAGGTAATAGATTTCGGAAGCAGGCGTTTCAAAAATCTCCCCACCCAGGCTGATGCGGTGGATGGTGGCATCTGAGCTGATAATTTTCAGTATCCGGATGACCGGCTCTGCCGGGAGATAGTTTTCATTGCCGGGCTGGTGAGCAGTTATGCTCACGTATCCTGAGGTATGAAGTTCTACCCAGCCCTGCTCAGTTACCGTAGCCGGCGGCTCTTCTGCCTGGTAAGTGAAGCTGTAGTTTACCGGTAGCTCCGAAGAGCTGGTGGCCTGCAGCTGGAAGTCGGTATCATTTTCAAGGTGTGTAACGGGAATCTCGCCAAAGGAGATGGTTTGAGGCGCTTTATGGATGATCAGGTCAGCTTCAAGTTCCAGGTCGTAATAGTTCTTCATCTGTACCAGGGCGGTGACTTTGTAAGTACCGGCATTGACTTGGTTATTCCCGGTATAGGTGACCTGTGCGCCTTCAGGTGCCCCGCTAACGGCAAGGGCATGTGGTGAGCCGTTATAAGTAAACTCCTTACCCGCCAGGGTAACGCCCTGGAACCGGGCCTTATCAATAAAGAGGTTGACCGAGGCCGAGGTGGAAAGGTAGTTTTGGGTTTCGGGGGCTATCACGGTGACGGAGTAGGAGCCGGCATCCACGTATCCCTGCTGGGGGTGGTAGGCCAGGGCGGTTTCAGCATGGTTCAGCCAGGCCTGTACGTTTTTGACAGAACCGTCATACACATGCGCCTGGTAGGCGCCGGTAGAAATATAGGCCTGGGCTTTATGGATGGTCAGCGTGGCATACAGCTCCAGGTCGTGATAGTTTTCTTTCTGGATCAGTGCCCGCACGGAATAAGAACCGGCACTGACCTGCCCGTTACCAAAGTAGGTAATCCGGGTGCCTTCAGGGGTACCCCACACGTAAACAAAATGCTGAGAACCATCATAGGTAAACTCATTCCCCGCAAACCCGACGCCCTGGAAGGTGGCCTTATGGATCAGGAGGGTTACCTTACGCGATGCCGCCAGGTAATTTTTACTTTCGGGTACAGACACGGTGATGGTGTAAGTACCGGGCAGGGTGTATCCCTGCTGCGGGGAGTAGCTGAGGGTGGCCTCCTGATGATTCAGGGCGGCCACCACCATTTTCAGGGAGCCGTCTACGGTGTGCTCCTGCCGGTCGGTAGCAGTAATGACCGAAGCCGCTTTGCGGATGGTGAGGGTGGCCGTCAGCAGGGAGTCCTGGTAGTTGGGCCGCGAAACGGTAGCGGTGACGCTGTAGATTCCGGCATCGGTTCTGGCATTGCCGCTATACGCCACGGTGGCGCCGGTGGGCAGCCCGGACACGGCCAGTGACCTGGGCGTGCCGTCATAGGTAAAGGAAGCATCGGGGAATGTAATGCCGGAGAGGCTGGCTTTCGTGATCTCCAGGCTCACGGTACCCGAAGCCGCCAGGTAGTTGGCAGTGGCTGCGGCCGAAACAGTAACCGGATAAATCCCTACGGCACTATATCCCTGCTGCGGGGAGTAGGTGAGGGCTGTTTCGGTATGATTGAGCGATGCCGATACGTTTTTGACGGTGCCGTCAAAAACGTGCTTTTGGGTTTGAGCGGCGGTAATCACCGCCGCTGCTTTGTGAATGGTTAGGGTAGCTATCAATAAAGAATCCTTGTAATTAGGCCGGGAAACCGTAGCGGTGACGCTGTAGGTACCGGCGTTGGTTCTGGCATTTCCGCTATAGGTCACGGTGGCACCTGTGGGCAGCCCGGACACGGCCAGCGACCTGGGCGTGCCGTCATAGGTAAAGGCAGAGTCACGGAAGGCGATGCCGGAGAGGCCCGCTTTGGCGATCTCCAGGCTCACGGTATCGGCGGTTTTGAGGTAATTAGCCGTTTCTGCTGCCGAAATGATAACGGGGTAAACCCCTACGGCACTGTAGCCCTGCTGCGGAGCGTAAGTCAGGCTGACGTCGGTATGATTAAGCGAGGCTGTTACGTTTTTGATGGTGCCGTCAAAAACGTGCTTTTGGGTTTGAGCGGCGGTAATTACCGCCGCTGCTTTACGGATGGTCAGGGTAGCGGTAAGCAAAGAGTCTTGGTAGTTCGGGCGGGAAACGGTAGCCGTTACGCTGTAGGTACCTGCATGGGTTCGGTCATTACCACTATAGACCACGGTGGCACCCGCAGGCAGCCCCGTTGCGGCCAGTGATTTAGGCGTACCGTCATAGATAAAGGTGGAATCGCGGAAAGCGATGCCGCTTAGCCTGGCCTTTTCAATCACCAGGCTCACGGTATCGGCCACTTTGAGGTAATTAGCTGTTTCCGCCGCTGAAATAATCACAGGGTAGGTACCTACGGCACTGTAGCCCTGCTGCGGAGCGTAAGTCAGGCTGGCGTCGGTATGATTAAGCGAGGCCGTTATGTTTTTGACTGTACCGTCAAAAACATGTTTCTGGGTTTTAACAGCCGTAATGACCGCCGCTGCTTTACGGATGGTCAGGGTAGCCGAAAGTACGGAATCCAGGTAATTAGGGCGCGAAACGGTAGCTGTGACGGTATAGATTCCGGCATTGATTTTTTCGTTATTGTCATAGCTTGCCGTGGCCCCGGCAGGTAACCCTGATACGGCCAGGAATTTGGGTGTGCCGTCATAGGTAAAGCTGGAATCGCGGAAAGTGATGCCTGCAAGTTTAGCTTTTTCAATTACCAGACTCACGGTATCGGCTACTTTGAGGTAATTGGCTGTTTCTGCCGCTGAAATAATTACCGGGTAGGTTCCCGCCGTTGTATAGCCCAGCTGAGGGGAGTAGGTGAGGGCCGTTTCGGTATGACTCAGGGAGGCTGCTACGTTTTTTGCGGTACCGTCATAAACGTGCGTCTGGGTTTGAACGGCAGTAATCACGGCAGCTGCTTTATGAATGGTCAGGGTAGCCGTGAGCAGGGAATCCTGGTAGTTAGGCCGCGAAACGGTAGCGTTAACGCTGTAAATCCCGGCATTGGTTCTGGCATTTCCGCTGTACACTACGGTAGCTCCTGCGGGCAGTCCGGATACGGCCAGCGATTTGGGTGTGCCGTCATAGGTAAAGCTGGAATCGCGGAAAGCAATGCCAGACATGTTGGCTTTTTCGATCACCAGGCTCACGGTATCGGCCACTTTGAGGTAATTGTCTGTCTCCGCTGCTGAGATAATCACAGGATAAGTTCCGGCAGCTGTATAGCCATGTTGCGGGGAATAAGCCAGAGTGGCCTCGGTATGGTTTAAAACGGCCGTTACGTTTTTCACACTGCCATCATAAATGTGCTTCTGGGTTGGAGCTGCGGTAATGACTGCAGCCGCTTTGTGTATGGTGAGGGTAGCCGTGAGCAGGGAATCCTGGTAGTTGGGCCGCGATATGGTGGCCGTTACGGTATAGATTCCGGCATTGATTTTCCCGTTATTGCCATAACTTACCGTGGCATCCGCAGGCAGTCCGGACACGGCCAGTGATTTTGCTGTGCCGTCATAGGTAAAGGCCGAATCCCGGAGGGTAATGTCAGACAGCTTCGCTTTTTCAATGATCAGGCTTACGGTATCGGCTATTTCCAGGTAATTAGTTGTTGCCGGCGCTGAAACGATGATAGGATAGGTACCGATGTCCGTATAGCCCTGCTGTGGGGAATAATTTAACTGGGCCTCCATATGATTCAGGGAAGCGATTACGTTTTTCAGGGTTCCGTCATAAACGTGCTTCTGGGTTGGAGCTGCGGTAATGACTGCAGCCGCTTTGTGTATGGTGAGGGTAGCCGTGAGCAGGGAATCCTGGTAGTTGGGCCGTGATACGGTGGCCGTTACGATATAGATTCCGGCATTGATTTTCCCGTTATTGCCATAACTTACCGTGGCATCCGCAGGCAGTCCGGACACGGCCAGTGATTTTGCTGTGCCGTCATAGGTAAAGGCCGAATCCCGGAGGGTAATGTC
>Ga0206103_100302_pt1 | contig 32179 bp, 24 predicted proteins | sample 1B5Ametagenome_FD_148638 | JGI IMG/M metagenome (GOLD analysis project Ga0206103, IMG submission 148638) | Enriched microbial communities from leaf-cutter ant dump, University of Wisconsin, Madison, United States - 1B5A | ecosystem: Environmental > Terrestrial > Nest > Insects nest > Nest dump... | reverse complement strand
AGGCTGGGAGCCAGGGCCTGTGCAGGCGCGGACTGCCAACTCCGTTCTCTCGACGTGCGGTGGGATCGGGCCATGCTGCGCCGCGGGGATCGACGTTTCACGTGGAACGGTGAGGTAGTTGTGACTCCCCACGCGGACTCCCCGCGCACGCCGGACGCGCATTCTGGTGCGGTCGAGCGCACGAGATTCTCCGCGGGACGTCGGCGGACAGCCGCCCGCCTCGTGGAGCGCCCGACCGCATGCGGCGCCACAGTCAATCGGCAGCCACGTCAGCGTGGGCCCGACGAGGGTTGTCACGTAGTGCCGACGATTCGCCGGGCCCAGCATGTCGAGACCTAGGGCGTCAACAGCTCCAGAGCGACCTGGGTCGGCCGAGGGCGCTCGACTCCGAATCTCGGTCGGGCGTCACCGCCTTGCCGATGTGTGAGGAGTCAGAGTCGCGGTCTGAGACGCAGGGGGAGCATGGCGACGTGGACCTCACGGTGCAGGGCGAGAGGAGCGGCTGGTACTGACGGCGTGGAGCGCGCGGGAGGCCGTCGGCGAGTCCGACCAGGTTTCACGTGGAACGGCGCCGGGATTCGTCGCGCCGGTCGTGGCCGTGGATGGTGGTGCGAGGGCCCGCCGCGTAACCATTGCCCCCAGCGGACATACCAGCAGCGCGTCGGGGTCGGAGCATGTCTGCACACGCGGGACGTGACTGGTGCACCCCGGCCGGGCACGAACCAGAGACGTCAGCGGTGGTCGGTGAACGCCCCGCGCCAGGCAGATGAATCGGACCGGGTCAGGCTCTGGGTCCGGCAGACGCCAGCGGTGGCCGACGAGCACCCCGCGCCAGGAAGATGAATTGGCGCGAGTCAGGCTCTGCACAGCGCATCACCAGACGTGAATGTCGACCGCCGTGCGCGGCGACGGACCACCCGTGAGCGTCGCCCCTCTATCCCGTCGCGAGCCTGGTCGTGCGTCGCCGTCCGCGCCGGTGCGTGGCGTGTAGTTCACGTGCGAGGCGCGGGCCCACGCTCGTACGTCAGGTGCGCCGCGCCAAAGACGCCCGCCGGGGCAGTGTGGTCGCTCTCGGCGTTCGATCGTGCGCGTTTCACGTGAAACAAGCGGGGCCCCGACTCATCCGGCCGACCCATGCTAGCTAAGGGGTGGCGGAGCGCGGCCGACGTCCCGGGCGCAACAGCGCGCCCGGGCCGCACCCGTCGAGCGGACCAGCGCAGGTCGTCCCGACCTTTGGCGATGGAGTGGAACGGGGATGCCACCACTCGCCCCGGGCCACGTTGCACCGCCTGTCGCGCGCCCCACTGCACGTCGCCACCCCCGGCATGCGCGGTGCTGCACGTCGTTGCCCCCGGCATTCGCGGTGCTGCACGTCGCAACGCCCGGCACATGCTGCGTCCACGGTGGCGGCACGCCCTGCGACCCGTGCAGATGAGCGCCGGGAAGGAGCGGGCGCGTCGAGCGCACTCGGACTTCGCCCCCGCGCGGCCGGACCCGGCCGCGCGTGCCTCTTGGTTCGCCACGCGCCGCTCGCCACCGTCAGCTCCCCCGCGAGACCGGCGTGCTGCCGCTCCAGGCGGCTCGGTGGTGCCTTCAATTGACAAGGGGACGCGCTTGTTTCACGTGGAACGCGTGTGATGCGCCGAGCCGCCTGAACCTGACGGCCCGAGACCAATGCCTGAGCGGAGCGCGGGCACAGAGCGGGGCGCGGCGGGGGGACTTCCGCGCTTGCCGGAGAGCATGCCTCGTGCACGAGCCAGCGAGCAGCGGCACGCTGTCGCTCAGTGCGTCCACCGCGGCGCCTTCGGGCTGACACGGGTACGGGGACGCGAACATGTCGAACGGGCGTGATGCGTGACGCCCCGGAGCTCGACGGTCCGCGACCGATGCCCGAGTGGACACCTCGACGCTCCGGTCGCCATCACCCGAGGAGCCGTACGACGTCGCTCAGCGTGAGGTGCGCTGCGGCGTTGGCCTGCATGAGGTGTCCGGCGGCGTTGGTCTGCGTGAGGTGCCCGGCGGCGTCGCTCAGCGTTGGCCGAGCGCATCCAGACCGCCTGGGAGTTCCCGGTGGCATCGCGTGCTTTGCGTGCGTGATGGACGCTCCCCGGGGCCGGCCGTCCGGGAGAAGTCGCGCCGGAACGCCGACACCGCGGGCACGCTGCAGTGCGCCGGTCGGCAGGAGCGTCCAGCGAGACGATCGGGCGGTGGTGACGGAGAGGCGCTCCGCAGGCCACCGCGGCGTGCGAGATCACACCCGCGAGGAGCGCGACGCCGACGTGGACCACCGCTCCTCGGCCGCTGCCGGATGAGTGCGGCGTGTACAAGGCTCGCGGCGAATACCCGGATGCCGCCCGCCCCTCGTGCGTACGGGCTTCGTGCGACTGCGGCCGGAAGCTCCACGTGCAGCGATGCATGACGGCGGCGATGTCGGCGTGCGGTGCGGCAGCACCGCAGGGCGTCGCGGGGGACCGTTCGTGATCGGCACGACGCTCGTCGCACGAGCAGGGGACGGCCACGCGCTGTCCCCGAGCGGCGGCGTCGGTCGCGTCGCCGCCTGACCGCAGTGCCTGCACTGGGAGTGCCATACGAAGTGGCGAAGATCGCGCTACGCGAGACGCGGGTGAGGCCGCACGCCACCGGAGCATGCACGCCGCTCCACGTGAAACGGCTTGCCCATAGGACGGGCATCGAAGGCGGAGGGAGGAGGACGTGCGTGATGGACAGGTGCCCGAGGTCTGCGCGCACGAGGTCCACCGGACCGCTGGATCAATCGGACTGGGCGTTCCCGCCGCGACGGTCTCCCGCTCACGACGCTGGCGCTTCGGCTGGCCGCGAGCGTCCCGATCATGACCCCGGTGTCCCTGCTCGGTCGCGACGAACGCCCAGGGCGTCCGGCCGGGCGGGTGCGGCGGTCCCGGAACTGTGCGAGGTGACCTCCGACCCCATGGGAACGATGACGACGAAAGGTCCACAGGCCTGCGAGTACACGCCGGCGTCGTCGGGGGCAGCCGGTACCGTAAGGCGTCACCCGTCGAGAAGGTCGCGGGGGCGATCTCGGGAGGGTTTCACGTGGAACATCGGGCGGCGACGTGACCGCGAGCGATGGCGCCGACGCCAGAGACCCCCTCAGCGACGACCCACGTCTGCCGGCGTACTTCGGTCCGGCATGGCAGCAGGTCTCGCGGTTCCACGGCCTCCTGCTGGCCCAAGGTGTGCTGCGAGGCCTCATCGGTCCGCGGGAGAGCGGTCGGCTGTGGGAGCGGCACCTGCTGAACTCCGCCGTCGCCGTCCCGTACCTGAGCGCCGCATCCCACGTCGTCGATCTGGGCAGCGGTGCCGGCCTGCCGGGCGTGGTCGTCGCGGCGATGCTCCCTGACGTCGAGTTCACGCTCCTGGAGCCGATGGAGCGGCGGACCGACTGGCTGACCGAGGTGGTCGGGGAGCTGGGACTGGACAACGTCGGGGTCCGACGCGGCCGGGCGCAGGAGGCGCTCGACCTCCAGGCCGACGTGGTCGTGACGCGCGCTGTCGCGTCGATGGAGAAGCTCTACGCGTGGGCCACCCCGCTGATCCGGCCGGGAGGCACACTCGTCGCACTCAAGGGCGCCAAGGCCGCCGAGGAGATCGAGGCCGGCAGGCGCGCGGCGAAGCGGGCGGGCATCGGCGAAGTGCGGCTGCACGAGATTGCGGCGCTCCCAGGGCTCGAACCGACGCGCGTGGTTGTCGCGGTGCACGAGAGGCAGAAGAAGAGTGTTCGGTAAGCGCAAGCAGCGGGGCGCGCCCGTCCCGGCCACGTCCGCGTGGACCACGGATGCACCGACGCAAACTCCAGCTCCGGTGGCCGACGGGCAGGCGTTCGGTGCCGATCCTCGTGAGGCGGCGCTGACAGCTCTGGCCGCGGGGCAGGTCGAGCAGGCCGGCAGCTCGACGGATCGTGCGGGCGGCGGACCGGCGCAGGCATCGCCCGGTGACTCCGTCGCCGACACGTCTGCGGGTACCGGAGGCTTCGCGCGTCACGACCCCGAGACGCCGCGGTCCGACGGCGCTGGGGGTGTCGATGCCGACGGCGGTCGCGCCTTCACCGCCGCGGGCCCGCGCGAGATCGACGCTGACGCCGTCGCGGGCGGAGCGACGCGCACCGCGTCGACCGCCCGGCCGGGACACGACGAGGCGCGCGCGGCCACGTGGGCCGCGACGTGGGGGATCCCGGCCGAGACGTCTCTACCGGTCGTCGAGGACCCGAGCGTCGTGCCCGATCCCGCACGCGTCGACACGAGCTCGCAGGCCGAGCGACCGGCGCCTGGCTCAGTCGGACGGCGCGACGAGGACCGGCACGACGAGGCCGAGGCCGAATCGATCACGGACGTGGACGTGCCGCATACGACGCCTGTTCCACGTGAAACACACCTGCAGGACGATGCGCGGGACGAACATGAACCACCGAACGAACGGGAGACCCTGCACGTGACGACTGGCCCGACCTGGGCAGAGGACGATGCGGCGGCCCCGCTCGACCTGGACTCCGACGAACGACGCCGCGCGGCGCTCGTCCAGAGCCTGCCGACCGCCTCGCCGGACACGCCCCTCATGGCTGAGCTGCAGCAGGATGCGCGGCGCCGCATCGAGCTCCGCGGGCGGCGCTTCCCCCGACCGGCGGAGACCAGGATCGTGACGGTCGCGAACCAGAAGGGCGGGGTCGGGAAGACGACGACGACCGTCAACCTGGCCGCGGCGCTCGCGCAGTCGGGCCTCAATGTTCTCGTGCTCGACAACGACCCGCAGGGGAACGCCTCGACCGCGCTCGGCATCGAGCACCGCGCGGGGACTCCGTCGATCTACGAGGTGCTCGTCGAGGGGGCGCCGATCGCGGAGGCCGTCCAGGAGAGCCCCGACGTCCCGAACCTGTGGTGCCTGCCCGCGACGATCGATCTGTCGGGTGCGGAGATCGAGCTCGTCTCGATGGTCGCTCGCGAGACGCGGCTGCGCAGCGCGCTCGACACCTACCTGCAGTGGCGGCTCGACCAGGGCATGGAGCGGATCGACTACGTCTTCGTGGACTGCCCGCCGAGCCTGGGGCTGCTGACGGTCAACGCGTTCGTCGTCGCCCGCGAGGTGCTCATCCCCATCCAGTGCGAGTACTACGCGCTCGAGGGCCTGAGCCAGCTCCTCAAGACGATCCAGCTCATCCAGGCGCACCTCAACCCGGACCTCCACGTCTCGACGATCCTCCTGACCATGTACGACGCGCGCACCAACCTCGCGCAGCAGGTGGCCTCCGAGGTTCGTGAGCACTTCCCGGACCGCACGCTCCGGACCACCGTGCCGCGGTCGGTGCGCATCTCCGAGGCGCCGAGCTACGGCCAGACCGTCATGACGTACGACGCGGGATCGTCGGGAGCGCTCGCCTATCTCGAGGCCGCGCGCGAGATCGCGGAGCGCGGCGCCGACGACTCCGCACCTGACGGCACCACCACTTCGACCAGCACGCCCGCCGAGAGCGGCGCGGAGGAGGACCGATGAGCGAGAAGCGACGTGGACTGGGACGAGGGCTCGGCGCCCTGATCCCGGCGGGCCTCGACGGCCAGCGTCCGACGAAGGACCGGCCCGTCGACGTCTTCTTCCCGGAGCGCGCGGACCGGCCCGCCGACGGAGCTCCGGCTGACGCAGCGACGGACCCGGCTGGCGTGACGTCCGCGGGTGCGGACGGCGCGGTCACCGGGGCGGCGGTGGCGACGGGAGCCGAGGGTGCGTCCACCGGCACGTCGGCACAGGCCGCGTCGACCGCGGCAGCGGGCAGCCTGCTGGCGCAGGGGGGAGTGACAGACGAGACCGCGGCGGATGGTGGGGCGGTCGAACCTGCTGTGGCGACCGACGGGCCCGCCGCCGCGACGGACCTGAGCCTTGCCGGGGCCGGCAGCGGGACGGCGGCCGCGGCATCCGGGGGAGCGGCGTCGGACAGCTCCGACGAGGACGGTCTGCTCCCGGTACCGGGTGCACGCTTCGCGGAGCTGCCGGTCGGCGCGATCCGGCCGAACCCCCGCCAGCCGCGCACGGTCTTCGAGGAAGAGGCGCTCGACGAGCTGGTCGGCTCCATCCGGGAGATCGGTGTCCTCCAGCCCGTCGTCGTGCGGCCGGTCGGCGACGGGTACGAGCTCATCATGGGCGAGCGCCGCTGGCGGGCGACGCAGGCGGCGGGCCTCGACACCATCCCGGCGATCGTGCGCGAGACGGAGGACTCCGACCTCCTGCGGGACGCGCTGCTCGAGAACCTCCACCGGTCGCAGCTCAACCCGCTCGAGGAGGCGGCCGCGTATCAGCAGCTGCTGGACGACTTCGGCTGCACGCACGAGCAGCTCGCGACCCGGATCCACCGCTCGCGCCCGCAGATCTCGAACACGCTGCGGCTGCTCAAGCTCCCGCCGCTCGTGCAGCGGCGCGTGGCGGCGGGAGTGCTCTCCGCGGGGCACGCGCGGGCGCTCCTCGGCCTCGCCGACGGCGCGGCCATCGAGCGGCTCGCGCAGCGGATCGTGGCCGAGGGACTCTCGGTGCGCGCGGTCGAGGAGATCGTCGCCCTCGGCGGCGACGGTGGCGCACCCGCCGCTCGGCGCACGGCACCTCGTGCGGGACTGCGCAACGAGGCGCTCGACGAGCTCGCATCGCGGCTGTCCGACCGGTTCGACACGCGCGTCAAGGTGCAGCTCGGGAAGTCGCGCGGGCGGCTCACGGTGGAGTTCGCGTCGGTGCAGGACCTCAACCGCATCCTCGGCACGCTCGCGCCGGAGGACCCCGGCCTGCTCAAGGGCTGAACGGGCTCGTCAGAGTGCGCCGACCGGCTCCGGACCGGTCGGCGCACTCGCGAGAGCGGCGTCGACGAGCGAGCGGTACAAGGATCCGAGGTTGTGACCTGCGGCTTCCGCCGCCTGGGGCAGGAGCGAGGTCTCCGTCATGCCCGGTGCGACGTTGACCTCCAGGAAGTGCACGGCACCGTCGTCGTCGACGATGAGGTCGACGCGCGAGAGCTGGCGGAGCCCGAGCACGGTGTGCGCGTCGATCGCGACCCGCTCGACGTCGGCGCGCACCGCGGCCGAGAGCCGGGCGGGAGTGAAGTACTCGACGCGCCCGGGGTTGTATCGCGCGTCGTAGTCGTACGGCCCGTCCGCCACGATCTCGACGGGGGGCAGGGTCGTCGGTCCGTCGCCGAGGTCGACGACGGCGACGGTGACCTCGACGCCACGCACCGCACGTTCGATCAGGGCGGTGTCGCCGTAGGCGAAGCACTCGACCATCGCGCGCGGCAGGTCGTCCGCCGTCGGCACGACCGACACGCCGAGCGCTGAGCCCCCGCACGCGGGCTTCACGACGAGCGGCAGCGCCAGGTGCGCGCTGACCGCCTCGAGGACCCGGGTGGGCCCGAGCTCGCGGAACAGCGACTGCGGCAGGGTGACGAACTCGGGCGTGGAGATGCCGGCGCGAGCGACGACCGTCTTCGCGACCGGCTTGTTCCAGGCGATCCGGCTCTCGCGCGGTCCTGTCCCGAGCAGCGGGAGACCGAGGAGCCGGACGACGTCGCGCACCGAGCCGTCCTCACCGCTCGCGCCGTGCAGCACGGGCCACACGAGGTCCGGGCGCAGCTCGCGCAGCGCCGGGACGAGGTCCGCATCGACGTCGTGCAGGCTCACGTCGAGACCCGCGGACCGGAGCGCCTCGGCCACGCGGCGTCCGGACCGCAGGGACACGTCGCGCTCGTGCGACAGCCCGCCCGCGAGCACGGCGACGCGGGTCGCGGACCCTGGGGACGTGCTCACGATGCGGCTCCGAGGGAGAGGTCGAGCGGGGAGTGGCCGAGCGCGGACGAGACGGTCATGGGACGTCGGGGCTCGGCGCGCTGACCTCGTGCTCGCCGCCACCGCCGGCCGTCCCGAAGAGCTCGACGAGCTCGTGCTCACCGGCGACGACGCCCGCGAGCCGTCGGACACCCTCGCGGATGCGCTCGGGCGTCGGGTAGCAGAACGACAGGCGCAGGTGGTCGGCGCCGCTGCCGTCGAAGTAGAACGCGGTGCCGGGGACGTACGCGACCCGGGCCGTCACCGCGCGCGGCAGCATGTCCTTCGCGTCGAGCCCTTCGGGCAGCCGTACCCACGTGTAGAAGCCACCGTCGGGCACGTTCCACGACGCCTCGGGCAGGTGCTCCGAGAGCGCGGACACCATGGCGTCGCGGCGCTCGCGATACAGCTCGCGGTAGCTCTTGACCTGCGAGCGCCAGTCGCACGTCGCGAGGTACGACGAGATCGCGATCTGCGACGCGTTGGACGGGCACAGGATCGCCGACTCGGACGCCAGGACGAGCTTCTCGCGCACGGCGTGCGGTGCGACCGCCCAGCCGACGCGGTAGCCGGGCGCGAACGTCTTCGAGAACGAGCCGAGGTAGACGACGCCGTCCTCGTCGTACGACCGCAGCGCGGGCCACGGCTCCCGGTCGAAGCCGAGCAGACCGTACGGGTTGTCCTCGAGGACCAGGACGCCGTAGCGGCGGGTGATCTCGAGGATCTGCGCGCGGCGCTCGAGCGCGAGGGACACCCCGGCGGGGTTGTGGAAGTTCGGCACCGTGTAGAGGAACTTCACGCGGCGACCCGCGGCGGTGAGGCGGGCGAGCGTGGCCTCGAGCGCGGCGGGGACGAGCCCGTCCGCGTCGATCGGGACGTGCACGACATCCGCCTGGTAGGCGCGGAACACCCCGAGCGCGCCGACGTAGGACGGCGCCTCCGCGACGACGACGTCGCCCGGGTCGACGAACACCCGGGTCACGAGGTCGAGCGCTTGCTGCGATCCCGTCGTCACGACGACGTCGTCCGGATGGGCCGAGATCCCCTCGAGGGCCATGACCTCGAGGATTTGCTCGCGCAGCGTCTCGTCACCCTGCCCCGAGCCGTACTGCAGGGCCTGCAGACCGCGCTCGGCGACGACGCGTGCCGCGACTCCGGACAGGACCTCGAGCGGCAGACCGTCGAGGAACGGCATGCCGCCGGCGAGCGAGACGACCTCGGGACGGTTCGCGACGGCGAAGAGCGCGCGGATCTCGGAGGCACGCATGCCGTGCGTGCGCTCGGCGTACGCGCCGAGCCACGGGTCGAGCCGCGTGCCCGCGGCGGAGGACGTGGGGGTGCCCGACGTCTCCGGTCGGGGCGGCTGCTGCGTCATCCCGGCAGTCTCGCACGGGAGCCGGGACGTGCTGCAGGGCCACTCGACACCAAGTGGCCCCGCAGGTGAGTCACGGGTCGGCGTGAGCGGGAGGGTTCAGGCCCCGCCGAGCAGCTCTTCGAGCTCGGCCGCGTACGCAGCCTTGGGCCGCGCGCCGATGACCTGCTTCACGAGCTCGCCGCCCGAGTAGATGTTGAGCGTCGGGATCGAGACGATCCCGTAGTCGCTCACGACGCCGGGGTTCTCGTCCGAGTTGACCTTGACGATCTTGACGCGACCCGCGTACTGGTCGGCCAGCTCGGCGAGGACGGGCGCCACCATGCGGCAGGGCCCGCACCACGGTGCCCAGAAGTCCACGACCACGGGCAGGTCCGAGTCCAGGACCTCGGCGCGGAAGGTCTCGTCGGTGACGTCGATCATCGGGCCTCCTCCACGAGCACGGGCGCCTCGCTCGGCACCATCGGGTCGGTCGCGTCGCCCAGCGACGCGAGGAAGTGCTGGGCGTCGAGCGCTGCCGAGCAGCCGGAGCCGGCGGCCGTGATCGCCTGCCGGTAGGTGTGGTCGACGACGTCACCGCACGCGAACACGCCCTCGAGGTTCGTCCGCGTCGAGCGGCCCTCGACCGTGATGTAGCCGTTGTCGTCGAGCTCGACCTGCCCGAGCACGAGCTCGGTGCGCGGCACGTGACCGATCGCCACGAACACGGCGCCCGCGTCGTGCTCGCGCGTCTCGCCCGAGACCGTGTCGCGCAGCGTGACGCCCGTGACCTTCGCGTCGCCGTGGATGCCCACGACCTCGCTGTTCCACGCGAACGAGATCTTCGGGTCGGCCGCAGCGCGGTCCGCCATGATCTTCGACGCCCGGAGCTGGTCCCGGCGGTGCACGAGCGTCACCGAGCGCCCGAAGCGCGTGAGGAACGTCGCCTCCTCGACCGCCGAGTCGCCGCCGCCGACGACGAGGATGTCCTGGTCCTTGAAGAAGAACCCGTCGCAGGTCGCGCACCACGACACCCCACGACCCGACAGCCGACGCTCGTCCTCGAGGCCGAGCTCGCGGTACGCGGAACCGGTCGCGAGGATGACGGCCTTCGCGCGGTAGGTGGTGCCGTCCGAGACGGTGACCTCCTTGACGGCACCGGTGAGCGAGAGCGACGTCGCGTCGTCCCACAGCACCTCGGCGCCGAACTTCTCCGCCTGCGCCTGCAGGTTCTCCATGAGCTCGGGGCCCTGGATGCCCTCGGGCCAGCCGGGGAAGTTCTCGACCTCCGTCGTGTTCATGAGCGCACCGCCCGCCGTCACGGAACCCGCGACGACGAGGGGGGCCAGGCCGGCACGCGCGGCATAGATCGCCGCGGTGTAGCCGGCGGGGCCGGAGCCGACGATGACGAGCTCGCGCAGGGACGTGTCGGTCACGGAGAGTCCTCGAGGATCGGTGATGAGGTCGGTGCGCCGGTCGCCCGGCGGCTTCGCAGTCAACCGATCGTAGGCCGGATCTGTTCCGCCCGGACGGACCGCGCGCCCCTGTGGACGACGCGCGGTCAGCCGAGCGAGATCTCGTTGAGCTCGAGCCGGAACGAGCCGTCGGCCGCGGTGGGCAGCTCGGTGATCCACAGCGTCACCGTGCCCGTCTCCGTCGGCTGGTCGAGGTCGACCGTGACGTCCGGCCCGAACGATCCCGACCCGAGCAGCTCGCCGCCCGAGGGATCGTCGGCGCCGCCCGTGCGGACCTCGAAGCGACCGCCGGTCGAGCCCGCCTGGAGCGTCACCGAGCTGACGACCGCCGGGCGGGCGAGCGTCATCACGAAGCCGACGCCGTCCTTGAACCCGGAGAAGTTCGGCTGCTGGTAGGTCATCGTGTACCAGTACGTCGAGGTGTCGCCGTCGAAGGCGCGCGCGACGGCCTCCTCGTGCTCGCCGTCGTCGTCCGACGGGTCGACGCTGGTCGCGGACGCGATGACGGGCGGCTCGGACGACGGCGGCGTGCTGTCGTCGTCGGTCGGTTCGCCGCTCGGCTCGTCGGACGGGTCGGGCGACTGACCCGACGAGTCCTGCGTGGCCGTCGCCGAGGGTCGCGGCTCCGGGGCGCCCGTGTCGAGCGACGAGAACAGCGCCTTGAACGCGAGCACGACGCCGATGACGACGGCGATCCCGACGACCGTGAGGACGAGCGCGGTCGGGTCGAACGCGCGGCGCCGCGGCGGCTCGGAACCCGCGCCGATGACCGAGCCGAACGCGTCGTCGGACGCGGGGTCCGCTCCGGAGGGGCCCGAGCGGTCCCACGAGGCCACGGTGGGGTGGGCGAACGCACCGGGGGCGACGCTCGGCGGCGCGACGGCGGGCTGGCCGGTCGGCGGTGTGGGGGCGTCGTCGCCGACGGGCAGCGGCGTGGTCGCCTCGGGCGAGCGGGGGATCCGGGTCGGCACGGAGCCGACGGGCGGCGCGGTGGCGGGACCGCCGAACGCCGAGGTCCGCAGCGGCGCAGCGGGCGGCGGCGTCCCGGGGCGGTTGACCCCGGCCGTGGGCTCGTCGCCGAACGCGGACCGCACGGACTGCCGCGGCACGCGGATCGGTGCCGTGTCCTGCAGGTCGTCCTCGGGGGTCGCTGCGCGGATCACCTCGGTGCGCTCGCCGTCGCCCGCGCCCGCGGGCGTCTCGGCAGTCCGGATCGCGCCCCAGGGTTCGAGCTCGCGCACGAGGTCGCCGGGCGTGTGCGGACCGTCGTCGTGCGGTCCGAGCGTCACGGTGCACAGCGTGTCGAGGTCGTTCGGCACCGACCCGACGAGGTCGGCGGGGGGTGTGGCGAGCCCGTTCGCCACGGGTGCGGTCGGCAGCCCCGGTGCGATCGCGTCGCTCGAGCTCGCGGGCCACCGTCCGGTGAGCGCCGTGTACAGCAGGCGGACGAGGTCCACGGAGTCGCGACGGCTCGTCTCGCGCGCGTCCCCGGACGCGGCGCCCATGACCGCGGAGTCGACGCCCAGCCCGGTGACGAGCACGCGCCCCGGGCCGACGAGCCGCACGCTGCGCGGCCGCAGCGCGAGGTGGTGCAGGCCGCGCCGCCGGGCGACCTCGAGCGCACCCGCCGCCTCGCCGACGATCGCGCGCGCCTGGTCCGCGGTGAGCGGGCTGCGCTCGACGAGCTCCGCGAGCGTCGGCCCGGTGACGTCCTCGGTCACGACGTAGCCGTGGCCCTCGTGCGTGCCGACGTCGAGGACGCGCACGAGCCGCGGGTCGGACACGAGCGCGGCCCGACGGGCGCCGTCGAGCGCGGCGGACACGGTCGCGGCGGGCAGCCGCCCGGACAGGACGAGCGCGCGCACGGGCCGGTCGAGGATCTGGTCGGTCGCCTGCCACACGGACAGGCCGGGCACGTCGGAAGCGCCCGGCTCGAGCACCCGGTACCGCCCGGACAGCACCGTGCCGGGGCCGACCACCTCGCTCACGTGCACCTCCGTGTCGTCCGGGGAGTCAGGGTCCTGCGGCCTGCCGCCATGCTAGACGGCGCCGCCGTGGGTGTCCGGCCCCGGGGGCTCGTCGTCCGCACCGGGCCACGACGACGTCGGGCTGCTCGGCCGGTAGAGCGGGTGGCCGGGCGGGTAGTGCGGCCGGGACCGGTGGCTGCGCGGCGCGCGCGGGGGTGCGGGGAGCTCCGGGGCGAGCGGGGCGACGCCCGGGGGCGTCGGCTCGGGCAGCGGGAGCGCGAGGTCGTCGGACCACGTCGCCCAGGGGGTGAGCGGGTAGTGCGGCGACGAGGTCGCGCGTCGCGGGGCGCGCGCCGGCTCGTCGGGCGACCCGGTGGAGCCGTCCGACGACCCCGCGGCCTGCTCGTCGGACGGGCGCGGGGCGAGGAGCCGCACGACGGGACGCAGCGGACCGATCCCCGCGAGCCGGGGCAGCACGGGGCGCAGCAGGTCGTCGAGCTCGCGGACGCGCAGCACGCGCAGCATCCCGAGGTAGACCACGAGCATCACGGTCCCGACGAGCGCGCACTCGAGAAGGGCCGTGACGAACCCGATCGGCAGGACCCACGCGGCGACGAGGTACACCGCGAGCCCGACGCCGCCCGCGACCACCGCGGCGATGAGCGCGCGCAGGTGCATGCGCAGCACGCGGCCGCCGTCGACGCCGTGCAGCCGCTGGTGCAGGTGGCGCAGCGCGACGACCGCGCCGACGAGGTACGACAGGCTCATGGCCGCACCGATGCCGGCCACGACGTGCCGCGCGGGCAGCACGAGCTGCGTGACCAGCGCGCCCACGACGACCACGGCCGCCATGACCACCTGGACGGGGACCATCGCGCGCGTGTCCTCGTACGCGAAGTACACGCGCTGGCACATCGACCACGCGCCGAACGCCGGCAGCCCGATGATCATCGTGACGACGACGATCGCGACGCCCCGCGTCGTGGCGGCGTTCGCGGTCGGCAGGATCAGGCGGGTCACGGGCACCGCGAGCACCGCGACGACGACCGCGGCGAACACCGTGAACACCCCGACGACCCGCAGCCCGTAGGACAGCGAGGCGCGCACCGCCCGCGTGGCGCCGTCGTGCGCCTGCTCCGCGAGCCGCGTGAACAGCGCGGTCGCGAGCGAGACCGTGACGAGCGAGTGCGGCAGCATGAAGATCGTGAACGCGACGTCGTACGCCGCGTTCGACGGGACGTCGGTGACCTGGCCGGCCGCACCGGGCGCCGCCGAGATGACGCGCGAGACGATCACGTAGCCGAGCTGTCCGACCCCCAGCCCGACGAGCGTCCACGTCGCCACCGTGCCCGCGCGCCCGAGACCCGTGCCGCGCAGGCCCCAGCGCGGCCGGTACCGCACGCCCGCGGCGCGCAGCGCCGGGAACAGCACGAGCGCCTGCGCGGCGACGCCGAGCGTCGCGGAGCCCGCAAGGAGCACGACCTGCGTGGTGTCCCACGCCGTCGCGTGCGTCAGGCCGGAGCCGGTCGCGCTGCCGAACGCGACGATGAACGCCCCGAACCCCGCGATCGACACGACGTTGTTCACGACCGGCGCCCACATGTACGGCCCGAACGAGTGCCGTGCGTTGAGCACCTGACCCAGCAGCGCGTACACGCCGTAGAAGAAGATCTGCGGCACGCACCAGTACGCGAACGTCAGCGCGAGGTCCATCTGCGCCTGGCTCGCGGCGCGCGCGTAGAGCTGCACGAGCAGGGGAGCAGCGAACGTCAGGACGAGCGTGAGCCCGCCGAGCACGACGAACCCGAACGTCAGCAGGCGGTCGACGTACTCCTGGCCCGCGTGCGTCTTGTACGCGCGCACCACCTGCGGGACGAGCACCGCGTTGAGCACGCCGCCGACGAGCAGCATGTACATGACGTTCGGGAGCTTGTTGGCGACCGCGAACGCGTCCGCGGCCTGGCCCGTCGCGCCGATCGCGGCGAACAGCACCATGGCGCGCAGCAGCCCGAGCAGGCGGGAGACCGCCGTGCCGGAGGCCATGAGCGCGGCACCGCGCCGCATCCGCCCGTCGGCGCCCTGCGCGTCGTCGGATCCTGCGGCGTGGCTCGTCATGCGCGGCCCTCCGCGGACGACGGACCGTCGCCGGGACCTGCGTCGTCGCGGGCCTCCGCACGACGACCGTCGAGCGGCTCCTCGGGTTCCTCGGCGGGCGTGCCGCCCAGCACGGGCAGGCTCACGGGTGCGGTGGAGTCCGCGACGAGCCGCGCGCCGCGCCGCGCGGACTGGCCGCGCCGCACGGTGCGCACGATGCCGAGCGCGAGGCCCAGCGCGAGCAGGATGCCGACGACGACCGTGCCGACCGACTCGATCGTCGGCGTGACCCGCGCGCTGAGCGCGATGGGCCGCGCGACGTCCTGCCCGGAGGGGCCGACGAGCTGGACCTCGACGAGCACGTCGCAGTTCGCGTGCGCCTCGAGCGGGACCGTCACCGCGGTGTCGCCCGGCTCGAGCGGCGGGGTCTCGAAGTCGCCGATCGTCAGGCAGGCCTTGCGCGGGTCGACGACGAGCCGGGCGTGCGCGCGCACCGCGAGCTCGTTGCGCACGAGGAGCCGCAGCTCGCTCGTCGTCGCGATGACGTTGAGGTCGCTCGTGGACACGATGGACAGCCCGCGCGTGCGGGCCCGGACCGTGGCCGTGGTCTGCTCGACGAGCTGCCCGCGCAGCTCCGGCTGCGCACGCCAGGCCACGGCGAGCGGGGCGAGCACCTGGTCGTCGATGCCCGCGAGGTAGGCGTCGGGGTCGTCGAGCACCTCCGCGAACGAGCGGGCCGCGGCGCGCGCGTCCGTGAGCGCGTCGACCGCGCCGGGCGTGAGCTCGTGCGTGCCCGAGGCGTGCGCGGGCGCCCGGACCGGCTCGGCGGTCGGGGCCCGGCGCAGCACGCGCGACAGCGGGACGGCATCCGTCCACGGTCCCGACTGCACCGCGGTGACGACCGCGGCGAGCAGGTCGCGGTCGGGGGCGGTCGCCCGGTCGGTCGCGAGCACGACGCCCGCCGGCAGCGGCTCCTCGCGCGCCACGATCGACAGCTCGGCGAGCGCCCGCTGCGCGACGCTCACGGACGTGGACTGCGGCCCGTCGCCCGCGACGACGAGGTCGCTCAGCACCCGGTCGGGCGCGATCGTCGTCGTCGCCGTGCCGTCCGCACCCAGCACGGGTCGCACGCTCTCGATGCCCGGCTCCTCCTGCGGGACGGACGTGACCATCGCGCGCGCACCCGTGGTCGCGAGCGCGCCGAGCGTGCGTGCGTCGGGGGTGCCCTCGTCGGCCGCCCACAGCAGCAGGTCGGCGCGCTCGAAGCCCTCGCTCTCGCGCGCGCGCTCGGCGGCGACCCGCAGCAGCTCGTCCTGCGACGCGTGCCGCACCGCCGCGACGTCCGGGTCGGCCCAGGGGAGCGCGTACGCCTCGTGCGTGCCCAGGATCGCGCGCAGGCGCTTGGCGAACCACTGCGCGTCCTCGCTCCCGGACTCGGCCGCGACGAGCAGCGACGGGTCGACCGCGACCGTGACGTCGGGGTCGACCGCCGCGGCGGAGACGAGATCGCGCAGGTGCCCGCCGCGCGCGGTGAGCGCGTCGAGCTCGTCGTCGGCCGCGCGGACGGCCAGGGCGGCGACGTCGGTGCCGGGGCTCGACGTCGCGGTCGTCGTGTCCGCCGGGCTCGTCGTCGCGGCGTCGGGCGCGTCGGTCCGGTCGCCGTCGCCCTCGTCGGGGTCGTCGGGTGCCGCGGGCGGCGGCGCGACCGCGGACGCGGGTCCGACGAACGGCACGACGACCGCGACGGGCACGCGCGGCGGCACCTCGTCGGTCGGGTTCCACAGCACGTACGACCGCGCGAGGCCCAGCCGCTGCCCGCCCGAGGCGACGCTGACCGCCATGCCCCGCGCGCCCCACAGGCCGGGCAGGTCCGACAGGCCGACGCGGCCCGCCGGCAGCGTGACCGAGAGCGTCTGGGGCTCGTGCGGCGCGAGCGGCTCCTCGAGCTGCGCGGTGTAGGCGCCCGACCCGGCGTACTCGCGCCAGCCGAGGTGCGCCCACTCGGCGACCTCCTCGCGGCTCGTCATGCGGAACCGCTTGACGAGGAGCGCGGCGCGCAGGTCCTCGATGGGTTGGGCGGTCTCGTTGGTCAGCGACACCGTGACGGTCAGGTCCTCGCCCGGGCTCAGCACCTGCGGCGAGATCGCGACGATCCGCACGCTCACGGGTGCCGCGTCGGCCGCGGGCCGGGGGTCGGCGGCGTGCGGTGCTGCGGCGTGCGCGGGCGGGACGACGACGAGCGCCAGGAGCCCGACGAGCACGGCGCCGAGCACCGGGACGAGCACCCGGGCGACGCGACCCGGGCGGACGGCGTGCGCGCTCATGCCTCGCCGACGAGCACCACGAGCGCGGCCTCGGCGAGCCGACGCTCGTTCGGGTACGCGAGCCGGTCCGGCAACGTCGACACGGCCACCCACGCGGCGTCCTCGGCCTCGCCGTCGGGGTCGCCCTCGACGGTCAGCGTCCCGCCGACCGCGCCGAGCAGGAAGTGGTGCACGACCTTGTGGACGCGGCGGTCGTCGCCCGAGAACCAGTAGTCGATGACGCCGAGGCGGCGCAGGATGCGGCCGCGGATGCCGGTCTCCTCCGCGATCTCGCGGACGGCGGCCTCCTCCGGGGTCTCGTCGCCCTCGAGGTGCCCCTTGGGCAGGCACCACTCGAGCCGGCCCGCGCGGTTGCGGCGCGCGATCACCGCGGCCTGGTACTCGTCGTCCCGCAGGCGCACGACGAGCCCGCCGGCGGACGTCTCGTCGACCACGGGGAGCGCGGCGCTCGCGACGAGCGGGCGGGCGGGGCTCGGGACCGCGCGGGGCGGCAGGCGCAGCGGGTGACCTCCGGGCGGAGCCGGCACGGCCCGACGAGGGGTCGGATGTGCGGCGCCGGACATGCGGCCACTGTACCGACTCGACCCGCTGCCGCCGCCGGCCGGATCCCGGCCGACGCCCGGGGCCTCGTGCCCCCTGACTCCCGGCCGTCCACAGGTGATGCCGGGCGTGCGGGCCCGGCAACTACGATCGTGCGGTGCCTGATGAGAACGAGTCCCTGCGCGCGCTGCAGAAGCGCGCCCTCGGCGTGCTCGCCGCGCTCCCCGGCGGGGCGCTCGAGCTCGGCGAGCTGTTCCGCGCCGCGGGTCACGAGCTCGCGCTCGTCGGCGGACCCGTGCGCGACGCGTTCCTGGGTCGGGCCTCGGCGGACCTGGACTTCACGACGTCGGCGACGCCCGACGAGACCGAGGCGATCCTCGCGCGGTGGGGCGATGCGCACTGGGACATCGGACGCGAGTTCGGCACGATCGGCGCGCGGCGGTTCGGCTCGCGGCACGGTGGCGACGACGTGGTCGTCGAGGTCACGACGTACCGGACCGACGCGTACGACCCGACGTCCCGCAAGCCCGAGGTCGTGTTCGGCGACACGCTCGAGGGCGACCTGTCGCGGCGCGACTTCACCGTGAACTCGATGGCGGTGCGGGTGCCCGAGCTGACGTTCGTCGACCCGTTCGGCGGGCTCGAGGACCTCGCGCGGGGCGTCCTGCGGACGCCGGTCGACCCGCGGCAGTCGTTCGACGACGACCCGCTGCGGATGATGCGCGCGGCCCGGTTCGCCGCGCAGCTCGGCTTCGCGGTGGACCCCGCGGCGCGCGAGGCGCTCGTCGCGCAGGTCGAGCGGATCTCGATCGTCTCGGCAGAGCGCGTGCGCGACGAGCTGACGAAGCTCCTCCTCGCGGCGCAGCCGCGGCTCGGGCTGCAGGTGCTCGTGGAGACCGGGCTCGCGGACCACGTGCTGCCGGAGCTGCCCGCGCTGCGGCTCGAGATCGACGAGCACCACCGGCACAAGGACGTCTACGAGCACTCGCTCACGGTGCTCGACAAGGCGATCGCGCTCGAGACCGGCCCGGACGGCGCGGTCCCGGGCCCCGACCTCGTGCTGCGGCTCGCGGCGCTGCTGCACGACATCGGCAAGCCCCGCACGCGGCGGTTCGAGGACGGCGGCGGCGTGAGCTTCCACCACCACGAGATCGTCGGCGCGAAGCTCGTGAGCAAGCGGCTCAAGGAGCTGCGGTTCGACAAGGCGACGGTGCAGGCCGTGGCCCGCCTCACCGAGCTGCACCTGCGGTTCCACGGCTACGGCGAGGGCGGCTGGACCGACTCGGCGGTGCGGCGGTACGTCACGGACGCCGGACCGCTGCTCCAGCGGCTGCACCGGCTCACGCGCTCGGACTGCACGACGCGCAACGTGCGCAAGGCGCAGCGCCTGTCCGCGTCGTACGACGACCTGGAGGCGCGCATCGCGCGGCTCCAGGAGCAGGAGGAGCTCGACGCGGTCCGGCCCGACCTCGACGGCACGCAGATCATGGCGATCCTCGGCCTGGCCCCCGGGCGCGAGGTCGGCGAGGCGTACCGGTTCCTGCTCGCACAGCGCATGGAGCACGGGCCGCTCGGCCCGGAGCGTGCGGAGGCCGAGCTGCGTGCCTGGTGGGCTGCGCGCTCCTGAGGTGGCTCAGCGCAGGCTCGGCCGCGCGGTCGTCGGACGGCTCAGCCCGGGCAGACGACCTCGCCGCTGAACGTCGCCTGCTCGCTGACGTTCGTCTGCATCCCGGAGACGGAGGTGCGCACGATGATCCCGGCGACGTCGGACACGGTCACGCCCGTGTCCGTGGCGCTCGCGGGGGCCTGGCCGAGGAACGACAGCTCGTCGTCGAGCCAGACCTGGAAGTTGCCCGCGCCCTCGTCGTCGACGAGGAACGCGATGGCGTCGTCCTCGCTCGCGAGACGGCGCGGGTGCTCGTCGTCGCACGTCGTCGCGGTCGCGGAGACGGTGACGCGCTGCTCACCGGTGCCGTCGGTGTAGGTCACGACGGCTGACGCGGCACCCGTCGACGCCGACGAGCACCCGACGAGGACGACGGCCGGGACGATCAGGGACAGGGCGAGCGATCTGGTCGGTCGTGGCACGCGGAGCACGGTATCGATCGAGTGACCCGGACACGTCCTTGCGAATCGTTCTGTCCCGCGATCTGGTCACGACTGCTCGGTCACGGCCCGGCTCTCGCCAGTTGCCTGCGGCACCTGGACATCGGCGGGGCCCGGGCCGCGGCGGGCCGCGACACCGTACGCGAACGCGCCGAGGACGTACCCGAGCGTGAGCAGCACGAACAGCCCGCGCGACCAGCCGGTGTCCGGCAGCGCGGCCGCCGCGAGCGCGGCGGCACCGACGAACGCGGCGTTGAACAGCACGTCGTACAGCGCGAACGCGCGGCCGCGGTACGCGTCGTCGGTGTCCCGCTGGACGATCGTGTCGACGGCGATCTTGGTGCCCTGCGCCGCGAGCCCGAGCAGCCCGGCCGCGACGAGCACGGGCACGCGCTCGTACGTCGTGACGAGCACGCCCTGGCTGACCGCCGCGAGGCAGAGGCAGATGACGATCCAGGCGTGCACGCCCGTGAGCGGGGAGAGCGTGGGCGTCGCGACGATCGCGAGCGCGAACCCCACGGCGGTCGCCGCGAGCACGGTCGCGAACGTCGCGAGACCGGCCTGCGCATCGGTGGGGTCGGCGAGCAGGTTGCGCGAGATGAGGATGCTCGCGATGAACACGACGCCGTAGAGGAACCGGTGGTAGGCCATGACGCCCAGCGCGCGGGCGGGCGTGCCGCGCGCGACGAGGTAGCGCGCGCCCTCGACGAGCCCGCGCACGAGCGTGCCGAGCGCGGCGCGCATCGCGGCGGCGTCGGACGGCCGGTCCGGCCCGAGCCGGTGCCGGGCGATGCGCGCGGCGAGCGCGGACGCGACGGCCATGGTCACGGCCGCGAGGACGAGCGCCGCCGCGTCGCGCCCACGGCCCGCGGGGAGCACCCAGCCGAGCACGAGCCCGACCCCGCCGCCCACGCCCGCCGCGGCCGTGCCGAGCGTCGGCGTCACGGAGTTCGCGGTGAGCAGCAGGCGACCCTCGACGACCTGCGGCAGCGCCGCCGACAGCGCGGACAGCAGGAACCGGTTGACGGACAGCACGACCAGCGCGAGCACGTACACGGCCGGCCCCACGCCCGCACCGACCATGATCGCGGCGACGACGAGCGTGAGCGCCACCCGCACGAGGTTCCCGACGAGCAGGACCTGGCGGCGGCTCCACCGGTCGAGCAGCACCCCGGCCCACGGCCCGACGATCGTGAACGGCAGGAGCAGCACCGCGAACGCGGTCGCCACCCCCGCCGCTGTCGTCGCGTTCTCGGGGGAGAAGAAGAACAGAGTCGCCAGGCCCACCTGGAACATGCCGTCAGCGGTCTGGCTCACGAGGCGCACCGCGAGGAGCTTGCGGAACTCCCGCAGCGGCCACAGCGCCCTGAGGTCCGCGATCACCTGCACACGCGCCATCCTCCCACCCGAGCACGCCGGACCCGTGCGGTGCGGGTGGACCTGGTGCGCCGTGGTGTGACGATCTCCACCCACGGCCGCACGGCGAACCCGCCCCCAACCTCGTCGGACCTGGTTCCGTTCTCCTGGTGTCCGCACGCAGCCGCCGCGAGTCAGGGGAACGATGAGAGCACGATGGGAGCCGCTGCTCGAGCAGCTGGTGCGCGAGCGGTACGCGCGCCTGCTGTCCCGGGCGACGCTGCTGAGCGGGTCGCGGCAGGACGCCGAGGACCTCGTCCAGGAGGCGCTCGTCGCGACGTTCGGGGGACGCGCCCGGTTCGAGACGCTCGCCGAGGCCGAGCAGTACGTCCGACGAGCGATCGCGTCGCGGTCCGTCGACCGCATCCGTCGGTCCACGCGCGAGCACGACGCGTACCGGCGGCTCGCGGGTCACGCGCAGCCCACGGTCGAGATCGAGCTCCCGGGTCTCACGCGCGAGCTCGTCGACGCGCTCGCCCGGCTCTCGCCGCGGACGCGCGCGTGCGTCGTGCTGCGCTACCTCGACGACCTGTCGGTCCGTGAGACCGCCGACGCGCTCAACCTCTCCGAAGGTGCGGTCAAGCGCTACTGCGCGGACGGCGTCCGGCTGCTCGATGCCGCCCTGGGCACCACGTCCGCCGACCTCGAGTCCATCCCTGTGCAGACGACGGAGGTGCGCCGTGGAGCGTGACCTGAGCCAGCTCCTCACCGCGGCCGCGGAGGCCGACGAGCGTGCGCTCGCCGGGATGAGCGTCGATGCGCCGCTCGAGCGCGCCCACCGCGGGGTGCGTCGCCGCCGCGCGGTGCGCCACGCCCGCACGACGGTGCTGTCCGTCGCCGGCATCGCCGCGCTCGGTGCGGGCGCCCTGCTCGTCGGCCCGACCCTCGCCCGCGACGTCGACCCTGCGAGCACACCCACCGACGGGGCGACCACGAGCTCGTCGGACCCGACGCCGACGGCCGACGAGGTCGCAGCAGGGGTCGGGCTGCCGTCCGTCCTGCCGCTGCCTGCCGATGTGTGGGACCGGGCAGCGGCTGGGTGGACGCTCGGGATCTACCGGCCGGTGCGGCCCACCGACGACGGCTCTGTCGACGTCGTCCGCAACACGCTCGTGCTCGCGTCGCCCACCGGCGAGCGGTACCGGGTGCTCGAGCTGCCGCGTGATCGTGAGGTCGAGCTCGTGCGGTGGGTCGCTGGTCAGACGCGCGCGCTCGTGACCGTCGCCGAGGTCGACGAGAGCGGTACGCACGATCCGGTGCGCGGCTGGCTGGACCTGCGCTCCGGTGAGCTGAGGCTCGACCCGGGTGCGGTCGGCACCCCGGACGGCGAGTGCCCCGCGCAGATCTCCTACGAGCTCACCGACGCGGACGGCGACGAGGTGTGGCGCGTGCGGTACTGCCAGACCGGGGGAGGCGGGGCGTCGGAGCTCGTCGTGCAGCAGCCCGACGGCACCCTCGTGCGCCGCGTCGCCCTCAACGACGCGTCGTGGGAGGCCCCCGTCGACCCGAGCGGACGGTACGTCGTCACGCAGCCCGACGAGCCGGCCGCGCGGGATCACGAGGCGGTGCTCGTCGACCTGGCGACCGAGACGCGGACCACGTTGTCGTTCGGTGTCGGGCCCGAGCGCACGTGCGGCTTCGTCGCGTGGCGGTCGGAGGCCGCGCTCGTCGTGGCATGCCGCGTCGCAGGCGAGCCCGCCTGGTGGGAGTCGGGTGTGCTCCTGGCCGACGACGAGCTGTGGGACGTGCCGGTCGACGGTGCGACGCCGCAGCTGGTGCGCACGCTCACGGCCGACGGCCCGGCGCTCGCCCTGCGTCCCGCCGTCGGGACCGGTGCGGGCCTCGTCCTCGGCACCGACGTCAGCGGGTCGGCGTCGCCGGAGGTCGAGCCGCCGACCTGCACCGCCGGGCTCGTGGAGATCGGCGACGACGGGTCGGTCACGCGCAGCGGACGCCAGGACCTCGCGTGGGTGCACCCCGTGGCCGTCACCGACGACGGCCTGCGCTACGTCGCGCAGGCGGACTGCGCCGGGGCGAGCGGGCTCGTCGTGCAGACCGGCACCGGCACGCCCGACGTCGACCTCCTGCCCAACCCACCGGTCTCCGAGCTCCAGGGCGGCCTGACGACCTGGGCGACGGCGGACGGTCCGTCGGCCCGCTACTGGTGGTGGTGACCGAGCGCTCGCGGATGCCTGTGGGTGGACGTCGTCGCGACTGAGACGACTCAGTCCACCCACCGCGGGTCAGGGGCGGACCGGGCACGTGGAGGAGCAGCGGCGTGGTGTGCCGCGCCAGCCGCGCGCGTGCAGCGCCGCCGCGACCTGGGCCGCCGTCTCGCACGGCGTGACCGCGACGTGGCGCCAGCGGTAGCGCAACGTCAGGTCACCGGTCGCGAGGAGCACCGCGTTGTCCCGCCAGACGTCGGCGTCGGTCGAGCCCGACGGGTGCGCCAGGCGGCCGTCGAGCTCGGTGCGCAGCCCGTGGCCCGGGTAGACCCGGTCGGCGCGGATCCACCGACCGCCCACGCGTTCCCAACGCTGCGCGACCGCCCGAGGCAGCCCGTGCCGACGTTCGACGTCCCGCGCATAGCGGTGCTCGAGCGGCGACTCGATGCCGTCCTGGACCTGACCGAGCATCTCGACGAGAAGCCGTCGACCCGCCAGACGCGTCCGTCGCTCGGCCCGTCGCAGGAGCGTCTCGGGCGCGACACCTGCCCGGACCGCGTCGCACAGCAGCCCGACGACCGCGTCCACGTGCGTCGGCCGTCTCGTCCGTCCCGGCGCGGCCCGGCTCCCGTCCGCGCGGGAGCGGGCGTCGAGCAGCTCGAGCACGCACTGCGCCGCATCGACGGAGCGCAGACGACCGCCGGCCCACGGCATCGTGCGCGCGCGGTGCACGACGAGGCCCCGCTGGGCGGCGACCGTGCGGCGGTGCGGGACGGTGACCACGATCCGAGGCCCCGGATCCGCGAGCACCCCGTGCAGGTGGGCCGCGGACTCGTGCGACAGCGCGGCGTCCGGCCCGGCGTACAGGAGCGCCGCGCGGGCGCGCTGCCGCCAGCTCGTCGGACCGGGGTGCAGCACGACGACCCCGCGATGGACCCGCTGCCAGTCGCCGCGCGCGACCCGGTGGGCGACCACCGAGCGGCTGACGCCCCAGCCGACGAGCTGAGCCGTCGTCGCGACCCCGTCCTGCCGCACGACGACGTCCCTCGCACGTGCGTCCAGCCCGCGCACCAGGGGCAGCCGCGCCACCCAGTCACGCCGCCCCTCGCCACCCTGCCCACCGCGCCCCCGACCCATCCCAGCCCGACCCGCATCGGTCGGGCCCGCACCCGCCGGACCCGCACCAGCCGGACCCGCACCAGCCCGGCCCACCCCAGCCGGGCCCACCCCAGCCGGACCTGCACCGGCCTGGCCCACCCCAGCCGGACCTGCACCGGCCTGGCCCGCACCAGCCGGGCCCGCACCAGCCGGACCTGCACCAGGCCGGCCCGCATCAGCCGGGCCCATCCCGGCCCGGCCCGGATCGGACCGGTCCGCCTCCGGTCGGCCTCCGACCGACGAGGTTCCGGTGCCGCGCCCCGGCCCTCTCGGCGTCCCACCTCTCGACATCGCACCCACCGCCACTTCTGCACCGTCGATACCGGCGCCCGAGTCCGGCGCCCCGCCCGACGATGCCCGACCCGCCGCCCGCCCGTCCCGCGTCATCCACAGCCCCCGTGCCCACGGCTTGCCCCGCCCCCGCCATCCCCGCTCTCGTCCACCGACCCGGCCCCGACTGCCGGATGCCGGGTCGGGTGGACTTCGTCGCCCCACCGACGACCAGCTCCACCCATTCCGCTGCAGCTGCACCCGGACCGGCCGCGGGCGGCGCCTGCGGTGGGGCCGGGCGTGTGGGTGGACGAGGTCGCACGAGCGACGACGAACCTCACCCGTTCCGTAGCAGCCGCCGGCGCGGTGCCGCTGGGGTTGGCCGCGGTCGGTGCGCTGGCGGCGTGGGTGGACTCTGTTGCACCGGCGACGACGAACCCCACCCGTTCCGTAGCAGCCGTCGGCGCGGTGCCGCTGGGGTTGGCTGCGGTCGGTGCGGTGGGGGACGTGGGTGGGCTTTGTCGCACCGGCGACGACGAACTCCACCCGTGGCGCGGGATGGCCGGAGGGCGGTGGCGGGTGAGTCTCGGGGGAGGTGAGGTGAGGGGGAGGGGACGGCGAAGGGGCCCCGACTGTCGTCGGGGCCCCTTCGGGTCATGCTGGGGTGGTCAGCGGGTCAGCGCTCGACCTCGCCGCGGATGAAGGCCTCGAGCTGCGCGCGGCCCTTGCCGTCCTCCATCTGGACCGGCGGCGACTTCATGAAGTACGTCGCGGCCGAGAGGATCGGGCCGCCGACGCCGCGGTCCTTGGCGATCTTCGCCGCGCGGAGCGCGTCGATGATGATGCCGGCCGAGTTCGGGGAGTCCCACACCTCGAGCTTGTACTCGAGGTTCAGGGGCACCTCGCCGAACGCGCGGCCCTCGAGGCGGACGTACGCCCACTTGCGGTCGTCGAGCCACGCGACGTAGTCCGACGGGCCGATGTGGACGTTGCGGTCGTCCTTCTTGCCGGCCAGCGGGCCGTCCTCGAGGTTCGAGGTGACGGCCTGCGTCTTCGAGATCTTCTTCGACTCCAGGCGCTCGCGCTCGAGCATGTTCTTGAAGTCCATGTTGCCGCCGACGTTCAGCTGGTACGTGCGGTCCAGGATGACGCCGCGGTCCTCGAACAGGCGGGCGAGCACGCGGTGCGTGATGGTCGCGCCGACCTGCGACTTGATGTCGTCGCCGACGATCGGGACACCGGCGGCCTCGAACTTCGCGGCCCACTCCGGGTCGGACGCGATGAAGACGGGCAGCGCGTTGACGAAGGCCACGTTCGCGTCGATCGCGCACTGCGCGTAGAACTTCGCGGCGGCCTCGGACCCGACGGGCAGGTAGCAGATGAGGACGTCGACCTTGTTGTCCTTGAGCGTCTGGACGATGTCGACCGGCTCGGCGTCCGACTCCTCGATGGTCTCGGAGTAGTACTTGCCGAGGCCGTCGAGCGTGTGGCCGCGCTGCACGGTCACGCCGAGCGGCGGGACGTCGCAGATCTTGATCGTGTTGTTCTCCGAGGCGCCGATCGCCTCCGAGAGGTCGAAGCCGACCTTCTTGGCGTCGACGTCGAAGGCCGCGACGAACTCGATGTCCTTGACGTGGTAGTCGCCGAACTGCACGTGCATGAGTCCGGGGACCTTGCCGTCCGCGGGCGTGTCCGCGTAGTAGTGGACGCCCTGGACGAGCGACGCGGCGCAGTTGCCGACGCCGACGATGGCGACGCGGATGGAGGTCATCCTCGCTCCTTCTCGGTGGATCTGGCCGGAGCGGCGGGCTCGCCGTCGGCGGTGGACGCTGCAACGGTGCGGTGACCGGTGCCAGCAGGACGCGCGCGGCGGACGCCACGCTCGTTGTCGATGAGTCCGTCGAGCCAACGGACCTCGCGCTCGGCCTGCTCCAGACCGTGCCGCTGCAGCTCGAGCGTGTACTCGTCCATGCGCTCGCGGGTGCGGGCGACGGACTGACGGATGGTCTCGAGTCGCTCGGTCAGGCGCGTGCGCCGACCCTCGAGGATCCGCAGACGGGTCTCGGCGTCGGTCTGCGCGAAGAACGCGAACCGCACGTCGAAGTTCTCGTCCTCCCAGGCCGACGGTCCCGACGAGGCGAGCACCGACTGCAGGTGCTCCTTGCCGTCCGCGGTGATCTGGTAGACGATCCGGGCCCGCTTGCTGCCGACCGTGTGCGGGTCCGCCGGGGACTCGTCCCCGACGATCCAGCCACGCTCGACGAGCGACTTCAGGCACGGGTACAGCGACCCGTACGACAGCGCCCGGAACGACCCGAGCACGAGGTTGAGCCGCTTGCGCAGCTCGTACCCGTGCATGGGCGACTCGTGGAGCAGCCCGAGGATCGCCGGCTCGAGCACGTCGGAACGACCGCGCACGTCGACACCTCCTCTAGGCTGGGCTCCTGTCCGAACCGTCCGGTCTGTGGGCTGCGGCAGAGCGCGGCCACCAGTCTCGGCGATGGGTTCGGCTGATGTATCGAGTTGATACATCGCGGGCAACAGTAGGCCCGCATGCTCGTCGTGCACAAGTCACGCGCCGTTCACGCGGTCCTCGCCGCCCGGGCCGGGCGGACGGCCGGGCGGACACCCGGGCGCAGGAGCGTGCGCACGGCGCGGTCCGCACGCGAGCGCCCCGTGCCGATCATGTGAAGGGTCGTCGGACGAGGCCCGAGGTCGCCCCGACGCCAGGCCAGGTCGCGCATACTGGGCGGCGCGTCCGCCGCGAGAGGCGTCGACGCGGCCCTGTCGTCGTCAGGAAGGCAACCCGTTGGCCGGCTCCTCCCGCGCGTCCGCCCCGCGGTCGCGTCGCAGCGCGCCGCGTGGCTCCGGTACCGCCACCCGCCCGAACCGACCGTCCGCGCCCCGCAAGCGGAAGTTCTTCGACTACCCGCGCACCGGGTTCTCGGGCCTGCACCGCTGGCTGCCGTCGTGGCGCTTCCTGCTCGGCTCGGTCCTCGGCGTCGGGTTCCTCGGCCTCGGCGTGCTCGTCGCGGCGTACGTGTCGATCGACATCCCCGCGGCCGGAGCGGACGTCCAGGCCCAGACGACGACCGTGTACTACGCGGGCGGCACGAAGGTCATGGGCACGTTCGAGGTGCAGAAGCGCCAGCTCGTCGACCTCGAGACGCTCCCCGACCACGTCGGCCACGCGGTGATCGCCGCGGAGGACCGCACGTTCGAGACCAACCGCGGCATCTCGCTCACAGGCATGGCGCGCGCGTTCCTCAACAACGTGCGCGGCGGCAAGACGCAGGGCGGCTCGACGCTCACGCAGCAGTACGTCGAGCGGTACTACGTGGACAAGACGACGACGGACTACCTCGGCAAGCTGCGCGAGACGCTGCTCGCGGTCAAGATCACGCAGACCGAGGACAAGGACGAGATCCTCGAGCGCTACCTCAACACGATCTACTTCGGCCGCGACTCCTACGGCATCCAGGCCGCCGCGCGGGCGTACTTCGGCAAGGACGCGAAGGACCTGACGATCTCGGAGGCGGCGATGATCGCCGGGATCATCCCGTCGCCGAACAACTGGGACCCCGCGGTCAGCCCGGACAAGGCCGAGGCGCGCTGGAAGATCGTCATGAACGCGATGCTCGAGGACGGCCACATCACGCAGGCCGAGTTCGACGCGGCGCAGTTCCCCGAGACCAAGGACTACTCGCGGTCCGCCAAGTACAAGGGCACCAACGGGTACCTCCTCAAGATGGTCGAGGACGAGATGGCGGGCGACGACATCAAGATCGACAAGGAGGCGCTCGACCGCGGCGGGTACAAGGTCGTCACGACCATCCAGCAGCCGGTCCAGGCGCAGCTCACGTCGACCATGGCGAAGCTCGTCGCGGGCGAGATCACGGACGGCGTGGCGCCGAGCCCGAACCTCAAGGTCGCGGGCGTCTCGATCGACCCGGCCTCGGGCGGCATCATCGCGCTGTACGGCGGTCCCGACTTCCTGACCGACCAGGTCAACTGGGCGACCTACGGCAACGGCATCCAGGCGGGGTCGACGTTCAAGCCGTTCACGCTCGTCGCGGCGCTCCGGGAGGGCGTCTCGCTCGACACGCGGTTCTCCGGCCGGTCGCCGATGAAGATCGACGGCTGGGGCGACGACGACAAGACGGTCACGAACTTCGGCCTCGCGTCGTACGGGAACATGAACCTGGTCGACGCGACCGCGGACTCCGTGAACACGGTCTATGCGCAGCTCAACATGCAGATCGGCCCCGAGAACACTGCGAAGGCGGCGAAGGACGCGGGCATCGTGAGCACGCCCGTCGAGAACTTCCCGTCGAACGTGCTCGGGACCTCGCCGGTCCACCCGCTCGACCTCACGAACGCGTACGCGACGTTCGCGGCGCAGGGCGTCCGCCACGACGCGCACATCGTCGACCGCGTGCTCAACCCCGACGGCTCCGTGAACTACCACGCGGACACGTCCGGGACGCGCGTGTTCGACCAGGACGTCATGGCCGACGCCACGTACGCGATGACGCAGGTCGTCGAGCGGGGCTCGGGCAAGCCGTACATCAAGCCGCTCGGCGTGCCGATCGCCGGCAAGACGGGCACGTCGAACGACAACCGGTCCGCGTGGTTCGTCGGCTACACGCCGACGATCGCGACCGCGATCGCGATGAGCCAGGTCGGCGACGACGGCACGACGCAGGTGACGATCACCCCGGTGGGCAAGGCGTCGAACGGGCGCGAGCTCGACCAGGTCACGGGTGGCTCGATCCCCGCGCGGGCGTGGGCGGACTACATGGCACCGGTCCTGGAGCTCGAGCAGTTCGCCAAGGTGCGGGACTTCCCCGAGCGCGCGGACGTGGGCGACGAGCCGACGTCCTCGCCGACGCCGACCTCGACGCCGACGGCGACCGACGAGCCGACCACCGAGCCCACGCAGGACGCGCAGGTCAAGGTCCCGGCGCGGCTGACCAACAAGACGCAGGCCGACGCGACGTCGGCGCTCGTCGGCGCGGGTCTGGTGCCGGTCATCGTCACGCAGTCCTCCGACGAGGTCACGGTCGGCCGGGTCATCTCGGTCGAGCCCGGCAGCGGGACGAAGGTCGCCGTCGGGACGCCCGTGACGCTCGTCGTGTCGACCGGGCCGGAGCAGACGACCGCGCCGACGCCGGACCCGTCCGACGCACCCGACCCCGACGGTTCGGCGACGCCGGACCCGGAGGCGGGCGCGTCGGGCGGGAAGACCGACGACCAGGCGGGCGGGAAGTCGTCGGGGAAGTCGTCAGGGAAGGCCGACGGCTGATTTCGCGGACCCTCCCGCGGCCGGTAGGCTAGAACACTGCTGTGCCCGCGCCCTGCCACCGCCATCGGTGGATCAGCGCGGGGGTCGGCACCCCGGTCCGCCGGGCGGCCGACGCGCAGCGACGCACGAGAACCCTCCTGTCACGGAACGACCGTGACCGCTGAGACCAGAGGAGGTGGGTATGAGCCTGCGTCAGTACGAGATCATGATCATCCTCGACCCCGAGATCGAGGAGCGCACCGTCGCCCCGTCGCTCGACAAGTACCTGTCGGTCGTCAAGACCGACGGTGGCACGGTCGACAAGGTGGACATCTGGGGACGTCGTCGCCTCGCGTACGACATCAAGAAGAAGTCCGAGGGCATCTACGCGGTGGTCGACTTCACCGCCGAGCCGGCGACGGCCAAGGAGCTCGACCGTCAGCTCGGCCTCAACGAGGTCGTCCTGCGCACGAAGGTCATGCGCCCCGGCGCGTGAGCCTGTCGGTGCTCGCCCGTAGGGTGCGCACCACGCCGAAGGAACAGAGCAGTTCGAGAGCGAGCGAGGAGCTGGCATGGCTGGTGAGACCGTCATCACGGTGATCGGGAACCTGACCGGGGACCCGGAGCTGCGCTTCACCCCGTCGGGTGCGGCCGTGGCCAACTTCACCGTCGCGTCGACGCCGCGCACGTTCGACCGCCAGAGCAACGAGTGGAAGGACGGCGAGACGCTGTTCATGCGCTGCTCGATCTGGCGCGAGGCAGCGGAGTCCGTCGCCGAGTCGCTCACCAAGGGCACGCGCGTGATCGTGACCGGTCGCCTCGTCCAGCGCTCCTACGAGACGCGCGAGGGCGAGAAGCGCACGGTCGTCGAGCTGCAGGTCGACGAGGTCGGCCCGTCGCTGCGCTACGCCACGGCCAAGGTCACCCGGACCCAGCGTTCGGGCGGCGGCGGTGGCGGGTTCGGCGGCGGCGGTGGCGGCTACTCCGGTGGCGGCCAGTCCGGCTCGAGCTCGTCGAGCAACGACGACCCGTGGGCCACGCCCGCGGGCGGCGGCTACTCCGACGAGCCTCCGTTCTGATCCTCTGACCCCCTCGGCACCCCCGAAGACATCACATCCCCGGGCATGGCAACGCCCGGGGCTCCACAGACAGGAGCACCACGATGGCCAAGGCCGTTGTTCGTAAGCCCAAGAAGAAGCAGAACCCGCTCAAGGCAGCCAAGATCGACGTCGTCGACTACAAGGACACCGCGCTGCTGCGCAAGTTCATCTCGGACCGCGGCAAGATCCGCGCCCGCCGGGTGACCGGTGTGTCCGTGCAGGAGCAGCGCGCGATCGCCCGTGCCGTCAAGAACGCCCGCGAGATGGCTCTTCTGCCGTACTCGTCGTCGGCTCGCTGAGAAGGAGTCCTCACGATGGCGAAGATCATCCTCACGCACGAGGTCACCGGCCTCGGCGAGCCCGGCGACGTGGTCGAGGTCAAGGACGGGTACGCCCGCAACTACCTCATCCCGCGCAACCTGGCCACGCCGTGGACCAAGGGTGCCGAGAAGGACGTGACCGCGATCCGCAAGGCGCGCAAGGCGCGCGAGATCGCGACCCTCGACGACGCGAAGGCGGTGCGCGACTCGCTGCAGTCGAAGGCCGTCGTCGTCTCGGCGAAGGCCGGCGAGTCGGGTCGTCTGTTCGGTGCGGTCACGACCGCCGAGATCGCGGACGCGGTCAAGGCGTCGGGCGCCCCGTCGATCGACAAGCGCAAGGTCGAGATCGCTCAGCCGATCAAGGCCCTCGGTGAGTACACCGTCTCGGTCCGCCTCCACCCGGAGGTCGCGGCGAAGGTGACCGTCAAGGTCGTCGCCGCCTGAGCACCGGCTCACGCGTCACGCACGCCCCGTCCCCGTTCGTCGGGGGCGGGGCGTCCGTGCGTCCGGTGGGGGTGGGCCGGGGCGCGGCCGGCTGCGGCGAGGCGGCGGTCAGCCACCCGTGACGAGCCACGCGGTCCCGCGCGCGCGGTAGCCGGTGGTCGCGGCGCGGGCCAGCATGAACACGCCCGTGAACGCTGCGGTGAGCCACGCGAGACCGACCGGTCCGTCGGGCGCCCACGCGCGCACGGCGAGCGCGCACGGCGCGTACACGACGAGCGTGACCGCGCCGGCCCACGCGAGGAAGCGCCCGTCGCCCGCACCGATCAGCACGCCGTCGAG
>Ga0206103_100298_pt1 | contig 32521 bp, 28 predicted proteins | sample 1B5Ametagenome_FD_148638 | JGI IMG/M metagenome (GOLD analysis project Ga0206103, IMG submission 148638) | Enriched microbial communities from leaf-cutter ant dump, University of Wisconsin, Madison, United States - 1B5A | ecosystem: Environmental > Terrestrial > Nest > Insects nest > Nest dump... | reverse complement strand
TCAGCGCGATCAGCAGGTCGAGCGCCTCGGCCTCACGCACCTCACCGACCAGGAGCCGGTTCGGCCGCATGCGCAGCGCTTCCTTGACCAGTCGGCGCAGCGGGATCTCCCCCGTGCCCTCGAGGTTGGGCTGACGGCACTGCATCGCGACCCAGTCCCGGACCGCGAGCCGCAGCTCGAAGACCTCCTCGCACGAGACGACCCGCTCACGCACGGGCACGGCGCCCGCGAGCGCGTTGAGCATCGTCGTCTTGCCCGCCTGCGTCGCGCCGGAGACGAGCACGTTCAACCCGGCGCGCACGGCCGCCGAGAGGAAGGCCGCGGCATCGGTCGGCAACGAGCCGAGCGCGACGAGGTCCTCGAGGTGGTCCGCCCGCACGACGTACTTGCGGATGTTGACCGCCCACGAGTGGCGGGTGACGTCGGGGATCGCCGCGTGCAGGCGCTCGCCGCCGGGCAGGGTCGCGTCGACGAACGGGCTCGACAGGTCGAGCCGCCGGCCCGAGACCTTGAGCATGCGCTCGACGAGCTCGCGCACCTGGTCGTGCGTGAGGATCGTCGTCGTCAGCTCGGCCTCGCCGTGCCGTGCGACGAACACCTGCTGCGGGTCGTTGATCCAGATCTCCTCGATGTCCGGGTCGTCGAGGTACCGCTGGAGCGGTCCGAAGCCCGCGACCGCGTCGAGCACGGCCTTGTGCGCCGCTGCGCCGTCCGGGAGCGGTGGCACCGCACCGAGCACCGATCGCGCGTCGTAGTCCGCGAGCGCGTCGTGCACGAGCGCGGTCACGCCCGGCCGGTCCCGCACCGGGTCGATGCCACGACGGCGGATCAGCTCGCGCACCTCGCGCTCGAGGATCCCGACGCCGTCCATCCCGCCCCCTGTCCGTTCTCGTCCCTCTCGCCGGCCCGATCGCCCCACGCCCGACTTGTCCGATTTTCCCGAGCCACGGGCACCTTACGGGACACGCGCGTCGTCGCGCAGGCAGTTGTCCACAGAACGGCCCGCACGAGCCCGCCACGGTGCGGGCCGACCAGGACGCGTCGTGGCGCACCTGGCGGGCTCCGGGCCGCTACGGTGGTGCACCGTGAGTCTTCCCGTCGACGACGTCGTCCAGACCCCTGCCCCGTCGGGCACCCAGCACGTCCTGCGCCACGGTGACCAGGTCGCCGTCGTGGCGGCGGTCGGCGCGAGCCTGCGCGAGTACCGCGTCGGCGATCGCGACGTCGTGCTGCCGTACGGCGAGGACGAGATCGCGCCCGCGTACTCCGGTGCGGTGCTCGCTCCCTGGCCGAACCGGCTCGCGAACGGCGAGTTCGCGTTCGACGGCGGGACCTACCAGGTGCCGGTCAACGAGACCGACCGCCTGACCGCGCTGCACGGGCTCGTCGCGGCGGTCCCGTTCGCCGCGGCGGCCTCGTCGGGCACGCACGTGACGCTGACGACGACGATCGTGCCCACGCACGGCTACCCGTGGCCCGTCCGGCTCGACGTGACGTACGCGCTCGCCGACGACGGCCTGACCGTCACGACCCGCGCGACCAACCTCGGCACGTCCACCGCGCCGTACGGGCTCGGGTTCCACCCGTGGCTCTCGCCGGGCGACGCCGCGGTCGACGAGTGCACGTTCCAGCTCGGCGCGCGCCTGCACGTCACGGTCGACGAGCGCCTGCTGCCGACCGGCGACGAGGACGTCGCGGGCCAGTTCGACCTGCTCGAGCCGCAGGTGCTGCGCGGCATCGTGCTCGACGACGCGTGGCTGTCGCCGGTCGCCGACGCCGACGGCCGCTCGTGGGCGCGGCTGACCACGCCCGACGGGCGCACCACCGCGATGTGGGCCGACGCCACGTTCCCCGCGTGGCAGGTCTGCACGGGCGACTACGTCCCGGGCATCCGGCGCCGCGGCATCGCGGTCGAGCCGATGACGTGCGTCGCCGACGCGTTCCGCACCGGCGACCTGCTCGTCGAGCTCGGTCCCGGCCAGACGCACGAGTCCCGCTGGGGTCTGCGTCTGGAGTGACCGCGTCGGTCACCCCACGCACCTTCCGACGAACGCCCGGTCGCGACCCGCTCGCAGCCGGGCGTTCGCGTCGGCTCACGGTGCGGACACGTGCACAGCGGCATGCCCGGCGCGTCCTGGCGCGCCCGGCAGCCTCAGGTCAGCCGTAGTACTCGCCGTCGGCCTTGACGCCCTTGGTGTACTCCCAGTGCCAGCGCTCGTAGGGGCCGGAGCCGCCGGGACGCGCCCACGACGGGTTCTCGAAGCCGTACGTCCCGGCGTTCTCGTTGAGCCAGGCCCAGACCTTGCCCGACGTCATGCCGCCGCAGAAGTCGACTGCGAGGCCCCAGCCGTGGTTGCTCTTGCCGGGAGGCGCGGCGAGCCCGCCCTTCTGCGCCTTGACGGCGTACTGCTGCTGGAGCGTGCGATAGCCGGACGCGAGGCACATGTCGGCCCCGAACTTCGCCACGTACACCGAGTTGAGCTCGGCGAGCGCGGACGCCGCGTCCGCCCGCAGCTTGGTGTGGCCGTCCCAGAGCGTGCACAGGTCCTTGGTCGCCAGCCGGCCGTTGAGTCCGGCCGCGCGCGCGGACGGGTCGCAGCCCGGGATCGGCTGACGCGATGCGTCACGGCTCGCGAGCTGGGCGTCGCGGAGCTCGAGGATCGCCGAGTCGGCGGTCGTCAGCGACGCGGGCGGCGAGCCGTTCGCGGGGAACGCCGTGAGCGCGGAGACGGTGCTCGGGAGCGTGCCGCGGTCGCTCGGCAGCCCGGTGAGCACGTCGGTGCTCCCGAGCGCGCCGTGGCCCAGCGGGATCGCGACCGTCACCGCGGCGAGCGCGCCCACGACGCCGAACCGGACCGTGGCGCGCCCCGCGCGGCCGATCGGCCGCGACGGCGCGGTGGTACGCGCGGCCCCCCGGACGACGTGGTGCGACGAGCGTGCCGGGAGGTCGGCCGACGACGGGCTCTCCGGCGCTGCCGCCGGAGCGGGGGCCGACGCGGGACGGGCGTCCGGGACGGTCGACGACGTCGCCACGACTCGGGCCGGGGTGGGAGCGGCTGCCTGCAGCTCGGGAGCCGATGCCTGCGGTTCGGGCAGCAGCGCGGGCAGCGCGCTCGTCGGCGCGACGCGCGACGCGGGTGGCTCGACAGCCGCGCGGCGATCCGTCGGGATCCACCGCGGCGTGCGCTCGGCGTCATCGACGGCGTGCACCGCGACGGGCGCCGGGGCGACGGGTGCCGTGGTCGCCGGCGCCGGGCTCATGCGCACCGGGGTGGCTGGGGCCGGAGCGACGGGCGTCGTGCCGACCGGTCGCGAGGTGGCCCGGGCCGGGACGGCCGGAGCCGTGGGCAACGAGCGGACAGCGGGTGCCGGGTGCACAGCGGGTGCCGGGTGCACAGCGGACGCCGTGCGGACCTGCGGCTGGCTGTCCGGTCCGGAGGAGATCGTGCGCGACGGCGCCCCGGGCACGGGGCCGGACGGCGCGGTCGGTCCGGGACGCGCCGCGACCGCTGGGCTCGTCGACCGGTCGACGCTCCACGCGCTCGTCGGGGCGCCGGGTCGCGGCAGCGTGCGCGCCGACGGCGCTGCCGCCGCGGCGGTCGGGGCGTGCGGGGTCGTCGGTTCGAGCGCCGGGACGACCACGTCAGGGATGCCCGCGCGGTGCGATGGGCCGGTCGAGGCGGTGAGCCCCGCCGCACGCTCGGCAGCAGCGCGCTCGGCCTCACGGATCTGGCGACGGGTCAAGGGAGGCGTCGCCTGGCCGTGATCGACCACTGCACCTCCCGACACCGGGCACCCGTACGGGAGCACGACCTTCGTCCGTCGGTACCGGACGGTCTGTCCGGCACCCTCGCGGCGACCCAGGTCTGCCCGTGCCCTGCGTCATCGCCAGCGATCACGAAACCATAACGGCTCACCCGGTCCCGGCCAAGCCCCTGGACGGGTGTCCAACGGCCGGTGCGGACGCGCTCCCACCGCCGCCATGCGACACGCCGTGCGACACGCCGACAGCCGTGCTCGGCGCGTCACACGGATGCCGCCTTTACGCACCCCGCGATCCGGACGACGACGCCACAACCACCGCAGAACACCACGTCAGAGCGTCACCCGGACGGGCGGACCACCACGGTCTGTGAAGGTTGTGTGCACACCTGGGACGCCCCCCGCGCCGCACCGTCATCGGGCCGGCGGCAGACCCCCGCGCTGCATCGCGTCACGCACCTCGCCGACCAGCTCCTCGAGGATGTCCTCGAGGAACACGACCCCCACGGCGACCCCGTCGTCGTCGACGCGCGCGAGGTGCGCCCCGGTCCGCTGCATCGCCGCGAGCGCCTCCTCCACCTCGTCGTCCGGCCCGACTACCGCGAGCGCCCGCACGCGCCAGCGCGGCACCGCGACGTCCCGGTCCTCCGCGTCCGCGTACAGCACGTCCTTGAGGTGCAGGTAGCCGACGAGCCCGTCGTCGTCCCGCACCGGGAAGCGCGAGAAGCCGGTCCGCGTCACGAGGTGCTCGAGATCCGCGGGCGTGGTCCCCGCATCGGCGGTCACGAGCGCGGAGGCCGCGACCATGACCTCGCGCGCGGTCCGCCCGGAGAACTCGATCGCGCCCGTGAGCAGACCCTGCTCGTCGTCGAGCAGACCCTCGGCCTGCGACCGCTCGACGATCGACTGCACCTCCTCGGCCGTGAACGCCGAGGAGACCTCGTCCTTCGGCTCGACGCCGAACGCACGCAGCGCGTGGTTCGCGAGCCAGTTGAGCGCGACGATGACGGGCCGCACGACACGTGCGACGAGCACGAGCGGCGGGCCGAACCACAGCACCGCCCGGTCGGGCCCGGCCACCGCGAGGTTCTTCGGCACCATCTCGCCGAGCACGACGTGCAGGTAGACGACGACGAGCAGCGCGACGACGAACGCGATCGGGTGCGTCCACGACGCGGGGACGCCGACCGCCTCGAGCGGGTCCTCGATGAGGTGCGCGATCGCGGGCTCCGCGACCACGCCGAGGCTCGTCGAGCAGACCGTGATGCCGAGCTGTGCGCACGCGAGCATGAGCGACACGTGCTCCATGGCCCACAGCACGGTGCGCGCGCGCCGGTCCCCCGCCTCCGCGCGCGGCTCGATCGACGACCGGCGGGCCGAGATGATCGCGAACTCGGCGCCGACGAAGAACGCGTTCGCGCCGAGCAGCGCGACCGCGACCGCGAGCGCGACGGTGCCGTTCATCGCGCACCCCCCGGCTCGTGGTGCGTGCCCTGTCCGCGCGGTCCGTCGTGCGCCCCGTGGTCGGCCGTGGACCACACGTGCACGCGCTCGACGCGCCGTCCGCCCATGCGCTCCACCTCGAGGTGCACACCGTCGACCTCGACGACGTCGCCCACGTCCGGGATCCGGCCGAGCCGCGCCATGACGAGCCCGCCGAGCGTCTCGTAGGGACCGTCGTCGGGGACGACGAGGCCCGTGCGCTCCGCGAGCTCGTCGGGCCGGGTCACCCCCGGCAGGTTCCACGTGCCGTCCGCGGCACGCGCGACGCCCGAGCGGGTCCGGTCGTGCTCGTCGGCGACCTCGCCCACGAGCTCCTCGACGACGTCCTCGAGCGTGACGACGCCCGAGGTCCCGCCGTACTCGTCGACGACGACCGCCATCTGCATGCCGTGCCCGCGCAGCTCGACGAGCAGCGGACCGAGGTGCACCGTCTCGGGCACGCGCGGCGCGTCGTCCATGAGCGCGGCCGCCGGCACGTCGTCCCTCTTGTCGAACGGCACACCCACGACGCGCCGCAGGTGCACGAGCCCGACGACGTCGTCGGCCCCCTCCCCCAGCACGGGGAACCGCGAGTGACCCGTGCGTCGCGCGAGGGCGACGACGTCGGACGCGCTGTCCTCGCGCCGGACCGCGACCATGCGCTGCCGGTCCGTCATGACGTCGACCGCGGTGAGCGTCTCGAAGTCGAGCGAGTTGGTGAGCAGGGTCGCGGTCGACTCGTCGAGCGTGCCGACCTCCGCGGACCGACGGACGAGCGCGGCCAGCTCCTGCGGGGACCGCCCGCCCGAGAGCTCCTCGCGCGGTTCGACCCCGATGCGCCGCAGCAGCCAGTTCGCGCTGCCGTTGAAGAACGCGATGACGGGGCGCAGCGCCCTGGTGAAACCCCGCTGCACGGGCGCTACCACGCGCGCGGTCGCATAGGGACGCGCGATCGCGAAGTTCTTCGGCACGAGCTCCCCGACGAGCATCGAGAAGCCGTTGACGAGCACGAGCGCCAGGACGACGGCGACCCCCGTCGCGACGGTCGACGACAGGACGCCGTCGCCGAGCCAGCCCGCGAACAGTCGCTGCACCGCGGGCTGCGTCGTGTAGCCGAGCAGGACGGTCGTCGCGGTGATGCCCACCTGCGCGCCCGACAGCTCGGTCGACAGACCACGCAGCGCCTTCAGGACCGACTGGCCCCGGCGGTCGTCGGACCGCGTCTGCTTCTCGACCACGCCCGGGTCGAGCGTCACGAGCGAGAACTCGCCCGCGACGAACACGGCGGTACCGAGCGTGAGGACGACGCCCAGGACGACGAGCAGCCACTCGGTCAGCACGGTGCCGCCGCACAGCCCGGTGCCGCAGCCGGCACGAGCACCGGACGCGCGCCGGGGCGAGAGGACCGCACGCGCACGGCCCGGGGTCTCAGGTGGTGGCCGGCATGGTCGGACCCGGCGACCGGCTCCTCGTCGGCCGAGCGTGCGGCCGACAGGTGCGCGGTACGGGGGGTGGGACGCCGGCAGCTACTTGAGCTGCTCATAGTGGCGCCATCATACGGTCCGTCCTCGCACCGCACCGAGCGGTGCGAGGGCTGGGCACGGCCTGCTGTGCCACTCTGTGACTCATGACCACGGTGGGTGCAACGAGCGGGTCCGTCGGTGGCGCACGCACGCCCGTCGGCGCGACGAAGGTGCTGGTCGTCGAGGACGAGCCCGCGATCGCGCAGGCGATCGTGCGACGGCTGTCCGCCGAGGGCTGGAGCGTCGAGGCCGTCGGCGACGGGCTCGCGGGCGTCGAGGCCGCGGCCCGGCTCGCGCCCGACGTCGTCGTGCTCGACGTCATGCTGCCGGGGATCGACGGGCTCGAGGTGTGCCGTCGCATCCAGGCCGCGCGCCCGGTCCCGGTCCTCATGCTGACGGCACGCGACGACGAGACCGACATGCTCATCGGGCTCGGCGTCGGGGCCGACGACTACATGACCAAGCCGTTCTCGATGCGCGAGCTCGTCGCCCGCACGAAGGCGCTCCTGCGCCGGACCGAGCGCGCCGCGCGCGCGGCCGAGCTGCAGGCGGTCGACGCCCCGGCGCCACCGCTCGTGATCGGCGACGTGACCATCGACAAGGCGCAGCGCCGCGTCGTGCGGCACGACGCCGAGGTGCACCTCACGCCCACCGAGTTCGACCTGCTGGTCGCGCTCGCCGGTTCGCCGCGCACGGTGCTCACGCGCGAGCGCCTGCTGGCCGAGGTGTGGGACTGGGTCGACGCGAGCGGCACGCGCACGGTCGACTCGCACGTCAAGGCGCTGCGCCGCAAGCTCGGCTCGGACCTGATCCGCACGGTCCACGGCGTCGGGTACGCGTTCGAGCCCGCCGACGCGACCACGGCGCCGCCCGCCGGGGACGTCGGCGTCTGACGCATGCCGCACCCCCGCCAGGTCGCCCCTCGGCACGGTCGCGGCGCACCCGTGCGCTCGCGCCTGCCCGACGTCCGACCGCTCGACCGGTTCCGCTCGATCAAGATCAAGCTCGGCGTGCTCGTCGCCGCGACCGTGACGATGGCGTCGTTCCTCACGTGGATCGGCCTGTCGTACCACCTCGGGCCGTCGCGCACGTTTCCCCTCGCGATCCTCGTCTCGCTGGTCGTGACCCAGGTGCTCGCACGCGGCATGACGTCGCCGCTGCGCGACATGACGCAGGCCGCGCGCCGCATGGCGGGCGGCGACTACTCGCAGCGGGTCCGCGCGACGAGCGCCGACGAGGTCGGCCAGCTCGCGCACGCGTTCAACACCATGGCCGACGACCTGCAGCAGGCCGACGCGTTCCGCCGCGAGCTCATCGCGAACGTCTCGCACGAGCTGCGCACCCCGGTCACCGCGCTGCAGGCGCAGCTCGAGAACATCGTCGACGGGGTCGACGAGGCCGATCCCGCGACGATGGAGGCGGCGCTCGCGCAGACCGAGCGGCTCGGTCGGCTCGTCGCGTACCTGCTCGACCTGTCCCGGCTCGAGGCGGGCGACGTCCCGCTGCAGCTCACGCAGCTGCGCCTCGAGGACTTCCTGCACGAGGCCGCGGACGCGGCCGCGCTCGTCGGGGCGCCCAAGTCGGTGACGTTCCCGGTCGACGTCGAGCCCGCCGACCTCACGGTCTCGGCGGACCCCGAACGGCTGCACCAGGTGATCGCCAACCTCCTGCACAATGCCGTGCGCCACTCGCCGCCCGGCGAACAGGTGCGGCTCGTGGCCCGGCGCGTCGGCAACGACGTCCAGATCGACGTCGTCGACCACGGCCCCGGGATCTCCCGCGACCAGCGCGCGCACGTCTTCGAGCGGTTCGTGCGCGGCAACTCGCCCGCCACGACCGGTCAGGTCTCCACCGGCGGCACCGGGCTCGGGCTCGCGATCGTGCGCTGGGCGGTCGAGCTCCACGGCGGCGTGATCGAGGTCGCCGACGTCCCCGAGGGCTGCACCATGCGGGTCACGCTGCCCGGCGAGCACCGCTCCGCGGGCCACGCTCTGTTCTCGCGCGGGTAGCCGAGCGCACGCAGGGCGAGCGCCCTCGGCGGCGGCACGGCGCGTCGGGTCCGACCGTCACGACGCGTGTCCACCTGGTGAGACGCGTGGCGCGACGTGGCGCGATTCACCCGGACGCCGAGCGGTGGTCCGGGATGCGCTCGTCGTGACCCGCGACGAGCCTGCACGCGGACCGCGCGTGACCGCCGACCACGTCCTTTCGCCGTTCGCTGAGACGCACTTGCCCAGCCGCACGCGGGCCCATTGCCCGCCGTTGACCAGCCGCTCCACCCGACCCGCGTGCCGTGTGCAGGCCGCGTGCGCGACCTGTGCGCGAGCCCACGTCACGACCGGGCCGAAGGTCCCGCGGCACGTAGTGTTGGCGTCGACAGAACCGGCGACGACGCGGTCCTGCGGGACCGCAGCGGAAGTGGGCGATCCTCGCGTGTCCCAGAAGGCAGAGTCAGACTCGATCGGTGCCGCGTTCGGCGCGAACGAGTGGCTCGTGGACGAGCTGTACGAGCAGTACCTCCAGGACAAGAACGCGGTCGACCCCGCGTGGTGGGACTTCTTCGAGGGCTACAAGCCCGCAGACTCCACGGACGACCAGGACGACAGCCCGGGCACGACGCCCGCGAGCGCGACGAACCCGGTGAGCCCGGTGAGCCCCGCGAGCAACGGCGCCGCGTCGAGCACGTCGTCGGGCACGACGACCGCCGCGCCCGGGGTCACGGACCCGGGGTCCTTCGTGCCGGCCGCACCGAGCGCACCCGCACCGGCGGCTCCGACGCGCGTCGAGCCCGTCACCGGCGCATCGCCCGTCGCGACCGCGCAGCCGGCCACCGCGCCGTACGCGGAGGTCGCCCGCCGCTCGACGCGCCCCGACACGTCCGACGCCGCCGACGACGTGCAGCGCCTGCGCGGCCCCGCCGCGCGCGTCGTGACCAACATGGAGGCCTCGCTCGAGGTCCCGACCGCGACCTCGGTCCGCGCGGTCCCGGCCAAGCTCATGGTCGACAACCGCATCGTCATCAACAACCACCTCAAGCGCGGCCGCGGCGGCAAGATCTCGTTCACGCACCTCATCGGGTACGCGCTCGTCGAGGCGCTCGCGGACATGCCCGCGATGAACGCGGCGTACACGCTCGTCGACGGCAAGCCCGGCGTCACGCAGCCCGCGCACGTGAACCTCGGCCTCGCGATCGACCTCGCCAAGCCGGACGGCACGCGCCAGCTCCTCGTGCCGTCCATCAAGAAGGCCGAGACGCTCGACTTCGCGCAGTTCTGGGCGGCGTACGAGGACGTCGTGCGCCGCGCGCGCGGCGGCAAGCTCACGGTCGACGACTTCGCGGGCACGACGATCTCGCTCACCAACCCGGGCACGATCGGTACCGTCCACTCGGTGCCGCGCCTCATGCAGGGCCAGGGCACGATCGTCGGCGTCGGCGCGATGGAGTACCCCGCCGAGTTCCAGGGCACGTCCGACGACCGCCTCAACGAGCTGGGCGTCTCGCGCACCCTCACGATCACGAGCACGTACGACCACCGGATCATCCAGGGCGCCCAGTCCGGCGAGTTCCTGCGCATCCTGTCGCTCAAGCTGCTCGGCGAGGACGGCTTCTACGACCGCGTGTTCGCGGCGCTGCGCGTGCCGTACGAGCCGGTGCGGTGGGTCCGCGACACGTCGAACGACGCCGACGCCGAGGCGGTCAAGCCGGCCCGCATCGCCGAGCTGATCCACGCGTACCGCTCGCGCGGCCACCTCATGGCGGAGACCGACCCGCTCGCGTACCGCCAGCGCAAGCACCCGGACCTCGACATCCAGAACCACGGCCTGACGCTGTGGGACCTGGACCGCACGTTCCCCACCGGCGGGTTCACGGGCAAGCCCCGTGCGACGCTGCGCGACATCCTCGGCCTGCTGCGCGACTCGTACTGCCGCACCACGGGCATCGAGTACATGCACCTGCAGGACCCGCGGCAGCGCCGCTGGCTCCAGGAGCGGCTCGAGTCGGGCTGGGCGCGCACGCCGCGCGAGGACCAGCTGCGGGTGCTGCGCCGCCTCAACGCCGCCGAGGCGTTCGAGACGTTCCTGCAGACGAAGTACGTCGGCCAGAAGCGGTTCTCGCTCGAGGGCGGCGAGTCCGTCATCCCGCTGCTCGACGCGATCCTGTCGCGTGCGGCCGACGCCGGGCTCGACGAGGTCGGCATCGGCATGGCGCACCGCGGGCGGCTCAACGTCCTCGCGAACATCGCGGGCAAGTCGTATGCGCAGATCTTCAGCGAGTTCGAGGGCAGCTCCGACCCGCGCTCGGTCCAGGGCTCGGGCGACGTGAAGTACCACCTCGGCACCGAGGGCCTGTTCACGGCCGAGTCGGGCGCGACGACCAAGGTGTACCTCGCGGCGAACCCGTCGCACCTCGAGGCGGTCGACCCCGTGCTCGAGGGCATCGTGCGCGCCAAGCAGGACCGCATCGACCTCGGCGGCGACGGCTTCTCGGTGCTGCCGATCCTCATCCACGGCGACGCGGCGTTCGCGGGCCAGGGAGTCGTGTTCGAGACGCTCAACCTCGCGCAGCTGCGCGGGTACCGCACGGGCGGCACGATCCACGTCATCATCAACAACCAGGTCGGGTTCACGACGGGTCCGTCGTCGTCGCGCTCGTCGCAGTACGCGACGGACGTCGTCAAGGGCCTGCAGGTCCCGGTCTTCCACGTGAACGGCGACGACCCCGAGGCCGTCGTGCGGGCCGCGGAGCTCGCGTTCGAGTACCGCGAGCAGTTCGACCGCGACGTGGTCATCGACCTGCTGTGCTACCGCCGGCGCGGGCACAACGAGGGCGACGACCCCTCGATGACCCAGCCGCTCATGTACAACCTGATCGAGGCCAAGCGGTCGGTGCGCAAGATCTACACCGAGACGCTCGTCGCGCGCGGCGACATCACGCTCGAGGAGGCCGAGAGCGCGCTGCAGGACTACCAGGCGCAGCTCGAGCGCGTCTTCGCCGAGACCCGCGAGGACGGCTGGACGCCGCCCGCACCGGAGTCCGAGGCCGTCGCCGGCCTCGAGCGTCCCGAGTCGCAGCTCGAGGACGCGGGCGTCATGGTCGGCTGGCAGACCGCGGTCCCGGCGTCGCTGCTCGAGCGCATCGGCCGGGCGCACGTGCGCCCGCCGGAGGGCTTCGCGGTGCACCCGAAGCTCCAGCAGCTGCTCACCAAGCGCGAGCAGATGTCGCGCGAGGGCGGCATCGACTGGGGCTTCGGCGAGATCCTCGCGTTCGGCACGCTGCTCGCCGAGGGCACGCCGGTGCGGCTCGCCGGGCAGGACTCGCGCCGCGGGACCTTCGTGCAGCGGCACGCGGTGCTGCACGACCGGGAGACGGGCGCCGAGTGGACGCCGCTGCTGTACCTGTCGGGCGACCAGGCGAAGTTCTGGGTCTACGACTCGTCGCTGTCCGAGTATGCGTGCCTCGGCTTCGAGTACGGCTACTCGGTCGAGCGCCCCGACGCGCTCGTGCTGTGGGAGGCGCAGTTCGGCGACTTCGTCAACGGCGCGCAGACGATCATCGACGAGTTCATCTCGTCGGCCGAGCAGAAGTGGGCGCAGCGCTCGTCGGTCGTGCTGTTGCTCCCCCACGGCTACGAGGGCCAGGGGCCGGACCACTCGTCGGCCCGCATCGAGCGGTTCCTGCAGCTCGCGGCGCAGGACAACCTCGTGATCGCGCAGCCGTCGACGCCCGCGTCGCACTTCCACCTGCTGCGTCGGCAGGCGTACACGCGCCCGCGCAAGCCGCTCGTCGTCTTCACGCCGAAGTCGATGCTGCGCCTCAAGGCCGCGTCGTCGGCCGTCGAGGACTTCACGACGGGCACGTGGCAGCCGGTGCTGCGCGACGAGCTCGCCGAGGCCAAGTCCGGTCAGGTGACGCGGGTCCTGCTGTGCTCCGGCAAGGTCTACTGGGACCTGCTCGCGCACCGCGTGACGTCGGGCGACGAGCAGACCGCGATCGTCCGGCTCGAGCAGCTCTACCCGCTCGACGACGAGGCGATCCGCACCGCGCTCGCACCGTTCGGCGGCGCCGAGCTCGTGTGGGTGCAGGACGAGCCCCGCAACCAGGGCCCGTGGCCGTTCCTGTCGATGCACCTGCCGCAGGTCGCGGGCCGTGACCTGCGGGTCGTCTCGCGCGCCGAGTCGGCGTCGCCCGCCACGGGCACCGCCAAGAAGCACCAGGCGCAGCAGGCCGCGCTCATCGAGGAGGCGTTCGCACGCTGACGCGTGCTCCGCGACTCGCCCGCCGCGCTCGTCGTCGTGCCGCCCCGCCCCTGGGAGGATGGGGCGGCACGACGACAGGAGGACAGGACTGTGGGTGAGCTACGGCTCGTGGTGGTCGGCGACGAGCTCGTCACCGGCGCCGGTGACCCGAAGGCGCTCGGCTGGGTCGGCCGGGTCACGGCGCGCACCCGGACGGACGACCGGCTCACGGTCGTCCCGCTCGCGGTCCCCGGTGAGACGACGACGGGCCTCGGCCAGCGCTGGGAGGACGAGGTCGCGCGGCGCCTGGCGCCCGACGTCGACACGCGCCTCGTCGTCGGTCTCGGCCGCGCCGACCTCGGCGCGGGGCTCACGCTCGCGCGCAGCCGGCTCAACCTCGCGAACATCCTGGACGTCGCCGAGCAGCGGCGGCTGCCCGCGTTCGTCGTCGGACCGCCGCCCGGGCCGACCGTCGACCACGAGCGCACCGCCGAGCTGTCGGCCGCGTTCGGCGACGTCGCGACGCGCCGCCGCGTCCCCTACGTCGACACGTTCTCCCCCCTCGCGGCGCACGAGCAGTGGCTCGCCGACCTCGCCGCGGGCGACGGTCTGCTGCCCGGCCAGGCCGGGTACGGGCTCATGGCCTGGCTGGTCCTGCACACCGGCTGGCACACCTGGCTCGGCCTTCCCGACGACGCGTCCTGACGCGAGCACGGCGAGCGACAGCAGGACGATCGGCAGGCGACCCGGCAGCAGCATCACGTCCTCCTGCACCTTCGTCCTGACCGTCAGTTCGTCGGAGATGGATGAGTGAGTGGGCCATGGCCGACGAACTCGTCAGGATGCGACGAATTCGCATCCCGTCAGCGCTCGTCAGCGACCGTCAGCGACCTCAGCGGAGCGTCGAGCGCACTGCCGCGAGTGCCGAGTCGAGCACCGTCCGCAGCGTCTCGACCGTGAGCCGCTCGACCTCGCCCGTGGCGTCCGCGTGCCGCAGCTCGGCACGCACGTCGTCGCGGAACCGGGACAGCAGCTGTTCGGCCTCCATGCGGTGGCGGTGCGACGCCGAGCGCGCGTCGTCGTGCCGCACGGGCACGGCGGCGTCGCGCGCCTGCTGCGCCGCGGCCGCGAGGTCGGCACGCAGCCCGCGCATCGCGCCGCGCACGTCCTGCCGCACCTGCGACGCACGGTCCCGCACGGTCTCGGCGATGCCCTCCTCGAGCTCGGCGAGGTCGCCGCGCCGGGCCTGCAGCTCGGCGTAGCCGGCCTCGGTCAGCGCGTAGGTGCTGCGCCGCTCCTCGTCGGACCGGGTGACGAGCCCCTCGTCGACGAGCCGCGCGAGCCGCGGGTAGATCGTGCCGGCGCTCGGCCGGTACGTCCCGCCGAACCGGTCCGACAGCGCCGTGATGAGCTCGTAGCCGTGCTTCGGCCCGGACTCGAGGAGCGCGAGCAGGTACAGCCGCAGCTGCCCGTGCGCGAACACCGGCGCCATCATCGAGCGTCCTCGTCGGCCACGCCGCGCAGGACGGTGACGTGCCCGCTGACGGTGTTCGCCGACACGAAGCACGCGCCGTCGCCCGTCGACAGGTCGACCCGGCGCTGTCCCGGGCTCGTGCCCTTGTGCTCCTCGCCGTCGACGACGAGGCGCCCGGACATCGACTGCGCCCGGACGTGCAGCCCCTTGCCCGCGGGCAGGCGGACGGTCACGTCGCCGGAGACGGTCGACGCCGTGATCGACGACGTGCCCGTGGTGACGTCGAGCGACAGCGCACCCGAGACGGTGTTCGCCTGCACGAGCGAGAGCTCGCCGGACGCCGCGAGCTCGCCCGAGACGGAGTTGAGCTTGAGCGGTCCCCCGTGGTCGCGCACGACGACCTCGCCCGAGACCGCGTTGACGCTGAGCCGGCCGCGCGTGCCGTCGGTGACGAGCGATCCCGTGACGGTCGAGACCGACGAGTCCTCGACGACCCCGACGAGCAGCCCGTCGGCGCTCACGGTGCCGAGCTTGGTCGCGACCGAGCGCGGCAGCGCGATGTGCACGTCGGCGCGGTCCTTGTCCCGGAAGTTGCGGAACTTCTCGAGGAAGCCGTCCCAGCCGGTCAGCGTGAAGCTGTAGCCCAGCCGCAGCTCGCCGTCGGACAGGCCGATCTCGAGCGGGCGCCCCTCGACGGAGTGGACCTCGATCCGGACGCCGGGGTCGTCGTGCGCGACGACGTCGACCCGCCCGCCGACGAGCTGGACGCGCAACGTGTCCGCGTGCTCGATCTCGATGATCTGGGGGCCGGCGACGACCCAGGACTCGGTGGCCATGACGATCTCCCATCGCGATATGTCGTGTTGTCGGACACGCTATATCGCGTTTCCCGACCGGTCAAGCTATATCGCGTCCAGGTGTCGTGTCGGCCCCCGACGACCGAGCCCCGCCTCCGACGAACGGGGGCGGGGCTCCGGACCGGGCGCGACTCACGCGCCGAGGTCGGCGCAGATCACGTGTCAGGCGACGATCCCGGCGGCGCGCAGCTCGACGGTCAGGTCGTGCGGGTTGGACGAGGCGCTGATGGCCTCCTCGTACGTGATGACGTCGTCGCGGACCAGCGCGAACAGGTGCTGGTCGAACGTCTGCATCTTGTAGTAGTCGCCCTCGCGGATGAGGTCGGCCAGGGGGGCGTTGTTCTGCGGGTCGAGGATCGCCTCCGCCGTGCGGCCGGTGTTGACCATGATCTCGACCGCGGCGCAGCGGCCCGTGCCGTCGGCCTTGCGCACGAGGCGCTGGGACACGACGCCGCGCAGCGCCTGCGACAGCGCGACCCGCACCTGCTTCTGCTCGTGCAGCGGGAAGAAGTCGACGATGCGGTTGATCGTCTCCGGCGCGTCGATCGTGTGCAGCGTGGACAGGACCAGGTGACCGGTCTCGGCGGCCGACAGCGCGGCGCGCACGGTCTCGATGTCACGCATCTCGCCGACGAGGATGACGTCCGGGTCCTGCCGCATCGCGGCGCGCAGCGCGACCGTGAAGTCGGCCGTGTCCTGGCGCACCTCGCGCTGCGAGACGATCGCCTTCTTGTCGTGGTGCAGGATCTCGATCGGGTCCTCGATCGTGACGATGTTGACCTCGCGGTAGCTGTTGATGAGGTCGACCATCGACGCGAGCGTCGTCGTCTTGCCCGAACCCGTCGGACCCGTCACGAGCACCAGGCCGCGCGGCTCGAGCGCGAGCTCGCCGACGACCTCCGGGATGCCGAGCGCGCCGAGCGACTGCGCACCGACCGCGACGCGGCGGAACACGAGCCCGTACGTCCCGCGCGCCTGGTAGGCGTTGACACGGAACCGGCCGACGCCCGACAGCGAGTACGCGAAGTCCGCCTCGTGCGTCTCCCGGAACGTGGGCACGAGGTCGTCGGGCAGGACCTCCTCGAGCATGTGCTCGGTGTCACCCGGCGTGAGGTCGGGCACCTGCAGCTTGCGCAGGCGGCCGTCGACGCGCACGCGCGGCGCGGAGCCCACCTTGCAGTGCAGGTCGGAACCGCCCGTGCTGGCCAGGGCGTGCAGCAGCGGGATGACGGACTGGGTGGGCGTGCTCACGTCGGAAGCATCGGTCCGCACGGCGCCCGACTTGAGCGGATGCCTCGGTCCGCGCACGGCCCGCACCCGCGACCGTGACGACGAGTGTGACGACGAGCGCGCGTCCGGCGCACCTCCGCGCGTGTGGGACCATGGCATGCAACCGCGACCAAGGCCGACGAAAGGGCAGCACGATGAGCAAGCGTGGCCGCAAGCGCCGCTCCCGCGCCGGGAGCGCGTCGAACCACGGCAAGCGTCCCAACGCCTGAGCCGACGCACTCCCCCGGGTCCGCGCGACCCGCACGAAGGCCCCGCCGCACACCAGGTGCAGCGGGGCCTTCGACGTCAGCAGGCGTCACGTGACGCCCACGCCGCGCGTCAGCGCTCGAGCGTGCGTTCGGGCAGCACGCCGGCCACGACCTCGGTGACGACCGCGGTCACCTCGGCGGCCGACACGGTCCCCGACTCGGTGACGTGGATCGTCGTGAGCGTCGCGTGGATGCGCGCGCGCAGGTCGGCGGGCGCCGCCTCGTCCTGCGACCAGCACCGCTTGACGAGCTTCTTCACGACGAGCTCGACGTCGTGCTCGCCGAGGCAGCCGTCGCACCCCTCGAGGTGCGCCTTGACGCGCTCGGCCTCCAGCGGCTCGAGCTCCGCGTCCAGGTAGGCCCACAGCTCGGCCACGGCCTCGTCGCAGTCGCAGCCGGACGACGACGTGCGCGCCGGCGGCTCCTGCCACGACCCCGGGATCGTCGACCCGCTCATCGGGCGTCCTCCCCCGCGCCGGACGCGTGCGTCGCGGGGACGAGCCCCCGGTCGCGCGCGTAGTCCGCCAGGAGCTCGCGCAGCTGGCCCCGGCCACGGTGCAGGCGGGACATCACCGTCCCGATCGGCGTTCCCATGATCTCGGCGATCTCCTTGTAGGCGAAGCCCTCGACGTCGGCGAGGTAGACCGCGATCCGGAACTCCTCGGGGATGCGCTGCAGCGCGTCCTTGACGTCGGAGTCGGGCAGGTGGTCCAGCGCCTCGGCCTCGGCCGACCGCAGGCCGCTCGACGTGTGCGACTCCGCACGCGCGAGCTGCCAGTCCTCGATCTCCTCCGCGTGCGACTGCTGCGGCTCGCGCTGCTTCTTGCGGTAGGAGTTGATGTACGTGTTCGTCAGGATCCGGTACAGCCACGCCTTGAGGTTCGTGCCCGGCTTGTACTGGTGGAACGCGGCGAACGCCTTGGTGAACGTCTCCTGGACGAGGTCCTCGGCGTCCGCGGGGTTGCGCGTCATGCGCAACGCGGCGCCGTAGAGCTGGTCGAGATAGACGAGCGCCTCGGCCTCGAACCGCGCGGTGCGCGCCGCGTCGTCCTCCGCGTCGGGGGCGCGCGACCCGCCCTCGGGCATGGGCTCGATCTCGAGCGCCGCGTCGGCGGGGGCGTCGGCGGCGGTCGGCGCAGCGGGGGCGGGCTCGGTCTCGGAGGCGCGAGCGGTCTCGTCGTTCATCGCGCCCGAGCCTATGCCCCCCGCCTGGGAGCCGGCCCGCTGCGACGAGGGGCGGGCGAGCGCCGCGACGACGACCCCCGCGAGCGCGCCGAGGGCAGGGACCGACGAGCTCGTCGGCGCGTCCGTCGGTGCGCTGCCCGGTGCGCGGCGTCCGGGGTCGCGAACGGTCATGGCTGCGGGCTCGGCCAGGCACGTCATGCCGGTCGACAACGCCACGGCCCGGCGCCAGATTCCCGCGCGCAGTAGCGTGGCTGTCAGCCCGCCCGGCCGATCGTCGGGCGCCGTCCGTCCCGGAGGGTCACCCGTGCTCCTGCGCCGTCTCGTCCGCCCGCTGTTCGCCGCGTGGTTCGTCACCGAGGGTCTCGACGCGCTGCGGCACCCCGAGCCGCACGTCGCGGCGGCCCGGTCCGGGCTGGCTCTGGTCGAGGGCCAGGGACGCGCGCGGCGGGTGGCCGACCGGCTGCCGGATCGGCTCACGAGCGGGCACCTCACGGACACGCAGCTCACGGTCGCCGTCCGCGCGCACGGTGCCGCCATGCTCGGCGCAGCCGCGCTCCTCGCGCTCGGCCGCGCGCCCCGCACGGCCGCGCTCGTCCTCGCCGGGCTCACCGCGCCGCTCGTGGTCGCGAGCCTGCCCGACGGCGAGGCCCGGACCGCGCAGGAGAAGCAGGCCCGCCGCGAGCGGCTCGTGCGCACGCTCTCGTTCACGGCGGGTGCCGCGCTCGTCGCGCTCGACCGCGAGGGCCGCCCCGGGCTGCGCTGGCGCCTGGACGCCGCGCACGACCACCGCGTCGCGGCCCGCGCCGCCGAGCAGGGCTGATCCGCACCAGCGCACCCGATCCGGCCCGCGCTGCGTCTCGACGACGTGCGTGGGTCGGCTCGGCGTGCCGTGCTCGAGGGTTCAGGTGCTGCCGTTGGGGACGAGGTGGGGGCGCAGCTCGATGAGCTCGAAGTCGGGGGTGTGGGAGGTGGTGGTGGCGGTGCCGGTGATGTCGTGCCAGGTATGGGTGGGGTCGGCGTCGAGGCGGTAGCGGCCGGTCCAGGTGGTGGTCAGGGTCATGTGCATGGGGCCGGTGGTGTCGTAGACGTGGTAGATGTCGAACCCGGGCCAGGGGTGGCCTTTGCGGGTGGTGGTCAGGGGTGGGGTGCCGTCGCCGAAGTCCCAGGTGTAGTGGGTGGGGGTGGCTTCGATGTCGACGCCGTAGCCGAGCAGGTCGGTGTGCAGGGTGAGGGTGTCGGCTTCGGTGTAGGCGATGGTCTCTTTGTTGACCAGGACCTTGCCGCCTTCGGGTTGGGAGTGGGCGGCCGGTGCGGGGATGGGGATGCGGCGGAAGTCTTCCTGGGTGACGACGGGCAGCAGGTCGGCGGGGCAGTGCCAGCCGATCATGAGGTCCCAGGTCCGGGTGCCGCGCAGTCGGCGCCACAGGGGTTCGAGGGGTTCGCCGTAGGGGCAGGGCATCGGTACGTCGTAGGCCGGGCCGTTGCCGTCGCAGGTCTTGGAGACGGGTTCTTCGATGTCCGGGTACCGGCTCCAGCACAGATTCCGCGCCATCCACTCATACGGACTCGGGTGGGTGAGGTGCTTCTTGCGAGCTGCCTCAGCTTGTTGAGCGCGCAGGTTGACCCCGTTCGATGCGGCGCGCGCGTCCGCAAGGGGAACGACCTTCGTCGCGGACGCGGAAGTCGAGCTTCCGACGACCAGTGCGGCGGCCAGTGTCAGTGTGACGGCTGCGAGTCGAGCGCTGTGCGTCATGGGTGGGTCACGGCCGCGATCGTCCAGATCCCGTCCTCGTTGTAGACGTCGACCTCGAGAACCGCGTGGTCCGCTCCGTCGCCTTCGCTGATGACCTCGCCTGACGGGCCCGTCTCCCGTGACCAGTCCTCCGAGACCGTCATCGTGACGACGAAGTATTGCTCGGAGATCGTCTTGACCGACGTGTTGTGAACGATGTGTGCGCCGCGTTCCGTCGTGACGTCGTCGTCGATGAAGCCCTGCACCAGGTCGAGAGACGCCTGACAAAAGGCGCAGGTGGCGTGCGAGAGAGTCTTGAACTCGGACGTGTCGTGCGTCACATACATGTAGGGGAAGAGCAGCATGAAGTAGCGGGCGATGGCGTCGGCTGCTTCGGGGCTGGGGCCTTCGTCGAGCGCTGCTGGGCGGGGCGGGGGCACGGTCAGGTCGATGTCGGAGAAGTCGAGCCCGGACGCCGACGTCGGGGTCGGGGTCGGCTCAGGGGTCGGTGAAGGGGTGGGCGAGGGCGTCGGCGACGGCACCGTCGTCGCGATCGTCGTCGGGACCGGCGGCTCGTGGGTCGCACCGTCGGTGCAGGCGGCCAGGACCGCCGCGATGGTCGCGAGGACGACGACGCCGGTGGCAGGGCGAGCGGCGTGGTGAGCGGCTCGGTGAGCGGCTTGATGGACAGTCCGGACGGCACGCATGCGGGCAAACTACCCAAACCGTGGCACGCCGTGGGGTCGTCTCGCGAGGGTGTGGACAACCGTCCGACGCGCGCCGTCACTGCGGGGAGCACCGCGGGGGCCTGCGACGGCCGGCCCCCGCGGTGCTCACGTCACTGCGCTCGCGTCACTGCGCTCGCGTCACTGTGCGCGGGCGGTGAGCACGACCTCGTCGCCGACGGTCACCTGGACGTCCGCGAGCCGGATCCCGGCGGGCAGCTCGGCGACCAGGTCGAACCGGCGGCCGTCGAACCGCTCGACGCGGCTGCGCGCCGCGACGAGCAGCGCCGCGACGACGGGGTTGCGGCTCGAGACCGCGACGTCGTGCAGCGTCACGCCGAGCGCGTCGTCGACCTCGGCGGTCATGGTCGCCTCGACGGTCGCGGACAGCAGCGACTTCTTGACCTGCGCGTCGACGACGACCGCGACGCCGTTCGCGCCGGCGGGGCTCAGCCGCAGGTCGAGCTTCGCGAGCCGCAGGCCCTGGGCGGCGGCGAGCTGCGCCGCGACCCGCTCCGCCGCGGCCTCGATCTGCGAGACCGGGAGCGCGACGCGCGCCGAGCCCGAGACGGGGTGCGCGGCGTCCGGCTCGACGGCCGCGAGCCCGAGCTCGCCCCCCGTACCCTCGACCCACTCGAACGGCACGTCCGCGACGTCGAGCTGCACGTCGGCCGCGGCACCCACGACGGTCACGGGGTGCGCCTCGACGCGCAGGCGCCGCACGGCGGCGCGGTCCCGCGTCGCCACCGCGAAGGGCGCGGACGACGAGCGTGCCGCACGCGCCTCGCGCGGCGACACGGTCACACCGGTGAGGTCGACGTGCAGGCTCGCGACGTCGGACCCCGCCGACGAGGCGACGACGCGCACGTGCTGCGCCGAGTCGGCGTCGACTCCCGCAGCGGCGATCAGGGCGGTCCGCAGACGGTCCGCGAGCTCGTCGTCGGACGAGGGGCGGGGCAGGTGACCGAGGGGCAGAATGTCCGGGTTTGGCGTGTTCACGGCGTGAGCCTAGACCGTCCGTGGGCGTGCTCATGACTAGCCTGGGCGCCATGACCTCGACCCTCCCGCCGACGTCCCTGCCGCTGTGGCCCGCACCCGTCGCGACGCGGCCGCTCGACGCGCTCGTCGACGTCCCGGGATCGAAGTCGCTGACCAACCGCTACCTCGTGCTCGCGGCCGTCGCGGACGGTCCGGGACGCCTGCGCTCGGCGCTCCTGTCGCGCGACACGCGGCTCATGGCCGCCGCCCTCGGGTCGCTCGGCGTCGGTGTCGACCTCGGCACGGACCCGACCGCGGCGGGCGCCGACGTGACCGTGACCCCGGGTGCGCTGCGCGGCGGTACGACGATCGACTGCGGGCTCGCCGGGACCGTCATGCGGTTCCTGCCCGCGGTCGCCGCGCTCGCGGACGGGCCCGTGCGCTTCGTCGGCGACGAGGCGGCGCTCGCGCGTCCCATGGGCCCGGTGATCGAGGCGCTGCGTGCGCTCGGTGTCCGCGTCGACGAGGAGGGCGTGCCGGGGCACCTGCCGTTCACGGTCCACGGGCACGGTGCGGTGCGTGGCGGGCAGGTCGACGTCGACGCGTCGGCGTCGAGCCAGTTCGTCTCCGGCCTGCTGCTCGCGGCTGCCCGGTTCGACCAGGGGCTCGTCGTGCGGCACACCGGCCCGACGCTCCCCTCGCTGCCGCACATCGAGATGACCGTCGAGACGCTGCGCGCCGCGGGCGTCCGCGTCGACGACTCGCGGCCCGCGATCTGGGAGGTCGCCCCGGGTCCGGTCGCGGCGCGCGACGTGCGCGTCGAGCCCGACCTGTCGAACGCGGCGCCGTTCCTGTGCGCGGCGCTCGTCGCGGGCGGCACCGTGCGCGTCCCCGGCTGGCCGGCCAGTACGACGCAGCCGGGCGCCCTCCTGCCCGGGATCCTCGAACGCATGGGCGCCCGCACCGCGCTCGACGGCGACGTGCTCGCGGTGTCCGGGACCGGCGCGATCCACGGCCTCGACCTCGACCTGCACGCGGCGGGCGAGATCGCCCCGACGATCGCCGCGCTCGCGGTGCTCGCGGACTCCCCCACGCGCCTGCGCGGCATCGCGCACCTGCGCGGCCACGAGACCGACCGGCTCGCGGCGCTCGCGACCGAGATCACGGCGCTCGGCGGGCAGGCCGAGCAGACGGCGGACGGACTGGTCATCACGCCGCGGCCACTGACGGGCGGGCCCTGGCGCTCGTACGCCGACCACCGCATGGCGACCGCGGGCGCGCTCGTCGGGCTCCGGGTGCCGGGCGTGCTCGTCGAGGACGTCGCGACGACCGCCAAGACCATCCCCGACTTCGTCGGGCTGTGGGACGGCATGCTCGCGGCGGGTGATGCAGCGTCGTGACGCCACGCCGGCAGTACGACGAGTCCGACGTGCGGATCCGGCCCGGCAAGGGGTCCCGGCCGCGGACGAAGCAGCGCCCCGAGCACGCCGACGCGCAGCGCGCCATGGTGACGGGCGTCGACCGCGGCCGGTACGCGGTGCTCGTCGACGCCGACGGACCGCACGAGCGGCGGGCCGTGGCGATGAAGGCACGCGAGCTCGGACGAGAGCGCGTCGTGCCCGGCGATCTCGTCGACCTCGTGGGCGACACGTCGGGCGGGACCGGCACGCTCGCGCGCATCGTGCGCATCGTCGAGCGGCGCACGGTCCTGCGGCGCACGGCCGACGACACCGACCCCGTCGAGCGGGTGATCGTCGCGAACGCCGACCAGCTCGTCGTCGTCACGGCGCTCGCGGACCCCGAGCCGCGCACGCGCATGATCGACCGCTGCGTCGCGGCGGCGTACGACGCGGGCATGGACGTCCTGCTCGCCCTCACGAAGTCCGACCTGGCCGACCCGGCCGAGCTCGTCGGGCTGTACTCGCCCGCGGGCGTCCGCACGGTCGTGACGCGCACCGACGAGCACCGCGACGCCTCCGGTCACCGCACGATCCACGGGCTCGACGCGCTGCTCGCCGCGCTCGCGGGCCGCACGTCCGTGCTCGTCGGGCACTCGGGCGTCGGCAAGTCCACGCTCGTCAACGCGCTCGTCCCGGCCGCCCGACGCGCCACGGGGGCCGTCAACGAGGTCACCGGGCGCGGGCGGCACACGTCGACGTCGGCGATCGCGCTGCGCGTGCCCGACGAGCCGTCGCCCACCTGGGTCATCGACACGCCCGGCGTCCGGTCGTTCGGGCTCGCGCACGTCGAGCCCGACCATCTGCTGCACGCGTTCGCGGACCTCGGCGAGGCGTCCGACGAGCGGTGCCCGCGCGGCTGCACGCACGCCGCCGAGGCGCCCGACTGCGGGCTCGACGACTGGGTCGACGACGCGCACACCGACGACGAGCGTGCGACGCGCACGGCGCGCGTCGACTCGTTCCGCCGGATCCTCGCGAGCCGTCTCGGCACGGTGGACGCCGAACCGTCGTCGTCCACCGCCCCGTGAGCCTGCACGTCAGCGGCGCGGGCGCGGCTACGGTGGCCCCATGAGCCTGCGGACCGGGTACGACGACGACCTTCGCCTCGCCCACGTCATCGCCGACCAGGTCGACGCGCTCACGACGTCCCGGTTCAAGGCGCTCGACCTGCAGGTCGACACCAAGCCCGACCTCACGCCGGTCTCCGACGCCGACCGCGCCGCTGAGGAGCTCGTGCGTGCCCAGCTCGCGCGCACCCGCCCGCGCGACGCGGTGCACGGCGAGGAGCTCGCGGACACCGGGCGCGGGCCGCGCCGCTGGGTCGTCGACCCGATCGACGGCACGAAGAACTTCGTGCGCGGCGTCCCCGTGTGGGCGACGCTGATCGCGCTGCTCGACGGGCCGGACGTCGTCGTCGGGCTCGTGAGCGCGCCCGCGCTCGGCCGCCGCTGGTGGGCCGCGCAGGGCGCCGGCGCGTGGACGGGCCGGTCGCTCTCGCAGGCGACACAGCTGCGCGTCTCGAGCGTCGACCGGCTCGCCGACGCGTCGTTCTCCTACTCGTCGCTGACGGGCTGGGAGGAGCGCGGACGTCTGCCGCACGTCCTCGACCTCATGCGGTCCGTGTGGCGGACCCGCGCGTACGGGGACTTCTGGTCGTACGTGCTCGTCGCCGAGGGCGCGGTCGACGTCGCAGCCGAGCCCGAGCTCGCGCTGCACGACATGGCGGCGCTCGTGCCGATCGTCACCGAGGCGGGCGGCCGGTTCACGTCCGTCGGCGGGTCGCCGGGGCCGTTCGGCGGCAGCGCGGTCGCGACGAACGGCCTCCTGCACGACGAGGTCGTCGCCCGCCTCGCGCTGCCCGACGCCTGACCCGATCGTCCGAGGAGCTCCGAGGTATCCGGTGCCGACGACCGACGACGGCCTCGAGCCGCCCGCTGACCAGCCCGACGACCTGCGCGCGGTGCGGTCCACGTCGTTCGGGCGCGGCGTCGCGGCCTACTCGGCACGCCCGACGTACCCCGCCGACGCGGTCGCGTGGCTCGTGCCCGCCGGTGCGCGCGACGTCGTCGACCTCGCGGCGGGCACGGGCAAGCTCACCGCGGGGCTCGTCGCGCACGGCGGGCTGCGGGTCACGGCCGTCGAGCCGGACGACGCGATGCGCGCGACGCTCGCCGCGTCGCTGCCCGCGGTGACGGCCGTCCGCGGGACGGCCGAGGACATGCGGGTGCCGTCCGCGAGCGCCGACCTCGTGACGGTGGGCCAGGCGTGGCACTGGTTCGAGCCGCTCGCGGCGACCGCCGAGATCCGGCGCGTGCTGCGCCCCGGCGGGCGGCTGGGCGTCGTGTGGAACGTCGTGCTCGAGGGCGAGTCGTCCTGGGTCGACGCGTACAGCGAGATCGTGCACCGCGGCGACCGCCTGGACTCGTCGCGCACCGCCGACCCCGTGGTCGGCCCCGGCCTCGACGCATGGGAGCGGCACGTCGTGCGCTGGTCGCGCACGGTCCGACCCGCCGAGCTGCGCTCGCTCGCCGCGAGCCGCAGCCACCTCATCGCGATGCCCGAGCCGGAGTGCACCGCGCTGCTCGACGAGGTCGACGCGCTGTGGCGCACGCACCCCGATCTCGTCGGACGCGAGAGCGCGCAGCTCCCGTACGTGACGCGCTGCTGGCGCACCACGAGCCGCTGACCGTCAGTCGGTGGTGATCCCCAGCAGGGCCGGGAGCTCGTCGAGCGAGCGGATCGTCGGGACGTCCGCGAGCGCGGCCTCGTCGACCGGGTGACGGCGGGCGCCGGGCCGGTCGAGCCAGATCCCGACGAGCCCCGCGGCTCGCGCCCCGAGCGCGTCGACGTCCGCCTCGTCACCGACGTAGGCGGTGCGCTCCGGGTCGGTGCCGAGCCGACGGCACGCCTCGAGGAACACGCGCTCGTCGGGCTTGCCGAAGCCGAGCGTGTCGACGCCGACGAGCATCGGCACCCGGTCGAGCAGGCCCGCCGCCTCGAGCTTCGCCGTCTGGTACGCGGTCGCGGCGTTGGACAGCGCACCGACGACGACGCCCGCGTCGAGCAGCGCGGACAGCGCCACCTCAGTCTCGTGGTGTGCGGCCCACGCGGCGCGGAACCCGCCGTCGAACACCTCGTCCCACGCGGCGAACGCGTCCTCGTCGAGCTCGGGTCCGCCGAACGCGGCGTGGAGCTCGTTCGCGCGCAGGAGCCGCTGCCGTTCGTACGTCTCGAGACCGTCCGTGTAGCGCCGGTAGTGGCCGCCCGCGTCGGCGCGCCACATCGCCACGATCGCCCGGTCGCGGGCCGCGACCTCGTCGTCCGCGACCGGCGGCAGGTAGACCGCGGTGACCTGTGCGAGCGCGTGCGCGAACGCCGCACGTGTGTCGACGATCGTGTCGTCGATGTCGAACAGGACGCCGTCGACGAGCAGCCCGGACGTGCTCGTCGTGCACCTGGCCGTCGTGGACGTGCTCGTCGTGGGGCCGGACGTCACAGCGACGAGCGCAGCGCCGCGACGCGCGCGAGGGTCGAGCTCTTGCCGAGCAGCTCCATGGACTCGAACAGCGGCGGCGAGACGCGTCGGCCGGAGACCGCCACGCGCAGCGGCGTGTAGGCGAACCGCGCCTTGATCCCGAGCCCGCCGTCGTCGACCAGCGCGGCCTGCAGCGCGGCCTGCGTCGCCTCGGTCGTGAACCCGTCGTCGGGCAGCTCGCCGAGCACGCGGGCCGCGACGTCGAGCACCTCGGCCGCCTCGGGGCGCAGCGCGTCGCGTGCGTCCTGCTCGACCTGCAGCTCGTCGTCGGCCACGAGGAGGAAGCCCAGCATCCCGACCGACTCGCCGAGCAGGGTCATGCGCTCCTGCACGAGCGGCGCGGCGGCGGTCAGCAGCGCCTGGTGCGTGGGCGACAGGTCCGCGAACGCGTCGGCCGGGACGAGCCCCGCGGCGTGCAGGTACGGCACGAGGCGGTCGCGGAAGTCCTCGGGTGCGAGCATGCGCACGTGCGCGGCGTTGATGGCCTCGGCCTTCTTGAGGTCGAAGCGCGCCGGGTTGGGGTTGACGTCGTGGACGTCGAACGCGGCCACGAGCTCGTCGACCGAGAAGATGTCGCGGTCCGCGGACAGGCCCCAGCCGAGCAGCGACAGGTAGTTGAGCAGCCCCTCGGGCGTGAAGCCACGCTGCCGGTGCAGGAACAGGTTCGACTCGGGGTCACGCTTCGAGAGCTTCTTGTTGCCCTCGCCCATGACGTACGGCAGGTGCCCGAACTGCGGCACGGCCTGCGCGACGCCCAGGTCCACGAGCGCTCGGTACAGCGCGACCTGCCGCGGCGTGGAGGACAGCAGGTCCTCGCCGCGCAGCACGTGCGTGATCCCCATGAGCGCGTCGTCGACCGGGTTGACGAGCGTGTACAGCGGGTGACCGTTCGCGCGGACGATCACGTAGTCCGGCACCGAGCCCGCGCGGAACGTCACGTCCCCGCGCACCAGGTCGGTGAAGGTGATGTCCTCGTCGGGCATCCGCAGGCGGATGACCGGCTCGCGGCCCGCCTCGCGGTAGGCGAGCCGCTGCTCGTCGGGCAGGTCACGGTCGAAGCCGTCGTAGCCGAGCTTCGGGTCGCGGCCGGCCGCACGGTGCCGCGCCTCGATCTCCTCGGGCGTCGACCACGACTCGTACGCGTAGCCGCCCTCGACGAGCCGCGCGACGACGTCGCGGTACAGGTCGTAGCGCTGCGACTGCCGGTACGGCTCGTGCGGCCCCCCGACCTCGACGCCCTCGTCCCAGTCGAGACCGAGCCAGCGCAGCGCGTCGAGGAGCATCTGGTAGCTCTCCTCGGAGTCGCGCGCGGCGTCCGTGTCCTCGATCCGGAAGACGAACGTGCCGCCCGTGTGCCGCGCGTACGCCCAGTTGAACAGCGCGGTGCGGATCAGGCCGACGTGCGGCAGACCGGTCGGGGACGGGCAGAAGCGGACGCGCACGGCGGAGCCGTCGACAGCGGGGGTGGTCACGCCCCCAGGTTAGTGCGCCGCCCGTCAGCCCCGGCGCAGCACCGGGTTGCGCAGCACGCCGATCTCCTCGACCTCGCACTCCATGACGTCCCGGTCGACGACCTGGCCGACGCCCGCGGGCGTCCCGGTGAGGATCACGTCGCCGGGCAGGAGCGTGAACACCTCGCTCACGTAGGAGACGAGGAACGCCGTGTCGAACACCATCTGCGACGTGCGGCCGTCCTGCTTGAGCTCGCCGTTGACGCGCGAGCGGACCGCGAGGTCCTCGACGTCGAGCCCCGGGACGATCCACGGCCCCAGCGGGCACGAGCCGTCGAAGCCCTTGGCGCGCGTCCACTGGTCGTCGGAGCGCTGGATGTCGCGGGCCGTCACGTCGTTCGCGACCGTGAACCCGAAGACGTGGTCCAGCGCACGCTCGGGCGTGACGTCCTTGGTGACCTTGCCGATGACGACCGCGAGCTCGGCCTCGTACGAGACCTCCTGCGTCCAGTCGGGCAGGACCACGGGGTCGTCGGGCCCGACGACCGCGGTGTTGGGCTTGAGGAACAGCAGCGGCTGCGTGGGCAGCTCGTTGCCCATCTCCTTCGCGTGGTCGGCGTAGTTGCGCCCGACCCCGACGATCTTCGACCGCGGGATCACGGGTGCGAGCAGCCGCACGGCGTCGTCGTCGAGCGGGACGCGCTCGCCCGTCGGCTGCACGGGCGTGTAGATCGGGTCGCCCGTGATGACGACGAGCTCCTCGGCCCCGGGCGCGCCCTCGACGAGAGCGAAGCGGGGGTCTCCTCCGGTGGTGAACCTGGCGATGCGCACGCGCCCACCCTAGAGCCGAACTCGGGCCCTTCGTCCCCGGCGCACGCGCGTCGCACGGGCTGGACTGGAGGCAGACGGGAGCGGCGCCATCACCGCTCCGGCCTCGGCTGCTCGACGAAGAGGAGTGTGAGCTCGTGAAGGCGTGGGTTCTCGACGAGGTGCACGGGTCGCTGCGCGAGGCGCAGGTCCCCCGGCCGGCGCCCGGGCCCGGACAGGTCCTGGTGCAGGTCAAGGCGTCCGGGCTGTGCCACAGCGACGTCGGCTACATGGAGGGCGTCATCCCGTTCATGGTGCCGCTCCCCGTGATCCTGGGGCACGAGGCGTCCGGGGTGGTCGTGGAGGTCGGAGCGGGCGTGGACGGCTGGGCCGTCGGCGACGCGGTCGTGAGCGCGATCAGCGCCGACGACGCCCCGGGCGTCACGCGCGACGGCGCGTACGCCGAGTACATCCTCGGCACGGCGGACCGGCTCGTCCGGCTGCCCGACGGCATGGACTGGGCGCAGGCCGCGGCCGCGACGGACGCCGGCGTCACGTCGTACACCGGCGTGATGGTGCACGGCGAGGTGAAGGCGGGCGACCGGGTCGGCATCGTCGGGCTCGGCGGGCTCGGGATGACCGGTGCGCGCATCGCGGTCGTCGCAGGCGCGACCGTGTTCGGCGTCGAGCCGAAGACGTCGTCGCACGCGCTCGCGCGTGAGCTCGGCGTGACCGACGTGGTGACCGACGTCGCCGACCTCGCGGGCATGGACCTCGACGTGATCGTCGACTTCGCGGGGTTCGGGACGACGACCGCGGGCGCCCTGCGCGCCGTGCGGTACGGCGGGCTCGTCGTGCTCGTCGGGCTCGGTGCAGCCGAGACGACGTTCAGCAGCTTCGACCTCGTGAGCCGGGCCGTGCGGCTGCGCGGCTCGACGCCCGCGGGCGACCCGGCGCACCTGCAGGCCGTGATCGACCTCATCGCGTCGGGCGACCTCGCGGTGCAGGCGAGCACGATCGGGTTCGACGACATCCCGGACGGCCTCGCGCGGCTCGCCCGGGGTGAGGTCACCGGCAGGCTCGTCGCGACGTTCGACTGACGAGACGCGGCCGACGACGTCCGCCTCGCGTCGGCCGAACCCGACGGACCGGGGCGGGCCCGACCGTGCGGGGTCGGGCCCGCCCCGCGCGCACCGACGTCAGGCGCGCGCCAGCACCTCGCCGTGCAGCACCGCGAACCAGCCGTCGGGCAGGCGGCCCCACTCGTGCCACGCGTCGGCGAGCTGCTCGAGCCCGACCTCGTCGGCGAGCTGGTGGTCGATCGCCTGCTTCGCGAAGTTGGACGCGACGCACCGGTCGGCCCACAGGCCCGACCACCACGTGCGCTCACCGGGGGTCGCGTAGCACCACACACCCGCGCTCGGCACGATGCCCGAGGGCTCGAACCCGGCCGCCCGGACCCACTCGAGCAGGCGCCGACCGGCGTCCGCCTCGGCACCGTTCGCCTGCGTGACCTCGTGGTAGAGCGCGGACCACTCGTCGAGGCCCTCGGACGGCGGGTACCACGTCATGCCCGAGTAGTCGGCGTCCCGGACCGCGACGATCCCGCCCGGACGCGTCACGCGGCGCATCTCGCGCAGCGCCGCGACCGGGTCGGTGAGGTGCTGCAGGACCTGGTGCGCGTGCACGACGTCGAACGAGTCGTCCGCGAACGGCAGCTCGTACGCGTCCGCGACGTCGAACGTCACGTTGAGCGCACCCGCGTCCGCCGCGGCCTTGCGCGCGATCTCGACGACCGCCGACGACGCGTCGATACCGACGACCTCGCCCGGCGCGACGCGTCCCGCGAGGTCGATCGTGACCGTGCCCGGTCCGCAGCCGACGTCGAGCAGCCGCAGCCCGGGCTCGAGCGCGGGCAGCAGGTAGGCCGCCGAGTTCTCGGCCGTGCGCCACCGGTGGGAGCGCAGCACGGACTCCTGGTGGCCGTGCACGTAGACGTCGTTGCGGGTAGTCACACGCGAGGGTAGGCGCGCGACCCCCGAAACGATCAAGACACGGGACGGCTGAGACCAGGATGCGAGACGCCGACCCGCATGCGGCCCGGCCGGACGTCACGCGAGCGCGACGACCGCCGCGACGACCGCGAGCAGCGGCACAGTTCCCTGTGCGGCCGCCGCGGGCAGCATGCGCCGGTCGGAGAGCCCGAGCACGAGCGCCGCGGCGAGCATCGACCCGCACGCGAGCAGGACGAGCGCGAGCCCGACCGTGCTCGACCCGCCACCGCCCAGGGCGAGCACCGCACCCACGCCCGCCCCGACCGCCAGGAACAGGTTGTAGAAGCCCTGGTTGTACGCCCACGGCGCGACCGCCGCGACGTCGTCGGGCCGCGTCGCGAACCGCGCGTGCACGCCGGGCCGCCGGAACAGCACGGACTCGAGGACGAAGATCGCGACGTGCAGCGCGGCGGCGAGCAGGGCGAGCACGCAGGCGACGAGGATCATGCGCCCCAGCATGGCGTGCGCACGCCCTCGTCGCGGTCGGTCGGGCGCGGCCTCCTACCCTGGGACGCGTGAGTGCCGCCCCGACGACCGCCGACGACCGCGCGCTCGTCGTGCTGCCCGCGCGCGAGTGGCGTGCCGCGGCCGCCGCGCACGCCGTACGCGCCGACGCGCTCACCGCGGGCCACCGCGAGCGTCGCTCGCGCGGTGAGCGGCACGCCGTCGAGGACTTCCTGTTCGAGTACTACCCCGCCAAGCCCGCGCAGCTGCGCCGCTGGCACCCGGGCGCGGGGCTCGCGCTCGCCCCCGGCGCGCCCGCCGGCGAGCACACCGACCAGCGACCGCCGCACGCCGCGTGGCGCTGGTACACGACCGACCCGGACGGGCTCGTGCACCTCGACCTCGACGCGTTCCTCGTCGAGCGCGGCGGCACGGTCGCGTTCGTCGCGCGGCTGCTCGCGGCTACCGCGTCCCGCCCGGCCGCGACCGGGTGCTTCGGGCTGCACGAGTGGGCCATGGTCTACCGCGAGGAGACCCACCGGCACCCGCTGCCGCTGCGGCTCGGCAGCGCGGGCACCGACGCGGTCGTCGAGGCGCACCGCATCCGCTGCACGCACATCGACGCGTTCCGCTTCTTCACGCCCGACGCCGTGCCGCGCAACACGCTGCAGCCCACGCGCGAGACCCAGCCCGCGCTCGAGCAGCCCGGCTGCCTGCACGCGAACATGGACCTCTACAAGTGGGCGCTCAAGCTCGGTCCGCTCGTCCCCGGCGGCCTGCTGCTCGACTGCTTCGAGCTCGCGATGGAGATCCGGTACACCGACATGCAGGCGTCGCCGTACGACGTCTCGACGTACGGCCTCGAGCCCGTCGCGATCGAGACGCCCGAGGGCAAGGCCGAGTACGTCCGCCGCCAGCGCGACTTCGCGGAGCGCTCCGACGAGCTGCGCGGACGACTCCTCGCGGTCTGCGCGACCGCGACCACCGCCTGACGAGGACCCGCCTGGCACGGTGACCGCGACTGCTCCGGCAGCGGTCCCGGCGGCTCCGGTACGGCTCGCGGCGACGGCGTCAGCGCGCGGCGACGACGCGGCGCAGCGAGGACAGCAGGCCGTCGGCGGTCACGGAGCCGAGCACACGGTGGTCGTCGCGCACCGCGACGACGCCGTCCCGGGCGCGCGCGAGCGCGTCGAGGACCTCGCCGAGCTCGGCGCCCGCTCGGACGGTCGGGACGCCGTCGGGCAACGGGCCCGCGGTGTCGACGTCGTCGGGATGCA
>Ga0206103_100284_pt1 | contig 33531 bp, 41 predicted proteins | sample 1B5Ametagenome_FD_148638 | JGI IMG/M metagenome (GOLD analysis project Ga0206103, IMG submission 148638) | Enriched microbial communities from leaf-cutter ant dump, University of Wisconsin, Madison, United States - 1B5A | ecosystem: Environmental > Terrestrial > Nest > Insects nest > Nest dump... | reverse complement strand
CAGTTGGTGAGTTGATCCAGAATCAGATCCGTACCGGCCTGTCCCGTATGGAGCGCGTGGTGCGCGAGCGCATGACGACGCAGGACGTCGAGGCGATCACGCCGCAGACGCTGATCAACACCCGCCCTGTGGTGGCCGCGATCCGTGAGTTCTTTGGCACGTCGCAGCTGTCGCAGTTCATGGACCAGAACAACCCGCTTGCGGGCCTCACCCACAAGCGTCGCCTCTCGGCGCTTGGCCCCGGTGGTCTGAGCCGTGACCGCGCAGGTATGGAAGTGCGTGACGTTCACCCGTCGCACTACGGCCGCATGTGTCCGATTGAGACCCCGGAAGGCCCGAACATCGGCCTCATTGGTTCGCTTGCGTCCTTCGGTCGTATCAACCCGCTCGGCTTCGTTGAGACGCCGTACCGCAAGGTGAAGGGTGGCAAGGTCACCGACGAGATCGACTACCTCACCGCTGACGACGAAGACCGCTACGTCATCGCCCAGGCGAACGCCCTGCTCGACAACAAGGGTCAGTTCGTCGAGGAGCGCGTGCTTGTGCGCGCCAAGGGTGGAGAGGTTGAGTTCGTCGCGCCTGAGGCCGTCGACTACATCGACGTCTCGCCGCGCCAGATGGTGTCGGTCGCGACCGCGCTCATCCCGTTCCTCGAGCACGACGACGCAAACCGCGCCCTCATGGGTGCCAACATGCAGCGTCAGGCAGTGCCGCTCGTTCGGTCCGAGGCGCCGCTCGTCGGCACGGGCATGGAGCGTCGTGCCGCTGTCGACGCTGGTGACGTGGTCGTCGCGAACAAGCCCGGCGTCGTGACGGAGGTTGCGTCCGACCTGGTGACCGTCGCAAATGACGACGGCACCACCGGTTCGTACCGCATCGCCAAGTTCGAGCGGTCGAACCAGGGAACGAGCTACAACCAGCGCGTCATCGTTGACGAGGGCGACCGCCTTGAGGTTGGCACGGTCATCGCAGATGGCCCCGCCACCGATCAGGGCGACCTCGCTCTGGGCAAGAACGTCCTCGTGGCGTTCATGTGCTGGGAAGGCCACAACTTCGAGGACGCGATCATCCTGTCGCAGCGCCTCGTGCAGGACGACACCCTCTCCTCGATCCACATTGAGGAGCACGAGGTTGACGCCCGTGACACGAAGCTTGGACCCGAGGAGATCACGCGCGATATCCCCAATGCTTCCGAAGAGGTCCTCGCCGATCTCGACGAGCGGGGCATCGTGCGCATCGGTGCGGAAGTTCGCGCCGGTGACATCCTCGTTGGCAAGGTGACGCCCAAGGGTGAAACCGAGCTGACGCCTGAAGAGCGTCTGCTCCGTGCGATCTTCGGCGAGAAGGCGCGCGAAGTGCGTGACACCTCGCTCAAGGTGCCGCACGGCGAATCCGGCACCGTCATCGGCGTCCGCGTCTTTACCGAAGAGGACGGCGACGACCTGCCGGCAGGTGTGAACCAGCTTGTTCGCGTCTACATTGCGCAGCGCCGCAAGATCCAGGAAGGCGACAAGCTCGCTGGCCGCCACGGCAACAAGGGCGTCATCTCGACGATCCTGCCGCAGGAGGACATGCCGTTCCTCGAGGACGGCACGCCGGTGGACGTCATCCTGAACCCGCTTGGTGTGCCCGGCCGTATGAATGTGGGTCAGGTGCTCGAAACCCACCTCGGTTGGGTTGCACACGAGGGTTGGGACGCGAGCGACGTCAAGGATGAGTGGACCACGCACCTTCCCGACGCTGCCCGTACGGCAGAGCCGGGAACGCGCGTCGCAACGCCCGTGTTTGACGGCATCTCGGAAGAGACCATCAGTGGTCTGCGCTCTGTGGTGACCCCGCGTCGGGATGGCGAGCGCCTCGTGGACGCCAACGGTAAGGCCCGTCTGTTCGACGGCCGCACCGGCGAGCCGTTCCCCGAGCCGATCGCGGTGGGCTACAAGTACATCTTGAAGCTGCACCACCTGGTGGACGACAAGATCCACGCGCGTTCAACAGGTCCGTACTCGATGATCACCCAGCAGCCGCTCGGTGGTAAGGCCCAGTTCGGTGGCCAGCGCTTTGGTGAGATGGAGGTGTGGGCCCTCGAGGCCTATGGCGCCGCCTACGCACTGCAGGAGCTGCTCACTATCAAGTCGGATGACATCACGGGCCGCGTGAAGGTCTACGAGGCAATCGTCAAGGGACAGAACATCCCTGAGCCGGGCCTGCCGGAGTCCTTCCGCGTCCTGATGAAGGAGATGCAGTCTCTCTGCCTGAATGTCGAGGTCCTCAACGCGGACGGCCAGTTGGTCGAAATGCGCGAGACCGAGGACGACGCCTACCAGGCCGCCGAGTCACTCGGCATCTCGCTGTCCAGCCGTCCTGACGCCTCGAGCGTCGACGAGATTTAAGGGGAGAGGCAACAAGTGCTCGACGTTAACGAGTTCTCCGACCTGCGTATCGGTCTTGCCAACGCTGACGACATTCGTGAGTGGTCGCACGGTGAGGTAAAGAAGCCCGAGACGATCAACTACCGCACGCTCAAGCCGGAAAAGGACGGACTCTTCTGCGAGAAGATCTTCGGCCCCACCCGTGACTGGGAGTGTGGCTGCGGCAAGTACAAGCGTGTGCGTTACCGCGGCATCATCTGTGAGCGCTGCGGCGTTGAGGTGACCCGTTCAAAGGTGCGCCGCGAGCGCATGGGCCACATTGAGCTGGCAGCTCCCGTGACGCACATCTGGTACTTCAAGGGTGTGCCGTCACGCCTCGGCTACCTGCTTGACCTTGCTCCGAAGGACCTCGAGAAGGTCATCTACTTCGCGGCCTACATGGTCACCGAAGTCGATGAGGAAGGCCGCCACGAGGACCTGCCGCAGCTTCGCAATGAGTTGGAGCAAGAGAAGAAGTCTCTCGCCAACCAGCGCGACGTGCAGATCAATGACCGTGCTGAGAAGCTCGAGAAGGACCTCGCCGAACTGGAGGCGGAAGGCGCGAAGGCCGATGCCAAGCGCAAGGTGAAGGATGGCGCGGAGCGCGAGATGGCAAACATCCGCAAGCGCTTTGACGCGGAGATCGAGCGTCTCGACACCGTCTTCGACCGCTTCCAGAACCTCAAGGTCCAGGACCTCGAGGGTGACGAGATGCTCTACCGCGAGCTCTCGCGTCGTTACGGTTCGTACTTCAAGGGTGCGATGGGTGCGGAGGCGATTCAGCGTCGTCTGCGTGACTTCGACCTCGAGTCCGAAGCCGAGAAGCTGCGCGACATCATCGCCAACGGTAAGGGCCAGCGCAAGACCCGCGCGCTCAAGCGCCTCAAGGTCGTGAATGCGTTCCTCACGACCACCAACAGCCCCGTGGGCATGGTGCTCGACGCCGTTCCGGTGATCCCGCCGGACCTGCGCCCGATGGTGCAGCTTGACGGTGGCCGCTTTGCGACCTCCGACCTCAACGACCTGTACCGCCGCGTCATCAACCGCAACAACCGCTTGAAGCGTCTGCTTGACCTCGGTGCCCCCGAGATCATCGTGAACAACGAAAAGCGCATGCTCCAAGAGGCAGTGGACGCGCTGTTCGACAACGGACGTCGTGGCCGCCCGGTCACTGGTCCCGGCAACCGCCCCCTCAAGTCCATCTCGGACATGCTCAAGGGCAAGCAGGGTCGCTTCCGTCAGAACCTGCTCGGCAAGCGTGTCGACTACTCGGGCCGTTCGGTCATCGTGGTTGGCCCGCAGCTGAAGCTGCACCAGTGTGGTCTGCCCAAGCAGATGGCACTCGAGCTCTTCAAGCCGTTCGTCATGAAGCGCCTTGTGGAACTCAACCACGCGCAGAACATCAAGTCCGCCAAGCGGATGGTGGAGCGCAGCCGTCCCGAGGTGTGGGACGTGCTGGAAGAGGTCATCACCGAGCACCCCGTGTTGCTGAACCGTGCACCTACGCTGCACCGTCTTGGCATCCAGGCGTTTGAGCCGCAGCTCGTTGAGGGCAAGGCCATTCACCTGCACCCGCTCGTGTGTGCCGCATTCAACGCGGACTTCGACGGCGACCAGATGGCTGTGCACTTGCCGCTGAGCGCGGAGGCGCAGGCTGAGGCCCGCATCCTCATGCTCTCGAGCAACAACATCCTCAAGCCGTCGGACGGCCGTCCGGTGACCATGCCGTCGCAGGACATGATCATCGGTCTGTACCACCTGACGTTGCTCAAGGACGGCGCGAAGGGCGAAGGCCTGGCCTTCGGTTCCGAGGCCGAGGCAATGATGGCGCGCGAGGCCGGCACAATCGACCTCGGCAGCAAGATCAAGCTGCGCGTTGACCCCGGTACGATCCCGCCCGTTGGCTGGACCGCTCCCGAGGGTTGGAGCGAGGGCGAACCGTTCGTCCTCGAGACGACGCTGGGTCGCTCGCTCTTCAACGGTCTACTGCCCGTGTCCTTCCCGTACGTCAACCGCGACGTCGACAAGAAGGCACTTGCCGACATCGTCAACACTCTCGCAGAGCGTTACGAGAAGGTTGAGGTTGCTGCCTCGCTCGACGCACTCAAGGCGGCCGGTTTCTACTGGGCGACCCGCTCGGGCGTGACCATTGCGATCAGCGACGTGGCCACTCCGGCCGCGAAGCAGGAGATCCTCGACCGCTACGAGACCCTCGCGGCGAAGGTGCAAGACCAGTACGACACCGGTCTGATCACCAACCCCGAGCGTCGCCAGGAGCTCATCGAGATCTGGACGCGTGCCACCAATGAGGTGGACACCGAGATGCGCAAGTCCTTCCCGCAGTACAACACCGTTCACACGATGGTGGGCTCGGGTGCTCGTGGTAACTGGATGCAGGTGCGTCAGATTGCCGGTATGCGCGGTCTGGTGTCGAACCCGAAGGGTGAGATCATCCCGCGTCCGATCAAGTCGAACTACCGCGAGGGCTTGTCCGTCCTCGAGTACTTCATCGCCACGCACGGTGCCCGTAAGGGATTGGCTGACACCGCTTTGCGTACCGCTGACTCGGGTTACTTGACCCGTCGTCTCGTGGACGTGTCGCAGGACGTCATCGTGCGCGAGGACGACTGCGGTACCGAGCGTGGACTCACGATGCCCATCGTGGAGCGTGACGCGACCGGTGCCGTCGTCTTGCACGAGCGCGTGGCGACGTCGGTCTTTGCTCGCACGCTCGCCACGGATGTGGCCGACGCTCAGGGCAAGGTGATCGCAGCAGCGGGCACCGACATCGGTGACGTGTTGATCGACGCCCTGATCGCCGAAGGCGTGGAAGAGGTGAAGGTCCGTTCGGTCCTCACCTGTGAGGCCGCTGTCGGTACGTGTGCCAAGTGCTACGGCCGTTCGCTCGCTACGCGTGAACTCGTTGACATCGGCGAGGCCGTCGGCATCATCGCGGCGCAGTCGATTGGTGAGCCCGGCACGCAGCTGACGATGCGTACCTTCCACACCGGTGGTGCTGCTACCGCTGAGGACATCACGCAGGGTCTGCCCCGTGTGCAGGAGCTCTTCGAGGCACGTACCCCCAAGGGTGAAGCCCCGATTAGCGAGGTCGCAGGAAAGCTCAAGGTTGATGACTCGGAGGCGACGCGTCGTCTGGTGATCACCCCGGACAACGGTGACGACCCGATCGAGTACCCCGTTACCAAGCGTGCCCGCCTCCTGGTTCAGGATGGCGAGCAGGTCGAGGTGGGCCAGCAGCTTGTTGCTGGTGCTGTGGACCCCAAGAATGTCTTGCGCATCCTTGGCCCCCGCGCCACTCAGAAGCACTTGGTGGATGAGGTGCAGGAGGTCTACCGCTCGCAGGGTGTGGAGATCCACGACAAGCACATCGAGGTCATCGTGCGCCAGATGCTGCGCCGCGTGACGGTGCTCGACTCGGGCGACACCTCGTTGCTGCCGGGTGAGCTCGTTGAGCGCTCGCGCTTCGAGTCCGCTAACCGTGAGACCGTGACGAAGGGCGGCAAGCCGGCATCGGCCCGCCCCGAGCTCATGGGTATCACCAAGGCGTCGCTTGCGACTGAGTCGTGGCTGTCCGCTGCGTCGTTCCAGGAGACCACGCGCGTTCTTACCGAGGCCGCTTTGTCGGGTCGCTCCGACCCGTTGCTCGGTCTCAAGGAGAACGTCATCCTCGGAAAGCTCATCCCGGCGGGTACGGGCTTGCTGCAGTACCGCAAGGCCACCGTCGAGGTCACGGAGGACGCGAAGGCGAACCTCTTCCCGACCTTTGGTTACGAGGAATGGGACGGTCAGTACTTCTCGGAGGGCACCGGCGAGGCCGTGCGTCTCGAGGAGTTCGACTTCCCGCGCGACTAATCCGCATTCGCAGTTCCCGCCGAGGGCCCCAGGTGTTCCTGGGGCCCTCGGTGTTTGTGCGGCGCAGTTGTGACGAAGTAGGCAGCAAAGAGGGCTTTCTGCGCGGCGTTGGCGGCCGAATGAGGACGTATCAGGCCGTACCGACGCGGAAGGGAGCCGACGCTGTGATTGAGTTTCTCGCATGGTGGGCCGCCGCGTCGATTGTGGTCGGCTCTGGTCTCACCGCGTGGATGGTGCATCTGAACTTCCGCGCCCACTGAGCTCGGACGGCGGCGCACGCACCTCCGTGCAGAGCGGCTATGCTGGATAGGTTCGGTTGGTGCCGCAGAGATGCTCTGCGGATAACGACCGACGGCTTTGACGATCAGCGCGGCGGACTGTATTGTGGATGCTCGTGCCCGCGTCGTCGGGCCCTCACGCGCGCCTTTTCGAAGGCGCCACCACCAAGGTGCGACACGCCCGGGCGCGGGGGTCGGGCCGACGACATGACAAGCGTTCGATTACGACAGACGGAGAAGTAGTGCCTACGATTCAGCAGTTGGTGCGCAAGGGGCGTAGCCCCAAGGCGTCCACGAGCAAGACGCCCGCCCTCAAGGGCAGCCCGCAGCGACGTGGTGTGTGCACCCGCGTGTACACCACCACCCCCAAGAAGCCGAACTCGGCCCTCCGTAAGGTCGCGCGTGTTCGCCTCTCCTCGGGCATCGAGGTCACTGCTTACATTCCGGGTGAAGGCCACAACCTGCAGGAGCACTCGATCGTGCTCGTGCGCGGTGGTCGTGTGAAGGACCTCCCCGGTGTGCGCTACAAGATCGTCCGTGGCTCGCTTGACACCCAGGGCGTGAAGAACCGCAAGCAGGCTCGTAGCCGCTACGGCGCGAAGATGGAGAAGAAGAAGTAATGCCTCGCAAGGGACCGGCGCCCAAGCGCCCCATCATCAATGACCCCGTCTACGGCGCACCCGTCGTGACGCAGCTCATCAACAAGGTGCTGCTCGACGGCAAGCGCTCGGTTGCTGAGGCAATTGTGTACAACGCCCTCGAAGGTGTTCGCGAGAAGAGCGGCCAGGACCCGGTCGTCGTCCTCAAGCGCGCTCTCGACAACGTGCGTCCCGCACTTGAGGTGCGCAGCCGCCGCGTTGGTGGCGCCACCTACCAGGTGCCGGTTGACGTTCGCCCCGTTCGCGCGACCACTCTCGCACTGCGCTGGCTCGTCGACTTCGCTCGCAAGCGTCGTGAGAACACGATGACCGAGCGCCTGATGAACGAAATCCTTGACGCATCCAACGGCCTTGGCGCCGCTGTGAAGCGCCGCGAGGACATGCACAAGATGGCCGACTCGAACAAGGCGTTCGCGCACTACCGCTGGTAGTCGCCGCCGAGTTCGAGGGAACACAGAACTTTAGGAGAACCCCGTGGCACAGGACGTGCTCACTGACCTGAACAAGGTCCGCAACATCGGCATCATGGCTCACATCGATGCAGGCAAGACCACGACCACCGAGCGCATCCTGTTCTACACGGGCGTGAACTACAAGATCGGCGAGACCCACGACGGCGCCTCCACCACCGACTGGATGGAGCAGGAGCAGGAGCGTGGCATCACGATCACCTCCGCTGCTGTGACGTGCTTCTGGAATAGCAACCAGATCAACATCATCGACACCCCCGGTCACGTGGACTTCACCGTTGAGGTTGAGCGCTCGCTGCGCGTCCTCGACGGTGCCGTTGCTGTGTTCGACGGTAAGGAAGGTGTGGAGCCGCAGTCCGAGACTGTGTGGCGTCAGGCCGACAAGTACAACGTGCCCCGCATCTGCTTCGTCAACAAGATGGACAAGCTGGGTGCTGACTTCTACTTCACCGTCGAGACCATCAAGTCCCGCCTCGGTGCTCGTCCGCTCGTGATCCAGTTGCCGATTGGCTCGGAGAACGACTTCGTTGGCGTCGTTGACCTCATTGAGATGCGCGCGCTCGTGTGGCCCGGCGACTCCAAGGGTGACGTGACGATGGGCGCCAAGTACGAGGTGGCCGAGATCCCGGCCGACCTCAAGGCAAAGGCCGAGGAGTACCGTGCCGAGCTGCTCGAGACCGTCGCCGAGTCGAGCGAGGAGCTTCTTGAGAAGTACCTCGGTGGCGAGGAACTGACGGTTGCCGAGATCAAGGCCGGCATCCGCAAGATGGTCGTTGCCTCGGAGATCTACCCGGTGCTGTGTGGCTCGGCGTTCAAGAACCGCGGCGTGCAGCCCATGCTCGACGCTGTCGTTGACTACCTCCCGTCGCCGCTCGACGTGCCGTCGATCGACGGTCACGACGTCCACGATGAGGAAACGATCATCGAGCGTCACGCCGATGCGTCGGAGCCTTTCTCCGCTCTTGCCTTCAAGATCGCGGTGCACCCCTTCTTTGGCAAGCTCACCTACGTCCGTGTGTACTCCGGTTCCATGGACTCGGGTGCGCAGGTGCTGAACGCGACAAAGGGCAAGAAGGAGCGCATCGGCAAGATCTTCCAGATGCACGCCAACAAGGAGAACCCGGTGGGCGCAATGTCCGCGGGTCACATCTACGCGGTCATTGGTCTCAAGGACACGACCACGGGCGACACCTTGTGCGACCAGGCATCCCCTGTGGTCCTCGAGTCGATGACCTTCCCCGAGCCGGTGATTCACGTGGCGGTCGAGCCGCGCACCAAGGGTGACCAGGAGAAGATGTCGATCGCGATCCAGAAGCTTGCAGAAGAAGACCCGACCTTCCGCGTTCGTCTCGACGAGGAATCTGGCGAGACGGTCATCTCCGGTATGGGCGAGCTTCACCTCGACATCATCATTGACCGTATGCGCCGCGAGTTTAAGGTTGACGCAAACGTTGGTGCGCCCCAGGTTGCTTACCGTGAGACGCTGCGTCGCCCGGTTGAAAAGCACGACTACACCCACAAGAAGCAGACGGGTGGATCTGGCCAGTTCGCAAAGGTGCAGATCTCGCTCGAGCCGCTTGCTGCGGATGCCGAGGTGCAGTACGAGTTCGTGAACGCCGTCACCGGTGGTCGCGTGCCGAGGGAGTACATCCCGTCGGTTGACGCTGGTATCCAGGACGCCATGCAGCTCGGTGTGCTCGCAGGCTTCCCGGTGGTCGGTGTGCGCGCCACGCTCGTCGATGGCGCCTACCACGATGTCGACTCGTCCGAAATGGCGTTCAAGATTGCTGGTTCGATGGCCTTCAAGGAGGCCGCTCGCAAGGCAGACCCGGCCCTCTTGGAGCCCGTCATGTCGGTCGAGGTGCGTACGCCTGAGGAGTACATGGGCGACGTCATCGGCGACCTCAACTCGCGCCGTGGCCAAATCCGTTCAATGACGGACGCGGCGGGCGTGAAGGTCATCGATTCTTTGGTGCCGTTGTCGGAGATGTTCGGTTACGTCGGCGACCTGCGTTCCAAGACGCAGGGTCGTGCGGTGTACTCGATGACATTCGACAGCTACGCCGAGGTTCCTCGCAATGTTGCCGAGGAGATCATTGCCAAGACCCGGGGCGAGTAGTCCCTACGGTTGAAAATAGGAAACAATAACGACCAGTAGGGGTGCCGCCACCGGCGTCAGGCATCGGCCAGCGCACGTGACACATCACTACCCGAGTCTCATTCACACAGGAGGAAGCCAACATGGCTAAGGCCAAGTTCGAGCGGACCAAGCCGCACGTGAACATCGGCACCATCGGTCACGTCGACCACGGTAAGACGACGCTGACCGCTGCCATCTCGAAGGTCCTGCACGACAAGTTCCCGGACCTCAACCCCTTCACGCCTTTCGATGACATCGACAAGGCCCCTGAAGAGCGCGAGCGTGGCATCACGATCAACATCTCGCACATCGAGTACCAGACCGACAAGCGCCACTACGCGCACGTCGACGCCCCTGGTCACGCCGACTACATCAAGAACATGATTACCGGTGCGGCTCAGATGGACGGCGCGATCCTCGTGGTCGCCGCGACCGACGGCCCCATGGCGCAGACGCGTGAGCACGTGCTGCTCGCTCGCCAGGTTGGTGTTCCCTACCTGCTCGTTGCGCTCAACAAGTCCGACATGGTCGACGACGAGGAAATCCTCGAGCTCGTCGAGGTCGAGGTGCGCGAGCTCCTCTCCTCGCAGGGCTTCGACGGTGACAACGCCCCCGTCGTGCGCGTCTCCGCTCTCAAGGCTCTCGAGGGTGACCCCGAGTGGGCCAAGTCGGTCGAGGCTCTCATGGACGCCGTGGACGAGAACGTCCCCGAGCCGACCCGTGACATGGACAAGCCCTTCCTCATGCCGATCGAGGACGTCTTCACGATCACCGGTCGTGGCACCGTCGTCACCGGCAAGGTGGAGCGCGGCAAGCTCAAGATCAACTCTGAGGTGGAGATCCTCGGTATCCGTGACCCGCAGAAGACCACGGTGACCGGTATCGAGATGTTCCACAAGCAGATGGACGAGGCGTGGGCCGGTGAGAACTGTGGTCTGCTCCTTCGCGGTACCAAGCGCGAGGACGTCGAGCGCGGCCAGGTTGTGGTCGAGCCCGGCACCACGACGCCGCACACGCAGTTCGAGGGCAAGTGCTACATCCTCACCAAGGACGAGGGTGGCCGTCACAACCCCTTCTACTCGAACTACCGTCCGCAGTTCTACATCCGCACCACGGACGTCACCGGCGTCATCACGCTGCCCGAGGGCTCCGAGATGGTCATGCCTGGCGACACCACCGAGATGACGGTTGAGCTCATCCAGCCCATCGCCCTCGAAGAGGGACAGGGCTTCGCGATCCGTGAGGGTGGCCGCACCGTTGGTTCGGGTACCGTCACCAAGATCATCAAGTAGTTCACCAGCACCTAGTGCAGGAGAGGGCCCCCGGCGTTTGCCGGGGGCCCTCGCTACGCACCGGCCGCATTGAAGGCGGCCACACTGAGTTTGCGTGCGAGGCACTGCGTCTGGCACACTATTGCGGTTGCCTCTTGCAGGTAGCCACACGTCTGACCACCACCCCACGAGAAATCGCAGTGGCGCGCGCGTGTTGCACACAGCGACACGCCCGAGCGCGGGGGGCGGTCGGAAGACCACAGATGTACGAGAGAAAAGGCAGAACCACGCCATGGCGGGACAGAAGATCCGCATCCGGCTGAAGAGCTATGACCACGAGGTCATTGACTCCTCGGCTCGCAAGATCGTCGAGACGGTCACGCGCGCAGGCGCCTCGGTGGTGGGCCCGGTCCCGCTGCCTACGGAAAAGAACGTGTTCGTTGTGATCCGTTCGCCCCACAAGTACAAGGACTCCCGCGAGCACTTCGAGATGCGCACTCACAAGCGCCTCATCGACATCGTGGACCCGACGCCCAAGGCTGTTGACTCGCTCATGCGTCTCGACCTGCCGGCCGACGTCAACATCGAAATCAAGCTCTAAGGCTGAGAAGGACCCATCCATCATGACTTCGACTTCCAATGCCCAGCGCGCCGTCACGGCGTTGCTCGGTACGAAGCTGGGCATGACGCAGGTGTGGGACGACCAAGGGCGCGTTGTGCCCGTGACGGTTATCCAAGTTGACACCAACGTTGTGACCCAGGTGCGCAACGCTGAGACTGACGGCTATGACGCTGTTCAGCTCGCGTTTGGGGCGATTGACCCCCGCCGCGTCACCCAGCCGCTCCGCGGCCACTTTGACAAGGCCGGCGTCACGCCGCGCCGCCACGTCGCCGAGATCCGCACCTCCAACGCGAGCGACTTCTCGCTCGGCCAGGAGATCACGGCGGACGTCTTTGAGGCGGGTCAGCTGGTCGACGTGACCGGCACCACCAAGGGCAAGGGAACCGCTGGCGTCATGAAGCGCCACGGCTTCAAGGGCGTCGGCGCTTCGCACGGTGCCCACCGCAACCACCGCAAGCCCGGCTCCATCGGTGGCGCGTCCACGCCTTCGCGCGTGTTCCGCGGCCTCAAGATGGCCGGTCGCATGGGTAATGAGCGCAAGACCGTTCAGAACCTGCGCATCGAGTCGGTGGATCTCGAGAAGGGCTACATCCTGGTCAAGGGTGCAGTCCCCGGCAACAAGGGCGGCGTCGTCTTGATCCGCTCCGCTGTGAAGGGTGCGTGACAAGCATGGCTGACACGCTGACTGTTGACGTCGTCGACGCGAAGGGCAAGAAGGCCGGTACGGCCGAGCTTCCCGGTGACGTGTTCGACGTTGTGACGAACGTTCCGCTGATCCACCAGGTTGTGGTGGCGCAGCGCGCTGCCGCTCGCCAGGGCACGCACGCAACCAAGACGCGTGCGATGGTCTCGGGTGGTGGACGCAAGCCCTACAAGCAGAAGGGCACCGGCCGCGCTCGCCAGGGCTCGACGCGTGCACCCCAGTTCACTGGTGGTGGCGTTGTCCACGGCCCGCAGCCGCGCGACTACACGCAGCGCACCCCCAAGAAGATGAAGGCGGCCGCTCTGCGTGGTGCCTTGTCCGATCGGGCTCGCGCAGGCCGCGTCCACGTGGTCAAGGGTCTTGTCGAAGGCGACGTGCCATCGACGAAGACCGCACTTGCCACGTTGGCAGGCATCACCAACGGCCGCTCGGCACTCGTGGTGCTCACTCGTAACGACGAGCTCACCTGGAAGTCGCTGCGCAACGCAGCGTGGGTGCACCTGCTCGCCGTTGACCAGCTCAACACGTACGACGTTCTCGTGAACGACGACGTGGTGTTCACCGCGGACGCTCTCGAGGCGTTCCTCGCAGGTCCCGCCACCGGTGCCTCGGCCAAGGCCGTTGCCACTGAGTCCGAGGCTGCTGCCGAGGCGGAGGAGAACTGACATGACGATTGGCAAGGACCCCCGCGACATCATCATCCGACCTGTTGTGTCGGAGAAGAGCTATGGGCTCATGGATGAGGGCAAGTACACCTTCGAGGTGGACCCCCGTTCCAACAAGACCGAGATCAAGATCGCCGTTGAGCAGATCTTTGGCGTGAAGGTCGAGTCCGTGAACACGATCAACCGCAAGGGCAAGGCGCGTCGCACGCGCTTTGGCATGGGCAAGCGCAAGGACGTCAAGCGCGCAATCGTCACCGTCGCCGGTGATGGCGTGATCGATGTCTTCAGCGGCCAGGCCAGCTGAGTAAGGGACAGGAACAATGGCTATTCGCAAGTACAAGCCGACGACGCCGGGCCGCCGTGGCTCGTCCGTCGCCGACTTCGTCGAGGTGACCCGTTCGGAGCCCGAGAAGTCGCTGGTTCGTCCGCTGAACAAGAAGGGCGGCCGTAACAACACGGGCCGTATCACCACCCGCCACAAGGGTGGTGGCCACAAGCGTGCTTACCGCGTCATCGACTTCCGTCGTAACGACAAGGACGGCGTGCCCGCCACCGTTGCTCACATCGAGTACGACCCCAACCGCACCGCACGCATCGCGTTGCTGCACTACGCGGACGGCGAGAAGCGCTACATCGTGGCTCCCGACCGCCTGAAGCAGGGTGACGTCGTGGAGTCGGGCTCGGCTGCTGACATCAAGCCGGGTAACAACCTGCCGCTGCGCAACATCCCCACGGGTACGGTTGTGCACGCGATCGAGCTTCGCCCTGGTGGCGGTGCCAAGATTGCGCGTTCGGCTGGTGCCTCGGTTCAGCTCGTCGCCAAGGATGGCCCCTACGCCCAGTTGCGTATGCCGTCGGGCGAAATCCGCAACGTTGATGCGCGCTGCCGCGCGACCGTCGGCGAGGTCGGTAACTCCGAGCAGTCGAACATCAACTGGGGTAAGGCCGGCCGTATGCGCTGGAAGGGCAAGCGCCCAACCGTGCGTGGTGTCGTGATGAACCCGGTGGACCACCCCCACGGTGGTGGTGAAGGCAAGACCTCGGGTGGTCGTCACCCGGTCAGCCCCTGGGGTAAGCCGGAAGGCCGTACCCGCAAGGCCAACAAGGAAAGCGACAAGCTCATTGTGCGTCGCCGTCGTTCTGGCAAGAACAAGCGATAAGGAGCCTGACAGATGCCTCGTAGCCTCAAGAAGGGCCCCTTCGTTGACGGCCACCTTCAGAAGAAGGTGGACTCCCAGAACGAAGCGGGTACCAAGAACGTCATCAAGACCTGGTCACGCCGTAGCGTGATCACGCCCGATTTCCTGGGCCACACCTTTGCGGTGCACGACGGCCGCAAGCACGTCCCGGTGTTCGTCACCGAGTCGATGGTGGGCCACAAGCTCGGAGAGTTCGCACCCACGCGCACGTTCCGCAGCCACGTCAAGGACGACCGAAAGGGCCGCCGCTAAGGCGCGCCCTGCATAAGGAGTACACAACATGGAAGCCAAGGCGCAGACGCGGTACCTCCGCGTGACCGCCCAGAAGGCACGCCGCGTGGTGAACCTGGTGCGCGGTCAGAACGCGGTTGAGGCCGCTGCCTCGCTCAAGTTCCAGCCGCAGGCGGTCGCCACCGACGTGCGCAAGCTGATCGAGTCGGCAATTGCTAACGCCCGCGTGAAGGCCGATGCAGCCGGTGAGCGCTTTGACGAGCGCGAACTGGTCATCACCGCGATCACCGTCGACGAAGGCCCCACGATGAAGCGGATCCGTCCGCGCGCACAGGGCCGTGCCAACCGCATCAACAAGCGCACCAGCCACCTCAGCGTGACGGTCGCAACGCCTGTTAAGGAAGGGGCCAAGTAATGGGTCAGAAGGTCAACCCGCACGGCTACCGCCTGGGCATCACGACCGACCACCGTTCACGGTGGTTTGCCGACTCGACCAAGAACGGCGAGCGGTACCGCGACTACGTGGACGAGGATGTGAAGATCCGTCGTCTCATGAAGCGCGACCTCGAGCGTGCAGGCGTGTCCAAGGTGGAGATCGAGCGCACCCGTGAGCGTGTGCGTGTCGATCTGCACACCGCACGTCCCGGCATCGTCATTGGTCGCCGTGGTGCGGAGGCTGACAAGCTGCGTGCCTCGCTCGAGAAGCTCACGGGCAAGCAGGTGCAGCTCAACATTCTCGAAGTGAAGAACGCAGAGATCGATGCGCAGCTTGTTGCTCAGGGCATTGCCGAGCAGCTCGCTTCGCGTGTCGCGTTCCGTCGCGCCATGCGCAAGGGCATTCAGTCCGCGCTGCGTGCTGGAGCCAAGGGCATCCGAGTCCAGTGCTCGGGCCGTCTTGGTGGCGCTGAGATGTCGCGTTCGGAGTTCTACCGCGAGGGTCGCGTTCCGTTGCACACGTTGCGCGCCAACATCGACTTCGGTTTCTTTGAGGCCCGCACGACCTTCGGTCAGATTGGCGTCAAGGTCTGGATTTACAAGGGCGACATGACGGAGAAGGAGTGGGCTGCTGAGCAGGCCAAGGCTCCTCGTCCGCAGCGTGGCCGTGGCGAGCGTGGCGAGCGTGGCGGCGACCGTGGTGGGCGTGGCCCGCGTCGGGACGACGCTGCTCGCGCACCGGAGGCTGCTACCGCCCCTGCCGCTGAGGCCCCCGCGGCCGACGCTGGGAAGGAGAGCTAAGTCATGCTGATTCCTCGTCGAGTCAAGTACCGCAAGCAGCACCACCCGACCCGTTCGGGTATGGCGACCGGCGGTACCGAGGTCACCTTTGGTGACTTCGGTATCCAGGCGCTCGAGCCTGCCTATGTGACGAACCGTCAGATTGAGGCGGCTCGTATCGCAATGACCCGTCACGTCAAGCGTGGTGGAAAGGTGTGGATCAACATCTACCCGGACCGTCCGCTGACCAAGAAGCCTGCCGAAGTCCGCATGGGTTCCGGTAAGGGTTCGCCCGAGTGGTGGGTTGCCAACGTCAAGCCGGGCCGTGTGCTCTTTGAGCTGGCAGGCGTTCCCGAGGAGCTCGCCCGCGAGGCCATGCGCCGCGCGCAGCACAAGCTCCCCATGAAGACCCGCTTTATTACGCGTGAGGGTGGTGACATCTGATGTCGATTGGTTCCAAGAACCTCATGCCGACCGAGTTGGACGCCATGGAGGACGAGCGCCTCGCTGAGGAGCTCAAGAAGGCCAAGGCCGAACTGTTCAACCTGCGGTTCCAGTCGGCCACTGGCCAGCTGGAGAACCACGGCCGTTTGAAGGCCGTCAAGCGCGACATCGCGCGGATCTACACGATCCTGCGCGAGCGTGAGCTCGGTATCCGCACGGCTCCGACCGCGAAGTCGTAGGAAGAGGTAAGACACTATGTCGACTAAGCAGACCACGGAAGCTGCCGAGCAGCGCCCGTACCGCAAGACCCGTCGCGGCTACGTCGTGTCCGACAAAATGGACAAGACCGTCACCGTCGAGGTCGAGGACCGCGTGAAGCACGCCCTGTACGGGAAGGTCATGCGCCGCTCGTCCAAGGTGAAGGCCCACGACGAGTCCAACAGCGCCGGCATCGGCGACCTCGTGCTCATCATGGAGACCCGCCCGTTGTCAGCGTCCAAGCGCTGGCGCCTGGTGGAGATCCTCGAGAAGGCCAAGTAATCGTTCGTTCGACCAGGCTCGCGGATTTGCGCCGCGAGAACCAGACGACAGGAGAGAAGAAATGATTCAGCAGGAGTCGCGACTGCGCGTCGCCGACAACACGGGTGCCAAGGAGTTGCTGTGCATCCGTGTACTCGGCGGATCGCATCGTCGCTACGCCGGCATTGGTGACGTCATCGTCGCCACGGTGAAGGACGCCATCCCCGGCGGCAACGTCAAGAAGGGCGATGTCGTCAAGGCGGTCGTTGTTCGCACCGTCAAGGAGACCCGTCGTCAGGACGGTTCGTACATCAAGTTCGACGAGAACGCTGCGGTGATTCTCAAGGGCAAGGAGACGGACCCGCGTGGTACCCGCATCTTTGGTCCCGTTGGACGTGAACTGCGTGACCGACGCTTCATGAAGATCGTGTCGTTGGCTCCGGAGGTGATCTGATCATGGCGAAGATCAAGAAGGGCGACCTCGTTGTCGTCATTGCCGGACGTGACCGTGGTCAGCAGGGCCGTGTGCTCGAGGTCCTCACGGACTCCGACCGCGTGGTCGTCGAAGGTGTGCAGCGCATCCAGCGTCACATCAAGCCGGGAACGCGTCGTGACAACATGGAGGGCGGCATCGTCACCATCGAGGCGCCGCTGCACATCTCGAACGTGATGCTTGTTGACCCGGAGACCAAGAAGGGCACTCGTGTGGGCTACCGCACGGAGCAGGTCGAGCAGGACGGCCGCACGCGCACCAAGCGTGTCCGTGTCGCCAAGCGCTCGGGTAAGGACATCGACTGATGGCGACCGACACGACTACACCACGCCTGAAGACCACGTACCGCGACCAGATCGTGGCGCGTCTGCACGAGGAGTTTGGCTACGCCAACATCATGCAGGTGCCCGGCCTTGTCAAGATCGTTGTCAACATGGGTGTGGGCGAGGCCGCAAAGGACTCGAAGCTCATCGAGGGCGCGATCCGCGACCTCACCGCGATCACCGGCCAGAAGCCGCAGGTCACCAAGGCGAAGAAGTCCATCGCGCAGTTCAAGCTGCGTGAGGGCCAGGCCATCGGTGCTCACGTGACTCTTCGTGGCGACCGGATGTGGGAGTTCCTCGACCGTCTGCTGTCGACGGCCCTTCCGCGTATCCGTGACTTCCGTGGGCTGAGCCCCAAGCAGTTCGACGGTCGCGGCAACTACACGTTCGGACTCACGGAGCAGTCGATGTTCCACGAGATCGACCAGGACAAGATTGACCGCGTGCGCGGCATGGACATCACCATCGTCACGTCCGCCACCAACGACGACGAGGGTCGCTCGCTGCTCAAGCAGCTGGGCTTCCCCTTCAAGGAGAAGTAGCCATGGCGAAGACCGCCCTGAAGGTGAAGGCGTCCCGCAAGCCGAAGTTCCCGGTGCGTGCATACACCCGGTGCCAGCGGTGTGGACGTCCGCACTCCGTGTACCGCAAGTTCGGCCTTTGCCGTGTGTGCTTCCGTGAAATGGCGCACCGCGGCGAGCTCCCGGGCATCACCAAGAGCAGCTGGTAATCAACTACGCCACAGGTCCGCATTCGTGCGGAAACCACGGCGAGGAAGAGTGACTCACTCATGACAATGACCGACCCGATCGCAGACATGCTGACGCGTCTGCGCAACGCGAACGCGGCTTACCACGAGCAGGTCTCGATGCCGCACTCCAAGATCAAGGCCAACATCGCCAAGATTCTGGAAGAACAGGGTTACATCTCCGGCTCATCCACTGCGGACGCCGAGGTGGGCAAGACCCTCACCCTCACGCTCAAGTACGGTCCGAACCGTGAGCGCGCCCTTGCAGGCGTGCGTCGCGTGTCGAAGCCGGGCCTGCGCGTGTACGCAAAGGCAAACAACCTCCCCAAGGTCCTCGGCGGCCTGGGTGTGGCCATTCTGTCCACGTCCTCTGGTCTGTTGACCGACCGTGAGGCTGAAAAGAAGGGCGTGGGCGGCGAAGTCGTCGCCTGGGTCTGGTAACCGGGAAAGGAGAGCACTGACCATGTCACGCATTGGTAAGTACCCCGTTCCGGTTCCCTCCGGAGTGGACGTGAAGATTGACGGCTCCGACGTGACGGTGAAGGGCCCCAAGGGCACCTTGTCGCTCACGGTTAAGGAACCGATCATCGTGGAGCACGCCGACGGTGAGATTGCTGTCAACCGTCCGAACGACGAGCGCCTCAGCAAGTCGTTGCACGGCCTCACGCGCACCTTGATCGCCAACATGGTGACGGGCGTGACTGAGGGCTACGAGAAGAAGCTCGAGATCGTTGGCACGGGTTACCGCGTCGCGCTCAACGGCTCCTCGCTCGAGTTCGCGCTTGGCTTCTCGCACCCCGTGGTTGTGAACGCCCCGCAAGGCATCACCTTCACGGTTGAGTCGCCCACCAAGTTCTCGGTGTCTGGCATCGACAAGCAGCTGGTGGGCGAGACGGCCGCAAACATTCGCAAGATCCGTAAGCCCGAGCCGTACAAGGGCAAGGGTGTCCGCTACGCCGGCGAGCAGGTTCGCCGCAAGGCCGGAAAGGCGGGGAAGAAGTAATGGGTATCACGATCAAGGGCAAGGGAACGGGGATTGCGCGCAAGCGTCGTCACTTCCGCTTGCGCAAGAAGATCAGCGGCACGGCTGCCCGCCCCCGCCTCGTGGTGACGCGTTCGGCGCGTCACATGGTGGCTCAGGTGGTGGACGACACGATTGGCAAGACCCTCGCGTCTGCATCGACCCTCGAGGCCGATGTGCGCACGCTCAAGGGCGACAAGACTGCGAAGGCCTCCAAGGTCGGTCAGCTCGTCGCCGAGCGCGCCAAGGCGGCCGGGATCGAAGCCGTTGTGTTTGACCGTGGCGGAAACAAGTACCACGGCCGCGTCGCGGCGGTGGCCGATGGCGCCCGAGAGGGTGGCCTGGCCCTGTAGCCGGGACGAGGAGTGAAGGAAAGACATGGCTGAGAACAACTCGCGTCGCGGCGGTGGCCGCGGCGGCAACGAGCCCGAGAACAAGTTCATCGAGCGCGTCGTCACGATCAACCGCGTCTCCAAGGTCGTGAAGGGTGGTCGTCGCTTCAGCTTCACCGCCCTCGTGGTGGTGGGCGACGGCGAAGGTAACGTCGGCGTCGGCTACGGCAAGGCCAAGGAAGTGCCCGCGGCAATCTCCAAGGGTGTTGAGGAAGCGAAGCGTTCGTTCTTCCGCGTTCCCCGCATCCAGGCCACCATTCCGCACGCTGTGCAGGGTGAGGCCGCCGCAGGTGTCGTGTTCTTGCGCCCCGCCGCTCCCGGTACCGGTGTGATCGCCGGTGGTCCGGTGCGCGCGGTCCTCGAGTGCGCAGGCATTCACGATGTGCTGTCCAAGTCGCTCGGTTCCTCGAACGCCATCAACATCGTCCACGCGACCGTGGATGCGTTGAAGCGTCTCGAGATGCCGGAGGCTGTGGCTGCACGCCGTGGCAAGTCGGTTGAAGAAGTGGCGCCCGCGATCCTGCTGCGCGCCCGTGCTGCGGGGGTGAAGTAATGCCTCGTCTCAAGGTGACGCAGAAGCGTTCGGAAATCGGTACCAAGCCTCAGCACCGCGAGACCTTGCGCTCGCTCGGACTGAAGCGCATTGGTGACATCGTGGTGAAGGAGGACCGCCCGGAGATCCGTGGCATGGTCCGCGCCGTAAGCCACCTGGTGACTGTGGAGGAGGTTGACTAATGGCTGAGGAGAAGAAGGAGGCCGCCGAGAAGGCGCCTGCCAAGAAGCCCGCTGCCAAGGCGTCGGCCGCGAAGTCGTCCACGGCGAAGTCGACGGCAGCCAAGACTGCCGCGACGTCCGCCGCTGAGAAGAAGGCGCCGGCTAAGGCTGCTGCGAAGCCGGCTGCTGAGAAGAAGGCGCCGGCTAAGGCTGCTGCGAAGCCGGCTGCTGAGAAGAAGGCTCCGGCGAAGGCCGCAGCCAAGCCAGCTGCTGAGAAGGCTCCCGCCAAGGCAGAGACCACGGCTGCGGCCAAGGCTCCCGCGAAGTCGACGGCCAAGGCGAAGTCCACCTCGGACGAGCCCAAGGTGACGACGCTCAAGATGCACCACCTGCGTCCTGCCCCCGGCGCTCACACCCCCAAGACCCGCGTTGGTCGTGGTGAGGCATCCAAGGGTAAGACTGCTGGCCGTGGCACCAAGGGCACGCACGCTCGCAACACCGTCTCGTCCGCCTTTGAGGGTGGCCAGACTCCGTTGCACATGCGTCTGCCCAAGCTGCGTGGCTTCAAGAGCCCGTTCAAAGTGCGCTACCAGGTGGTCAATCTCGACCAGCTCGCAGAGCTGTTCCCCAAGGGCGGGAAGGTCACCAAGGCCGACCTCGTCAGCAAGGGTGCAGTGCGTGCCAACCAGCCCGTCAAGGTGTTGGGTGACGGCGACATCGCCGTGAAGGTGACCCTGGTGGATGCCGACGCAGTTTCGCGTTCCGCGAAGACCAAGATTGAGGCCGCTGGCGGCACTGTCAGCGAGGGCTAGGCTCGTCGCGGGCTCGCATCATCGCGGGCCCGCGACACCGCCTTCATCGGAGGATTCATGCTTTCAGGCTTTCTGAGCGCGTTCCGTACACCGGACTTGCGCAAGAAGCTGCTGTTCACACTCGGCATGATCGGCATTTACCGTCTGGGTGTGTCGATCCCGACCCCGGGTGTTGATTACGGCGAGATCCAGGCGTGTCTGAACAGCACGTCCGACACGGGCGGGCCTCTCCAGATCCTCAACCTTTTCTCAGGTGGAGCCCTGCTCCAGTTGTCGATCTTCGCGCTGGGCATCATGCCCTACATCACCGCGTCGATCATGGTGCAGTTGTTGCGCGTCCTCATCCCTCGCTTTGAAGCCCTCCACAAGGAGGGGGCTGAAGGCCAGGCCAAGCTCACGCAATACACGCGCTACATCACGGTTGGTTTTGCCGCACTGCAGTCCGCCTCGTACATCACGATGGCGCGCAACGGCATGTTCTTCCCCAACTGCCCGCCTGTGATTCCGAACGACTCGTGGAACATCATCGCCATCATGGTGTTGTCGATGACTGCGGGCACCGTCTTCATCATGTGGCTCGGCGAGCGCATCACCGAACGCGGCGTGGGCAATGGCATGTCGCTGCTGATCTTTACCTCTGTCGCATCCTCGTTCCCGGGTGCGGTGTCGCAGATCTGGAACTCGTCGGATCGCGTGCGCAACCTCTTTGTGGTGTTGCTCGTCCTCATCGCCATCATCTGTGCTGTTGTCTACGTGGAGCAGTCACAGCGCCGCATCCCGGTTCAGTACGCCAAGCGCATGGTGGGCCGTCGCATGCTCGGTGGTTCGTCGACCTACATCCCGTTGAAGATCAACATGGCAGGCGTGATCCCGGTGATCTTCGCCGCGTCCTTGCTTCAGTTGCCATACGTGATTGTCCAGTTCCAGGGACAAAACCCCGACGGTTGGGTCCTGTGGGTCCAGACCCACATCACCGATCCAGCCGCGCCTTTGCACATCACGATTTATCTGTTGCTCATCGTCTTCTTTGCGTACTTCTACACGGCCATCACCTTCAACCCAACTGAGGTGGCGGACAACATGAAGAAGTACGGCGGCTTTGTCCCCGGCATCCGCCCGGGCAAGCCGACGGCTGACTATCTCGATTACGTGCTGTCACGCATCACGGCCGCTGGATCGACATATCTCGCAATCGTCGCGCTGATCCCTGCCGTCACACTGGCGACGCTTGGCCTCAATGCGCAGATCCCATTGGGCGCGACCACGATCCTCATTCTGGTTGGCGTGGGTCTTGACACGGTCAAGCGCATTCAGTCGCAACTTGAACAGCGTCGATACGAAGGGTTCCTCCGGTAATGCGTCTTGTCCTCGTTGGTCCTCCCGGAGCAGGCAAAGGCACTCAGGCAGCGCGCCTGGCCGAGCACTACGGCGTGCCCGCGATCTCGACCGGCGACATCTTTCGCGCGAATGTGAAGAATGAGACCGAGTTGGGCCGCAAGGCTCAGGAGTACATGAACGCAGGCGCCTTGGTTCCCGACGAGGTGACCAACGCGATGGTGAAGGATCGCCTCGCTCAGGACGATGTCGCAGCCGGATTCTTGCTTGACGGCTACCCGCGCAATCCCGAGCAGGCCGTCGAGCTTGACGCCATGCTCGCGGGACTCGGGAAGTCCCTCGACGCAGTCCTCGAGATCACCGCGGACCACGGCGTCGTGACAGAACGTCTTCTGAAGCGCGCGCAGATCGAAGGCCGCGCTGATGACACCGAAGATGTGATCCGCGCCCGCCTGCGCGTTTACGAAGAATCAACTGCGTCGCTCGCCGCGTTCTACGCCGAGCGTGGCCTATTGACGAGCGTTGACGGCATCGGCGACGTTGACGAGGTCACCGCCCGCATCCTCACCGCACTCGACGCGCGATAACCATGGCTCGAGGCGTCGAGCTCAAGTCACGTGCCCAGATGCGCGTGATGGCTCGTTCCGGTCGCATCACTGCGGACGCGCTGGCCGCGGCATCGGCCGTGGCGGTACCTGGTGCCACGACGGCCGATGTTGATGCAGCTGCCCGCCGCGTCATCGAGAGCGCTGGCGCCACATCCAACTTCCTTGGCTATCACGGCTTCCCCGCCGTTACGTGCGTCTCGGTCAACGAGCAGATAGTGCACGGCATCCCCGGGGAGCTTGAGATTGCCGATGGCGATGTCGTGTCGATTGACTGTGGCGCCATTGTTGATGGCTGGCATTCGGACTCCGCTGTCACCGTGATCGCGGGAACGGCACGTGGGGGACAGGACTCTCACCTTGTGAAGAGCACGCGCGATGCGCTGTGGGCGGGGATCGCAGCCCTCGCGACGGCGCAGCGGCTCGACGAGGTCGCGGGGGCTATTGAGGACGTCGCCGACGCTGCTGGCCTTCACCCGCTTCTTGGTTTCGTGGGTCATGGCATCGGCACTGCGATGCATCAAGCCCCCGATGTCCTCAACTACCGCACCAAAGGAAAGTCCCCGCGAGTGAAGCCGGGAATGTGCCTTGCGATCGAGCCGATGTTCGTTGTGGGTACTGGCGATTCGGACGTGCTCGAGGACGACTGGACGGTTGTCTCCGCTGACGGTTCGCGCGCCGCTCACTGGGAGCACAGCGTCGCTGTCCATGAGGATGGCATTTGGGTGCTCACGGCGCCCGATGGAGGCGCTCGCGAGCTCGCATCCCGGGGCGTTACTCCCGTCGCTCCGTAACCACAATGGGTGCCCCCCGATTGGGGGGCAATATCTCAGGGGTTACCAGGGATTTTGCTCCATTTCGTGTGGACATTCTCACAAATGACGCGAAAAACTAGCGCTCCGAGATGTCCGAAATGTATCAATGAGAGCGAGACCACTCAGGAGGGCACCTGGTGACGGTCGGCAATGCCGGCGCGAAACCGCCGGTGTCCTCTTTTTGTTTTCAGGGAGCACTATGTCCAAGCGACTGCCTATCGCGCGGTCAACTGCCGAGACTGAGCGTGCGGAAGCGACGCGGCCAGGCCTGCACCGAACGCACATTGCCTTGCTCGCGCAGTCGCGTCACCGTGTGGTGCGCGAGGCCATCGCGCGACGTGACGACGTCCCGCTCGGTATCCAGGCGGCACTCGCCAATGACGACTGGTGGGAGGTGCGTGCGGCAGTCGCGGCAAACCCGCGCGCCGCGACGTCGGTCATGGATTCTCTCGCAGAGGATCGCCACCACGCAGTGCTGCTCGCGCTCATTGGCAACCCCAACCTCGAAGCCGCGATCGCCATTCGGCTCGGGCAACACCGGCGCCAAGATGTCCGTGAAGCCATGGCAGAGCGGATGCGTACCGCGCCGATCGTCGAGCGGACGCATCCTCAAGCCGAGGACCACCTCATTCCTGAGCTCCGCGAGCGTGCAACGCCCTGGGCGGATGGCGCCGTGGTGGCGAGTGAGGGCGCCGAGCCGCTGAGCGAACACCCCATCGACATGGTCGATGCCGAACAGGCCGCGACACTCGGAGCCGCGGCGCGCGCTGCGGCTCCTCAAACCCGCGACTCCCTCATGTCTGTGTCCGAGTTGGAGGTTGAGGACCGCGTCGCCGTCTTTGAGCCGGGCCCCGATGACCCCCTCGACGCCTTTGAGAGCCCCGCAGGAATCGCCGCTCATGCCGGTCACGACTTCCTCGTTGTCACTCTTCCCGATGATCTCGGGCCCACCCGCCCCGGAGCCGCTTACCGATCAGGTGTCGCGGCCCCGATGCGCACCGTCACCCGTACCCACTAGCGATCGAAGGCACTGTCACGATGGCCCTCTCTCTCCCGCGCACAAAGAATGAAGATCTCGCTCGCGCACGCGACCCCCGCACATCGCGAGCTGAACTGGTCGACCTCGCCGCACATGGCAAGGCCGATGTACGAGCCGCTATCGCCGCTCGCCTCGACTGCCCCTTGGCAACGATGCTCTCCCTTGCGTATGAGAGCGATCCGCGCGTGCTCGAGGCACTGGCAACGAACCCGAGCGCGCCACGATCAGTGCTCGAGGTGCTCGCGTCCCATAAGCGTGAGAGCATCGGCCTGCTTGCCCAGCGCAGGCTTCGCACCGCCCGGATGTACGCCTAATATCCACCGTCGCCCTCACGTCGGCGGCGCACCGCAACCCGTGCGTCAATGCCGTGCGCCAAGACCTCGATGACCGAAATGTCTACTTCGTCACACATACTCGAAGAGTGCGAGTTGCGCGCTTATCGTGTGGACTGGAGACAGGGCCCACGGCCCCGAGAGGACGAATCGACACCATGGTGGGATTGCCTTCCGCGCGCGACGCAGCGCATGACCTCGCGCGCGCGACGGATCCGGCCGTTACCGGATCCGATCTATTGCCATACGCCGCCCATCGCAGCGCTCAGGTGCGTGCAGCTGTTGCGGCCCGAACGGACGCCCCGGCGGGTGCGCTCATCTCGCTGGGGCATGATCACGATCAGGCCGTCTTGCTCGCATTGCTGCGCAATCCGCGCACGCCGTCTACAGTGGTGCGCACGCTCGCCGACCATCGTGATGCGCGCATCTCCGACGCGGCGGTTCAGCGCTTGCGCAACGCCTTCCGTTGACGTGACGCAGGGTAACTGAGCGGGCTCGGCCCCGTGGTTGAGACGCGCCGCCGCATGGTCTAGAATTGTCTGTCGGGCGTTTTTGCGCGCCTACAATCCTGTTCATCGACGTTAGCGGAGTATATGGCCAAGAAAGACGGCGTCATTGAGGTAGAGGGCACCGTGGTTGAGGCATTGCCAAACGCGTCGTTCCGTGTGGAACTGACCAATGGCCACCTCGTCCTCGCCCACATCTCGGGAAAGATGCGTCAGCACTACATTCGAATCCTCCCCGAGGACCGAGTGGTAGTGGAGCTCAGCCCGTACGACCTGTCCCGCGGCCGCATCGTCTACCGCTACAAGTAACCCGTCGCCGACGCCTTTTTAAGTCAGCGGCGCCGACGGCGAAGGAAAGCCAACCATGAAGGTGAAGCCGAGCGTCAAGCCCATCTGCGATAAGTGCAAGGTGATTCGCCGCAGTGGCCGTGTAATGGTCATCTGCGACAACCCGCGTCACAAGCAGCGTCAGGGCTAGGCGTTAACAACTGAAGACCTCGTTCGGAGCCGGGAAACCGGTACCCGCGGCTCGGAGGCCGCGGCCCGCATCAGAATGAGCGGGAATCCGAGCGTCAGACCTCCGACTACTGATGGAGTAGAAACAACATGGCACGACTCGTAGGAGTCGACCTCCCGCGCGACAAGCGCATGGAAGTCGCTTTGACGTACATCTATGGCATTGGCCGCACCCGTGCGCAGCAGATTCTTGCCGCCACCGGCGTGAGCCCCGATCTGCGCGTGAAGGACGCCACTGACGAGCAGCTCGTCACGTTGCGTGACTTCATCGAAGGCAACTTCACCATTGAGGGTGACCTTCGCCGCGAGGTGGCAGCCGACATTCGCCGCAAGGTTGAGATCGGTAACTACCAGGGTCTGCGCCACCGTAAGGGCATGCCCGTGCGCGGTCAGCGCACCAAGACCAACGCACGTACCCGCAAGGGCCCCAAGAAGACCGTCGCCGGAAAGAAGAAGTAAGCCATGGCCGCTCCCACGCGCAAGCCGCGCAAGAAGATCAAGAAGACCGTCGCTCACGGTCAGGCACACATCCAGTCGACCTTCAACAACACCATCGTGTCGATCACAGACCCCTCGGGTGCTGTGGTGTCGTGGTCGTCGTCCGGCCAGGTTGGCTTCAAGGGCTCCCGCAAGTCCACGCCCTACGCCGCGCAGATGGCCGCCGAGGCCGCTGCTCGCAAGGCGCAGGACGCTGGAATGAGCAAGGTTGACGTGTTTGTGAAGGGCCCGGGATCGGGTCGCGACACCGCGATTCGCTCGCTCACCGCTGCCGGCCTCGAGGTGACCTCTATCAAGGATGTCACCCCTCAGGCACACAACGGCTGCCGCCCGCCCAAGCGTCGTCGCGGCTAGTGGTGACGGCCGTCGGACGTAAGAGCGCCTGGCGGCCCCCCGCTTAGCCCTCGCGCGTATTCGCGCCAATTCCATCCAGTCGTTGACACCCTCCGGAACGGACAACCGGAGGGCACGAGCATCAAATAGTGGGTGCTCGGAAAGGAAGAGAAAGTGCTCATCGCACAGCGACCCACCCTGACCGAAAAGGTCATCTCGGACAACCGCTCGCAGTTCTCGCTCAAGCCGCTCGAGCCTGGCTTCGGCTACACGCTCGGCAACTCGTTGCGCCGCACCCTGCTCTCGTCGATTCCCGGCGCCGCTGTCACCAGCGTTCGCTTCGAAGGCGTGCTGCACGAGTTCACCACCATTGAGGGGGTGAAGGAGGACGTCACTGAGATCCTCCTCAACCTCAAGTCGCTGGTGGTCTCGTCGGAGAATGACGAGCCCGTCATCATGTACCTGCGCAAGTCTGGTGCTGGCGCCGTGACGGCTGCCGACATCGCCCCGCCTGCTGGTGTCGAGATCCACAACCCGGACCTGCACATCGCGACGCTCAACTCGAAGGCAAAGTTCGAGGTCGAGCTCACGGTCGAGCGTGGACGTGGCTACGTGCCCGCCGCCCTCAACAAGTCCTACGACGCCGAGATCGGCCAGATCCCCGTCGACTCGATCTACTCGCCTGTGCTCAAGGTCACCTACAAGGTCGAAGCGACCCGTGTGGCCCAGCGCACCGACTTTGACGAGCTGATCCTCGACGTAGAAACGAAGTCCTCCATCTCGCCTCGCGACGCCGTCGCGTCGGCTGGCTCGACCCTCGTCGAACTGTTCTCGCTTGCCCGCAGCCTCAACGAGGCCGCTGAGGGTATCGAGATCGGCCCCTCCGACACGGACGAGTCGCTCGAGGAGGACTTCAACATGCCCATCGAGGACCTCAACCTGACGCAGCGTTCGTACAACTGCCTCAAGCGTGAGGGCATCCACACCGTGGGCGAGCTGACCGCTCGCTCCGAGACGGACCTGATGGACATCCGCAACTTCGGCCAGAAGTCGATCACCGAGGTAAAGGAGAAGCTCGCCGAGTTGGGCTTCACCTTGAAGGACGGCGGTCACGATTACGACCCGTCTGTCTCCGGTGTGTACTTCTCCGGCGGCGACGAGTAACAAGGAGAACCACTCAACATGCCTACGCCCCCTAAGGGTCCGCGCCTCGGCGGCGGTCCCGCCCACGAGCGCCACATTCTGGCCAACCTCGCGCAGTCGCTGTTCGAACACGGCCGCATCACCACCACGGAGACTAAGGCCAAGCGCCTGCGTCCCTACGCGGAGCGCCTCATCACCTTCGCCAAGCGTGGAGACCTTGCCTCGCGTCGTCGCGTGCTCGGTGTGATCTCGGACAAGGGTGTGGTTCACACCCTGTTCACCGAGATCGGCCCTGGCTTTGCCGAGCGCGAGGGTGGCTACACCCGCATCACCAAGATCGGTCCGCGTAAGGGCGACAACGCCCCCATGGCGGTCATCGAGTTGGTCGAGTTCGGCGCTCCCGCCAAGAAGGCCGTCAAGGCCGAGGCAGAGAAGGCCACCAAGAAGGCCGCTGCCAAGCCTGCCGCTCAGAAGGCTGAGAAGACGGAGAAGGTCGACGAGGCCCCCGTCGCTGACGAGACGGTCGAGGAGGCTCCCGAGCCCGAGACCCAGGTCACGCAGGTCGAAGGCGAGCATTCGGAGGACCCCGCTGAGGGTGCCGACGACGAGTCCGCTGAGGCGAGCGACAAGTAACGACGGCGCTGGCGTTCGCGCCGCGTCACAAGGCGGGTTCTCATGACCAAGCTGGATTCCGGCCAGGTTGTGAGGGCCCGCCTTGATCTTTCTTATGACGGCACCGGATTCTCCGGTTGGGCGTCCCAGCCGGGTCTGCGCACAGTGCAAGACACTCTCGAGACGGCCCTGCGTCAGGTGGTGCGCACACCAGATGGGCACGGCCTCGATGAGCGCCAGTCGCGGGTGACGGTGGCGGGCCGCACCGATGCCGGTGTCCATGCGCGCGGCCAGGTCGCTCACGTTGACATCCCCCATGATGCGTGGACACGCCTGCCAGGCCGAGTGGATCGCGCGGAGGCGGATGCGCTGCGGGCGCGCCTCACGGGCGTTCTCCCGGCCGACGTCGTGGTCCGGGAGGTCTCGATCGCGCCACCGGGATTCGACGCCCGATTTTCTGCCACCCAACGCCGCTATGCGTACCGCCTGTGCGACGAGCGCCGCCTGCGCGACCCGCTCAACCGGCACCACGTGGTGTGGCATGACAAGCCGCTCGATATCGACGCCCTCAATGCAGCGTCGGCGTCGCTTGTGGGCTTGCGCGACTTCGCCCCCTTCTGCAAAGCGCGGGAAGGAGCGACCACGATCCGCGACCTTCTTGAGTTCTCGTGGGCCCGGCCCACTGAGGGCGCCGACGCTCAGCTCGTGGTCGCGACGGTGCGGGCCGACGCGTTTTGCCACTCGATGGTGCGTGGTCTCGTGGGTGCTGTGCTCGCCGTGGGGCAGGGGAGTCGGGACCTCGCCTGGCTGACGACGATCGCTGCCGGGACCGCCCGCTCCCAGGCAATTGCGGTCGCCCCCGCACACGGCCTCACGCTTGAAGAGGTGAGGTATCCGGACGACGCTGACCTCGCCGCTCGCGCCGAGCAGACCCGGGCGCGGCGTACCGCTCCGTGCGACGAGGATTCGTCAAGCACAAGCGGAACGCACGCGAATTGACCGTGTGCCAAGCGCGGCGGTAGACTTGCCGGTCGTTGTGCGTTCCCCGTGGACTGGTGTTTCCCACTCGCCGCCGCAGGACCCGCCGACCGAAACGTCGCGGTGCATTTTGCACCGCATACCGACTCTGAGTAGAAGGCTTCACAGTGCGTACGTATTCTCCCAAGCCGGGTGACGTCACCAAGAACTGGTACGTCATCGACGCTACTGACGTGGTTCTCGGTCGTCTGGCCTCCCAGGCTGCTGTGCTGCTTCGCGGCAAGCACAAGGCGACCTTCGCCCCTCACGTCGACAACGGCGACTTTGTCATCGTCATTAACGCCGAGAAGGTGGCGCTGACGGGCAACAAGCTGACCGACAAGAAGGTCTACCGTCACTCGGGCTACCCGGGTGGTCTCAAGACCAAGGCGATCGGTGAACTCCTTGAGAGCCAGCCCACCAAGGTGATTGAGAACGCCGTCAAGGGCATGCTGCCCAAGAACAAGCTGGCAGGCGCCCAGCTGTCCAAGCTGAAGGTGTACGCGGGCCCTGAGCACCCGCACACCGCCCAGCAGCCAAAGCCCTTTGAGATTTCCCAGGTCGCGCAGTAAGCGCCCGCAGAAGGATTGAACAGATGACTGACGTCACCGCTGAGAACGAGATTCCCACCGAGTACACCACCGAGACCGCGCCTGTGCGTGGCAAGGGTGCCTCGGACATCGCCCCTGGGGCAGGCCTTGGCCGCCGCAAGGAGGCTGTCGCCCGCGTTCGCCTGGTGCCTGGCACCGGCAAGTGGACGATCAACGGCCGCACGCTTGAGGACTACTTCCCCAACAAGGTGCACCAGCAGCTCGTGAACTCGCCGTTCGCACTGCTCGACATCGAGGAGAAGTTCGACGTCCACGCTCGCATCCACGGTGGTGGCCCTTCGGGTCAGGCCGGTGCGCTGCGTCTTGGTGTGGCACGTGCGCTCAACGCCATCGACGCCGAGCACAACCGTGGCTCGCTGAAGAAGGCTGGCTTCCTCACTCGCGACGCGCGTGTGGTCGAGCGCAAGAAGGCTGGTCTCAAGAAGGCCCGTCGCGCTCCTCAGTACTCGAAGCGTTAATCGAGGTCAGCGCGCATGGCGCGACTGTTTGGCACGGACGGGGTCCGTGGTCTGGCGAACCGTGACATCACGGCCGAGCTTGCGCTTGGCCTGTCGGTCGCGGCTGCCCATGTGCTCGCCGAACGTGGCGAGTTCTCCGGACATCGCCCGCGCGCCGTTCTTGGCCGCGATACTCGACTGTCAGGTCAGTTCCTCTCGTCCGCAGTGGCGGCAGGCCTTGCCTCGGCAGGCGTTGATGTGCTCGACGCCGGCGTCGTTCCGACGCCGGCTGTCGCGCATCTGACGGGTGCGCTTGACGCCGACCTTGGCGTGGTGATCTCCGCTTCGCATAACCCGATGCCCGATAACGGGATCAAGTTCTTTGCGCGTGGGGGAGTGAAGCTTCCCGATGTCGTTGAAGATGCGATTGAAGAGCGCCTCACGGAAGAGTGGGATCGCCCGGTGGGAGAGGCCGTTGGCGAGATCACCGATGCGCGCCACCTTGCCGCCGACTATTTGGCGCACCTCGCCGGTGCTGTCACCGAGTTCGCGGGCCGCGAGACGCCGCTAGCGGGACTCACCGTGGTGGTGGACGGAGCCCATGGCGCCGCTTCGCAGATCGGCCCGGCCGCGCTCGAGGCCGCAGGCGCCACCGTGATCCGTCTTCACTGCGAGCCGAATGGCCGCAATATCAATGCGAATGCAGGCTCCACGCACATGGGCACCCTGCAGGCGGCAGTTGTTGACCACGGTGCTGACCTGGGCGTCGCCTATGACGGTGATGCCGACAGGTGCTTGGCAGTGGACGCGACCGGCGCGATCATCAACGGCGATCACATCATGGGTCTGCTCGCCGTCGCGATGCGCGACAACGACACCCTCTATCACGACACCCTTGTGGCCACCGTGATGTCGAACCTCGGCCTTCACCACGCGATGCGCCGCGAGAACGTTGACATTGTCGAGACCGCAGTAGGCGACCGCTACGTGCTCGAAGCAATGCGCGAAGGCGGGTACACCCTGGGCGGCGAGCAGTCCGGCCACATCATCGTGTCGCGTTACGCCACTACCGGGGACGGCGTACTCACGTCGTTGCTCCTCGGCTCTCTTGCCGCCTCGAGCGGCTCTCTCACGGGCCTGGTTGCTGGTATTGAAACGCTGCCCCAGGTGCTCGTCAACGTGGGAGGCGTTGACCGTTCGCGCGTCCACACGGACCCGGAACTTGCCGATGTCCTCACGAAGGTTCGCGACGAACTGGGCGACGGTGGCCGCGTGCTGCTGCGAGCGTCGGGCACGGAACCTCTTGTCCGGGTGATGGTCGAGGCTGGCACCCAAGAGGACGCCCAGCGTCACGCGGATGCTCTTGCGGCCGTCGTGGCACGTCGCCTCTCGCTATAGCGCGTCCTCGCCGGGATCGTTGTGTTGCCGAGACCGTGCCGCGTCGATGGCGCCGCTTAGACTGTGCCGGTGAGCGACCTCTGGGACTGGATAACGCACCTTTCTGAGTACGTCGAGAACGGCATTCTCGATCTCGTCGAATCGTGGTGGATCTATCCCGCGATCTGGGCCGTGTCCCTCATCGATGGCATCTTCCCTGTGGTGCCGAGCGAATCCTCGGTCATTGCCGCAGCGTCGGCGTGGCAGGCCGTTGGCAAGCCAATCCTCCCGCTCGTCTTTGTTGCCGCCGCTTTTGGGGCGTGGTGCGGCGACCAGTTGACGTACACGATCGGTACCAAGGTGGATATCCGCAACCACCGCTTCTTCCGCCGCCCCCGCGTCCTTGCCGCGCTCGACTGGGCCGAACACTCCCTGGAGCATCGCGGCACGCTCTACATCATTGCCGCGCGCTTCATTCCCATGGGACGCATTGCGGTCAACCTCAGCGCGGGCGCGCTTGGCTTCCCCCGCCGACGCTTCATGGGCGTGGATGGCATTGCCGTCACCATTTGGGCGGCGTGGGGTATTGGTATTGGGACGGTGGCGGCGAGCTTCCTTGGCGACAACTTGGTGTTGTCGATCGTCGTAGGGATCACGGGTGGCGTTGTGCTGGGGATCGCTGTTGACCGTGTGCTCTCACTCTTTGGACTCACCACGCCTCAGCTTCCCGATGTGCGTGAGCGCGTTGGGGAGGAGTGGGCGCCCACTCCGGATGACGGCGACGCGGCGTAGGGAGCGGATCAGAGTTTGCGCATGTGGACGGCCTCGACAGCGTGAGTGGCCCCCTTGCGCAAGATGATGGTGGCACGCGACCGGGTGGGGGCGATATTGCGCTCCAGGTTTGGCGCGTTGATCGTGTCCCAGATGTGGCCCGCCCGCGCGATCGCTTGCTCATCCGTGAGTTCCGCGTAGTGGCGAAAGTAGCTGTCGGGACGTGAGAACGCGCCTGCACGCAGTGACAAGAAGCGCTCGATGTACCACTGGCGTACCGCTGCCTTGTCTGCGTCAACGTAGATCGACATATCGAAGTAGTCAGATACCGCCGGTTCCGTGGCATCGAGGCCGCGCACTCCCGCAGGCTGAAGCACGTTGAGG
>Ga0206103_100273_pt1 | contig 34441 bp, 34 predicted proteins | sample 1B5Ametagenome_FD_148638 | JGI IMG/M metagenome (GOLD analysis project Ga0206103, IMG submission 148638) | Enriched microbial communities from leaf-cutter ant dump, University of Wisconsin, Madison, United States - 1B5A | ecosystem: Environmental > Terrestrial > Nest > Insects nest > Nest dump... | reverse complement strand
CCGCAGGCCCCGCCGGAGCGGAGCGACTCCCCCACCCCCTCGTCGTCCGCACGGTGCCGCTGACGCTCCCCGCGTCCGCCGACGAGCGCGCGGTGCACCCCGCGCAGGACCTCGGGGGCGTCCTCGCGGAGCACCCCGACGCCGCCGATCTCCTCGATCTGCTGCCCGCTCCGGGGTCCGCCGCGGCCGACGGCACACCCCCGCTCGCGTGGGTGCGGCGCGGCGACGGGCTCGTCGGGTGGGGCGAGGCCCTGCGGTTCGAGGTGGGCGGCGCGACGCGGTTCGCCGACGCCGAGGCCGCGTGGCAGGACGTGCTCGAGCACGCCGTGGTGCGCGACGAGGTCCGGGTCCCGGGCTCGGGACCGGTCGCGTTCGCGTCGTTCGCGTTCGACGACGAGTCGCCCGCGGGCGGGGTCGTCGTCGTGCCGCGCGTCGTCGTGGGGCGACGGGGCGAGCACGCGTGGCTCACGACCATGACCGCTGGGCACACCGGCCCGACGCTCGGCCCCGTGCCCGACCTCGCCGCGCTCGCGGGCGACCGCGTCCCGCCGACGAGCCCCGGCACGGTGACGTACGCCGACGGCGCGGTCGACGCCGACGGGTGGCGCGACGTCGTCGCGGCGGGCATCGCCGCGGTGCGCGCCGGAGAGGTCGACAAGGTCGTGCTCGCGCGCGACGTCGTGGCCCGCACGCAGCGCCCCCTCGACGCCCGGTGGGCGCTGCACCGGCTCGCCGACCGCTACCCCTCGTGCTGGACCTTCAGCGTCGACGGCCTGCTCGGCGCGACGCCCGAGCTGCTGGTGCGCTCCGAGAAGGGCCTCGTGACGTCGCGCGTGCTCGCCGGCACGATCCGCCGCACGGGGGACGACGACGCCGACCTCGCGCGTGCCGCGATCCTCGCGCACTCGTCCAAGGACCTCGAGGAGCACGAGTACGCCGTGCGGTCCGTCGCGCACGCGCTCGAACCGTTCTGCTCGTCGACGAACGTGCCCGACGTGCCGTTCGTGCTCCACCTGCCCAACGTGCTGCACCTCGCGTCGGACATCACGGGCGTGCTCGGGACGGTGGAGACGGACGGGCCGCTGCACCCGTCGTCGCTCGCGCTCGCGGCGGCGCTGCACCCGACCGCGGCCGTGTGCGGCACGCCCACGCGCGCCGCGGCCGCGCTCATCCGGCGCATCGAGGGCATGGACCGCGCACGCTACGCGGGCCCCGTCGGCTGGTTCGGTGCCGACGGCGACGGTGAGTGGGGCATCGCGCTGCGCTCGGCGCAGACGTCGCCGTCCGACGAGCGCGCCGTCCGGCTGTTCGCGGGCTGCGGCATCGTAGCCGCGTCCGACCCGGCGGCCGAGCTCGCCGAGTCCGAGGCGAAGCTCGTCCCCATGCGCACGGCCCTCGCCTCGGACTGACCCACCCCCTCCCGCCCCCTCCCGCTCCCCTGTTCCCGCGAGCGCCACACATCGGTCGCGAGCGCCACGCCACGAAGGGGTGCGCTCGCGGCGGATGTGTGGCGCTCGCAGTGTGGGGTGCAGTGTGCGGGGTGCAGCGTGCGGGGTGGGGGGGTGGGGGCATGACTCGGGCCCGGTCGGGGCTTGCGCCAGCCGACCGGGCCCGGCCCGCGGGACCACGGCAGGGGGTCCGTGTCCCGCATCCCCGGTCAGGACAAGGGGGTGTGCCCGACCGGGAGCTCGTCCAGGGCCTCAGCCCTGTCCCGCACCATTCTCCTGGAGCCACTGCCAGAGCTGCTCCGGAGTCATGTTGCGCAAGTCAGGGTACTGCCCCTGCGGGCCGTCCTGTCCACCCCGACCCTCACCCTGCTGTCCGCGGTCACCCGGAGGGGTGGACGAACCACCCTGCTGGCTCGTGGCGTCCTCCTTCGACGCGAGCGTCACGGCGACGTCGATCGCCTTGCCGTCGCGCACGACCGTGAGCGTCACCTCGTCCCCGGACTCGTGCGCGCGGACGAACGCCGTGAGCGACTCGCTCCCCCCGACCGCCTGCCCGTCGATGCCGACCACGACGTCGTCGACCTGGATCCCGGCCGCCGCCGCGGGCGAGCCGTCGCTGACCTGCTTGACGAGCGCGCCGGCGCGCGTCACGCCGTCGGCCGTCGCGGTCCCGTCGCTGAGGCCCACCCCGAGGAACGCGTGCTTGGCGGTGCCGGAGTCCATGAGCTGTCCGGCGACGTTCTTGACCTGGTTCACCGGGATCGCGAAGCCGAGACCGATCGAGCCGGACTGCTGCGACGTCGTCGCGATCGACGAGTTGATGCCGATGACCCGACCCTCCGCGTCGAACAGCGGGCCGCCCGAGTTACCGGGGTTGACCGACGCGTCGACCTGGATCGCGTTGGTGACGGTCGCCTCGCTGGCCGTGTCGCTCCGCGTGGAGACGGGTCGGTCGACCGCCGACACGATGCCCGTCGTCACGGTGCTCTGCAGGCCGAGCGGGTTGCCGACCGCCATGACCGCCTGCCCGACGCGCACGGCCGCCGAGTCGCCCAGCGCCGCGGGCACCAGGTCCGACGGCGGGTCGACGATCTCGACGACCGCGAGGTCGGTGGTCTGGTCCGTGCCGACCACGTCGGCCGTGAAGATGCGGCCGTCGCTGAGCGTCACCTGGACCTTGTCGTCCTGCGCTCCCTCGACCACGTGGTTGTTCGTCACGACGTGCCCCTCGGCGTCGATCACGACGCCCGAGCCGAGCGCGCTGCCCGACGACGACGTCGTCTCGATCGCGACGACCGACGCCTTGACGGCGGCCGCGACGGCCTCCCAGTCGGGCGCGGAGTCCGACGAGCCCGCGACCGGCACGACATCGTTCGTCGCCTGGCCGAGCTGCGAGAACGAGCTCGTCCCGTCCGTCGCGCTCGTCGTGGGGTCGTGGTCGAGACCGCGCGTGACGCCGAGCGTCGCGGCGGCCGCGACGAGCGCGGCGGCGGCCGCGGCGGACGTCACCGGGATCCACAGCCGACGACGACGCTCACCGGTCGCGTGCGGCGACGGCTCGACGGGCGCGCCGGGGGCCGCGTACTGCAGGTGGGGTGCGGGCGCAGCGGTCGGCGGGCCGGGCAGCGGGTGCGCGGCGGGGCCCGGGGCGTACGGCGCGGCGGCGGACGCCGGGGCGGCGGGCGGCGCCGGGACGGGCGGCAGCGGCTGGGTCGGCGCGGGTTGCGGGTGGTGCTCGGGCATCGGGTCGTGCGTCGGGGTGCTCATGGTCGCCTGCTCCTTCGTCGGTTCGACACCCCCATGCAACGCCGTGCTTCTGGGCGCACGCTTCGGCCGACCTGTGAGTTCGCTGAGAGTTCGTCGGACGCGGCGCCGCCGGTCAGCGCTCGGGCTCGGCGAGCACCGCGGACACCGCCTGGGCCGCCGCCTGCGCGACCGCGGACGCGAGGAGGTGGCCCTGCGCTCGTCGGCCCGTGCGGTCCACGCGCACCTCGACGACGCTCACACCGCGGCCGGGAGCCGCGAGCGCGGGCAGCAGCCCGTCGACCTCGACGACGCGCGTGTGCCGCACGCCGTATCCCGCGCACAGCGCCGCGAGGTCCGCCCCGTGCGGCGTGCCGAAGACGCGCTCGAACACCGCGGCGTGCCGGGGGTCACCGTGCTCGAGCGTCGCGAAGATCGCACCGCCGTCGTCGTTCGCGACGACGACCTGCAGGTCGACGGGCGGTTCGCCCGGACCGCGCAGCAGCCCGCCCACGTCGTGCAGGAACGTCAGGTCGCCGACGAGCGCGCGCACGCGGCGACGCGGCAGCGCGAGCGCGACCCCGGTCGCGGTCGACACCGTGCCGTCGATGCCCGCGAGCCCGCGGTTAGCGAGCACGAGCGGCGGTGCGTCCCACCGCGCGACGAGGTCGAGGTCGCGCACCGCGCTCGAGGAGCCGACGACGACCACGTCCTGCGGCGTGCTCGCGGCCGCGACCGCGCGCGCGAGCACGGGACCGGTGATGCGCGCCCCCGTGCGCGAACGCCGCCCGCGCACCGCCTCCGGCCCGTCGTCGAGCACCCCGTCGACCGCCGCACCCGCCGCCTCGTCGGCCGCACGCCACGCCTCGAGCCAGCCCGCCGGGCCGGGCATCCGGCCCTGTCGCATGCGCGCCGGGGGCTCGAGCAGGACCTGGTCGGCGGACCGCGTCGCGTCGAACCACTCGGTCCCGCGCGGCGCGAGCACGACGACCTCGACGTCGGTGCGGCCGAGCAGCTCGAGCACGGGACGCGAGAGCGTCGGGCGGCCCGTGACGACGACGCGGCGCACGCGGCCGCCGAGCCGCGGGTCCGCGAGCAGGAGCCGGTAGGCGCCGATCGAGCAGGGACCGCCGCGCGCGCCGGACGACGGCTCCGCGAGCAGCGGCCAGGCGTTGGCCTCCGCGACGCGCCGCGCAAGGAGCCCCGCGCCGTCGCCCGCGACGACGACCGTCGGGATCCCCCCGAGCCGCCCCGGGGTCCGCCGAGCCGCGGGGGCGACGGCCGACGCCGCACCCGGCGTGACGACCGCGGGGATCGCCCCCGTCGTGGTGGCGACGTTCGGGACGGGTCGCGACTGCACGTGCGTGAGCCCGGCCGTCGACGGCTCGGGCCACGGCTCGTCGTCGGGCACGAGGGGCTCGCGGAACGCGAGGTTGAGGTGCACGGGGCCGGGGTCACCCGTGCGCGCACCCGTCGCGGCCGCGACCGCGCGCGCCGCGACCCGGCGCACGTCCCGCGCCTCGTGCGGCAGACCGACGGGGGCCGGGACGTCGAGCGCGAGGTGCACGGCCGCGCCGAACATGCCCGCCTGCTCGGTCGTCTGGTTCGCGCCCGAGCCGCGCAGCTCGTGCGGTCGGTCGGCCGTGACGACCACGAGCGGGACGCCCGCGTGGTGCGCCTCGAGCACCGCGGGGTGCAGGTTCGCGGCGGCCGTGCCCGAGGTCGTCACGACGACGACCGGTCGCGCCGCGCCCGAGCCGTCGGCCGCGTGGGCGGACGCCTTCGCGAGCCCGAGCGCGAGGAACGCGGCGGCCCGCTCGTCGATGCGGACGTGCAGGCGCACCGCGGGGGCGTGCTCCGGCCGCTGGTCGTCCGGGGCGCTCGCGTCCGCGAGCGCGTACGCGAGCGGCGCGCTGCGCGAGCCGGGGGCCAGGACGACGTCCTCGACGCCGAGCGCCGCGAGCGCCTGGACGAGCACGCGGGCCGCGGCCGTCGCCGCAGCGGGTGCGGGTCCGTCCGCTCCGGTGCTGGTCACGCCGGACATCATGCCCGGTCCGGCGCCCGGTTCGCGACGATCGCCCGCACCGCGGCCGTGCGCACGGACCAGCGGGCCGCGAGCTCGTCGGAGGCCCGCGCGGCCGCGACGAGCGCCGGGTCGGGTGCCGTGCGACGCACCGGGAGCGCACCGTCGACGGGCAGGAGCGGGTCGGCCACGAGGTCGTCGGTCAGCAGCTGCGCGGTCGCGAGACCGCACGCGTACGGCAGCTCGGGCAGCGCGGCCGCGAGCGCGACGCCCGCGGCGAGCCCGACCGACGACTCGAGCGCCGACGACACCACGACCGGCAGCCCGATGCGTTCGGCGAGCTCGAGGCACGCGCGCACGCCCCCGAGCGGCTGCACCTTGAGCACGACGACGTCCGCGGCGTGCGCGCGCGCGACCGCGAGGGGGTCGGCCGCGCGACGGATCGACTCGTCGGCCGCGATCGGCACGTGCGTGCGGCGGCGCAGCGCCGCGAGGTCGTCGACCGTCGGCACGGGCTGCTCGGCGTACTCGAGCCCGCCCGCCGCGCGGTCGAGCACCGCGAGGCGGCGCACCGCCTCGTCGACGTCCCAGCCCGCGTTCGCGTCGACGCGGATCGCGCCGTGCGGACCGAGCGCGTCGCGCACGGCCTCGAGGCGCGCGACCTCGTCGGACACGTCCTGCCCCCGCTCGGCGACCTTGACCTTCGCCGTGCGGCAGCCGCCCGACGCCGTGACGATCCGGTGCGCGGTCGCGGCGTCGACCGCGGGGACCGTGACGTTGACCGGGACGCGGTCGCGCACGGGTGCGGGCCAGCCCAGCTCGGCGGCCTCGACCGCGGCCCGCCACCACGACGCGGACTCGTCGTCGTCGTAGTCCCAGAACGGCGAGAACTCGCCCCACCCGGCGTCGCCGCGCACGAGGACGCCGTCGCGCGACGTCAGCCCGCGGAAGCGGGTGCGCATCGGGACCGACCACACGACGACGTCCGCAGCGAGCACCGGACAAGGGTACGCGGGCTCGTCGGACCGGCTGGTTAGGGTGAGCGACGTGAGCCACGACCTGCCCGCCCGCGTCTCCGACACGTTCGACCCCGCGCGCTGGCGCACGGTCGTCGGCTTCGAGGGCCTCACCGACCTCACGTACCACCGCGGCGTCGAGCGCGGTCCCGACGGTGCGGTCGTGCGCGACCTGCCCGTCGTGCGCGTCGCGTTCGACCGGCCCGAGGTCCGCAACGCGTTCCGCCCGCACACGGTCGACGAGCTGTACCGCGTGCTCGACCACGCGCGCATGACGTCCGACGTGGGCACGGTGCTGCTCACCGGGAACGGCCCGAGCCCCAAGGACGGCGGCTGGGCGTTCTGCTCGGGCGGCGACCAGCGCATCCGCGGCCGGGACGGCTACCGCTACGCGGACGGCGAGACCGCCGACGCGATCGATCCCGCACGCGCCGGACGGCTGCACATCCTCGAGGTGCAGCGGCTCATCCGGACCATGCCCAAGGTCGTCGTCGCGCTCGTCAACGGCTGGGCCGCGGGCGGCGGGCACTCGTTGCACGTCGTCGCGGACCTCACGATCGCGTCGCGCGAGCACGCACGGTTCATGCAGACCGACGCGAACGTCGGCTCGTTCGACGGCGGGTACGGCTCGGCGCTGCTCGCGCGCCAGGTCGGGCAGAAGCGGGCCCGGGAGATCTTCTTCCTCGCGCGCGAGTACTCGGCCGACGACGCCTACGCGTGGGGTGCCGTGAACGACGTCGTCGCGCACGACGAGCTCGAGGCCGCGGGCCTCGAGTACGCGCGCACCGTCGCGACGAAGTCGCCGCAGGCGATCCGGATGCTGAAGTTCGCGTTCAACCTCGCCGACGACGGGCTCGCGGGGCAGCAGGTGTTCGCGGGCGAGGCGACCCGGCTCGCGTACCTGACCGACGAGGCCGTCGAGGGGCGCGACGCGTTCCTCGAGCGCCGCGACCCCGACTGGACGCGCTTCCCGTACGCGTACTGACGCGTCGCCGCGGTCATCCCGCCGCGAACCAGGCGAGCACGTCGACGAGCTGCGCGACCGCCACCCCCGCCCCGACGACGAGGGCGAGCAGGACGAGGCCTGCGGCGAGGACGGCGCCGGCCGACGCGACGTCGTGCTCGACGGGTTCCTGGATCGACTCGGTGACCATGCACCCAGGCTCGTGCGTGCGCCCCCCGTGCCGCGTCGGTCGTCGGACCGGTCCTCGCGCGCGCCGGACCCACCACCGGACGGGGACGACGCGGCCGGGCCTCCACCCGGGGGTGGACGGCCCGGCCGTCGCGAGGATGAGGTCAGCTCACCGTGAGCGAGCCGGTCTCCTTCGGCACGAGCTCGACCCACGTGGTCCCCGGCGCGAGCAGCGCCTCGGAGCCGTCGGCGAGGTAGAGGCGCATGGGGTCCGTCGGCTCCTCCTTCTGCCACGTCGCGGCGATCGTCTTGCCGCCCGTCGCGATCGTCGCCTCGCCCGAGTGCTTGAGCTTGTAGGTCGGCACGAGCGTGCCGCCCTGCGCCTTGAACTTCGTGTTCGGGTGCTCCGCGACGATCGACACCACGTTGACCGCCGAGATGCGCGACCCGCTCGCGACCGTCGCGGGCGTGCCCGCCTCCGAGCGCAGCCACGTGCCCGAGCCCGCGTCCCACGTCCACGACGGGCTCGAGGTGCCCGAGAGCCGGAACGCGAGCGTCGAGGCCGCCGTGCCGCCCGCGACCGCGGCCGCCTCGTCCGCGCTGCGCGCGAAGAGGAACTGCTCGGCCGGTGCCTGGCGGCTCGACTCGGCGAGCGACCAGAACGTGGCCATGTCGCCGTAGACGTTGTGCGGTGCGGGTCGCGCCTTCGACCGCGACATGCCCTTGACGCCCGCGTCGTTGCTGAGCATCTGCAGACCCGAGTCCTGCACGGCCTTGACGATCCCCGGCTGGCCGCCCGAGAACGCGAGGAGCCCGTGCAGCGGGGCCAGGATCGTCGGGTCCATGGGCCGGACGGACCGGATCGGGCCGACCGACGCGGGGACCTGCGAGTGGAACACCGCGATGAGCCGCGAGACCTGGAACTCGACGATGGTCTCCCAGACCACGTCGGCCTGCTCGAGCCCCGTCTGCGGGCGCGCCGCGGACGTGTTCTCGACCTTGACCGCGATCGCGGGACGCCCCGTCTCGTCGGCCGTCGCGCTGCCCACGGGCAGGCCCGTCAGCGGCCACGTCGCCTCGAGCGACGGCGTCGGGACGGGCTGCTTGTCGGGCTCGATCGTCGGGTTCACGACCACGGGGGTCGGGGTCTCCTGCGGAGGTGCGGGGCTGCTGCTGCACGCTGCGGTCAGCGCGAGCGCGAGCGCTCCGACGATGCCGAGAGCTGCTCGGCCGGTACGCGTGGGACGCGTGGACGTCATGGGTGTCTCCCCCCGGGGTTCGGCGCCACCAGGGTGCCATGCCCGACCGGGTGCCTGCGCACGCCGCGCGCGGCCGGGCACCCGGACGGGCATGTCGTCGGCGCGACCTAGGCTGGGGGCGTGACCCGGCCGCTGCGTGACGTGCCCGCGCGCGCCGACGCCCTGCTCGACGCGCTCGGACCCGCGCTCGACGGCACCGGACCCGCGCTGCACGTCGTGACCGCGCCGTCGTCGGCGACCGACCGGCGCGTCGACGACGACGTCGCGCTCGCCGTCGCGACGTCCGGCTCCACGGGCGAGCCGCGCACCGCGCTTCTGACCGCCCGCGCGCTGCTCGCCTCCGGGCGGGCCACCGAGCGGCGGCTCGCCGGGCCGGGGCGCTGGCTGCTCACGCTCCCCGTCGACCACGTCGCGGGGCTGCAGGTCCTGGTCCGGTCCGTGCTCGCGGGGACGCGGCCCGTCGTCGCCCCGGACGGCCCGTTCACGGCCCGCGGGTTCGTGGCCGCCGTCGAGTCGTTCCCGGGCTCGTCGGACGACGCCCTGCCCCGCTACACGTCGCTCGTCCCCACCCAGCTGCACCGCGTGCTCGACGATGCGGCCGCGACCGCCGCGGCCCGCACCTTCGCCGCGATCCTCGTCGGCGGCGCCGCGACCTCCGCGCCCCTGCTCGCGCGGGCGCAGGCTGCCGGGCTGCGGGTCGTGACGACCTACGGGATGACCGAGACGTGCGGCGGGTGCGTGTACGACGGGGTGCCGCTCGACGGCGTGCGGGTCGCGCTGGACGACGACGACCGCGTGCTGCTCGGCGGCGACGTGCTCCTGGCGGGCTACCTCGAGCCGGGCGCGGACGCCGTCGGGTCGGGCCCGTTCGTCGTGCACGACGGCGCGCGGTACCTGCGCACGAGCGACCTCGGGCGCCTCGACGGCGGGGTCCTGACCGTCCTGGGCCGGGCCGACGACGTCGTCGTCACCGGCGGCGTCAACGTCGCGCCCGCGGCGGTCGAGGCGTCGCTCGCGCGCCTCCCGCAGGTCGCGGACGCGCTCGTCGTGGGCGTGCCCGACGACGAGTGGGGGCAGGCCGTCGCGGCGCTCGTCGTGCTCACCCCGTCGTCGGGAGGCTCCGACGACCGCGACGTCCGGGCGCTCGTGCGCGCGCACGTCGCGCGCGACCTCGGCCCCGCACACGCACCACGGCACGTGCTCGTCGTCGACGCCGTCCCGCTGCGCGGCCTCGGCAAGCCCGACCGCCGGGCGGCGCGCGCGCTCGTCGTCGACCGGCTCGCGCGCGCGGCCCACGGCCCCGCACCCTCCCCAGCACCTGCCCGCCCCTCGACCAGGAGCCAGCCGTGACCACACCGCAGGAATGGATCGCCGGCGCGCGCCCGCGCACGCTGCCCGCCGCCGCCGCGCCCGTGCTCGTCGGGACGGGTGCCGCCGCGCAGCTCGACGCCGCACACGTGGGCCGCGCGCTGCTCGCGCTCGGCGTCGCGCTCGCGCTGCAGGTCGGCGTCAACTACGCCAACGACTACTCGGACGGCATCCGCGGCACCGACCTCGACCGCGTCGGCCCCATGCGGCTGACCGCGTCGGGGGCCGCGCGCCCCTCCGCCGTGCGGAACGCCGCGTTCGCCGCGTTCGGGGTCGCGGCGGCGCTCGGGCTGTGGCTCGCGCTCGCGGCCGGGGCGTGGTGGCTGGTCGCCGTCGGGGTCGTGTGCATCCTCGCGGCGTGGGGCTACACCGGCGGGCGCAAGCCCTACGGCTACCTGGGGCTCGGCGAGGTCGGCGTGTTCGTGTTCTTCGGGCTCGTCGCGGTGCTCGGGACCACCTACACGCAGGCGGGTCGGGTGTCCTGGGTCGCGTGGCTCGGTGCCGTCGCGGTCGGGCTGCTCGCGTGCGCGCTGCTCATGGTCAACAACCTGCGCGACGTGCCGACCGACACGCTCGCGGGCAAGCGCACGCTCGCCGTGCGGCTCGGGGACCGGCGGGCGCGCCGGGCCTACGCCGGGCTCGTCGTCGTGCCCGTGCTCCTGGGGATCGTGTGCGCGTTCGCGGCGCCGTGGGCCCTCATGGTGAGCGTGCTCCTGCTGCCTGCGGGCATCCTCGCGGGCGTCGTGCTGCTCGGGGCGCACGGGCGCGCGCTCGTGCCGGTGCTCGCCGGGACGGGCATGCTCGAGCTCGCGTTCGGCGTGCTCGTCGGGGTCGGGCTCGCGCTGTAGCGGCGCGGCCGGGCCTCAGCTCGGGCGCGGTTCGGGCTCGCCGTCCGCAGCAGCGGCCTGTGCCGCGTCCACGACGGCGTCCTCGTGCTCGGCGTCGTCGTCGGCGTGCGTGTGCCGCGGTGCCGCGTCCCGCGACCGCCGCTCGACGTAGGCCGCGGCCGCCGTGCGCTGCTTGCCGAGCAGCACGTACCCGAGCGCCCACGCGAGCAGCACCCCCGCGAGCGGCGCGAGCCACGAGCGCATGCCGACGAACCACACGAGGGCGGTCAGGAGCGCGAACAGCAGGAGACGCAGAGCGGTGTAGACGAGCACGGGCACGCGTCCAGGGTAGGCGTCCCGGGCGGGTGCGCGGGGAACGCTCGCGTGCGACGGCTAGCCTGACGGGATGAAGTACCTCGGGACGCTGCTGCTGATCGGTCTCGTCGTGTACTGCGTCATCGACATCGTGCGGTCGCAGGACGACGAGCGCCTCGGCGTGCATCCCGCGCTGTGGGTGCTGCTCGTGGTGCTCTTCCCGCTCGTCGGCGGGATCGTCTGGCTCGCGGTGTCCCGCACGCGGCGCGCGGGTCGCACCGGCACCGTCCGCGCCGACGCGCCCGCGGGTCCGCTCGCGCCGGACGACGACCCCGAGTTCCTGTGGCGGCTGGACCAGGAGCGCCGTCGGCGCGAGCAGCGCGGCCCCGACGACCGGCCGGCCCCGGACGACGAGCCGCGCGACCAGACCGGGCCCGCGGCCGGCTGAGCCCTCACGCGAGCGCGAGGAACAGCTTCTCCATCTTCTTCACGTCGTCACCGTCGACGCCGCCGTCCGCGAGGCAGTGCTGCAGCCCGGTCGCGACGAGTGCGTAGCCGCCGCGGCTGATCGCCTTGCTGACCGCCGCGAGCTGGGTCAGCGCGGCGTCGCACTCCGCGCCGTCCTCGAGCATGCGGATCACCGCGGCGAGGTGCCCGTGGGCGCGCTTGAGCCGCGTGATGACGGCGGAGATCTCGTCGGGCTCGAGCTGCATGGTCGTGCTCCGTCCTCGCTGCGGGCTGGTCACGACCCAGCGTAACCCCCCGGGGGGTTGTGCTACGGTCGTCGCATCCCCCTGGGGGGTTATCGACCTCGTACTCGGCAGGACCAGGAGCCACCATGACCACGCACCCGACCACCGCCCCGCCCACCGGCCACGGCACGAGCGTGCTGCGCGAGCTGTCTCCGCTGCACCGACAGCTGCTCCGCGCGATCCCCGACGTCTACGCCGGCTTCGGCGCCCTCTCCCAGGCCGCGTTCGCCGACGGCGAGCTGCCCCGCAAGACCAAGGAGCTCATCGCGCTCGCGATCGGCGTGGTCGAGGGGTGCGACGGGTGCATCGCGTCCCACGGCCAGGCCGCGGTGCGCGCGGGTGCGACGCGACAGGAGGCGGCCGAGGCCATCGGCGTCACCTTCCTCATGCACGGCGGCCCCGCGACGATCCACGGCGCCCGCGCGTACGCCGCGATCGACGAGTTCGCGACCGCGCTCGAGGCCGGCGAGTCCCCCGCCTGACCCGGCCCACCGACACGACCCTCGAGAGGAACCCCTCATGTGCCGAGCAGTGCGCTGCCAGACCTGCGGCAGGACGACCTGGGCGGGGTGCGGCAACCACGTCGCCGACGTCCGCGCCCAGGTGCCCACCGACCAGTGGTGCCCCGGCCACGCGCCCGACCGGGCCTCCGCGGCCACACGTCGGTCGGGCTGGTTCCGGCGACGGACCTCGACCCGCGAGTGACCCCTGTGGACGACCACGGACGCATGTCGGTGCGAACAGGTACGTTTCGTACATGCGTTCGAACTCGGCAGCTGCACACCCCGACCTCGCCACGGTCGGGGTGTCGGCAGCCGCGGCCGGGTCGCACGTCGACGACGAGCTGGGACGGCTCGAGCGCTCGGCGCAGTCGCTCGCCGACGCCGCCACCGAGAGCCCGCGGTGGGAGGACGCGCGTCGCCGGGCGGCCCTCGACGTCATCGACCGGACCGTCGCAGCGCTGACCACGGCGAAGGCGCACCTGCTGCGGGCCGAGGAGGCGTCCGGCGCGTGGCAGGGGCAGGGCGACCGCGACTACGCGACCTACCGCGGCCGCACCACGGGGGCGGGATCGTCCGCCGCCGGAGCCGAGCTCCGGACCGCGGCCGTGCTCACGGACATGCCGGCCGTCGAGGAGGCGTTCCGGTCGCGGGAGATCTCGCAGCGCCACGTCGAGGCGATCGCGCGCACGGTCGCACGGGCGACCCCGGTCGTCACTGCGGCGCTCGCGGACCCCGCGCAGCAGGCCGCGCTCGTCGACCTCGGCCGTCGGCTCGACGGACGCGCGTTCACGCGCGCGGTGGACCGCTGGGTCGCGTCGCTCGACCCCGTCTCGGTCGAGCGCGACCTCACCGAGCAGCGCGACCGGCGCTACCTGCGCCTCACCGACCACCCCGGAGGCACCGAGGTCCGCGGTCTGCTCGACCTGCGCTCCGGACACCGGCTGCGGCTCGCGCTCGAGGCGGCGAGCCCGCGCCCGACGAAGGACGACGACCGGACGTCCGAGCAGCGGCGCGCGGACGCGCTGGTCGCGGTCGCGGAGCATGCGCTCGCGGCACCCGGCTCGAGCTCCGGCCCGACGTCCGTCCCGCACGTCTCGGTGATCCTCACCGAGCAGACCTGGTCGAGCCTCACGCGAGCCCTGCACACGGGCGGACCGCGCGCGGCAGGCATCGCCTCGCCGGCTGGCGACGACGTGTCGCAGGACGAGCCGACCGCGAGCACTCCCCGGGCCGCACCCCACCCGCACGACGAGCTCGCCCGCGCCGTCACGGGGCTGGTCCCCGTGACCGACGAGGACGGCACACCGGTCCCGGTCAGCGAAGCGGCGCGCATCCTGTGCGACTGCGCCCTGACCCGCGTCGTCGTGGACGCCGAGGGACGCCCGCTCGACGTGGGCAGGACACAGCGCCTCTACACGGGCCACCTGCGCCGCGCGGTCGTCGCACGCGACCGTGGCTGCGTCTGGCCGGGCTGCGACCGACCGCCGCGCTGGTGCGAAGTCCACCACCTGCGCTGGTGGGACCGCGACGACGGCGAGACGTCCGTCGAGAACGCGACAAGTCGTAAAGACATCCCCGCGTTTGACCTTCGACGAGCCTGCGACATCCCTAGACTGCCGCCGTGACTCTCCGCCTGCCGTCGCGATACGAAGACCTCGATCCCGCATTTCGTGGGCGACTTCGACCGAACCCGTCGCTGCTGGAGCTTGTCCAGCGCGCGAATCGCGGCATGGCCATTTCGGGCGGCATTCGCTTTCTACCCATTTATGGCCGCAGCGGGTCCGGGAAGAGCTCGGCTGCGCGCGAACTTGCCACGCACCTTCCCGAATCGAAAGTCGTAGAGCTTTCGAGGTCCGCGATCCTCTCCGAGTCCACGCTGCTACAGGAACTGCGGGACGCATATGGTCGTCGGAACCACCCGAGTTTACTGATCGCCGTCGTCGACCAGTACGAGGAGGCGGTTGCAGAGAAGTCCGCCGTCCCGACACAGTTTGTTGAGCGCCTGAGCCTGCTTGATCGCGGCGATCTTCGAACGATTCCTGTTCTGTTCTTGTGGTTGACCACGAGCCGAGAGTTCCAGGCTGACCTGGCGGCTGCGACGAGCAGGAACGAACGCATACTCCTCGCGGGCGATTTCGAGCTCCATGGCCCGGATCAGGCTGATTGGGCAGAGATCGTCGAGGAGACCTTTTCATTCCACAACCAGGAACAACCGCTCGCAGACTTCGAAGTCCTACGCGGAAACATTGAGGATGTCGCCGACGCGTCGCCGACGCTCGGTTCAACGATCGAAGCTGTGGGCGAGCTTCTCGCGGACCAGATGTCCCAGTTGCAGGACCTCTCGAAGTATCAGGTCGTCATGCTCTGGCCCGTAACCGACGGTCTTCGCATCACGCGGGTCGCGGGTTTCACCAACGCGCGCGACGGATACAAGCTCGACTGGAATGCGTTCTACCGCGAGCTCAACGAAGACGACCGAAAGACGCTGCCGCTTTCCGAACTCAATCGAGCGCGACTCTATTTCGACGTTCGTCTCGTGCCGATCGCCGCAGCCGATCTCCACCCGTTGTGTCGCAACCTGGACGACGCAGACTTTGAACCTAGCCAGTCATACCTCGATCGTTTTGCAAAGTCCCATTTTGCTTCCATTGTTCGCGAGAGCTGGGACCCGTCCAACTACTCGCCGATGCGGGAGCGGGACTCTGATCGCGCGGAGAAGGCGCGAGCTTGGTACGAAAGCGGGATCACGGATCAACCGACCGCATTGGGCCGCCGCATTGCAAAGTGCTTGACTCTAATTGGGATCCCCGCTGATCACGAACGGACGATCAAGTCGGTGCACGCGAGCGTGCGCGCAGACGTCGCCGTCGATCGCGCGACGAGCCAGCAGTCCACGTGCATTGTGGAACTGAAGGCGTTCTCCACCGAAGGCACGCGCCCGTCGTCTATCAAGGATTCGGTTCGCGTGACGCTGAAGCGCCACGCCCAGCTCGCGGGCTTCTTGGCGCGCCAGTAGGCGCGCCTTGACTTGAAGTAGCAACGTAACTCGGAACGTGACTTCAGCCCGCAGCCCACGGTGACCAGAGCGGCTTGGTGGCAAGGACGCAGCGCCCGCAGGCCGCGTAGCGGTCGAGGACGAACGGTCCGCGGCAGCCGCTGGGCGTGTCGCGCTGTCGTGGTGAGGCGCGCTGTGCAGCTCGTGGTACTACTTGTCGCGCATCGATACGGCAGCCAACCCAGGGCCGTGGTGCACAAACAGAGGGTGGCTTCTCCTGGGTGAAGCCGAGCGGAGCTTGTAGGCCAAGCCCAGAACCGCTCGCGGAACGACGTGATGGGCCCGCCGGAGCGAGACCGGATGCTGGGCCCCGTCGTGGCGTCTGTGCGATGGGTCCCAGCGGTCCTCGTCGGATCGTCCCTCTGGGGTGTCGTGGTCTTGGCCGATCAATCGTTGTCCGTCCGCACGCGTGGTGCGGGTTGGGTCTTGTCGTTCTATCCGTCTGCCGGGGAGGGCGGTGGCTGCTTCGTGCCGAGCATCCTGCCGTCTCGCTCGTACGTCGCCCGCGGCTCGGCCCGCGATCCCGAGCGCGCTGCCGAGGAGGCCGGTCGTCGGGCCCGTGCCAAGCTGCGCCGGTACTGCGCGGCGAACAGGCTGAACCGGCTCGGCACGCTGACCTATCGCGGGGACGGCTGCCATGACCCGCGCGAGCTGCGCGCCGACGTCGCGGAGTTCTTCCGTGCGCTGCGGACCGAGCTAGGCGGTGACCCGCTGGCGTACGTGTGGGTGCCGGAGTGGCACAAGTCCGGGCACGGTCTGCACGTGCACTTCGCGGTGGGCCGGTTCGTGCCACGCGGCCTGATCTCGACGGCGTGGGGTCGCGGGTTCGTGCACATCAAACTGCTGGGCGACCTCCCTGTCGGGTCCACCAGCCTGGGTGAGGCCCGGGTCGCCGCCCGGTACCTGTCGAAGTACGTCACCAAGACCTTCGCCGATCCCGCAGCGCGCGTCGCAGGGCTGCACCGGTACGACGTCGCGCAGGGCTTCCAACCGCCGGTGCTCAAGCTGCACGGTCGCAGCCCGGACGACGTGGTCGACCAGGCTTCGGAACTGCTTGGCCTACAGCCGGCGCTGCGCTGGGCGTCCGCCGACGTCGAGGACTGGGCTGGTCCGCCGGCTATCTGGGCGCAGTGGGCCCGATGAGCGCGCCGAGGTTCGATCCCGACTGGCTCGCCGCCTGGGTGCAGGCCTCGTGCGAGGCGCAGGGCGTCCCGGTCAAGGTCACTGACGCCGTGGTCGTGAACCGGGTCGGTGTGCTGCTGGGGTTGGCTTCGGGCGGGGGCGCGCGCACGGCGCGGCAGCGCCGAGCACGCACGCGCCCGTGGCCTCACAGCCGCCAGACCGGGCTGACGCGGGACGGGTCCAATCCACGCGCACCCGGAGTGCCAGGTCCGATGACGGCGTGGTCCAGCAGCGCCGACACGATCGCCGACTGCCGTTCCAGGTTCAGCTCGGCCCAGCGCTCGCGTAGCTCGCCGCCTGTCCCGGCCAGACCCGAGAGGCGGGCCGCTCCGGTGAGCTGCCCGAGCTGAGCTTCGGTTGCCTTGAGCTTGGCCTCCACGGGGCCCCGGGCGGTCAGCCACTCCGGCATGCTGATCTGCCTGGCGGAGTACGCCAGCGCCAGCTCGTCCATCTGTGAACGCAGCGCGGCGAGCTCGTCGGTCAGCGCGGTCTGACGGTCGTCCGCGCTGCGCCGTCCCGCGAGGGCGTCGGCCAGCTCGGGGCTGTCCAGCCGGAACAGCACCGCCTCGACGATCAGCTCCTCGACCGGCACGGCGACCACCGTCAGCCGCCCGCAGCCGCCGTGGTCGGGACCGTTCAGGCACACGTACCGGCGACGGTCCCCGCGCGGGGAGGAGAACAGGCGGTTGCCGCACTTGCCGCACCGCAGCATCCCGGACAGCAGATACCGGCGCGACGCCCGCCGTCCGCTGCGCTTCTTCGACTCCAGGACCTGGCGGATCTGGGTCCGCTGCTCCGGGGTGATAATCGCGGGCCACACTGCCTGTGCCACGACCTCACCCTTGTACTCCCGCAGACCCGCGGTCCGCGCGGAGGTCAGGATGGTCCGCAGCGTCGGGGTGCGCCACTCGCTGGACTCGGTGCTCGTCGGCACGCCGTCGGCGTTCAGCGACGTCGCCAGCGACCGTAGCGACTCGCCCGCCAAGACTCGCGCGGCCAGCGCCCGGATGACCTCGGCCTCGGACTCGATCACGGTCACGCGGTCCGCGGCGAACCCGTACGGACGGTTGTGGCCACCGTTGGGCAGACCCTGCTCGGCGAGTTGCTGGTGCTTGCGGCGCAGACGCTGCGAGCGGCGCCCCGACTCCTTCGCCGCGAACGCCGCGAAGATCCGCGCCATGAACAGCCCGTCGTCGTTGCCGAGGTCGATGTCTGCGGTGACCGTGGCGACCTGACGCACCCCGGCCCGTTCGCACAGCTCGGTGAACTGCTCGAGCTGGATCGGCTGCCGCGTCAGGCGGTCGAGGTTGTAGACGATCACGGCGTCCCGGAAGCCAGCCTGCAGATCGGTCAGCATCCGTTCGTAGGACGGGCGGTGCTTGCCCTTGAACGCCGACACGTCGTTGTCGATGTACTCCTCAGCCACCAGCCATCCGCGCTCGGCAGCGAGCTTGCGGCAGTCCTCCAACTGCCGCTCGACGCCCAAGGCGGCGCCGGTCGGGTCGGAGGAGATACGGGCGTAGATCGCGGCAGCCTGGGGCGTCGTCACGGGGGGTCACACTAGCGACGCACCGACAACGGCGCGCTGCTGTGCACCTACCACCACCAGGAGACCCACCGCCGCGACCTCGTCCTGACCCGACATCCCCGCGCCTCGGGCGCGACGGCGGGGGCGGCCCTCGCATCCGGGTCGGCGGACGGCACGGACCACCGCGCCGCGCTCGACAGCAACGGCGTGCCCGGGCCTGCGCTGCTGGCGCCGGTCCGGCTCGTCGAGTACACCGTCACGTCTCGGAGGGGCGCCGTCGTCCGCTCCGGTTCGGGGCACGTCGCGACAGGCCGCAAGGACGCTGCCGATCCACCCCGACCGACCGGAGCAGCGCCGCCACCGCGGCGGTCGTCCGCGACTAGAAGGCGTACGAGTGCATCCCCGAGACGGCGAGGTTGACGACCGTGAAGTTGGCGATCACAGCGGCGTACCCGACGAACACGAAGTATGCGGCCTTGCGGCCACCCCACCCACGGGTCGTGCGCGCGTGCAGGTAGGCGGCATACACGACCCACGCGATGAAGGTGCCGACCTCCTTGGGGTCCCAGTTCCAGTAGCGCCCCCAGGCGTCCTCGGCCCAGATCGCGCCGCCGATGAGCGTGAGCGTCCAGAGCACGAAGCCGATCGCGTTCAGCCGGAACGACAACGCCTCGAGGCGGCGCGCCTCCGGCACCTGGTCGACCCAGCGGAACTGGGGGCCGGTCACGGCGAGCCCGGAGAACGCCTGTCGGAGGCCGTCGGCGCGGCGCCACGGCGTCGTCAGGTGCGACCGTCCGGTCTCGCGACCGTCCCGCATGACCTGGAGCACGGCGGCCGCGAAGGCCACGGTGAAGATGCCGGTCGCGCTGATCGCGACGCCGACGTGCAGGACGAGCCAGTAGTTCTGCAGCGCAGGACGCACGGCGTCCGCGCGGACGAAGAAGCTCTCGAGCGCGACGACGAGGGCCGTGACCGCGATGCCCATGACGACGACCCCGACGAACGCGATGACGCGGCGCCGCTGGACGATCGCGAGCACGAGCGTGGCCACGAGGACCCCGACGAGGGTGAACTCGTACATGTTGGCCGTGGGCCACCGCCCCGCCGCGAACCCGCGCAGGACGATCGCGGCGAACAGCATGACGACGCCGAGGTAGGTCGTGGAGCGCGCGATGCCCTCGGCTCGCGGCGAGCGCCCGAGCGCGACGTCCTGCGTCGACCCGGCCACGGCCGAGTCGACGCGAGCGCGGCCCGCGTCACCCGCACCGCGCGCGGGGTCCGCGCTGCCGCCGGCTCGTGCAGCGCTCGCGGCCCCTGCGACGCCCACGCCGACCAGCGACCGCGCGCCGGTCGCGGCCTCGGCATCGGCGACCTGCGGCTGGCGACGCTGCGCGTTGTCGGTCAGCCGGGCCAGGTCCACGGTGTAGGCGACGAGCGCGATCGTGAAAGCCGTCGCGGCGGCCCACACCAGCAGGGTGCTGAGGTCACCGATCTCCATGGTCGCTCCCGTCCACCGACTTCTCCTCGTCAGCCTCGTCACCCGTGCCCGGGGAGGCTGCGTGCCCGACCGACCTCGTCGCGCCGTCCGACGTCACCGCACCACGCAGCGGGTCGAGCGTCGCCGCGAGGACGCGGTCGAGCTCGGGCTGCAGCCCGACGTCGTCGCCGCGCGCCAACCCGGCGGCGGTCACCACTGTAAGGCTTGCCTCTCCCGCACGGCTCGCGCGGACCCACAGGCGGCGGCGCGGCGCGAACAGCGACGCGGCGAGCCCGCACAGCGCGGCGAGCGCGAACACCAGGATCCAGGTCAGTGCGGGGTCGTGGCGCAGGTCGAGCGCGACGTACCGCGTGAGGGAGTCGAAGCTCACGCTGCCGAGCCCGTCGGGCAGCTCGACGCTCTCGCCGGGACGCAGGTAGAGCGTCACGGCCCGGCCGTCGGCGTCGACGGCCTGCGTCATGCGCGACTCGTCGAGCTGGTAGACGTTCTGCGGCACGCCGGTGTCGAGCCCGAGGTTGCCGGACCACACCGAGAGCACCAGCACAGGCGAGCCGGGCTGCGGGTCGACGGACCGGTAGAGGCCGTCCGCGACCTCGACGGCAGTGGGCAGGAGATAGCCGACGAGACCGATCTGGTCCTGGCCGTCGGAGACGTCGGGCACCTTGACGACGCCGCGCGAGGTGTAGACCTCGTCCTGGGGCAGGAACGGGACGGCACCCGCGAACGCGACCTCGCCCGCGGCGTCGCGCACGGTGAGCTCGGGCGCGTAGCCGTTGCCCTGCAGGTAGATCTTCGCGCCGTCGCGCTCGAGCGGGTGGTTGACCTTGATGGTCCGCTCGGCCGCCGAACCGTCCGGCTCGGTGACGGTCACGTACGCGGCGAAGTCGCGCGCCTCGAGCGTCTCGGGGTCGAACCGGGACGTGAACCTGTCGAGCGTGAGCGTGAACGGCTGCAGGCTGTCGTCGCGGAACGCGGTGCCCTTCTCGAACGTGTCGTACTCCTTGACGGAGTTCGCCATGCCCCGGCCCTGCACGACGAGCGCCTGGCCGCGATAGTGCAGCATCTGCCCTGCGGCGATGGACACGAGGAGCCCGACGAGCGCGAGGTGGAACACGAGGTTGCCGGTCTCCCGCAGGTATCCGCGCTCGGCCGACGCCGACCACGTGCCGTCGCCCTCGTCGTTCACGTCGACGCGGTAGGACCGCGCGAACGGCAGCCACCACGGCCCGCGACGCATCGCGTCGCGCGCGGCGAGCACCACCCGCTCGGGCGCGGCGGCGACGGAGGTCTGCTCCGCCTGCGCGGGGAACCGGGTGAGCCGCCGGGGGGTGCGCGGCGGGCGGTCGCGCAGCCCGGCGAGGTGCGCGCGCGTGCGCGGCAGGATGCACCCGACGAGCGAGATGAACAGCATGAGGTAGATCGCCGAGAACCAGACCGACGAGTACACGTCGAAGAACCCGAGCCGGTCGAGCCACGGACCGGTGGTCGGGTGGTCGACGACGTACTGCGCGACCTTCGCGGGGTCCTGCGCGTTCTGCGGGAACATCGTGCCGGGCACGGCAGCGACGGCGAGCAGCATGAGCAGCAGCAGCGCGACGCGCATGCTCGTGAGCTGTCGCCACATCCAGCGCAGCCAGCCGCGCGCACCGAGGGTCGGCAGCCGCACCTCGTCGGACGCGGCGAACGTGTCCTCGTGGCCCTCGGGGCGATAGGTCGTCGCCATGCTCACACCACCGGCACGAAGCTGTCGGAGAACAGGCCCTGCAGCCACCGCGCCCACTCGCCCCACACGCCGGTGACGAGCGCGAGCCCGAGGACGACGAGCAGCGCACCGCCGGCCCGCATGATCGCCAGGCGGTGCCGGCGCAGGAAGGCGAGCGCGCGGGCCGACCGCTCGACGCCGAGCGCGACGAGCAGGAACGGCAGCCCGAGCCCCACGCAGAACGCGACGGCGAGGACGGCACCGCGCGCGGCGGACGCCTGGTCGAGCGAGAGCGAGTAGATCGCGGCGAGCGTCGGGCCGATGCACGGCGTCCAGCCCAGGCCGAACGTGACGCCGAGCAGCGGCGCGCCCCACAGCCCGGCCCGCGGCGCGAGGTGCAGCCGCTTCTCGTACTGGAGGAACGGCACGAAGCCGACGAACGCGAGCCCCATGAGGATCACGACGACGCCGAGCACGCGCGACAGGACGTCGGACCACTGCACGAGCGCGGCACCGAGCGTCCCGGCGAGCACGCCGAACACGACGAACACGAGCGAGAAACCCGCGACGAACAGCCCGACGCCCGCGAGCACGCGCCCGCGCCCCGCCACGCCGGCCGGTGACGGCCCGACGGCGGGGCCGCCCGGCGCGATCCCGCGGACCGGCCCCCCGGCGACCGCGGGCACGGCGCTCCCCGACGAGCCGCGCGCCGACGAGCCGACCGCGCCGGTCATCCCGCCGAGGTAGGCGAGGTAGCCGGGGACGAGCGGGAGCACGCACGGCGACGCGAACGCGACGACGCCCGCGAGCAGCGCCACGGGCACGGCGAGCAGCAGGGACCCGCTGGCCGCGGCGCGACCGAACGAGTCGCCCGCGGGTGCGGCGAGCGCGGCGAACCCCGCGAGCGCGGGGACGACGACGGGTGCGACCACGGTCACGCGGCCTCCGGCTCGGCGAGCAGCTCGTCGACGAGCGAGCGCAGGGTCGACGGGTCGGCGAGCCCGACGATGCGCGCGGCGACGTTCCCGGACCGGTCGAGCACGACGGTCGTCGGCACGGCGTTGAGCGGGACGACGCCCTGCAGCGCGAGGACGCCCTTGCCCGTGCGGTCCGCGATGCTCGGGTACGGCACGGAGAACGTGCGCTGGAACGCCTGCGCGGCACCGGCCTCGTCGGTCGAGTTGAGCCCGAGGACGTGCACGCCCCGGTCGGCGTAGTCGTTCGCGACCGCGACGAGGTCGGGCGCCTCCGCGCGGCACGGCGGGCACTCGGCGTACCAGGTGTTGAGCACGACGACGTCGCCGCGCCAGTCCGCGACCGCGCGCGGCTCGCCCTCGAAGTCGGTGCCCGCGAGCTCGACGGGACCCTTGCGGTCCCCGACGGCCCACGTCTTGGTGCTCCCGTCGCCGGACTGGTAGCCCTGGTCGGCGACGTCGTCCGCCGTCTGGATGGGCGCGCACGCGGCGAGCGCCCCGACGACGAGCGCCCCGACGGCGGCGACGAGCCGACCGCGCACGTCAGGCCCCCGCGACCGTGGCCGCGCCGGGCAGGAGGGCCGCGGCGGGCTCGGTGTAGGTGATCGCGACGAGCCGGTCGTCCTCGTAGCGCAGGCTCGTGAGCGAGGCGAGCGAGCACTGCCGCTTGCGCGGGTCGTGCCACAGCCGCCGCTTCTCGAGCGCGAGGCGGGTGACCCAGACGGGGAGCTGGTGGGACACGACGACGGCCTCGTGCCCGCGCGCGGTCTCCCGCGCCGCCGCGACGGCGGCGAGCATGCGGTCGACCTGCTCGCGGTACGGCTCGCCCCACGACGGCCGGAACGGGTTGCGCAGGAACGGCCAGTGCTCGGGGTGGCGCAGCGACCCGTCGCCGACGCCGAACGTCTTGCCCTGGAAGTGGTTGTCGGCCTCGATGAGCCGCGGGTCGGTGCCGACCTCGAGACCGAACGCGGCGGCGATCGGCGCGGCGGTCTCCTGCGCGCGCTCGAGCGGCGACGAGATGACCGCGACGACGTCCCGGCGCGGTCCGGTCATGAGCTCCGAGCGTCCCGCGACGCTGCGGGCGACCGCGTCGGCGGCCGCGTCGTCCTGCCCGAGCTCGCTGAGCCACGCACCGTCGTCGTACGTCCGGCCCGACAGGTAGGCCGCGACGATGCGCGCCATGGCGCGCCCGCGCTCGGACAGGCGGTAGCCGGGGAGACGGCCGTAGAGCACACCCTGGGGGTTGTGCACCTCGCCGTGCCGCATGAGGTGGACGGTGGTCGCGACCATGGCAGTCAGTGTCCCTCACCCAGCCGTGTGCTCGGCACCCGCGTCCGGGTCACTCGGGGTGACACGCACCACCGGACAGGCGAGCGCGCACGGCCTCCATCGCCGCACCGAGCGCCGCGAACTGCTCGGGGGTGAGGACGTCGACGAGGTGCGCACGCACGGACCGCACGTGGCTGGGCGCCGCCGCGACGAGCCGCTGCCAGCCCTGCTCGGTCATGGTGCAGTCGACACCGCGCGCGTCGGACGGGCACTGGCTGCGCACGACGAGCCCCGCGTCCTCCATGCGCCGGATGGTGTGGGTGAGCCGGCTGCGCGAGTGGGCGACGCCCGTGGCGATCTCGGACATGCGCATGGTGCGCCCGGGACGTTCCGACAGTCGGACGAGCACCTCATACTCGTGGATCGACAGCCCCGTCTGCTCCTCGAGCTCGTGCGCGAGCACGTCGTTGAGCAGCGCGACGCCGTTGCGGAACGAGCGCCACGAGCCCTGCTCGCCGGGCGTGAGCCAGCGCACGTCGTCGGTGGGCGACGGCGGGGCACCGGCCTCACCGGTCGCGGCGGCGGTGCGCGTCGTCGTGTCGGTCATCTGCTTCTCACCTGTCCGTCGTCGTCAGAGCGGGCCGGGGTCGTCGGCGCCGCTCGTCGTCGCGCTGCGCCAGGGTCGTGGCCCGAGGCACGGGCCCGGTCCGGGCAGTGTCCCAGGACGCCGTCCGCGGGACCAGGACCGGCGTGCGTCCCCCTCGGACGGGCCGACGAGCGACGCGGCCGGTGTGCCGACCGGCACACGGTCCAGGACTTGCGCGACACCGACCACTGTAGTACAACTTTGAACTACCGGAAGTTGAGAGTTCAACAAGTCGCCCTCCGTGCGGCCGACGAGCGCTCCCGGAGCACGCATCCCCGCACACGACTGGAGCACACCATGAGCACCTCGACCACGACCCTCCCCGCCGGCCTCACCGCGGGCACCTGGACGATCGACCCCACGCACTCCGAGGCCGCCTTCACGGTCCGCCACGCCGGCATCTCGAAGGTCCGCGGCACGGTCGCGCTGACCGGTGGCGAGATCACGGTGGGCGACGACCTCGCGAGCAGCTCCGTGACCGCGACGCTCGACCCCGCGACCGTGACGACGGGCGACGCGAACCGTGACGCGCACGTCAAGAACGCCGACTTCTTCGACGTCGACCAGTTCGGTACCTGGACGTTCACCTCGACGGAGGTCCGCGAGGACGGCGGCGACCACGTGATCGTCGGCGACCTCACGCTGCACGGCGTGACGCGGCGCATCGAGCTCGCGACCGAGTTCAACGGCTCGGCCGTCGACCCGTTCGGCAACACGCGCGCCGGGTTCGAGGCGTCCGTGACCGTGTCGCGCAAGGACTTCGGCCTCACGTGGAACGCGGCGCTCGAGGCCGGCGGCGTGCTCGTCTCGGACAAGGTCGTCATCACGCTCGACATCTCGGCCATCAAGCAGGCCTGAGCCCGCGGGGGTCGGCTGCACCGGCCGCCCCGCCCCGCTCGGCGGTCCGATCCCTGCCGCCGAGCCGCTCGCGGACGCACTCCCCTGACGTCCGCGGACCGCGAGGGCGGTCCGACGTCCACCGACGCCGGGCCGCCCTCGCGCCGTGCTCAGCGGTGCGCGTCGTGGTAGGCGAGGATCAGCAGCTCGCTCGCGACGTCGACCTGCCGCACCGTCACACCGTCGGGGACCCGCAGCGCGCGCGGCGCGAACGTGAGCAGCGCGCTGACCCCGGCGCCGACGAGCGTGTCGCACACGTCCTGCGCGTGCTGCGCGGGCACCGCGATCACGCCGACGGTCGCGCGCGTGCGGCGCACCACCTGCGCCAGCCGGTCGACGGGCTCGACGACGATCCCGGCGACCGAGGTGCCCACGAGCGAGGCGTCGGCGTCCACCAGCGCCGCGACCTCGAACCCGCGCTCGGCGAGCCCGCCGTAGCTGGCGAGCGCGTGCCCGAGGTACCCGATCCCGACGAGGACGACACGACGCGTCGTCCCGACCCCGAGCACGTCGCCGATCTGCCGCTCGAGGTGCGCGACGTCGTACCCGACACCGCGCCGCCCGTACGAGCCCAGGTAGGACAGGTCCTTGCGCAGCTGCGCCGACGAGACCCCGGCGGCGCGCGCGAGCTCCTGCGACGTCACGACCCGCACGTCGCGGACGGCCTCGAGCGCGTGCAGGTAGCCGGGGAGGCGCTCGACCGTCGTGTCGGGGACCTCGACCGGCTCGTCGGCGGCCGACCAGCGACCTGCGAGAGCTCCGCGCGAGCCGCGCACCCCCCGCACGCCACGCGACCGCGGCCGCGCGTCGGCCTCGTCCGGCTCGGTGGTCTCGCCCACGGGTACCGCCCTCAGCGCGCGGCCAGCGCGCGACGCAGCCGCGCCTGGTCGATCCGCCAGTAGCCCTGCCGCACGCCGTCGACCTCGACCACGGGCACGAGCTCGCCGTACTCCGCGACGAGGTCACGGCCGTCGGCCGCGTCCCGGTCCACGTCCACCTCGCGCCACGTGACGCCGGCGTGCTCGGCCTCGGCGACGACCAGCGCGCGCGCCTCGTCGCACAGATGGCACCCGGTGCGGGAGTACAGCACCACGCGCGGGTTCGTCGCAGGCTCGTCGGGCACGCACCGACCCTAGCCCCGCCCTCCCCCGGACGCCGTGCGATCTCGGGGCAGGCTCCGTGTCGCAGGCGCGCCGCCTCGTCCCCGCCCCGCACGCGGGCCGTCCGACGAGCCCGCGGGTGGCGGCGTCTGGGTGCCACCGCCCTGGTCAGGGGTGTCACCCGGACGTGTCGCCGCCTAGGTTGTCCGGGTGACTCTTTCCGTGCGCCGCGCGCGCCCCGGGGACGCCGCAGACCTGGCCGAGCTCGCCGCCGCGACCTTCCCGCTCGCGTGCCCACCCGGGTCGACGCCGCAGGACCAGCAGACGTTCGTCGCACGCGAGCTCTCGCGCCCGGCGTTCGAGCGGTACCTCGCCGACGGGACCCGGACCGTCCTCGTCGCACAGGGCGACGACGGCTCGCTCGAGGGCTACACGATGCTCGTCGCGGGCATGCCGGCCGACGCCGACGTGCGGAGCGCGCTGTCGCTGTGGCCGACCGTCGAGCTCTCGAAGTGCTACGTGCGGCCGCACCGGCACGGCGCCGGGGTCGCGGACCGCCTCATGCTCGCGAGCCTCGACGACGCACGCGCGCGGCACGCGGTGGGGTGCTGGCTCGGCGTCAACCAGCTCAACGTGCGCGCGCAGCGGTTCTACCACCGCCACGGGTTCCAACAGGTGGGGACCAAGCACTTCCGCGTCGGGTCGCGGCTCGAGGACGACTTCGTCCTGGAGCGCGCGCTCTGACCTCCGGCCCGACGCCGACCCCGCGAGCTCACGCACGACGACAGGAGGGCCCGACCGTACGGTCAGGCCCTCCTCGTCACACGCTGCCGGGGCAGCGCGCGGTCACTTCTTGTTACGACGCTGGTGGCGCGTCTTGCGCAGCAGCTTGCGGTGCTTCTTCTTGGCCATCCGCTTGCGGCGCTTCTTGATGACGGAGCCCATGGGTCCACTCTCGCTTCCGGGTGTGGCCCGCGGCAGCGGACCGGGTACAGGTCGATCGGCGCGTGGTCACCCGCAGGGGTGTCGGCCGCACCAGGGGCGTCGGCCGTCCACGCAAGGAAAGTCCGAGGGCCTACCTTACGGGATCGACGGGCATGCCCGCGACGCCCGTCCTCATGGCCTCTCGTCGCACGTCGCGTCCGCGGCTCAGGACGAGCGCCGGGCCTCGCCGGCGCCGCCGGCCCCGTGCTCGTCGTCCCGGAGGTCCGCGACGACCGTCGACATGGACGAGCGCAGGTACGCGTCGAGCGCGTCCTGCGGGACCCGGAACGACCGCCCGACCCGCACCCCGGGCAGCTCGCCCGCGTGCAGCAGTCGGTACACGGTCATCTTCGACACGCGCATGACGTCGGCCACCTCGAGCACGGTGAGGTAGCGGACGCGGCCCGGCTGGTCGCTCATCTCGACGGATCGTCCTCCTGAGGCGCCGCACGACGCCCGTTCTGGCGCGCTCTCGCGGCCGGGTCAGCCGCCCGCCGACCGCGGGCTGCGCCCACCATAGTGGCGGGTGGGACACGAGTGAAAGGGGTGACGAGAGTGACAGACGCCAAGGTCACCCCGCCCGATGGGCCGAACGGCTGACGCCGCCCGGGACCGCGGACCGGTCAGTCGTGGTCCACGTCGAGGCCGAGCGCCGGGAACACCGCCGAGCGCGTCGCCCGGATCGCACGGTCGACGTCGTCGGACGGGTCGAAGCCCGAGTGCCAGGTGCGGAAGGCCGGGACGACGCCGTCGGACATCGACTGCGGCCCCTGTCTCCCGTACGTCGCGGCGACACGGTCGCGCCACGCCTCCGGCACCTCCGTGTCGGGATCGACCGGGTGGTGGGCCGCGACCGCGAGCAGATGGACCCAGGCGCGCGGGACGACGTCGACGATCGCGTACCCGCCGCCGCCGAGCGCGAGCCAGCGCCCCTGCGTGAGCTCGTGCGCGAGCGAGTGCAGGCGGTGCGCGACGAGCGCCATCGCGTCGACCGAGACGCGCAGGTTCGACAGCGGGTCCAGCACGTGCGCGTCGCAGCCGTGCTGCGTGACGAGCACGTCCGGCGCGAACGCCCGCACGACGGCGGGCACCACGGCGTCGAACGCGCGCAACCAGCCCGGGTCGGAGGTGCCGGACGGGAGCGCCACGTTCACGGCCGACCCCTCGGCGTGGTGCCCGCCGGTCTCGTCGGCGTGACCGGTGCCCGGGAAGAGCATGCGGCCCGTCTCGTGCAGGGACACCGTGAGCACGCGGGGCTCGTCCCAGAACACCGCCTGCACGCCGTCGCCGTGGTGCGCGTCGACGTCGACGTAGGCCACCCGCTGCGCCCCGTCGTCGAGCAGCCGGCGGATCGCCACGGCCGCGTCGTTGTAGACGCAGAACCCCGACGCCGCACCGGGCATGGCGTGGTGCAGGCCGCCCGCGATGTTGACGGCGTGCTCGGTCTCGCCCCGCCAGACCGCGAGCGCACCGTCGACCGTGCCCTGCACGGCGCGCGCCGACGCCTCGTGCATGCCCGGGAACAGCGGGTCGTCGGTCGTGCCGAGCCCGCGCGCCTCGTCGCGCACGCCGTCCGCGTCCGCGCGCCGGACCGCCGCGACGTAGGCGGGGTCGTGCACGATCGTCAGCAGCTCGTCGGTCGCGACCTGCGCCCCGACGACGTCGACGTGCTCCAGGAGCCCCAGCTCGCGCGCGAGGTCGATCGTGAGCGCGAGCCGGTCGGGCGTCATCGGGTGGCCGCGGCCGAAGTCGTAGCGCAGCATGTCGGGCGCCCACTCCACGCGCGGCCGCTGCGACATGTGCACACCCAAACACCGAACCCCGACGGTGTCGAACCCGCGCGGCTCACGCGGGTCCGACGTGCCAGAGTGTGCGATGCACGCGACGGGCGGACCGGCGCGCGGCCGCACGCAGCACGGACAGCGGCACGGACGGCGGCACCGAGATCGGCACGGAGAGGTGGTGGGATGGCGCGCAGCGGCCCTGGCGTGGCCTGGCGGGTCCGCGAGCTCGTCGACCGCTCGGCCCGGCAGTCCCCCGCGCGGCTCGCGCTCGGCGTGTTCGGTGCGGTCATCGCGCTCGTGACCGTCCTGCTGTCGGCGCCGTGGGCCACCGCGCACGGCGGTCACGCGTCGTTCGTCGACGCGCTGTTCACCGCGACGTCCGCGAGCACGGTCACCGGGCTCGTCGTGGTCCCGACGGGCGAGTACTGGTCGACGTGGGGTCTGGTCGTCATCCTCGTCGCGATCAAGGTCGGCGGCCTCGGGGTCATGACGCTCGCGTCGCTGCTCGGCATGGCGGTCTCCCGCCGGATCGGCCTGACGCAGCGGTTGCTCGTCTCGTCGGAGACCAAGTTCACGCGGCTCGGCGAGGTCGGCTCGCTCGTGCGGACCGTCATCGTCACGTCGACGACGCTCGAGCTGACGATCGCGATCATCCTGTTCCCCCGGTTCCACATGTACGACGAGTCCTGGGGCCGTGCCGCGTGGCACGCGCTGTTCTACGGGGTGTCCTCGTTCAACAACGCGGGCTTCGTGCCGACGCCCGACGGGCTGGCACCGTTCATCTCGGACTGGTGGGTGCTGCTGCCGATCATCGTCGGCGTGTTCATCGGGTCGCTCGGCTTCCCCGTGATCCTCAACGTCGCGCAGCACCTGCGCGAGCCGCGGCGCTGGAGCCTGCACTCGAAGCTCACGATCACGACGAGCATCGCCCTCGTGATCGCGGGCGCGGTGCTCGTCGCGGCGTTCGAGTGGACCAACCCGGGCACGTTCCACGACCTCGACGGCTCGGGTACCGCGCTCGCGTCGCTGTTCGCGGGCGTCATGCCGCGCTCCGCGGGCTACTCGACGGTCGACGTGGGCCAGATGCACGAGTCGACGTGGCTGCTCATGGACGCGCTCATGTTCGTCGGCGGCGGGTCGGCGTCCACCGCGGGCGGCATCAAGGTCACGACGCTCGCGGTCATGCTCCTCGCGATCGTCGCGGAGGCGCGCGGCGACCGGGACGTCGAGGCGTACGGTCGGCGCATCCCGCGCGACGCGCTCCAGGTCGCGATCGCCGTCTCGCTCATCTCCGCGACGTTCGTGCTCGTGTCCTCGCTCCTGCTGCTCGCGATGACCGGCGAGACGCTCGACAAGGTGCTGTTCGAGGTCATCTCCGCGTTCGCCACGTGCGGGCTGTCCACCGGCATCACGCCGGACCTGCCCGACGGGGCGAAGTACGTGCTCACCGTCCTGATGTTCATCGGCCGGACCGGCACGATGACGCTTGCGGCCGCGCTCGCGCTGCGCAACCGTCGTCGGGTGATCCGGCTGCCGGAAGAGAGGCCGATCATTGGCTGACACCATGCGCGACGCACGCGCGGGCACCCAGGGCGCCCCGCGCACCCCCAAGAAGGACTCCGGCGTCCTCGTGATCGGGCTGGGCCGGTTCGGCTCGGCCATCGCGGCGACGCTCGACCGGCTCGGTCAGGACGTGCTCGCCGTCGAACGCTCGCCCGAGCTCGTGGCGCAGTGGGCGGGCCGCATCGCGCTCGTCGAGGCGGACGCGGCGAACCCCGAGGCCCTCGAGCAGCTCGGCGCACGCGACTTCCCCGTCGCCGTGGTCGGCGTCGGGTCCTATCTCGAGGCGTCCGTCCTCATCACCGGCAACCTCGTCGACATCGGCATCCCCCAGATCTGGGCGAAGGCCGTGTCGAACGAGCACGCACGCATCCTGCAGCGCATCGGCGCGCACCACGTGGTGCTGCCCGAGGCCGACGCGGGCTCGCGCGTCGCGCACCTCGTGTCGGGCAAGCTGCTCGACTACATCGAGGTCGAGGACGGCTTCACGGTCGTGAAGATGCGGCCCCCGAAGGAGACGCAGGGCTTCACGCTCGCGCAGTCGAAGATCCGCGAGCGGTACGGCGTCACGGTCGTCGGCGTGAAGTCGCCCGGTCTCGACTTCCAGTACGCGACACCCGAGACCCGCATCTCCCAGAACGACATCATCATCGTCTCCGGCCACGCCGACCTGCTGGAACGCTTCGCCGCCCGTCCGTGAACCACCCGTGAGCGCCCGACCGCGTGCGCTCGTCGGACGGTTGTCCACACCCTGACGGGACGACCCCTCCGGCGCGTGTCCGCTTTGGGTACCTTCCCGGCATGCTTCCGAATCGTGCTGTGCGTGCCGTCGCCGGGGCCGGTGCTGCCCTGGTGCTCGTGGGCGTCGCGGCGTGCACCGACTCCGGTCACGCCGAGCCCGCCCCGATCACGACGCTGGCCGTCGCCCCGAGCCCCACGCCCAGCCCGACGCCGACCCCGAGCCCGACACCGACGTCGGAGTCCGGCCTCGACTTCTCCGGGATCGACCTGACCGTCCCGCCGCCGCGCCCGGCAGCGCTCGACAAGGAGCACATCAGCGGCGACGAGGCGCAGCAGATCGCCCGCTACTTCATGCTGCTGTACCCGTACATGTTCGTCACGCACGACACGACAGCGTTCGAGGAGCTGTCCCACCCGCAGTGCGCGTTCTGCAGCAAGAACCTCTCGAAGATCCGCGGCTACGTCGACGACCATGTGCATACCGAGCGCGGCGCGATGATCGTCCACGACGCGCGCGAGCGTGTGTTCGCCGACGACTACTACATCGTCACGGTGGTCTACTCCCAGGACTGGTCTCGAGAGACCGACAGAGACGGGACGACAGTCGCGGAGGGCGATGGCGGGGACCATGCCACCGTCGAGGTGGATGTCCTGCGAGAAGGTAGCCACTGGATGATCGGCGGGGTCAGCAGGGAGCCGTCGTGAGGCGGACGCGATGGATAACGTGCTCGCTCCTCGGTCTCATCATCCTCACCGGAATTCCCTCGACCGCCTGGGCGGATGGGTTTGACGAGGAGACGACTCTGCACGGAAGCAGCGTCGAGACGCGCGCGCAGATGGCGACGGGGCAGTTCGTGCACGACTCGCGGGCTCCGGAGAGCCCGTATGAGTGGTTGCGGCGGAACTTGTGCTGGGCGAAGTACCCGGTGGTCGAGCGGTCGGTCAGTGACACGTGTGCGAGCAACGGGGTGCTGTACGACACGCCGCCGGTGTGCGAGTCGGGTGAGGCGCTGGAGCCGTTGTGGCGGCGTCTGCGCGGGACGCAGACGTGGTTGCTGCAGGTCGGCTGGCACTGTCCCGAGTCCCTACGGCGAGTGGTGACGCAGGAGGACTTCCGGCGGGTCGTGATCCCGCCACCGGTGGCGCACTCCCAGCCCGAGGGCGGCAAGGTCCTGGTGGACGACACAACTAGTCGCCAGTACACCTAGAGCGCGAGACACCTGCTTCTGGGACCCTGGCCTGATGGACTGGCTCTACGACAACCGTGCATGGCTTCTCGACGGGGTGCTGGTGGCTGTACCGCTCGCATTGATCGGCTGGTGGCTTCAGCGGCGATCCGCCGGGGCATCCAAGAGGCCAGGACGAACTCTGCGTCAGAGGGGTGGCCGCGGTTCGATAAATATTCAGGCGGGACGCGATGTTCGCGTAGAGAGCGAGGAGCGAAAGTGACTTTTCGACAGTCGGGAGGTCGCGATTCGATGAATTTTCAGGGTGACGCAATTAGCGTTCACGTAAATCAGAGCGACATGACAGCCGGCCAGGTCATTGATTTGATGCTCCGACTTGGGCGCGCCAATCTGGCGGAAATGCAGGACGAGGCTCGTCGAATTGTCGACGAGCGCCTCGAGGATTTCGCGAACAAGTTCGTCTCTACCCTGGGCGACCGGAACAGCGATGCTGTTTCAGCCGTGAGCGACCCCGACGTGCAGTATGCACTTCTAACCGCTCAGCGCGACTTCGCCAGGAGCGGCGAAGAGCAACTAGGAGACACGCTCGTTGACCTCCTTGTCGCTCGCTGCTCGGAGCAAACAGGCTCGCTCCGGGCGCTTGCCCTCAACGCTGCCATCGACACGGTTGGACGGCTCACCTCAGCACAGCTAGATGCGCTCACCTCTTACTGGACAGTCGTTAGATTGCGGTCGCTCGCTATTGGATCGATTGCGGATCTCGCGACATGGCTTCGCCAGCATGTCCTGCCCTTTTGCGGCAGCCTACCCGCACACGATGCAGCGTACGAACATCTCGTCTACGCTGGCTGCGCAACGTTACAGATCTCTGAACGGAAGTTCGGATACGTGTTTCGAGAGACGTACCCTGGACTTTTCGCTCGTGGCTTTACCCTCGAGGAGATGCCCGAGCGCCTGAGGGGCATTCAGGGAATTACTACACCTTGCTTGAATGACTCTGCAAAACTGCAGGTGCGCGCTCTCTCGACTGACATCGCGGAAGAGCGGGCTGAGGAAGTCGGGCGCCCTGATATCGCGAGCGACCTGAAAGAACTTCTCAAGGCGAAGATGTACAGCGACTCCGAAATTGAACAGATGATCGTGAGAACGGTGCCGGAGCTGCGCTATGCGGTCGAACGTTGGAACAGCACCGCAATCAAGAATCTTCAACTTACGACGGTTGGCACGGCGCTCGCTCACGCCAACTGGACCCGTGTGGTCGGCGCAGCGGGCTCTCCGCTCAGCATCTGGATTCCCGAGGAGTCCTAGAATCGGCGGCGCCTCCGCGCCGAGAGGATGGCCCGGGGTTCTTGACTTGAACTAGCAACGCAACTCGGGCGTGCTCTGAGGCGTCCGCCCGATAGCGGAGCAGCAGCCCGGAGGCGGTGCCTGTCCAGCACCTGCCGGGTCACCCGGGGCTTGGCTCTTGGTGCGGAGCACCGTCCCTGGCCGGTTACGGGCTGGGTGCTGGACAGGCGCGGGCGTAGGGCCAGGCTCAGCGGTCGGGCGGCCGCAGGTGGTGAGGTGGGTAGCACCAGCCCCGGGAGAGGGCTTGCCAGAATCACAGCGCTGTGACTGCGCACAGGTGCGGCGTCCCTGCACTCATACATTCATCGCATCGGCTGCCTGAAGCGCCCCGGGTTCGGCGGAGGCTCTCAAAGCAGTGAGGATGAGAGCCATGGCGGCGCCGAGGAAGTACAGCGACGAGTTGCGTGAGCGCGCGATCCGGATGGTGGGTGGAGGCACGCAAGGACCCGGCGTCGGCGCCGGGGGCGCTCGAGCGGGTCGCAGACCAGCTGGGGATCCACCCGGAGGCGTTGCGGACGTGGGTCAAGCGCGCTGAGGTCGACGGCGGCACGCGCACGGGGACTACGAGCGCTGATGCGGCGCGGATCGGTGAGCTCGA
>Ga0206103_100270_pt1 | contig 34913 bp, 35 predicted proteins | sample 1B5Ametagenome_FD_148638 | JGI IMG/M metagenome (GOLD analysis project Ga0206103, IMG submission 148638) | Enriched microbial communities from leaf-cutter ant dump, University of Wisconsin, Madison, United States - 1B5A | ecosystem: Environmental > Terrestrial > Nest > Insects nest > Nest dump... | reverse complement strand
CGGCGAAGTCGTTGAGCGACGAGCCGTGCCGCAGGCGGACGACCGTCTTGCCGTTGCCGCGCGGGACGGTCACGCCGCCCAGCGACGGCGCCTGCATCTGCTCGAACTCCTGGCGCTTCGCCCGCTTCGACTTGCGGCCACGGACCGGACGACCGCCCGCGCGACCGAACGCGCCCTGGGTCGAGCCGCGACCGGCACCGCCCGGACGACCACCGCCGCCGCCGGGACGACCGGCGAAGCCGCCACCGCCGCCGGGCGCACCGCCGCCGCCACCGGGGCGTCCGCCGAAGCCACCGCGCCCACCACCGGCACCGCCGGGACGTGCGGGACGCTCGCCCGGGCGACCGACGCCGCTCGAGGTGCGACCGGGCATCATGCCGGGGTTCGGCCGCGGGCCGCCCGGACGGGGCGCCGGACGCGGACCGCCGGGACGGTCGCCCGCACCGGCTGCGGGCGCCCCCTCGGCGCGCCGCTCGCCCGGACGGGGCATGCCCTGCGAGGGCGCGAACGGGTTGTTGCCCGGACGCGGGCCACCGGGACGGGGACCGCCCGGACGCTCGCCCCGCTCGGGTCGCTCGCCACGGTCGGACCGCGGCATGCCCTGCGACGGCGCGAACGGGTTGTTGCCCGGACGCGCGGCGGGACGCGGGGCGCCGGGGCGGGCACCCGCCGGCGCACCACCCGACGGGCGCGGCGCGGCACCCGGTCGGGGCGCAGCCGAGCCGGCCGCCGGAGCCGACGCCGTGGCAGCGGGCGCCGCCGGAGCAGCGGGAGCCGCAGCGGCGGGAGCCGGGGCGGACGCCGGCGCTGCCGGGGCCGCGGGGGCCGGAGCAGCGGGGGCTGCCGCGGCGGGAGCCGACGGCGCGGGAGCGGCGGGACGTGCGGGCGCAGCCGGACGTGCCGGGGTCGCGGACGCGGCGCCTGCCGCGGGGTAGACGTCGCGCAGCTTGCGCACGACGGGGGGCTCGATCGTCGAGGACGCCGAGCGCACGAACTCACCCATCTCGGTGAGCTTCGTCATGATGGTCTTGCTGTCGACCCCGAGCTCCTTCGCGAGCTCGTAGACGCGAAGCTTGGCCACTTCTCTCCTGTCTCGGTCCGCCCGAGACAGGGTCGGACCGTCGTTAGTGCTGGGTGCTCATAGCAGGGCACTCATCGGTGCGTGCTCATCGGGTCGCCATCGGCTTCCAACCCGCTTCCCTCATCGACGGTCGGTACCGGTCCACCCGGCACCGTGATCTGGCGTTCGAGCTGCGCCACGAGGCCCGCCGCGTCCGGAGCTCCCTGCAGTCGCAGGGCCCTGCCGAACGCGCGTCGGCGCGTCGCGAGCTCGAGGCAGCCAGGATCGGGGTGCAACCAGGCACCCCGGCCCGGCATCCGGCGGGCGACGTCCACGACGAGCACGGGCGTACCCGTGCCGTCGACGACGGCGACCACCCTCAGCAGGGCTGACCTCAGACCGTGGGCTCGGCATCCCACGCACGTGCGGACGGGCGCTCCCGCCTGCTCCCGGGTGAGGGGTGCGACGCGACGTGCGCCGACCCGTCCCGGGGCGTTCGAGAGCCCCGGTGCAGAGAGCGGGGGCTGCCGGGCGTCCGGCCCAGCCGCCGAGAGTCTACCCCCGCGGCTCACCCGACGTCGTCCGCGGACGGCCGCCCGGCGCGCGGCTCGGCGCCTGCGGCGGGGTCCGTCGCCTCGTCGGCGCCGCGCTCCTCGTCGGACCGGATGTCGATCCGCCAGCCCGTGAGCTTCGCGGCCAGACGGGCGTTCTGCCCCTCCTTGCCGATCGCGAGCGACAGCTGGTAGTCCGGCACGACGACCCGAGCCGCGCGTGCCGCCTCGTCGACGACCGTGACGGAGATCACCCGCGCGGGAGACAGCGCGTGCGCGACCATCTCGGCGGGGTCGTCGCTGTGGTCGACGATGTCGATCTTCTCGCCGCGGAGCTCGGCCATGACGGCGCGCACGCGCCCGCCCATGGGCCCGATGCACGCACCCTTGGCGTTGACGCCGGGCACGGTCGAGCGCACCGCGATCTTCGTGCGGTGCCCCGCCTCGCGCGCGAGCGCCGTGATCTCCACGGTGCCGTCGGCCACCTCCGGGACCTCGAGCTCGAACAGCTTGCGCACGAGGTTGGGGTGCGTGCGCGACAGCGTGACCTGCGGGCCGCGGTTCCCCCGAGCGACCTCGACGACGTACCCGCGGATCCGCTCGCCGTGCACGTACGTCTCCCCCGGCACCTGCTCGTGCGCCGGGAGGACGGCCTCGGTGCCGCCGACGTCGACGAGCACGACGCGCGGGTCGAGACCCTGCTGGATCACCCCGCCGAGGACCTCGCCCTCCTTGCCGCGGAACGTGCCGAGCACCTGGTCGTCCTCGGCCTCGCGCAGCCGCTGGACGATGACCTGGCGCGCGGTCGCGGTCGCGATCCGCCCGAAGCCCTCGGGCGTGTCCTCGAACTCGGGCTCCTCGGGCAGCGGCTGGCCCGCCTCGTCGAACCGTGCGGGCTCGCGCGCCCACACCGTGACGTGCCCCGTCCGGCGGTCGACCTCGACGCGGGCGCGCTGGTGCGCGTACGGCGTGCGGTGGTAGGCCGACAGCAGCGCCTGCTCGATCGCGGAGACCAGCACGTCGAGGCTGATCTCACGCTCCCGCTCGAGCAGCCGCAGCGCCTGCATGTCGATGTCCATCAGCTCTCCCGTCCGGCGTCGTCGCCGCCGTCGTCGTCGGGGCCGAGCCCCGTGAGGTCCACCTCGACGCGCGCCTGCGCGACGTCGTCGAGCACGATCGTCACCGGGTCGCCGACGCGCGGTGGCCGGCCCTTCACGCCGGGCGTCACGGGCACGACGACGATCGCGTCGCCCGTCGCGCCGTCGCCGCGCACGACGTCGGTCAGCCTGCCCGTGAGCACGGTCCCGTCCGTCCGCCGCACCCGCACGCCGCGGCCGACCGCGCGCGCGTAGTGCCGCCGCGCGACGAGCGGGCTGTCCGCACCGCGCGTCCCGACCTCGAGCGTGTACTCGCCCGTGACGGGGTCCGCGTCGTCGAGCGCGTCGGACACCGCGCGCGTCACGTCGGCGACGCGGTCGAGGTCGAGCTCGAGCTCGTCGTCCTCGTCGAGCCCGACCAGCACCTCGACGACCTGACGGCCGCCCGCACGACGCACGTGCACCGCCTCGAGCACGAGGCCCGCGCGCGCCACGACGGGCTCCAGCACGTCCGTGACCCGCTGCGCGGATGCGGCTGCGACCATCACCGCCTCCTTCGTGTGCGGGGCCGACGCGCGACCCAGTTGTGCCACCAGGGTATCGAGTGTCGGGCCACACGCCGGGCGCTCCCGGTCCGACGAGCGTGCGCGTGGCAGGATCGCCCGCGATGAGCACCGCGATCCGCCCCTCCCGCCCGGCCTCGCACGTGGCGAGCGTCACGGCCGCGAGCCACCGGGGCGACGTCCCGGGCGCGGCCGGGGGCACGCTGTGCCGCACGGGCCGCACGGGCCGCACGGGCCGCACGGGCCGTACCCGCGCTGCGGCGGTCGTCGCCCTGGCCGCGGCCATGGGCCTCGCGCTGTCGGGCTGCGGGCTACGGCTCGAGACGCCGCCGCCGCTCGAGCCCTCGCCCGACGCGCTCGAGCAGGTCCGCGCCCGCACCGTCGCCGACGCGCTCGCGCTCGAGGCCGCGGCGCAGGGCGCGCTGACGGTGACGACCGACGACCAGGTCGCTCCCGTGCTCGCGCGCGTCGACGAGATCGCCGCACAGCACGTCACGGCGCTCGGCGGGGTGTACGACTCGGGGCTCGAGCACGACGACGCGACCCCGTCCCCCAGCCCGAGCCCGAGCCCGACGGTCGCGGCCACCACGGCGCACGACGTCCTCGTCCTCCTCGGCGAGACGGCGACGACCGCGGCGACCGACACCGACGTCGCGACCGACGGCCCGCTCGCCCGGCTCGTGGGCTCGGTCGCGGTCGCGCGCGCCGACCTCGCCGACCGGCTCGCGGACGCGCTCGGCGAGCCGTCCCCCGCACCCGAGGTGCCCGCGGACGTCGCGGTGCCGCCCGAGGTCGACGCGACCGTGGCCGGGCCGCTCGCCCGCGCGCACGACGAGGCGGGCTACGCGCTCGAGGTCGTCGCGGCGCGCACCGGCAAGGACGAGCGCCAGGAGACGCTCGCTGCGGCGCGCGCCCACCGCGCGACCGGCGAGGCGTGGGCCGTCGCGGGCGGTGTCGCCGGCACGGACCAGGATCCGCGACGGGCCCAGTACGCGCTGCCCGCGGACCTGTCCGACGACGCCGCTCTCGCCGCGCTGCGGCGCGAGGTCCAGACCGGGATCGCGCAGGCGTCGGCCGCCGCGCTCGCCGTGGTGCCCGCGGGCACGCGCGACACCTACCTCGACGGCCTGCGTGTCGCGACCGCGACCGCGCGCACGAGCGGCGAGCCCGCGACCGCGTTCCCCGGGCTCGCCGAGCGGGCCGACGCGTAGCGACCGGGACCCACGGGCTCGCCCGAGCCCGCCCTCAGAGCAGCGCGGCGACCTTCGCGGCCACCACGTCGACCGCGTCGCCGACCGGCACCTGCTCGCTCTCGCCGCCGACGCGCGGCCGCACCTCGATGACACCGTCGGCGAGACCCCGGCCGACGACCACGACGAGCGGGACGCCGAACAGCTCCGCGTCGGCGAACTTCACGCCGGGCGAGACCTTGGGGCGGTCGTCGTACAGCACCTCGACGCCGCGCGCGACGAGCCCGCGCGCGAGCTCGTCGGCCGCCTGGAAGACCGCGTCGTCCTTGCCCGTCGCGACGACGTGCACGTGCGCGGGTGCGACGTGCGCGGGCCAGGCAAGGCCCTTGTCGTCGTGGTTGGCCTCGGCGAGCGCCGCGAGCACGCGCGTGACGCCGATGCCGTACGAGCCCATGGTCACGACCTGCGACTTGCCGTTCTGGTCGAGCACCGTCAGGCCGAGCGCCTGGGCGTACTTGCGACCCAGCGCGAAGATGTGGCCGATCTCGATGCCCCGTGCGAGCTCGAGCGGTCCCGAACCGTCGGGCGCGGGGTCGCCCGCGCGCACCTCGGCCGCCTCGACCGTGCCGTCGGCGGTGAAGTCGCGGCCCGCGACGAGGTCGAACACGTGCCGACCGGCCTCGTTCGCGCCCGTGATCCAGCGCGTGCCCGGCACGACGCGCGGGTCGAGCAGGTAGCGCACCGCGGTGCGGTCGGGGTCGTCGACCGCGCGTCCGTCCGCGTTCGGGCCCAGGACCGCCGGGCCGATGTACCCGCGCACGAGCTCGGGGTGCGCCGCGAAGTCCGCGTCCACCGCGGCCTCGACCTCGGCCGGCGCGACCGATGCCTCGAGCCGCTTGAGGTCGACCTCACGGTCGCCCGGGAGGCCGACGACGAGCAGCTCGCGCTCGCCGGTCGGCTGCACGAGCGCCAGCACCACGTTCTTGAGCGTGTCGGCGGCCGTCCAGGCGCGGTCGGGACGCGCGTACCGCTCGTTGGCGAGCGCGACGAGCGCGTCGATCGTCGGGGTGTCCGGCGTGTCCTCCACGTGGGCCGCCGGAGCGTCGTCGAACGGCACCGCGTCGGGGACCACCGTGGTCACCGCCTCGACGTTGGCGGCATAGCCGCCGGCCGACCGCACGAACGTGTCCTCGCCGATGGCGGTGGGCGTGAGGAACTCCTCCGAGCGCGAACCCCCCATGGCCCCGGACGTCGCGGCCACGATGACGTACTCGAGGCCGAGCCGGTCGAAGATCCGCTGGTAGGCCTGGCGCTGCGCCTCGTACGACGCGTCGAGCCCCGCGTCCTCGACGTCGAACGAGTACGCGTCCTTCATGACGAACTCGCGCCCGCGGATGAGGCCCGCGCGCGGCCGGGCCTCGTCGCGGTACTTGGTCTGGATCTGGTAGATCGTCAGCGGCAGGTCCTTGTACGACGAGTACAGGTCCTTGACCAGGAGCGTGAACATCTCCTCGTGCGTCGGCGCGAGCAGGTAGTCGTTCCCCTTGCGGTCCTTGAGCCGGAAGATGTTCGGCCCGTACTCGGTCCACCGACCGGTCGCCTCGTACGGCTCGCGCGGCAGCAGCGCCGGAAAGTGCACCTCCTGCGCACCCGCGGCCGCCATCTCCTCGCGCACGACGGCCTCGACCTTGGCGAGCACGCGCAGGCCGAGCGGCAGCCACGTGTAGATGCCCGGGGCGGCGCGGCGGATGTACCCCGCGCGCACGAGGAGCTTGTGGCTCGCGACCTCGGCGTCGGCCGGGTCCTCGCGCAGCGTGCGGACGAACAGCGTGGACATACGCAGGAGCATGAGGCGAAGCCTAGTTGCCCGACGACGGTCCGCCGGACGCGTCGGCCCCGGCCCGCGACGGCACCGGTGTCCCGTCCGCCCGCCCCGCGTGCGGGATCTGCGCCACGATGGGCACGTGCCCGAGCTTCCCGAGGTCGAGGCGCTCGCCGGGTTCCTGCGCGAGCGCACCATCGGCCGCACCGTGACCCAGGTCGGCGTGGGCGACATCGCCGCGCTCAAGACGTTCCGACCGCCGCCGGACGCGCTCGTCGGCGCCGTCGTGGTGGACGCGTCCCGGCACGGCAAGTGGCTCGACCTGCTCGTCGCGACCCCCACGGGCGAGCCGCTGCACCTCGTGTGGCACCTCGCGCGCGCCGGGTGGCTGCGGTGGTCGGACCGGCTCGCGACGACGCCCGTGCGGCCCGGGCGCTCCCCGCTCGCGCTGCGCGTGCGGCTCGACGACGGCTCGGGCTTCGACCTCACGGAGCAGGGCACGCGCAAGCGGCTCGCGGTGCACGTCGTCGAGGACCCGCAGGACGTGCCGCAGATCGCGTCCCTCGGCGTCGAGCCGCTCTCGCCCGACTTCACGCGCCCGCGCTTCGGCGAGCTCCTGCGGTCCCGCAACCAGCAGGTCAAGGGCCTCCTGCGGGACCAGGGCACGATCGCGGGCATCGGCAACGCCTACTCGGACGAGATCCTGCACGCGGCGCGCACGTCGCCGTTCGCGCTCACCGGCACGCTGTCCGACGAGCAGGCCGACGTCGTCTACGCCGCGACGCGCGACGTGCTCGCGCAGGCCGTCGCCGAGGCCGCGGGCAAGCCCGCCGCGGAGCTCAAGGACGCCAAGCGACGCGGCATGCGCGTGCACGGCCGGACCGGCCAGCCCTGCCCGGGCTGGGACGGCGTGCCGTGCGGTGACACCGTGCACGAGGTGGCGTTCGCGGACTCGTCGTTGCAGTACTGCCCCACGTGCCAGACGGGCGGCAGGCCGCTCGCGGACCGTCGGATGTCCCGCCTGCTGCGGTGAGCGTGATAGGACGGCGGCATGATCGAGATCCTCACGCCGCCCGAGCTCGTGCGCGCCCGCGCCACCGGCCGCCTCGTCGCCGACATCCTGCACACGATCCGGACCCGGACGGTCGTCGGGACCAACCTGCTCGAGATCGACCGGTGGGCGCGGGACCTCATCCTCGCCGCCGGTGCCGAGTCCTGCTACGTCGACTACGAGCCGTCGTTCGGGCGCGGTCCGTTCGGGCACTACATCTGCACGTCCGTCGACGACGCGGTGCTGCACGGGCTGCCCCACGACCGCCGGCTCCGCGACGGCGACCTGCTCACGCTCGACCTCGCGGTGCTGCTCGACGGCGTCGCGGCGGACTCGGCGATCAGCTTCGTCGTCGGCCCGTCCCAGCCCGCCGAGAGCCTCGCGCTCATCGACGCGACGCAGCGTGCGCTCGCGGCGGGCATCGCCGCCGCGCGGCCCGGCGCACGGATCGGCGACCTGTCGCACGCGATCGGCGAGGTGCTGGCCGCGGACGGCTACCCCGTCAACACCGAATTCGGCGGGCACGGCATCGGCTCGACCATGCACCAGGACCCGCACGTGCCCAACGCGGGCCGCCCCGGTCGCGGGTTCGTCCTGCGTCCCGGACTGCTGCTCGCGCTCGAGCCGTGGGTCATGCTCGACACCGACGAGCTCACCATGGACCCCGACGGGTGGACGCTGCGCAGCGCGACCGGCTGCCGCACGGCGCACAGCGAGCACACGATCGCGATCACCGAGGACGGTGCCGAGATCCTCACGCTGCCGACGAGCGCCTGACGCCGCCGCGGCGGCCGACCGAGCATCCCGTCAGAACAGGACGGTCGCGTACGAGCCGACCTGCCGGAAGCCCACGGCGCGGTACGCCGCGAGCGCCCGCGCGTTGTAGTCGTTGACGTACAGCGACACGACGGGCGCGACGCTCGCGCGGGCGAGCTCGACGACCGCGGCCATGCCGTGCTCCGAGAGCCGCTCGCCGCGCCGGTCGGGGCGCACCCACACGCCCTGCACCTGCGCGACGCCGCCCGCGACCGCGCCGAGCTCGGCCTTGAAGGTCACGCTCGGCGCGCCGTCCGGCCCCGGGTCCATGCGCACGAACGAGCGGCCCTGCTCGACGAGCGTGCGCACGCGGGTCTCGTACGGTCCGCGCGGGCCGCTCGCGGGCGAGTAGCCGACCTCCTCGGTGAACATCGCGATGCACGCCGGGAGCACCGCGTCGAGCTCGGCGAGGTGCGACCGACGCACCGCGGGGTCGGCGACGCGCGCCGGGGCGTGGTCGATGACCATGGAGGGCTGGTCGTGCCGGACCTCGCGCACGCCCGGCCACACGGACCGCAGCCGGTCCCACAGGCCCAGGACCGCGGGGGCCGCGCCGACGAGCGACGAGCAGCGCCGCCCCTGGCGCGCCGCGGAGGTCGCGAACGCGTCGAGCGCGGCGGCCATGACGGCCGGGTCCTCGACCGGGACGACGGGCACGAGGTTCGCCCCGGCCCAGCAGACGGCGACGAGCCGACCGCCGTGCTCGTACCCCCACACCGCACCGCCGGCCGCGCGCAGGCGCGTCGCGCGGGCGGCCTCGAGGCGCGCGGTCGCGAGCACCGAGCCGACCGGGTCGAGCGCGCACACCTCGAGCGCGGCACCGAGGTCGGGGTCGTCCAGCACCCGGGCCCCGGGACGTCGGTCGAGCAGCATCACGCGCCGGCCCATGCAGGGATTGTGCCCCACGGTGCCGACCCGCGCGTGCCGACCGCCGCCGCGCGCGTGTCCAGGGTCAGCCGACCGTCACGACGGGCGACCCCTGCCCGCTGCCGGGCTCGGCCGCCTCCATCGACTCGGCGATGCGCATCGCCTCCTCGATCAGGGTCTCGACGATCTGCGACTCCGGCACGGTCTTGACGACCACGCCCTTGACGAAGATCTGCCCCTTGCCGTTGCCCGACGCGACGCCCAGGTCGGCCTCGCGCGCCTCGCCCGGGCCGTTGACGACACAGCCCATGACCGCGACCCGCAGGGGCACCTCCATGCCCTCGAGCCCGGCCGTGACGCGCTCCGCGAGCGAGTAGACGTCGACCTGCGCGCGGCCGCACGACGGGCACGAGACGATCTCGAGCTTGCGGGGACGCAGGTTGAGCGACTGCAGGATCTGGATCCCGACCTTGACCTCCTCGACGGGAGGCGCCGACAGGGACACGCGGATCGTGTCGCCGATGCCCTTGCTCAGCAGGGCGCCGAACGCCGTGGCCGACTTGATCGTGCCCTGGAACGCCGGGCCCGCCTCGGTGACGCCGAGGTGCAGCGGCCAGTCGCCGCGCTCGGAGAGCAGCTCGTACGCGCGGACCATGACGACCGGGTCGTTGTGCTTGACCGAGATCTTGAAGTCGTGGAAGTCGTGCTCCTCGAACAGCGACGCCTCCCACACGGCCGACTCGACGAGCGCCTCGGGCGTGGCCTTGCCGTACTTCTCCAGCAGGCGCGGGTCGAGCGAGCCCGCGTTGACGCCGATGCGCAGGCTCACGCCCGCGTCCTGCGCAGCCTTCGCGATCGCGCCCACCTGGTCGTCGAACTTGCGGATGTTGCCGGGGTTGACGCGCACCGCGGCGCAGCCCGCGTCGATCGCCGCGAAGACGTACTTGGGCTGGAAGTGGATGTCCGCGATCACCGGGATCTGCGACTTGCGCGCGATCGCGGGCAGCGCGTCCGCGTCGTCCTGGCTCGGCACCGCGACGCGCACGATGTCGCAGCCGGCCGCCGTCAGCTCGGCGATCTGCTGCAGCGTCGAGTTGACGTCGGCCGTCAGGGTCGTCGTCATCGACTGGACGCTGACCGGCGCGTCACCGCCGACCTCGACCTTGCCGACGCGGATCTTGCGGGTGGGGCGCCGCGGCGCCAGGACCGGCGCGGGTGCCTCGGGCATGCCCAGGGAGATCGGAACGCTCACCGTCCCATCATCCCACCCGCGGCGAGCGCATCGGGCGGGACCGGATCTCGTCGCGCCGCGCGAGCACGATGCGGTCCAGCACCGCGTCGGGCACCGGGTGGTCCGACGAGAAGCGCACCGTGCCTCGCGAGGTCGAGAACCCGCCGAGCTCGTCGCGCACGGCGTCGATCGCGGCCGAGCTGAACGGGTACAGCCCGATGTGCGCGCGGGCGACCATGACGGACACGAGCGGCCGACCGTCCAGCACGAGCGCGGGCATGCCGTACCCGACGCCGTCGGTCGCCTCCGGCACGAGCGCGCGGGCCCGCTCGTACACGTGCGCGACCGCCTCCCGCACCGGCCCCGACAGCGTGCCGAGGTAGTCCGTGAGCTCCGTCACGGGAACAGGCTATGCCGCACGCACAGGGACGGCGTCAGGTGATCCGCACGGGGTCCACGAGGTCGGCGTACACGAGGAGCAGGCCCATCGCGCCGAGCACGACGAACACGCCGTACGCGAGCGGCACGAGCCGCGCGGAGTCCGAGGGCCCGGGCCGCGGCAGCCGACGCACGCGCGCGACCTGACGCCGCGCACCCTCCCAGAGCGCCGCCGCGACGTGCCCGCCGTCGAGCGGCGGCAGCGGGATGAGGTTGAACACGAACAGTGCGATGTTGAGGCTCGCGAGCATCTCGAGCAGCCCCGCGAGCCGCACGCCCCAGTCGATCCCCTCGCCCTGCACCGACGCGATCTCGCCCGCGAACCGGCCGACACCCACGATCCCGATGATCGAGTCCGGGCCCCGCTCCTCGCCGCTGAACGTCGTGCGGGCCAGGTCCACCACGCGCGCGGGGAGCGTCGCGACGACGGAGACCGTCTGCCACGTGCGCTCCGCGAGCGTCTGCGGGACCTGCGCGAGGCTCGTCGGGACGTTGTGCGTCGTCGCGGTCACACCGAGGAAGCCGACCGGTTCGGTGACGATGTCGCCGTGCGCGTCGCGGACGTACTCGCCCGCGTCGTCGTACGTCGGGCGCTGCGCGACCACGGGCGTCACCGACAGCTCGACCTGGGCGCCGTCGCGGTCCACGACGACCTGCGTCGGCTCGCCGCCGGACGTGCGGATGAGCTCCGTGAGCTCGTCCCACGACGAGACCGCGACGCCGCCCCACGAGACGACCGTGTCGCCCGGCAGCAGGCCGGCCGCCGCGCCCGGCGCGGGCTCGTCCTCGTCCGTGCACGTGCGCTGCGCGTCCTCCCCCACCGGGATCACGCACTGCGAGACGGTGCCGAGCGTCGTCGTCGCGGTCGGCAGGCCGAACCCCAGCAGCACGATCGCGAGCAGGACGAACGCGATCACGAGGTTCATGACCGGGCCGCCGAGCATGACGACGAGCTTCTTCGGCGTCGAGAGGCGGTAGAACGCGCGGTGGTCCTCGCCGGCCGGGATCTCCGCGGCGCTCGCGTCGCGCGCGTCCGCGGCGAGCCGACCGACCCACGAGCGCGCGGGCGGGTCCCCGACGGCCCGCGCGGGTGCGTACATCCCGACCAGGCGCACGAACCCGCCGAGCGGGATCGCCTTGAGCCCGTACTCCGTCTCGCCGCGCGTGCGCGACCACAGCGTGGGTCCGAAGCCGACGAAGTAGTGGCTGACCCGGACGCCGAACTTCTTCGCGGGCACCATGTGGCCCACCTCGTGCAGCGCGATCGACGCGAGCAGCACGACGACGGCGATCACGACGCCGATCAGGTACGCCACCGCGAGCCTCCTTCGAGCCCACGCGACCGACGCGCGGGCGTCTCATCTTCCCCCGAGTTCCTGGGTGCTCGCGCCGAGCACGCCGGACGGGACAGGTCGCTGCGTGGCGAGTTGTCGCCGCCGCGCGCGGAGGCGACGATCGGCGGGTGATGCCTTCGCGCCGCGGCCTGATCGACACGACGGACGAGCCCGCCCCCTGGGTGGACCCGCTCGCGACGCCGCGGCCCGCCCTCGACGGCGACACGGTCGCCGACGTGCTCGTCGTCGGCGGCGGCCTGACGGGCCTGTGGACCGCCTACTACCTGCTCGACGCCGACCCGTCGCTCGACGTGCTCGTCGTCGAGGCCGGCACGACCGGGCAGGGCGAGCGCGGGCTCGGCACGTGCTCGGCCCGCCTCGGCCTCGGTCCGCAGGGGCTCGCGGACCGCTACGGCGACGACGCGGCCACGCTCGCGCGGGCGCTGCTGCGCGACGCGGTCGTCGAGGTCGGTGGCGTCGCGGCCGTCGAGGAGCTCGCGTGCGGGTTCGCGTTCGGCGGCGAGGTCATGGTCGCGGGCGACGACGCCGCGCTCGCCCGGTTCGCCCTGCAGGCGTCCTCGGCCGTGCGCTGGGGGGACGAGACCGACGTGCTGACGCGCGAGCAGGTCCTCGCGCGCGTCCGCGTCGACGAGGCCGCGGTGCCCGTCGTCGGGGGCACGTGGTCGCCCGAGGCGGCGCGGCTCGACCCCGGCCGGCTCGCGCGCGGGCTCGCCGACACGGTCGTCGCACGCGGCGGACGCGTCGTGGACGCGACGCACGTCGCGCGGCTGAGCGCGGGCGCCGCCGTCACGACGCACGGCACGGTCCGTGCCGGGACCGTCGTCGACACGCGTCCGACGACCGCGCCCCGCACCGCCGCGACGCTCGCGACCGCACCGCTCGCCGCGTCCGTCTGGGCCGGGCTCGGGCTCGAGCACGCCGAGCTCGTCGCGCACAGCGACAGTCTGCGGCTCGTGCGCTCCCCCGACGACCGCCTCGTCGCGGGCCGCGTCCCCGTGCGCGGCACCCGCGCGCGACGTGCCGCCGCGGCGCTCGTCGCGCCCGTGCGCTCGTCGGACGCGCTGCACGACGCGCTCGTCGGGCTGCTGCCCGTGCTGCTCGACGTCCCCGTGACGCACGCGTGGCTGCGTCCGCTCGCGGCGGCGGGTGCGCTGCCGGACGTCGGGCTCGTGGACGGCCGCGCGTGGGCGCGCAGCGGCGGGACCGGGCCCGCGGCCGCGAACGTCGCCGCGCGCGGCATCGCGGACCTCGTGACCGGCACGGCGTCCGACCTCACGGCCGCGCCGTGGGTCCGGGTGGGCTGACCCGCCCGCCGCGTCAGACGCGCGCGAGGATCTCGTCGGCGCGCGTGCGCGCCCAGCGCTCGGCGGCCAGGACGCCCTCGAGCGAGAGGTCCGCCGCGGCGAGCCCCGCGTGCTCGCCGAGCACGCGCTCGACCGTCGCGACGATGTCGAGGAAGCCGATCCGCTCGGCGAGGAATGCCGCGACGCACTGCTCGTTCGCGGCGTTGTACACGGCGGGGTGCGTCGCCGACGCGGCGACCGCATCGCGCGCCAGCCGCACGGCGCGGAACAGCTCCTCGTCGAGCGGTTCGAACGTCCACGCCGTCGGGCTGGTCCAGTCGCACGCCGCCGCGACGTCGTCGAGCCGGTCCGGCCACGACAGCCCGAGCGCGATCGGCAGCCGCATGTCGGGCGGGGACGCCTGCGCGATCGTCGACCCGTCGACGAACTGGACCATCGAGTGCACGACCGACTGCGGGTGCACGACGACGTCGATCCGGTCGACCGGGACGTCGAACAGCAGGTGCGCCTCGATGAGCTCGAGGCCCTTGTTCATGAGCGTCGCCGAGTTCACCGTGACGACCGGCCCCATCGACCACGTCGGGTGCGCGAGCGCCTGCTGCGGCGTGACGCTCGCGACCGCGTCCGCGGTCCAGCCGCGGAACGGCCCGCCGGACGCCGTCAGCACCAGGCGGGCGACCTCGGTGCGGCCGCCGTCGCTCACCCCTGCGTGCCGACCCGAGCGCAGCGCCTGCGCGATCGCCGAGTGCTCCGAGTCGACCGGCACGATCTGGTCCGGCCGCACGGCCGCCGCGTGCACGAGCGCGCCGCCGACGACCAGTGACTCCTTGTTGGCGAGCGCGAGCGTGCTGCCCGCGCCGAGCGCCGCGAGCGTCGGACCGAGCCCGACCGAGCCCGTGATGCCGTTGAGCACCACGTCGACGCCCGTCGCGGCGAGCTGCGTGGCCGCGCCGGGGCCGACGAGCAGCTCGGTCCCCCCTCGGCCCGCGTCCACCAGCGCCGCGCGCACCGCGGGGACCGCGGCCTCGTCCGCCACCGCGACGACCCGCGCGCCCGACGCGACGACCTGCGCCGCGAGGAGCTGCGGGCTGCCGCCGCCCGCCGCGAGCCCCGTGACCTCGAACCGGTCCCGGTGCCGGGCGAGCACGTCGAGCGCCTGCGTGCCGATCGACCCCGTCGAGCCGAGCAGCACCACGGTCCGCGGCGCCCCGTCGCTCGTGCGCTCGTCGGGCCCGTCCGGTGCGGTCACCGCCACGTCACTCGACGCCGAGCAGGACCTCGACGGCCCGCGCGAGGAACGCGTCGACCGCGGGCTCGCCGTAGGCGTTGCGGCCCTTGCGGCTGCGGAACGTCGCCGAGCGGACCTCGCCGGACGTCAGCGGCGTGCCCTTGTCGAAGTACGCGACGAGCCGGTGGCACAGCGCGTCCACGTCGGCCGGCTCGTAGCCCTGGTCGCGGCCCACGGGCGGCGCGAACCGGTCGCCGTCGGGACGGCCGAGCCGACCGTAGAGCGTGCGAGCCTGCTCCCCGAGCTGCGCCATCCACGCCTGCTGCCCGTGCTGCGCGACGTAGTCCGCGCGGGCCCGCGCGACGAACGCCGACTCGAGCCGGTCCAGCGCCGCGTCGACCGCCGCGGTCGCGTACCCGCCGCGCACCACCTCGAACCCCACGCTGCGCACGTCCTTGGCGGACAGCGCACCCGCCGGACCCTTCTCGTACAGCGACCGCGCGTGCTCGAAGAACTCGTCGACCTCGTCCGGGTCGTAGCCCGAGCGCAGCCCCGACACGGTCCGGAACATCCCGTCGCTCACTCGTCCTCCTCCGCGGCGAGCTGGCCGCACGCTCCGTCGATGTCGCTGCCACGCGTGTCCCGGATCGTCGTCGGGATGCCGTGCGCTCGCAAGCGTGCCACGAACTCCTGCTCGACCCGCGGATCGCTCGCCGTCCACCGCGAGTTCGGCACGGGGTTGAGCGGGATCGGGTTGCAGTGCACCCAGCCCTTGCCGCGCGCGTTGAGCTTCTCGCCGAGCAGGTCCGCGCGCCACGCGTGGTCGTTCACGTCGCGGATGAGCGCGTACTCGATCGACACGCGACGGCCCGTGACCTCGAAGTAGTGGTGCGCGGCGTCCAGCGCCTCGTCGACGTCCCAGCGCGTGTTGACGGGCACGAGCTCGCTGCGCAGCTCGTCGTCCGGGGCGTGCAGCGACAGCGCGAGCGTCACCGGGATGCCCTCGTCGGCGAGCTTGCGCATCGCCGGCACCATGCCGACGGTCGACACCGTCACGTTGCGCGCCGACAGGCCGAGACCCTGCGGTGCGGGCGCGACGAGCGTGCGGACCGTGGCCATGATCGCCTTGTAGTTCGCGAGCGGCTCGCCCATGCCCATGAACACGACGTTCGACAGCCGCGTCGGGCCACCCGGCACCTCGCCCGCCGCGAGCGAGCGGGCCGCCTCGCGCACCTGCTCGACGATCTCCGCGGTCGACAGGTTCCGGGTCAGGCCGAGCTGGCCCGTCGCGCAGAACGCGCACGCGAGGCCGCAGCCCGCCTGGCTCGAGATGCACAGCGTGGTGCGGTTCGCGTACCGCATGAGCACCGACTCGACCTTCGCGTGGTCGAACAGGTGCCACAGCGTCTTGACGGTCGTGCCGCCGTCGGCCGTCTGCGTGCGGGCCTTCGTCAGCAGCTGCGGGAACAGGTCGCCCACGAGCCGCTCCCGGCTCGCCGCGGGCAGGTCCGTCATCGCGGCCGCGTCCGCCGTGAGGTGCGTGAAGTAGTGCGTCGCGAGCTGCTTGGCCCGGAACGGCTTCTCGCCGAGCGCCGTCACCGCGGCAACCCGCTCGTCGGGGGTGAGGTCGACGAAGTGCCGCGGCGGCTTGCCGCGCGGCCCGCGGACGGGCGACGAGAGATCGAGACGGACGGGGGTGGCTGGCACAGCTGGCTCCGGTGGTTCAGTACACGACGGGTGCGGGCTGCAGCATCGTGAGGATCAGGTACACGGCGGGCGCCGTGAGCAGCAACGAGTCGAGACGGTCGAGCAGACCCCCGTGACCGGGGACGAGCCGACCCATGTCCTTGAGCTCGAGGTCACGCTTGAGCATCGATTCCGCGAGGTCGCCCAGCGTCGCGCTCACGACGGTCGCGAGGCCGAGGAACACCCCGACGAGCGGCTCGCCGTCGAACGCGACCTGCACCCCCACGACGCCCACGACGCACGCGAGCACGACCGAGCCCGCGAGCCCCTCCCAGGACTTCTTGGGGCTGACCGACGGTGCGAGCGGGTGGCGACCGAGCAGCACGCCCACCGTGAACCCGCCCGTGTCGCTCGCGACGCACAGCAGGACGAACAGCAGCACCCGCCGCGGACCGTCCGGCTCCGCGAGCATGAGCATCACGAAGCCCGCGAGGAACGGCAGGTAGGCCGCCGCGAACGCGCCGCCGACGATGTCGCGCAGCGCGCGGTCGCCGCTGCCGTCGAGCACGCGCCACACCATGACGCCACCGACCGTGAGCATGAACGAGACGAACAGCGCCTCGGTGCCGGCGGTGTACGCGGAGACGAGGATGCCGACGGCCCCCACGAGCAGGGGCAGCAGCGGCAGGTGGATCTGGCGGCGGGTGAACGCCTGCGCGAGCTCCCACAGCCCGCCCCCGATCGCGATCACCGCGAGGACGACGAACGCCTCCTTGCGGATGAAGAGGGCCGCGATGACGACGACGAGCATGCCGACGCCGACCGTGATCGCGACCGGGAGGTCGCGGCCCGGTCGCGTCGAGCGCGGGGCGGCGAGCTGCGTCATCAGACCTCGAGGAGCTCGCTCTCCTTGGTCACGAGGAGGCTGTCGATCAGGTCGACGTGCCTCTTCGTGAGCGCCTCGAGCTCCTTCTCGGCGCGCGCCACCTCGTCCTCGCCCGCCTCGCCGTCCTTGACGATCCGGTCGAGCTCCTCCTTGGCGCGGCGGCGCACCGACCGCACCGAGATGCGCGCGTCCTCGGCCTTGTGCTTGGCGAGCTTGACGAAGTCACGGCGCCGCTCCTCCGTGAGAGCGGGCAGCACGACGCGGATGACATTGCCGTCGTTGGTCGGGTTGACCCCGAGGTCCGAGTCGCGCAGCGCCTTCTCGATCGCCGCGGTGGACGACTTGTCGAACGGGCTCACGAGGATCGTGCGCGCCTCCGTGACGTTGAACGACGCGAGCTGCTGCAGCGGCGTCGCCGCACCGTAGTAGTCGACGAAGATCTTGGAGAACATCGCGGCGTTCGCCCGGCCCGTGCGGATGGTCGCGAAGTCGTCCTTGGCGACCTCGACGGCCTTGTCCATCTTCTCCTCGGCCTCGAAGAGCGTCTCGTCGATCACCGGTGCTCCTTGCTCAGTCGTTGCGGGGCTCCGTCGGTGCGGGCTCCGTCGGTGCGGGGCGGTCTGCCGGCGGCGCAGGTCGCCGGTCGTGCGGGTCGTGCGGAGGTTCTCGGGCGTCAGCCCGCGGTGACGATCGTCCCGATCTTCTCACCCTGCAGCACGCGCGTGACGTTGCCCTCGCCCGCGAGCCCGAACACCTGCATCGACACCGCGTTGTCGCGGGCCATCGACAGCGCGGTCTGGTCCATGACGCCCAGGTCGCCCACGATCGCCTCCTGGAACGTGACGCGCTCGAGCCGACGGGCACCGGGGTCCTTGCGCGGGTCAGCCGTGTACACCCCGTCGACGCCGTTCTTGCCCATGAGGACCTCCTGGCAGTGGGTCTCCAGGGCGCGCTGGACGCAGACCGTGTCCGTCGAGAAGTAGGGCATGCCCGCACCCGCACCGAAGATCACGACGCGGCCCTTCTCGAGGTGCCGGATCGCGCGCAGCGGGATGTAGGGCTCGGCGACCTGGCCCATCGTGATCGCGGTCTGGACGCGCGTGCTCACGCCGGCCTGCTCGAGCAGGTCCTGCAGCGCGAGGCAGTTCATGACCGTGCCGAGCATGCCCATGTAGTCGGCCCGCGCGCGGTCCATGCCGCTGTCGGCGAGCTCGGCACCACGGAAGAAGTTGCCACCGCCGACGACGATCGCGACCTGCACGCCCGAGCGCACGGCCACCGCGATCTCACCGGCGATGCGACGGATGACGTCCACCGCGAGACCGACCGCGCCACCCCCGAAGGTCTCGCCCGAGAGCTTGAGCAGGACCCGCCGGGCGGGGACCACGTGCGTCGGGTCGGTCGTCGGGGACGGGCTCACGGGGCCTCCTGCTGGGTACGCGCGGGGTGCGGGCCGACGCTCGCCGGGCGGACGTCGGGTCGTGCTACGCCGGTGGCCCCGGCCGAACGGCCGGGGCCACCGCACGTGGTGGTGGGATCAGGCTCCCACGCGGAAGCGCGCGAACGCCTGCAGCGTGCCGCCGGCCTCCGTGAGCACCTGTCCGACCGACTTCTTCGGGTCCTTGGCGAACGGCTGGTCGAGCAGCACGTTCTCCTTGAAGTACCCGGTCAGGCGGCCCTCGACGATCTTCGGCAGCGCAGCCTCGGGCTTGCCCTCGTTGCGCGCCGTCTCCTCGGCGATCTTGCGCTCGTTCTCGACGGTCTCCGCGGGGACCTCGTCGCGCGAGAGGAACAGCGGCGAGTACGCCGCGATGTGCGTCGCGATGTCGCGCGCCACCGAGGCACCCGCCGCGTCCGTCGCCACGAGGACGCCGACCTGCGGGGGCAGGTCCTTGTTGACCTTGTGGAGGTAGACCTCGACGTGCTCGCCGGCCACGCGGGCCAGGCGGCGCACGACGACGCGCTCGCCGAGCGTGGCGGCCGTCTCGTCGACGATGCCCTGGACCGTCGAGCCCTCGAACTCGGCGGACGTCAGCGCGTCGGCGTCGCGGGCGCCCGTGGCGACCGCGGCCGCGAGGACGCGCTCCGCGAGCGAGATGAACGCCTGGCTCTTCGCCACGAAGTCGGTCTCCGAGTTGACCTCGACCAGCACGCCGGTCTGGCCCTCGCCGTCGGCGGTCGCGCCGACGTGGGCGGCGACGAGGCCGTCCGAGGCCGCACGGCCCTCACGCTTGCCGACGCCCTTGAGGCCCTTGACGCGGATGATCTCGAGCGCCTTGTCGGCGTCGCCCTCCGCCTCCTCGAGCGCCTTCTTGACGTCGAGCATGCCGGCGCCGGTCTTCTCGCGCAGGTCCTTGATGTCCTGGAGCGAGTAGTTCGCCATCAGTGGTGTCCGTTCTTGTCGGTGGAGCGGGGTGCGTGCGGAGAGGCTCAGGCCTCGTCGGCGGCGGGCGCCTCGGCGGCGGCCTCGTCGGCAGCCGGAGCCTCGGCAGCCGGGGCCTCGGCCGCGGCGTCCGTCGTCTCCGCAGCGGCCGGCGCCTCGGCAGCAGCCTCGGAGCCCGCGAGCAGCTCGCGCTCCCACTCGGCCAGCGGCTCGGCCTCGGCGGCGGCGCCGCCCTCGGCAGCGGCCTTGCCCGAGTGACGCTTGAGCAGACCGTCGGCGGCGGCGTCCGCGATCACGCGGGTCAGCAGCTGCACGGCGCGGATCGCGTCGTCGTTGCCCGGGATCGGGTAGTCGACGACGTCGGGGTCGCAGTTGGTGTCGAGGATCGCGACGACCGGGATGCCCAGCTTGCGCGCCTCGTCGACCGCGAGGTGCTCCTTGTTCGTGTCGACGATCCACACGGCCGAGGGGACCTTGGCCATGTCACGGATGCCGCCGAGCGTCTTCGCGAGCTTGTCCTTCTCGCGGCGCAGGACGAGGAGCTCCTTCTTCGTCAGGCCCGAGGCCGCGACGTCGTCGAAGTCGATCTGCTCGAGCTCCTTGAGGCGCTGCAGACGCTTGTGCATCGTGGAGAAGTTGGTGAGCATGCCACCCAGCCAGCGCTGGTTGACGTACGGCATGCCGACGCGCGCGGCCTGCTCGGCGACCGGCTCCTGCGCCTGCTTCTTGGTGCCGACGAACAGGATCGACCCGCCGTGCGCGACCGTCTGCGAGACGAAGTCGTACGCGCGGTCGATGTAGGTCAGCGACTGCTGCAGGTCGACGATGTAGATGCCGTTGCGCTCGGTGAAGATGAAGCGCTTCATCTTGGGGTTCCAGCGGCGGGTCTGGTGCCCGAAGTGGACACCGCTCTCGAGCAGCTGGCGCATGGTCACGACGGCCATGGCACGTCCTTCCGTGGCGCGCCGCAGCGGCGGCACGCACCTGAGGGCGGGAGCGTTCGCGTGAACGCACCCGCGGTGTGGTTGTCGGCCCCGGCGGGTGCCGGTGCCCCTGGCGCCACGACGAGCCTGCGCCCCACCCCGGACGAGCCGGGACGAGGACCAGTGCAGGCACGCCCCGGACCGTGGAGGTCCGGTGGGATGGCGCGCGAAGTCGACCGGCTCTCACCGGTCGCGCGAGAAGTGTAGCCCACGGTCCGCCGGTCCCCCACGTCCCGGGCGCGGCACCGCCCTCCGGTCGCGTGGCCGCGACCCGACCCCAGCCCTCGCCGGCGCACGGCTCGTCCACCGACCGTACCGGCGCGCGGGCCCGACGAGCGCCGCGTGGTGCAGCGTGCGGGCATGAGGACGTGCCCATCCCCTCGGACCGCACCGCGCGACGGACCGACCGCCGCGCTCGTCGTCATGCTCGCCACGCTCGTCGGGCTGGGCATGCTCGTCGTGCTCGGCGCACCCCCGGGCGCGGCGCTCGCAGCGTCCGGGCCGCCCGGTGCGACGATCCGCCCCGGCGTGGCTCCGCACGGCACCCCGTCCGCCGCTCGCGGGCACGCGTACCGGCTTCCCGTGTCGCCCGGTCCGGTGCTGCGTACCTTCGAGGCGCCGGAGCACCGGTGGGCCGCGGGCCACCGCGGTGTCGACCTGGGCGCCGCGACCGGCCAGGCGGTCCGCGCACCGCAGTCGGGGGTCGTCGCGTTCGCGGGTCAGGTCGCCGGCCGACCGGTGGTCACCGTGCGGCACGACGACGGGCTGCTCTCGAGCCTCGAGCCCGTCACCGCGGTGCGCGACGTCGGCGACCGCGTCGCAGCGGGCGAGGTCGTCGGCACGCTCGCCGGGTCAGGGGGCGGCGCGCCCCGCGCGACCGCCGCACCCCCGGCGGGCCACTGCCGCGCGACGAGCTGCCTGCACTGGGGGGTCCGCGACGCTCCGGACTCCTACGTCGACCCGCTCGCGCTCGTCGCGCCGACCGGTCCGGTCGTCCTGCTCCCGGGCTGAGCAGCCCGTGCCGCCGGTGCGTACCGAGGCCGACTGCTCAGCCGCGCTCGGCCTCCACGAGCCGCGTGCGCAGACGCGTCATCGCGGCCGTGTGCATCTGGGAGATCCGCGACTCGGTCACGCCGAGCACCCGACCGATCTCGGCGAGCGTCATGCCCTCGTAGTAGTACAGGACGACGACGATGCGCTCGCGCTCGCCGAGCTGCTCGATCGCACGCCCGAGCAGGTGCGACGTCTCGGCGTCGGCCAGCGTGCCCGCCGGGTCGAGCACCCGGTCGTCGGTGAGCGTGTCGCCCAGCGAGACCCCACCTGCGCGGTCCTCGCCGCCGAGGAGCTCGTCGAGCGCGGCGAGGTTGGACGTGGACAGCTGCGACGAGACGGCCCGCAGCTCGCTGACCGGCACCTCGAGGTGCGCGGCGAGCTCGGCCTCGGTCGGCGTGCGGTGCAGCGTGGCCTCGAGCTCGGCGTGCGCGCGGTCGATCGAGCGCGCCTTGGTGCGCACCGAGCGCGGCACCCAGTCCATCGCGCGCAGCTCGTCGATGATCGCGCCGCGGATGCGCGACGACGCGTAGGACTCGAACTTCACCGAGCGGTCGAGCTGGTACTTCTCGATCGCGTCGATGAGCCCGAACATCCCGTAGGACACGAGGTCGGCCTGCTCGACCGTCGCCGGGAGACGCATGCCGACGCGGCCCGCGACCGCGGTCACGAGCGACGCGTAGTGCAGGATCAGCGCGTCCCGGTGGGCACGCTCGCCCGAGCCCTTGTACGCGACCCACAGCTCGGACACCTCGACGGCCGGCTGCGCACCGCGCTGCGACGGGACCTCGGGGAGCGCGACGACGTCGGCGAGCTCCGGGTCCAGGTGGTCGACGTCGTCGAGCGCGACCAGCGGGTCGAGCGCGTCGGCCGGCTGCGCGTCCTCGCCGGGGAACGCCAGGACCGTGGCGTCGTCGACCTCGACCGCGAGCAGGCCGCGCTGCTGCGGGATCGTGCCGACGGGGGCCGCGACGGCGTGCTCGACGGCACGCAGCGCCACAGGCGCGTCCAGGTGGAGGGTCATGGTCGTTCCGTTCTCAGGCCCGGGGGTGTGCCTGCGCATAGGCCGAGCGCAGGCGCTCGGCTGACACGTGGGTGTAACGCTGGGTGGTCGAGAGGCTGGCGTGGCCGAGGATCTCCTGCACGGTGCGCAGGTCGGACCCGCCCTCCAGGAGGTGCGTGGCTGCGGAGTGGCGCATGCCGTGCGGTGCGAGCTCGGTGCCCGAGGCAGCAGTCGCACGGTGCACGACGGTGCGCACCTGCCGCTGGTCGATCCGTCCGCCGCGCACGCCCGTGAACAGCGCGGCACTCTGGGTCGCGGGTCGCACGCGCTGCCACTGCTCGAGCGCACGCGCGGCGGGGACCCCGAACGGGACCACGCGCTGCTTGTCGCCCTTGCCGGTCACGCGCAGGGTCCGCTCGCGCAGGTCGACGTCGGCGAGGTCGGCGCCGCACAGCTCACCCACCCGGATCCCGGTGCCGTACAGCACCTCGAGCATCGCCCAGTCACGGACCGCGACGGGTTCGCCGTCCGCCGCGCTCTCGGCCGCGACGTCGAGCGTGCGGCGCGCTGCGTCCTGCGAGAGGACCGCAGGCAGCGGTGCACCCGTGCGTGCCGTCACGAGCCGCAGGGACGGGTCGACCTCGAGCCGGCCGCTGCGCACCGCCCACGCGAAGAAGGTGCGCACGCCCGCACCGCGGCGCGCGAGCGTCGCGCGGCTGCGGCGCTGCTGAGCCATGGTCGCGAGCCAGCTGCGCAGCACGGCGAGGTCGACGTCGGCGAGGTCGTGCGCCCCGTGCCGGGCCGCGAACCGCAGCATGGCGTCGACGTCGCCGAGGTACGCCCGGACGGTGTGCTCGGACAGCCCCCGGGTCGCCCGAAGGTGGGCCGAGTAGTCCGCGAGCAGGCGCGCGCGATCGGGCGCCTCCACGGTGATCTCGGCCGTCGTCATGTGAGCACAGTGGCGTCTTTCGACGCGCCGAACAAGCCTCAAATTCACCTGTCCGGCCCAATGGCGGACGGTTCCTGGTCGAATGTCCGATTTATTTCGGACATTCTCGGCAGTTCACCGGGAGGATTCACCCGCGCGAGTCGCGCACGTCACAGCCGCAGGTCACGGCCGCGCGCGCCACCCGTCACAGCCGCGCACCGCGAGCCCCGCGAGCTCCAGCAGCCCGAGCGCGTCGGTCGCCTCGCGCGGCGTGAGCCCGGCGCCGCGGGCCACGACGTCGACGGCACGCGACGACCGAGGGCTCAAGGCGTCGTGCACCCGGCGTGCGCTCTCGTCGAGCCCGTCGAGCGCGTGCCGCTCGCCCGTGCGCTCAGGTGCCGCATCGGCTCCCACGTCCCCGGCGAGCTCGACCGCCTCGGCGGCGTCGGTGACGCACACGGCGATCCCGTCACGCAGCAGCCGGTGGCAGCCCGCCGAGGCCATCGAGGTCACGGGACCGGGCACCGCGCCGACGGGTCGGCCGGTGCGCGCCGCGTGGTGCGCCGTGCTCAGCGCGCCCGAGCGCCACGCCGCCTCCACGACGACCGTGGCCGACGCCCACGCCGCGATCAGCCGGTTGCGCTGCAGGAACCTGCTGCGCGTCGGGAGGCTGCCGGGCGGCACCTCCGCCACGAGCGCACCACCCGAGGTGACCGCGTCCTCGAGCAGGCGTGCGTTGCCCGCCGGGTAGGCGCGATCCACTCCCCCGGCCAGCACGACGAGCGTGCGCCCCCCGGCCGCGAGCGTGCCGCGGTGCGCCATGGCGTCGATGCCGTAGGCGCCGCCCGAGACGACGGCGAACCGCGCGTCGACCAGCCCGCGCGCGAGGTCGACCGCGACCCTGTCGCCGTACGAGGTCGATGCGCGCGCGCCGACCAGCGCCACGACACGTGAGCGGGTGCCGACGTCGCGCGCGGCGGGCAGCTCGCCGCGCACCCACACGCACGGCGGTGCCGCGGCGCCGAGGTCGTCGAGGCCCGTGGGCCACGTCGGGTCCCCGGGGACGACGACGTGCACGGTGCCGCCGCCGACGGGCGGTGGTCGATCCGGTCCCCAGCCCTGCGCACGCAGGCCCGGCAGCCGGCCCGACCAGCGCTGCACGGCACGCGCGAGCCGGGCCCGGCCCGGTGCGGCCGGCAGCGCGTCCGCGCGCACCCCGGACGGCTCGGCGGCGCCGGCGGTGACCTCGACGAGCCACTGCCACGCGGCCGCGGCACCGAGCTCGGCGAGCAGCGCACCGGCGATCTCGTCGCCGGGCTCGATCAGCGCGCTCCACGCAGCGCGCGCCCACCGCTCGCCGTCCGCCGCTGCGGGCACACCCACGTGACCTCCCTCGTCCGTCCGCGTCCGGCGACCGCCGCTCATGCGCCCCTCCCCCGGGTGCGCAGCGCGAGCGCGCGTCCCACGTCGGCGCGCCCGGGGGCCGACCGACCGGCGAGATCGGCCACGGTCCACGCCACGCGCAGGACGCGGTCCGCGCCGCGCAGGCTGAGGGTGCCGCGGTCCACGGCCCGGTCGAGCTCGGCCACGAGCGAGCGGTCCGCGCCCAGACGTTCCCGCAGCCAGGAGCCCGGTACCTCGGCATTCGTCCGCCACGGCCGCCCCGCCAGGCGCTCGCTCTGCGCCGCCCGCGCGGCTGCGACGCGCTGCGCGACCTCCCGGGTCGTGGCACCGCGCTCGTCGGTCACGCGCGACGGCTGCAGCTCGACCTGCAGGTCCACGCGATCGAGCAGCGGTCCCGAGAGCTTGGCGAGGTAGCGCCGCCGCTGCTCGGGACGGCAGGTGCAGTCCAGGCCCTTGCCCACCGCGAGCCCGCACGGGCACGGGTTCGCCGCGAGGACGAGCTGGAACCGCGCGGGGTACCTCGCGGCCCCCTGCGCCCGGTGCAGCACGAGCTCACCGTGCTCGAGCGGCTGGCGCAACGTCTGCAGCACCGCGGAGCTGAACTCGGGTGCTTCGTCGAGCAGAAGCACGCCGCGGTGGGCGCGCGACGCGGCACCGGGCCGGGGCACGCCCGAGCCGCCACCGATCACGCTTGCGGGCGTCGCGGTGTGGTGCGGGTCCTCGTAGGGCGGACGCCGCAGCAGCCCGCCACCGGGATCGAACGTCCCCGCGACCGAGTGGATCGCCGTCACCTCGACCGCCTCGTCCTCGGTCAGGTCCGGCAGGATGCCCGGCAGCCGCGACGCGAGCATCGTCTTGCCCGTGCCCGGCGGACCGACCATGAGCAGGTGGTGCCCGCCCGCGGCCGCGACCTCGAGGCACAACCGGGCCTCGTCCTGCCCCACCACGTCGGCGAGGTCCGGCGCTGCCGCCGGCGGCGCGACGGGCCCGGCCTCGCGCGGCACCGCCTCGACCTCGGGGACCTCGACGTCCGCGCCGTGCAGCGCGAGCACGTGCGCGAGCGACGCGGCACCCCGCACCCGCGCACCCGGCACGAGCGACGCCTCGTCGACGTTCGCGTCCGGTACGACGACCGCCGTGCGGCCCGCCTCGACCGCGGCCGCGACCGCAGGCAGCACCCCTCGCACGGGCCGCAGCCGCCCGTCGAGCCCGAGCTCGCCGACGTGCACCACGTCGCGCACGCGTGCCGGGTCGAGCGTCCCCGCACCCGCGAGCGTCGCCACCGCGATCGCGAGGTCGAAGCCCGACCCCGACTTCGGCAGCGTCGCCGGCGACAGGTTCACGGTCACGCGCCGGTTCGGCCACACGATCCCGCTCGACGCCACCGCCGCGCGGACGCGGTCGCGCGACTCGGCGAGCGATGCGTCGGGCAGCCCCACGAGCGTGAACGCGGGCAGCGCCGCCGCCAGGTGCGCCTCGACCTCGACCACGTGCCCCCGCATACCGACGAGCGCGACACCCAGCGTCGCCCCGAGCCCCACGTCAGCACACCCCCGTGAGGTGCTCGACCTGCGCTGCTCCGGACCGCGGCAGCAGCACCGCGATGACGTCCACGCGCACCGACGCGACCCGCACGTCGTGCTCCGCGAGCCACTGGGCCGCGAGCTGCCGGATCCGCGCGAGCTTGCGCCACGTCACCGCCTCGGCGGGCGTGCCGTAGGCCGTCGAGCGGCGGGTCTTGACCTCGACCACGACGAGCTCGTCGCCGTCCAGCCCCACGAGGTCGAGCTCGCCGAGCCGGCACCGCCAGTTGCGGTCCAGCACCCGCCAGCCGCGAGCCACCACGTGGGCCGCCGCCACGTCCTCGCCGTACCGTCCGACCGCATCCTTCGCGCGCACGCGCACCACCTCCACGACGAGGCTGCCCGCCCGCGCCGGTGCACCGGACGTCGCGCTCGTCGGACTGTGGACGACGCTGCACGGGCCGGGGCTGTGGTCGGGTGGCGGGCGCCGACGAGGCGGCCGCGGACCGGCGCGCAGAAGCAGAACGTGCGGGGACGCGCCCGGCGACCGTCAGGCAGCGACCCGTCGCGGGACCGTCACCGGAGCGTCAGCGCGGGAAGCCCGCGCCGCCGCCGAGGTCGAGCTCCGCCTTGGCGAGCTCCTCGACGTTGACGTCCTTGAAGGTCACGACCCGCACCTGCTTGACGAACCGCGCGGAGCGGTAGACGTCCCACACCCAGGCGTCGGCGAGCGTGAGCTCGAAGTACACCTCGCCCGCCGCGGACCGCACCTGGAGGTCGACGTGGTTCGCGAGGTAGAACCGTCGCTCGGTCTCCACGACGTACGAGAACAGGTTCACGACGTCCCGGTACTCGCGGTAGAGCGCGAGCTCCATGTCGGTCTCGTAGTTCTCCAGGTCCTCCGCACTCACGCGTCCATCATCCCCCACGCGGACGGCAGCTCGGCGACACCGGCCGGCTCGGGTCGCCGCGCGTCGGGCTCCGCCGCGCCCGCGAGCTCCACCGCGTCGGCGCCGGGCAGGCGCCAGGACCGACGGTGCAGCACGCACGGGCCGAGGGCGCGCAGCGCGGCGACGTGCTCGGGGCTCGCGTAGCCCTTGTTCTCGTCCCAGCGGTAGTCGGGGTGCTCGTCGGCCAGCGCCACCATGAGCGCGTCCCGCTCGCACTTCGCGATGACGCTCGCGGCGGCGACGCTCGCGCACGTCCGGTCCGCCTTGACCCGCATCCGCACGCGCGGCGGGACCCCGGGGACGACGACGCTCGCACCCTCGTCCGTCGGGTCCGCGAACAGCTCGCCCTGCGCGGGCGGCGTCAGCCAGTCGTGCGAACCGTCGAGCACGACGACGTCGACCGCACCCACCGCGGTGTGGACCTCCGCCAGCGCACGGTGGCCCGCGAGCCGCAGCGCCGCGACGATCCCGATCGCGTCGATCTCGGCGGCGCTCGCGTGCCCGACGGCGCGTGCGACGCCCCACCGTGCGAGCCGCGGCAGGAGCGCGACGCGCGCGGCCGGGGTGAGCAGCTTGGAGTCGGCGACGCCCTGCGGCGCGGAACGCGTCGTGGCGTCGACCACGACGACGCCGACGGACACCGGCCCGGCGAGCGAACCGCGCCCGACCTCGTCCATGCCGGCCACGAGCCGGGCGCCGTCGCGCAGCAGCCCGCGCTCGACGCGCAGGTGCGGTCCGGGTCGCGCCGCGCGCGGCGCGGACGTCCGCAGCGCGGGGGCCGCGCGCGGGGCGGGGGCCGGCGTGCGCGCGCGGTCGTCGGTCGCGGTCACGACGGGTCGGGCACGTCCCGGAACGTGTCGCCCGGGTTGTGCAGGATCTTCGTGTGGTCGAGCGGCCACACGAGCACGAACGCCTTCCCGACGACGTTGGCCTCGGGGATCGCGCCGCCGCCCGGGTCGCCCATGTGCAGCCGCGAGTCGGACGACTCCTGCCGGTTGTCACCCATGACCCACAGGCTGTGCTCCGGGACCGTGACGTCGAACGCCATCTGGCTCGGGATCGCACCCGCCGCGAGGTACGGCTCGTCGAGCGCGACGCCGTTGACCGTGATCGGCTCGCCGGGCCCGGCGCACGCGACGTGGTCGCCGGGCAGCCCGATGAGCCGCTTGACCAGGTGCTCCCCCGCGTCCTGCGGGTACAGGCCGACGAACGTGAGGACGTCGTTCACGCCGCGCCGCCAACCCGTGAGCTCGGCGGGCTCCTGCCCGCGCAGCCACGTGCCCGGGTCCTTGAACACGATGATGTCCCCGCGCTCGAGGTCGAACGGACCGGGCGTCAGCTTGCTCACCATGATCCGGTCGTCCTCGACGAGCGTGTCGTGCATCGACGCGCTCGGGATGAAGAACGCCTGGATGAGGAACGTCACGAGCGCGCTGACGAGGATGATCGCCGTCTCGCGCAGGACCGAGGCGCCCGCCGAGCGTCGTCTGCGCCGCACGCCGCGGTGCAGCTCGCCCCGCGTCGGCGCCGACGCCACGTCGGCCTCGTCCGCCGACGGGGCCGACGGGGCCGACGGGGCCGACGACGGCAGCGTCGACGAGGGCGGCACCGACGGAGGGAGCGCTGACGGAGGGAGCGCCGACGAGAACGAAGTCGACGAGTGCGCGGCCCCGGAGGCGTCCGGCGCGGGCGGCTGCGACCAGGGCAGCGCCGCGGACGGCTGCTGCGAGCCGCCCGACGACGACGGCGACGACTCGACGAACGGCCCGTCGAACCGCCCGTCGAACGGTCGGGGCGGCTGCTCGTCATCGGGTCGCACGGTCACCGGGACACTCTCGCACGCTCGGCTGTGACCCACGTGCAGCGACCGCTGTGTGGGCGGATCGTCCCGTACGCCCACGCCGTCCGGGAACGCCGCAGGGCGGCCACCGGCGTGCGGTGGCCGCCCTGCGGACGGAGCGCGCGTGCTCAGGCCTGAGCGGCCGTGGTCTCGCGCTTCTCCTTGATCTTGGCCTTCTTGCCGCGCAGGCCACGCAGGTAGTACAGCTTGGCGCGCCGCACGTCACCGCGCGTCACGACCTCGATGGACTCGAGCGACGGTGCGTGCACGGGGAACGTGCGCTCGACGCCGACCTGGAAGCTGATCTTGCGGACCGTGAACGTCTCGCGGACGCCGCTGCCCTGGCGCGCGATGACGACGCCCTGGAACGCCTGCACGCGGGAGCGGTTGCCCTCGACGACCTTGACGTTGACCTTGACGGTGTCGCCCGGGCGGAACTCCGGGATGTCGGACCGCAGCGCGGCGGCGTCGACCTGGTCGAGCGTGTGCATCGTGTTCTCCTCGTCCTGCGCACGGGTCAGGAGCGCGATCGCGGGGACGCGCGACGAGCGCGTCCCGATGGTCTGGTTCGTGGTGCGTCCGGTCCGGGCGCCGAGGCGCCGGTCCGGTGTGTCGTCGACCGTCTCCCCCGTGGCAGAGACGCGACCGCGCGCACCGGCGGACAAGTCTGCCACAGCGTGCGGCGGCGCCGGTAATCAGGCGTGCGGGTGCGTGCTCTCCTCGGGGGGCGCCCCCGCCTCCGCGACGACCTCGCCCGCGCCCTGCGTCCGGCCCTCACCCAGGACCTCGCGGTCGCGCGCGTCGAGCTGCTCGGGCGCGAGCGCCGCCACGAGGTCGGGACGGCGGGCGGCCGTCCGCCGCAGCGCCTCGTCACGCCGCCACCGCTCGATGCGCGCGTGGTGGCCGGACAGGAGGGTCTCGGGCACGTCGAGCCCGCGCCAGGTGGGCGGCTTCGTGAACACGGGGTACTCGAGCAGACCCGCCTCGCCGTGCGACTCCTCGACGAGCGAGTCCGGGTTCCCGACGACCCCCGGGAGGAGCCGTGCGACGGCCTCGACCACGACGAGCGCCGCGACCTCGCCGCCGTTGAGCACGTAGTCGCCGATCGACAGCTCGCTCACGCGCACGCCCGCCGCGCGGTAGTGCTCGGCCACGCGCGCGTCGATCCCCTCGTACCGCCCGCACGCGACGACGAGGTGGGCGTCGTGCGCGAGCCGCTCGGCGGTGCGCTGCGTGAGCACGTCGCCCGAGGGCGTCGGCAGCAGCAGGTGCGCGTCGGGCGTGAGCACGTCGTCGAGCGCCGCGCCCCACACGTCGGGCCGCATGACCATGCCGGCGCCGCCGCCGAACGGGGTGTCGTCGACCGTGCGGTGCCGGTCCGTCGTCCAGTCGCGCAGGTCGTGCACGCGCACGTCGAGGATGCCGCTCGCGCGCGCCTTGCCGACGAGCGAGAGGCCGAGCGGGACGAGGTAGTCGGGGAAGATCGTGAGGACGTCGATGCGCACGGCGCTCACCGGTCCTCGTCGGCCGCACGCTCGTCGTCCGCCGCCGTGCCCCGCGTCTCGTCGGACACCACGAGGTTCGCGACGTCCGACGCGAGCAGACCGCCGGGCGGGTCGAGCACCACGCGTCCGCCGACGACGTCGACGACCGGCACGATCGCACGGACGAACGGCACGAGCGTGCGCGCACCCCCGGGCTCGCGCACGACGAGCGCGTCGTGCGCCGGGAGGTGCTCGAGCCCGACGACCTCCCCGAGCACCCGGCCGTCGACGTGCTCGGCGCGCAGCCCGGCGAGCTCGTGCGGGTACCACGCGTCGTCCTCGTCGGACCCGTCCTCCTCGACCACGAGCGAGACGCCGCGCAGCGCCTCGGCAGCGTCCCGGTCGCCCACCTCGGCGAACGCGACGTACCAGCGGCCCTGGTGGATGCGCGTGCGCGTCACGGTGAACGGGCCGACGCCGTCACGGTCCGTCGCGAGCACGGCACCCGCGCCGAGACGCTCGTCGGGCACGTCGGTGCGCAGGTCGAGCGCGACCTCGCCGCGCAGCCCGTGCGCGCGGCCGATGCGGGCCACGGTGAGCAGCATGGGTGAGTCCTCTCTGGTGGTTCGGCGTGCGGGGGTGCCCCGCGCGCCCGAGGGGCCGGCCGCGGACCGGCGGCACGACGAAGGCCCGGCCCCAGGGTAGGGGCCGGGCCTCACGAGTCGGTGCCGGCCGCGGGCCGGACCGGGCTCAGCGCCGGTCGACGTCCACGACGTCGACCCGGACCGGACCGTCGGTCGACAGCGCGCCGACCACGGTGCGCAGCGCCTTGGCGGTGCGACCGTTGCGGCCGATGACGCGCCCGAGGTCCTCGGGGTGCACCCGGACCTCGAGCAGCTCGCCGCGGCGCAGCGCCACGGTGCTCACGCGCACGTCGTCCGGGTGGTCGACGATGCCGCGCACCAGGTGCTCGAGCGCGTCGCCGAGCATCAGGCCTGCTCGTCCTCGGCGGGAGCCTCGGTGGACTCCTCGGCGGGAGCCTCGGCAGCGGGCGCCTCGGCCTTCTTCTCCGACGCCTTCGCCTTGACCTTCTCGGCGTCGGCAGCAGCGGCCTCGACGGCGGCCTTCGGGTCGGCCTTGCCGGCCTTGACCTTCAGCGTGCCCTCGGCACCCGGCAGGCCCTTGAACTTCTGCCAGTCGCCGGTGATCTTGAGGAGGGCGAGGACCTGCTCGGTCGGCTGCGCGCCGACGCCGAGCCAGTACTGCGCACGCTCCGAGGAGATCTCGATGAACGAGGGCTCCTCGGTCGGGTGGTACTTGCCGATCTCCTCGATGACGCGACCGTCACGCTTGGTGCGCGAGTCCGCGACGACGACGCGGTAGTACGGCGCCCGGATCTTGCCGAGACGCTTGAGACGGATCTTGGTGGCCACGGTGTGGTCTTCTCCTGGAATTCAGCCGGGGTGTCGACCCGCGCCCGTCCCGTGGGGTGGGCGACGCCGGTCGGACGAAGGACGCGACGAGGACGGGTAGAGGGGCCGTGCGACGTCGAGTACAGCCGACCATGATGCCAGACGGCGCGACCCCGGCCCAAGCCCGGCGCGAGGTCGCGTCGGTCACCCCCGCTGCGCGGGCGGCCGGGGCCACCGGGACGTCCGGGATCAGCGACGCGTCCGAGGTCAGCGGTACCGCGTGCCGCGCAGCACGACCGCGCTCGGCTCGGCCAGCGCGGTGACGTCGCGGCGGGGGTCGCGGTCGTAGACGACGACGTCCGCGCTCGCACCCTCGGCGATGCCGTCCACGCCCAGCCACTCGCGCGTGCGCCAGCTCGCGGCCGCGACGACGTCGTGCGCCGGCAGCCCGGCCGCGACGAGCTCGGCGGCCTCGTCGGCGATGCGCCCGTGCCCGATCGTGCCGCCCGCGTCCGTCCCGACGAGCACGCGCACGCCCGCGTCGTGCAGGTCGCGCACGTGCGCGTGGCGCCGCTCCCCCATGGCACGCATGCGGGCCGCGAACCGCGGGTACCGGTCGGCACCCTGCGCCGCGATCGCGTCGAACTGCGCGACCTGCAGCAGCGTCGCCGTGACCGGGACGCCCAGCGTCGCGATGCGCTCGACCTGTGCGGGCGTCGCACCGGTCGCGTGCTCGAGGCCGTCGACGCCCGCGTCGAGCAGCGGGTCGAGCGCCTCGGTCGAGAACGTGTGCGCCGTGACCCGAGCGCCCGCGTCGTGCGCCGCACGGACCGCGGCCGCCAGCACGTCCGACGGCCACAGCGGTGCGAGGTCGCCGCCACCGGGCAGCCCGCGGTCGATCCAGTCCGCGACGAGCTTGACCCACCCGTCCCCGCGCACGGCCTCGTGGTGCACCGCACCCGGCAGGTCGCGCACGTCCTCGAGCTCGAGCCCGTAGTGCCGCAGGTAGCGCCGGGGACGCGCGAGGTGGTGGCCCGCACGCAGGAGCCGCGGCAGGTCCGGGCGTGCGTGCACCCACGACGTGTCCGCGGGCGACCCCGCGTCGCGCACGAGCAGCACGCCCGAGTCGCGGTCCGCGACCGCCTGCCGCTCGGTCGTCGCCGCATCGACCGCACCGTCGCCGGCGAGCCCGAGGTGGCAGTGCACGTCGACGAGCCCGGGCAGGACCCAGCCCGCCACGCTCGTCGTCGTCGCTCCCTGCGGCCGCTCGAACGTGAGCCGCCCGCCGACGACCCACGCCTCACCGACCTCGCGCTCGTCGTCGAGCACGACGGTCCCGGTCAGGTGCAGGACGTCGGTCATCGCACGCTCAGCGCCCGAGGAACTTCTCGAACCCGGCCGGGAGCTCGAGCGAGGCCGGGTCGACGTCCGGCTGCGGCGGGGTGCCGAGACCGAACGCCGAACCGCTCGGCGCGGGCGTCGCGGGCCGACCCTCGACCGCCGCACGCTCCTGCGCCGCGCGCTTGGCCGGGTTCCCCGACTTGCCGCGGACCTTGCGGGCCGGTGCGGCGGTGCGGCCGCGCGCCTTCTTGCCCATGCCCGGCAGGTTGCCCATGCCCGGCATCGCACCGGGCATGCCGCCCGACTTCGCCATCTGGCGCATCATCTTCTGCGCACCGTCGAACCGCTCGAGCAGCTGGTTGACGTCGGTCGGCGTCGTCCCCGAACCCTTCGCGATGCGCGCGCGCCGCGAGCCGTTGATGATCTTCGGGTTGTCACGCTCGGCCGGCGTCATCGAGTGGATGATCGCCTCGATCCGGTCCACCTCGCGCTCGTCGAAGCTGTCGAGCGCGTCGCGCATCTGCGCCATGCCCGGCAGCATGCCGAACATCTTCTTGAGCGAGCCCATCTTGCGCAGCTGCTGCATCTGCTGCAGGAAGTCGGCGAGCGTGAACCCCTCGCCGCTCGCGAGCTTGCCCGCCATCTGCTCGGCCTGCTCGGCGTCGAACGCGCGCTCGGCCTGCTCGATGAGCGTCAGCACGTCACCCATGTCGAGGATGCGCGACGCCATGCGGTCGGGGTGGAACACCTCGAAGTCCGTGAGCTTCTCGCCCGTGGACGCGTACATGATCGGGCGGCCCGTGACCGACGCGACCGACAGCGCGGCACCACCGCGCGCGTCGCCGTCGAGCTTCGACAGGACCACCCCGGTGAAGCCCACGCCGTCCGCGAACGCCTGCGCGGTGGTGACGGCGTCCTGGCCGATCATCGCGTCGATGACGAACAGGATCTCGTCGGGCTCGACCGCGTCCCGGATGTCCGCGGCCTGTGCCATGAGGTCGGCGTCGACACCGAGGCGACCCGCGGTGTCGACGATCAGCACGTCGTGCTGCCGCGCACGCGCGTTCTCGAGGCCCGCGCGTGCGACCGCGACGGGGTCCGCCCCGGCGGGCAGCACGTCGTCGGAGCCCTGGTTGCCCGGGTGCGGCGCGAACACCGGGACACCGGCGCGCTCGCCGACGACCTGCAGCTGGGTGACCGCGTTGGGCCGCTGGAGGTCCGCCGCGACGAGCAGCGGCGTGTGCCCCTCGTTCTTGAGCTGGAGCGCGAGCTTGCCCGCGAGCGTCGTCTTGCCCGCACCCTGCAGACCCGCGAGCAGGATGACGGTCGGCGGGTTCTTCGCGAACCGCAGCGTGCGCGTCTCGCCGCCCAGGATCGCGACGAGCTCGTCGTTGACGATCTTGACGACCTGCTGCGCCGGGTTGAGCGCCTGCGAGACCTCGGCCGAGAGCGCGCGCTCGCGGACGG
>Ga0206103_100268_pt1 | contig 35022 bp, 32 predicted proteins | sample 1B5Ametagenome_FD_148638 | JGI IMG/M metagenome (GOLD analysis project Ga0206103, IMG submission 148638) | Enriched microbial communities from leaf-cutter ant dump, University of Wisconsin, Madison, United States - 1B5A | ecosystem: Environmental > Terrestrial > Nest > Insects nest > Nest dump... | reverse complement strand
TGTTCTTTTTTAAAGGCATTACGTAGTAAATAATCCTTTAATATACTGAATGTCAGCTTTTTATCAAAATTTAAAAGAACTTATTTTATTGATTTTTAATCAATTATAATTTTTGTCGTGTACTAAAAAGACAAAGCTGATTTTTTTAATTTTTTGAATTTATTGCAGTGTTGGATATTGTAGTGTTGGAAGATGGGGGGAAGAAGGAGGTCCGTGTCCGCCGTGGCGGGCTGGTATGGGTGACGCCGTCCCTTTTGAACAACAAAGTGGAACAAGTTTAAAGACTAAGCCAAGAGTCTCAAAAAAGGCAGATCATGAATTAAAAACAGTATTTCAGTTGGCAGCAATGCGAGCTGTTAGAATGGAAAATGATTTACAACGTTATTACTTTAGAAAAGTGGAAGAAGGTAAAAATAAAATGAGTGTTTTAAATGCGGTAAGAAACAAATTAATCCATATTGCAATGGCTTTAATTAAAAACAAAGCTTTCTATGAAAATCGTTTGGTTATGTCATGGAAATCGATGTGACGGTTACAATATACATTATATTACAACCTGAAACCGGCGCTTCGGCTTTGCCATCAGCTGACGACCTTTAGTTTGGCGAAATTCAGCAGCAGTTTTTTCTCACCTGCATTGTCAAAAAGTATGGTAGCCTTCACATCGCCCGGTTCACCTTCCAGACGTGTCACTTTTCCTCGTCCGAAACGGTCATGGATAACAATATCTCCCGCTTTCAGATCCACCTCGCTTCCGTTGAAATGATTTGTGATTTTAGCCTGGGCAACCGGTTTGAAACCCGGTTTTGGTTTGATGGATTCAGACGGTTTTGAATCAGGTTTTTTTCTTTCAAACTGTCGGGACGTATCATCAAACAAATTTGGATTCAGTCCGCTGTGATTGACCGGCAGACCCGATCCGAGATTTTTCATTTCGAGATATTTGTCGTCTATTTCTTCCAAAAAACGGCTTGGTTCCGCATCCGTAATTTTTCCCCATCTGAACCTTGAAACCGAATAGGTGAGATGCGCAAATTTTTCGGCACGCGTCAGCGCCACATAGAACAGCCTTCTTTCCTCTTCCAATTCCTGACGGGTGTTCAGATTCATCATCGACGGAAAGAGATTTTCCTCCATACCCACGATGAACACAGCCGGAAATTCGAGTCCTTTTGCCAAATGGACGGTCATCAGTGAAACTTTGTTCGGATCTTCATCTTCATTGTCCGCGTCGGTTGCCAGAGCTACATTTTCAAGAAAACCGCTCAAAGTCGGATTGCCGTCTTCCAACTGTTTTTGTTCATCGACATATCCCTGGATGCTGTTCAAAAGTTCCTGAAGATTTTCAAGCCTTGAAACCCCTTCGGGGGTATCGTCTTCTTTCAGGCTTTTGATCAGACCGCTTGTCTTTGCCACATGCATCGAAACTTCATAAACATCCTGACTGTCCATCATCACTTTGAAACTTTTGATCATGATGATGAAATCATTTAATTTTTGGACAGTTCCTGCATTCAGTCCTGCTCTTGCCGCATACTGATGGATGTTTTCAAGCAGTTCAAAAATGCTTTTTTTGATTTCACCCGACAAAACCACCAATTTGTTGATGGTTGTCTGGCCGATGCCGCGCGCCGGATAATTGATGATTCTCAACAGTGCTTCTTCGTCGTTTGAATTGACCAGCAGTCTCAGATAGGCAACCAGATCCTTAATTTCCTTTCGCTGAAAAAATGAAGTTCCGCCAAAAACCCGATAAGGAATATTTCGTTTTCTCAAAGCTTCCTCTATCGCCCTCGACTGTGCATTGGTTCTGTATAAAACCGCAATATCCTGATGTTTGAGATGATGTTCCAATTCGAGTTCCCATATTTGAGATGCCACATAACGGGCTTCGTCTGCATCTGTCAAGGCGCGATAAACCGGTATGCTTTTTCCTTCTTCATTTGCGGTCCAGACCGTCTTTTGAAGCTGATCCCTGTTTTGAGCAATGATCTGATTGGCCGCACCGACAATGATTTTTGTCGATCTGTAATTTTGTTCAAGCGGAACCACCCTTGCATCCGGATAATCCTGTTTGAATGAAAGTATATTTCTGATGTTTGCACCCCGAAAGGCATAGATACTCTGCGCATCATCGCCCACCACGCACAGATTCTCATATCTCGAAGCAAGCGCTTTTACAATCAGATACTGAGAATGATTGGTATCCTGATACTCATCGACCAGTATGTATTTGAATCTTTCCTGATATTTTGCAAGTACTTCGGGAAAACGGGTCAGCACTTCATTTGTCCTGAGCAGCAGATCGTCAAAATCCATTGCACCCGATCTGAAACATCTGTCAACATAAGTGCGATAAATATCGCCCATTCTCGGTTTCATCGCTTCCGCATCCGCTTCAATCAGTTCGGGTGTATTGTGATAGGCTCTGACGGTGATCAGATTATTTTTATAAGACGAAATCCGCTGGAGTATCTGTTTGGGTTTATAAATTTCTTTGTCTAACTGAAGTTCTTCAATTACTTTTCTCATTACGCTCTGACTGTCCTGGGTGTCGTAAATTGTAAAATCAGACGGAAAACCCAGTCTTGGTGCTTCCACCCGAAGCAGTCTTGCAAAGATGGAGTGGAAGGTACCCATCCAGATATTTTTTGACTCGGACGGACCGACAACTTTTGAAATTCTGTCTTTCATTTCGCGTGCTGCCTTGTTGGTAAAAGTCAGTGCGAGTATATTGAACGGATCCACACCTTTTTCGATCAGATGTGCAATTCTGTATGTCAAAACCCTTGTCTTTCCCGATCCGGCACCGGCTATCACCATCAGCGGACCCTCGGTTGTTTCAACCGCTTTTCTTTGGGGTTCGTTCAGTTCATCCAGATAATTCTTCATCGTTGCGCAAATTTAGAAATAAGAAATCAGTTGGTCGAATATATTCTGTGAATTTGGGTTTATAATTTTTTGGTGATTTAATTTTTGATTGAATCGATCCGAATTTCAAAATTTATTCAAATTCTGAAAAATTCAAATTCGATTCTTTATTTTTAACTTTGGAGCAAACTGAATTGACGGTATGAACACTTTTGGTAAATTTTTCAGACTGACCACCTTTGGAGAAAGTCACGGCAAAGCAATCGGCGGAATCATTGACGGCTGTCCGGCGGGACTGAAACTCGATTTTGATCAAATCCAGTCCGAACTCGACCGAAGAAAACCGGGTCAGTCCAAAATTGTCACCCAAAGAAAAGAAAGCGATACCGTTCAGTTTCTTTCGGGCATACTCGACGGAATCACTACCGGCGCACCGATCGGATTTATGATTCCGAACGAAAATCAGCATTCAAAAGATTATGAACATTTGAAGGATGTCTTCAGACCTTCACATGCTGATTTCACCTATTATAAAAAATACGGATTGAGAGATGTCAGCGGCGGCGGCAGAAGTTCGGCAAGAGAAACCGCCAATTGGGTGGTCGGCGGTGCGGTTGCAAAACAGTTTTTAAAAGAAATTGAAATCAAAGCTTATGTTTCGTCGGTGGGTGATTTGTTTTTGGAACAACCCTATCAGTCGCTTGATTTTTCAAAAATTGAATCAAATATCGTCAGATGTCCGGATGATGAAACCGCAGAGAAGATGATTCAAAAGATTCAGGAAGTCAGAAAGGTGGGAGATACCATCGGCGGAACGGTGACCTGTGTGATCCGAAATGTTCCGGTCGGACTGGGTGAGCCGGTTTTTGACAAACTGCATTCCGAATTGGGGCGTGCGATGCTTTCGATCAATGCGGTAAAAGGATTTGAATACGGCAGCGGATTTTGCGGTGCCAAAATGCTGGGTTCGGAACACAATGATCTGTTCAATCCGGACGGAAGTACAAAGACCAATCTCTCGGGCGGAATTCAGGGCGGAATCTCAAACGGTATGGACATTTATTTCAGGGTGGCATTCAAACCGGTTTCTACGATTATGCAGAAACAGCAGACAATCAATACAAAGGGAGAAACAGTTGGAATGCAGGGCAGAGGCCGTCATGATCCCTGTGTGGTTCCGAGGGCGGTTCCGATAGTTGAGGCAATGGCTGCGATGGTGCTGGCTGATTTTGTTTTGATGGATCGGATTTCAAAAGTTTAATTCTTATAAGGTTTTGTCACGGTTTTTATTCAAAAACACGGGCCAAAACCAATCTTCCATCATCTTATTTTCCACCGATTTCATCGGAGGTTACTAAAGGTTGAACCACTTCGTGGTTCTATGCAAAATTGCATATGAATGAAAAAAAATCAATCAGATACGAATCACATTTAATAATCGCAAAAGATTAAAATTGATTTGTAATGAATCAAATTTCTTGATTATCGATATCAAAAAACCCTGAAAGGGTTTGACCATTAATAGCCCCGTGTAAACGCAGCGAAGCGGAGTGCAACACGGGGATTAAATAATAAGACGGAATTTTGTTTTGGCGCTGATTTTGGCGCGAAGCAAACCAAAATCTGTGACAAAACATTTTGAATCAGTTAAAATTAAAAAATTGAAAATTATTAGCCCGGCAGACTCATCAGCGGCGAAATCGGCGAAATCACATTGTTGTTTTTTTCAAGAAATATCTTTCCTCTGATGACTCCCTGAATCGATCTGACCAGACTTTCCTCAAAAGAAATCCTCAGATTTGACTGATGATAAACCAGACTGACCTGACGGGTGGGAACCGGTTCGGAAAAATATTTCACATTCTTTTTGAATTCTTCGGGCAGATCTTCGGCATGAAGCAACGGCAAAACGGTCATTCCGTAACCTTCGTTTGAAAGTTTCACCAGTGTGTCCAGATTTCCGCTGTCCAGTTTGATTGTCTGGCTTCTGATGTGTTTGGGATCGCAGAGATTGAGGACATTGTTTCTGAAACAATTTCCTTCTTTCAACAGCAGTATTGAATCGATATCCAGGTCTTTTGCGCTGACAGTCATCTGTTTGTGCATTGGATGTGATGGCGGGATATAGGCGACCATCGGTTCGAAATACAAAGTTTTTTCGATAATTTGCTCTTCATGGAGCGGCGTAACAGCCAAACCAAAATCGATGCTGCCGTCTTCGAGCGACTGAATGATTTCATGGGTCTGCAATTCTCTGATGACCAGATTTGCTTTCGGATATGAGCGCTGAAAGGTTTTGTAAAACATCGGCACCAGTGTAGGCAACACGGTTGGCAGCACACCGATGATGAAATTTCCTTCGAGCATTCCTTTCTCTTCATTTACAATCTGTTCCATCTTTCTGGCTTCTTTCAGTATTGATTTTGCCTGATTGACGATGATTTCACCGATCTGTGTCAGTCGGATTGGATGAGAACTTCTGTCAAATATTTCAATTTCGAGTTCTTTTTCCAGTTTTTGTATCTGCATACTCAGTGTAGGTTGGGTGACAAATGATTTTTCAGCGGCAAGTGTAAAGTTCTGATGTTCGGCTACAGCAAGTACATATTCAAGTTGGACCAGTGTCATTATAGATTTTTGTTATAAAGGTATTAAATTTATCAAAAAGTTTAATATGGTTTGGTTTGATTTTCGCAGTAAATCAAATCAAAAATTAGAACATAAAAATTAAATATTATGGCAATAACAGTAATCGGATTGGACAAATCCACATCAAAAGATTTATCAAACGATCTTAACGTACTGCTTGCAAACCTGCAGCTTTACTATCAGAACTTAAGAGGTGTACACTGGAATGTGAGAGGATCTCAATTTTTTCAGCTTCATGCGAAATTTGAGGAATTGTATCTCGATGCGCAGGAAAAAGTGGACGAAGTGGCAGAAAGGATACTGACACTCGGCGGTACGCCGCTGCATACTTTTGAAGACTATATCAAAGAATCATCGATCAAGGCGGGTAAAAATGTTTCTGACGGAAATAAAACAGTGGAACTGGTTTTGGATTCGATTCAGAAACTGCTGAAAATCGAAAGAGAAATTCTTGAAAAATCGGCTGAACTAAACGACGAAGGTACCAATGCAATGATGAGTGATTTTATTGCTTTTCAGGAAAAAACGGCATGGATGTTGAAGGCTTTTTTGGGTGAAAAGTAGAGCGGTCTTAATAGATGCTTTTCAAAAATGGCTCGTATAAATCAAGGTTTATACGAGCCATTTCAACTAAATCAAATTACAATAACTTTTTGTCAGAAGAATGAGGTATAGAAATCAGGTTTCCAGTACATCGCCAGATAAAACAATCCGAATGCGATGAATGCGAGGATCATGATCCAAATAAATTGCGGAATCGCCCTCGGTGTTTCTGAACCTACGATTTCAAATACATCGTGTCTTTCACTTCCGTATGAGTTGATGGTAATCGGAATCTTTTCGCTCACCGAATCGTTTTCTTTGAGTCCGAGTACATAGATCATCGGGCCGTTTCTCACCTCAAACGGAATTACTTTGATTCCCTCTTTGCCGCTTGAAGAAGTCGAAACGATCTTCATCTCGTGCTTGCCGTCAGGAATCTTGGTGGTATCCAATATAAATTTGACGGGTGAATCAAACTCTGCAAACGGCTTTGGGTCATTGTCCATAAAGACCCTTACTTTCTTGTTGCTGATGTCTTTCATGATTCCCAATTTTGTTCAAGAATAATATTTTTGATATGATCCGGATTTTTTTCACCGGGTCTGACCAGATATTTGATGCTCAAAACCAGCGTGAACAGTACGATCACAGCGGCCACAATGGTGATGATATAATCAACGCCCGATTCGGGTCCGGGGCCGTGAACTGCACCTTTCAGTATTTTGGGCTGCTCTGCTTCGCACACTTCACAGGCGAAAATGGGTGATACCATCAGTATCATCAGCAGCAGGCTTGAAATAATTTTTGATTTCATAATTCTGAAATTAATCATTTTTTTTACTTTTTCAACGAATCTCTAACAGATTTTACATCTTCCGCGGTAACCGTTTTGGAATTGTTGCCCCAACTGGTTCTCTCGTGGTTCATAATTGCAGCAACTTCTTCGTCGCTCAGCTGATCTCCAAACGGCGGCATAGCCGAATATTCGGGTCTTGCGTCGTACCCGAGGATGATGATGCTTGCCTGTTTGCGGAAGTTTTCATCAATGACCACCGAGCTGCCCGCAAGCGGCGGGAATGCACCCGGGATTCCTTTACCGTCTGCCTGGTGACAAACCGCACAGGTATTCATAAACAGTTTTTCACCGTCAGGCAGCGCTGATGCACCTGCATCTCCTCCGCCTCCCTGAGCGGCAGGTTTTGGTTTTGCAGGAATAAAGGTAACTGTAGGTGCGCCCGGCAGTTCGGGTTGTTTCAGTGATTTCAGGAAAGCAACCAGATGAAGCGCTTTGTTGGTCGCCACCACCTTGTTCTTTTTATCCTTCAGCTGTTCAGCCGGAACTTTGATCACCACATCTTTGTCTGTAATCTTGGTGCTGTCTTTTTCGGCAAACAGCCATTTGTATGACGGCATCACCGATTCTTTCACCACCAGTCTCGGATTGTAAAGATGGATCAGATGCCAGTCGTCTGACGGCTGTCTTGCACCAATGTTTGTCAAATCGGGCCCGGTTCTTTCACTTCCGAGAAATGAAGGACTCTGTCTCCAGATATCGATTCTTTTTTTGGTGTAATAATAATCGGAAGGAATGGAAGGACGGCTTCCCCACATTTTGTCCATTTCAATGTTTCTCACCTGCATGGTGTGACACGCCATACAGTCTTCGGCAACAAAAGTGTGCAGACCGTCTCTTTCCTCAACGGTCAAGTCTTTTTGACCCGGAAGCGGTTTTACATTCTGCATCTGTATAGCCGGAATGATTGAAACAAACGAGCTCAATATCAAGTACCCCCAAAATGATGTGAGTACTAAATTTTTATGATTTTTACTTAGATTCAACATGAGATGATAGCTTATGCGGTTACAATTACTTTTTCCGGTTCCTTATCTGTGACCGGTCTTTTTGCCCTGACCATCACATAGAAATTATAAACAAAAATACAGTGTGAAATAAACATCAGCGTTCCGCCGACTGCTCTCCAAATCCAGTATTCCCTCATCAATTCAACCGACTGGATAAACGGGTTTCCTTCGATCCAGCTCAGACCTTTCAAAGTTCCGCCGGTCATCAGTGCAGTCATATAAATGAACAGACCTACAAATGCCAGCCAGAAGTGAGCGCCCACCCAGGTTTGTTTGGGCTGTACACCGGTCATTTTCGGAATGATGTAATAGATTGCACCCCAAAGTATAAAACAGATGATTCCGTACATGGTCATATGTGAGTGAGCCACGTTAAAGTCGGTAAAGTGCCATACATAATTGGTAAATCTGAATGCCTGGAAACTTCCCTGAGCTGATCCGACCCAGTAGAATATGATTCCAACCAAAAAGAACGGCAGAATGTAGCTTCTTGTAATCTGACTCCAGCTTCCTCTCATTGTCATCAGGAAGTTGGTGGTGCCTGCGGTTACCGGAATAAACATACCCATACTGAACACGATTGCAACGGTCTGAAGCCACCACGGCAGCGGACTGAAGATAAAGTGGTGGGTACCGATCATGGTGTAGAACAGCATCTGTGTCCAGAACGCCAGCACACCCAATGAATAGGAGTAAATCGGTTTGTTGACCGACGACGGCAGATAATAATAAATCAGACCGAGTGTGAAAGTCATAAACCACATGCCCACACCCTGGTGCATATAGTATCCCTGGATTACGGTTTCACCCAATCCGTTTTGATAAAACGGCAGATAACCGATCGATACCAAAATGGTGGTCCAAATCAGTGCGGCCAGTATATACCAGTTGGAAATATAGATTTCGGAAATTTTCCGGTGTGCAACCGTCATATAGAAATTATAGAAAGTTACGATCAGTCCGGCAAGGAAAAGTCCGAAAACCGGCCAGATGTATTCTCTGTATTCTCCGCCTCCGTTGTTGATTCCCGACATCAGACAGAGATTTCCGATCACCAGACTCGAGTTGATCAGCCAGAAAGCGACCATAGCCAGTTTGTTGCTGTACAGTTCTCTGTGTGAGGTTCTTGCAATTACAAATTGAGCCAGACCTACCATCGCCAGCGAAGCCCAGCCCCAAAATACGGTGTTGGTGTGTACCGGTCTCAATCTACCGAATGCAAGCCAGGATTGTGAATCCAGTTCGGGATAAACCAGCTTCATGCTGAGATACAGACCGATGAAGGTTCCGAAAATCAGCCAGAAAACAGATGCACCTATATAATTGAATACAATTTTTTTCAACTCGGGTGAAACCTCGAGTTTGAATTCGTGGCTTACTTTGTCTGCAAACAGGATTTCGTTTTTGGGATGGTTGGTTGCTCTGAAAACCAGTCCCTTTTCATCGACTGCTTCACCTTCACCCGAAAGTTCTCTTTCCGTAAGCTGATATTTGAGCGCAGCCTTTCTTTTTTCAAGGATATTGTCGATTTCGTCATCGTCGAGATTGATGATTTCATCGTCAAAAGCCTTGTTTCTTTTGAGCAGCTGACGTGCTCTTAACGATTCGGCATAAGCCGATATTTTTGCTGACATGATGATTACGGCTACCAGCGCCACAATCAGTATCAAAATGAGTGTTCCGATCACACCCGGACTGCTTGCCCAATTTTCGGCACTGATGCTCTTGAACTGAGCTGAGCCGGCAAACGGAAGAAGCAGTAAAATTGATTGAATAACAGTTCGTTTCATACCAAATACCAATAATTATAACTTATAATTTTAAGTTTTATCCTTTGAAAATTTTGGTAAAATTAGCACAAAAATTGTTAAATAACTGATATTTTCAGGCAGTATAAACAGCCAATATCAGAATTTAAGATGAATTATGCCACAATAAAAACTGATACAGGTCAGTTTTAAGATTTGATTAAGGTTTGTAATTCAATGGTTTCAAAATAAAGATATTCTTGTCTTTCTTTAGCTAAATCCTTTTCTGAAGCTAAAAAGGCTAAATTTTAAGTCAGGACATTTAGAGTGATTCTAAATAAATGAAAATAAAAGACAAAAAAGTATTAAAATAAAGAGTTTAAGGCAACAGCAACGGATTTATATCAAGTATATTTTCGGTTCTGTATTTACTGATAAACTCGTCCGTAAAGTTTTCACTGCCCATCAGTTGGTTTGACTGAAGGATTTTTTTGATGTCCAATTCCTTGTATTCTTTCAGCATCTTTACAGCAGTAGGTTTGTACGAAAAATGCCAGGGTTCATACTCAAAACCTTTTCTTCCGGCTTTGTTGGTATAGACGAGATAAAAACCGTATTTCTCAGAATTTTCATCCAGCCAGAGTTTGAATTTCCGCATACGGCCGCCTTCGTTGAAATGAACTTCGCTCAATGGATTGGACGGTATTCCCCTGGTCGAATCAATGATGTCCAGATCGGTGCCCCAATGATGACGAGAAGTTCCGGGAATGGTGGAATAGCGGATAATCTTTTCAATCGTTTTCTGATGCGACAAACCCTGTGCTCTGTAATTTTTGTATTTGCGTTCCCAGATTCCGTTCTGATGTGAATAACTGCGATAACTCGAGACAACATAAATATTGAATCCCTGTTCTTTGGCTGCTTTTTTCATCAGATTGAATTTCAGACGTGCCTCATCTCTCAGTTGGAAACCTTCACCGTAGAGTGCAGGTTTCCCTTTTCCGATCAGTTCATCTTCGGGAAATTCATTGAAACTCCGGATTGGAAATTTCGGACTGATGATCATCAGCCCGCCCATCAGCGAAGTTTTTTTGAGAAAATCCCGTCTTTTCATATCGGTTTAACGGATGTTGACAGTTCCACCCGCAATTGTTTTCTGATCAACCTCTGCACCGCCAAACACATCGATATTTCCGCCTGCTCTGGTTTTTGCACTGACATATTCGGTGGCATAAATCTCTGCATTTCCGCCTGCATTGACGGTTACATTTGTGGTTTTTGTTTTGAGTTTTGAACCTTCATAATTTCCGCCCGAATTCGCTACCACATCCTGTGAATTGGCCTTGCCCGAAGTTTCGATGATTCCGCCCGAATCAAGTCTTACATCAACAGAATTTGAATCGATCTCAAGACTGATGCTGCTGCCTTTGTTGGCATTCAGCGAAAGTGAAGAAGTTTTGACAGCCGATTTTGAAGTCACGCTTGCACCTTCTTTTGCAGCCACCGAATTCAACGAACGATAATATATTTTAACGTTCGTTTTGTCGCCCTGAAGAAACTGATCGAGTTTCATTCTGATTTTCAGTTTTCCGTTTTTGTTGACCACTTCCACATTCTGAGCATTGCTTCCGGATATTTCAACATGATTTCTGTCTGACGGAATCAGTTCTGCCGACAATTGGTCATAAACTTCGATCGAATTGAAATCACCCGGATTCTGACTTCTTTGTGCAAAAGTTAATCCGAAGAAAAGGCTGAAAGACAGCAAAAATAATTTTTTCATTTTTAAATAATTTTAGTCTGAAACGGGCAAAGATTAAGCCAAATTTCAGAATTGGTTTTTTTAAAAAATGAAAATTATGCCGCTTTATTGTGTTCAGACAAGTGAAATATCAAAATCTCTGTCAAAATTGAGAATAGAAACCGGCTTCTTTTCCATATAAATTTCAACCGCACCGTCTTTTCCTATCTCACCGTATTTTTCAACCGACTTTTCACCTTTCCACACCTGAATTGAATCGATTTCATTCGCATCGATTTTTTCAAGCATGTCTTTGCCAACAATCTTTCCGTCAATTACATAAATCGAATCTGCATTTTTAACCGTTCCAAGGCTTTTGTCGGTTTTTACAGAAGTTTCCGAAATCGGCTGATTGTCTTTATTGGTTTTGTCATTTTGCGAAAATCCCCAAATCGGAATCAGCAGTAAGAGAATTAATTTTTTCATTTGAATTGTTAAAAAAATAACCGGAACCCCGATCCAATCAAAGTTCCGGTTTGTGATTTGAATTATTTTTTAATGATTCTTCCGCTCATTGTCTGTTTTCCGTCGGTGGCTTCAACCACATAGACTCCTTTTGCCAGGTCAGACACATTGTACTGTTCCTGAGAATTAAAATCCTTAACCGTTCTGCCGCTGAGATCGCTGATTTTGATTTTCAGATTTGCAGAATTGAATTTTCCTTCCGGATAAACAATGCTGAAATCTTCATTCACCGGATTCGGATAAATGTACAGATTTTTCAGACTGATATCATTTGTACCCGCAGTCACTTCCTGGGTCACCAAAAAATCATCGACCAAAAGCGCAAAAATATCGTCAGAAGTGTATTCAATTGCCAGATAGACACTTTCACCCGCATAAGCATTCAGATCAAAGTTATAGGTAAGCCATTCTTTTGCGACCGGCGTAACTTCCGAGCCGATCTCAGTAAAACTGCTCAAATCGGTATCTGTGGTCGAAACCAAAACCCTGAAAGATTCATTTTCAAAAAATCCGCTGGGTGCTTTCACTTTGAACTGCCAGTCGAGTACACCATCTGCGGGCAATTCGATCTGAGGCGAAATCAGCCAATCCTTATTGGGCCCCTGAAAAGAGAATTTTGAAAGCATATATTTTTCACCGTTTTCAGCAGAAAAATCCCAATTGTAGGTCGTTACCTCATCGATGGGCGGTGTGGTATTGAGCGGATTGAAAACAATCCAGGAAGTCATCTCATCCTGATTTGGAAAAGTCACATCCGCAAAACCGGTATTGTCACTGTTTCCGTCTTCGCTCACCAATGTCCAGTCGCCGACATTCTCATAGATAAAATCATCATAAGATTCAAAATCATCTTCAAAAATTATGTTCTGTGCATTTGCGGCCGAAAGACCCAAAAACAGAACACTTCCAATCAATAAACTCTTTTTCATTTTACTTTTTATTAAATTAATTAATGCGTTATTTCCTATAAAATTATAAATAATAAACGGAAGACATTGAAAAACACTGAGAAATTCCATTTTTCAGTTCGAATTCAATCTCAATTCAGTTTTGATTTAATTTTTCAATCCGGGTTCGAAATCGATCAAATCCTGTCTCAGCCAATCCGGAATTTCAACCGGTTTCTTTTGTTTCAGATCAATCATCACCTGAACGCTTTTTCCTTTTGAATGTATGATTTCAGAACCGTCTGCAGCATCACTTGCTACCAGATATTCGATTTCAAAACTTTTGTTTCCGAGATTTGAAGTTCTTGCTTTGATCCTCGGATTTTTATGCGCAATTCCCAATTCTTTGTAATAATCACATTCGATATGCGCAATCACAAACATAAATTCGGTCCAGTCCCATCTTTTGCTGACCGTCGGCATATAGCCGGCACGTGCATTCTGAAAATAGTCGATATAATAAACATTGTTCACATGACCCAGCGGATCCATATCGTTCCATCTGATGTTAAGCGGCATTGAAAATTTGAAATCAGTATTTGATGGTTCCATTGATTTGAATATTGATTGTTGACAAAAGCCGCTTCCTGATTTTGTCAAAGGAAACGGCTTTTATTTTATTTGATTAATAAATTATTCTCCTGCAACCAATTCACCAATTCTCACGATGACTTCGGTTGCTTTTTGCATTGATTCAAGCGGAACATATTCATAAGGCCCGTGGAAATTGTGACCGCCCGCAAAAATATTCGGACAGGGCAAGCCCATAAAACTCAGTCTTGCACCGTCGGTTCCGCCTCTGATCGGCTGTACTTTTGGTGTAACGCCAACATCTTTCAACGCCTGTTCAGCAATTTCAACCGACTGGAATTTTTCTTTTACTTTTTCCATCATATTGAAATACTGATCGCCCATATCGAGTTCGATTCTGTCATTTCCGTATTTTTGCTGCATTTCCTCAACGGTTTCTTCAATCAGTTTTTTTCTTGCAATAAAATGATCCATGTCGTGGTCTCTGATAATATACTGCAATTCGGCTTCAGACACATTTCCCTTCATCTGTGTCATGTGGAAAAATCCTTCTCTGCCTTCGGTAGATTCCGGAACTTCATCTGCAGGAAGACCGTCAGCAAATTCTCTTGCCATGGTTGAAGCATTGACCATCAGACCTTTTGCATAACCCGGATGGACGCTTTTTCCGTGGAATTTGATATGTGCATAAGCCGCATTGAAGTTTTCATATTCCAATTCTCCGATCTCGCTGCCGTCCATGGTGTACGCCCATTCTGCACCGAACTTTTCAACCGGAAAGAAATCCGCGCCTCTTCCGACTTCCTCATCGGGTGTGAATCCGATTGCGATTTTTCCGTGTTTGATCTGCGGATTTGCAATCAGATATTCCATTGCAGTCACGATTTCAGCCACACCTGCTTTGTCGTCGGCGCCCAGCAGTGTGGTTCCGTCGGTACAGATGATGGTTTGACCTTTGTATTGTTTCAGATCTGCAAACTCATTCGGGCTCAAAACCATTTTGTCATTCAGTCTGATGTCGCCTCCGTCATAATTTTCGATGATTTGCGGTTTAACATTTTCGCCCGAAAAATCAGGTGAGGTATCAAAATGAGACACAAAACCGATGGTCGGAACTTCATGACCGATGTTTGACGGCAGAAACCCCATCACATAGGCATTGTCGTCGATTGAAACATCTTCGAGACCGATCGATTTCAATTCTTCAAACAGATATTTTGCAATGTCCCACTGTCTTTTTGAACTTGGAAAGTCTTCGACAAAAGGAATACTTGTCGAATGGAAACTCACATATTTCAGAAATCTTTGTTTTAGCTTTTCGCTCCAAATTTTGTCCATTTCTCTAAAAGTTTTTTGTAAAAGTAGGAAATTCTATATCTTTCGGCTTCCAAAAAGCGAAGAAAATTTAAGATGGAGAGAGTCAAGATTATCGAATGTCCAAGAGATGCAATGCAGGGGATCCATGATTTTATTCCGACCGATAAAAAGATCAATCATCTCATCAAATTGCTGAAAGTCGGCTTTGACACCATCGACAGCGGCAGTTTTGTTTCGCCCAAAATCATTCCTCAGATGGCCGATACCGCCGAACTGATGGAAGCTGTAAAAGATATTCCGCATTCGTCAAAACTGTCCGTAATCATCGCAAGCGAAGGAGGTGCCGAAAGAGCGCTCAGACATTCAAATGTGGATCTGCTCGGTTTTCCGTTTTCGCTGTCGGAACAGTTTCAGGAAGACAATACACACAAGAGCATAGAACAGTCATTTGAGAGCATTAAAAATATTTTGAAAATGATCCAAGATACGGATAAAGAACTCCTGGTTTATTTTTCAATGGCATTCGGAAATCCGTACGGCGATCCCTGGAGTGTTGATCTGGTCAAAGACTGGGCGGTTCGATTTGCCGATATCGGAGTAACCCGGATCAATCTTTCTGATACCACTTCCATGGCTCATCCCGAAGATGTGGAGGAATTGTTCAGAACCCTGATTCCGAAATATCCCGAAATTGAATTCGGTGCTCATTTTCATTCAGAATATCATCAATGGTTTCCAAAAGTGGATGCGGCATACAGAAACGGATGCAGAAGATTTGACGGTGCAATCAAAGGTTTTGGCGGCTGTCCGATGGCAAAAAACGACCTGGTCGGAAATACCGCAACCGAAAAGCTGATCACTTATTCAGAAAGCGTCAAAGCAGACCACGGATTGGATCTGATGGCGTTTGAATCTGCCTATAATTCCGCAATGGAAGTAATGGGTTGAATCAATGGGTGTTGAGGTGAATTTTCCAAATGAATTTTAAATAATTTGATTAAATTTGTTTCAACCTAAACATTATCCAAAATGAGAACCACTATTTTATTTATCAGTATGCTCTGTTTTTTGAATTGCAACGGACAGAACAAAAAATCAGAAGCGAAAGCTGCGGGTTCGGCATCCGATTATTCTTCAATATTTAAAATCCTAAAGGACAATCTGATTAAAAATGTGAAAAGAGACAATCCGGATTTTGAAGTTGAAAACTATGACAACAATGATTATTTCAGTCTTGAACTGAGATCCGAAGGCGCACCATACGGAGGTTACTATTTTTCAAAAAAGAAAGAAGATCAGATTACAGGTGATTTGAATGCCGACGGTGTTGATGACATAGTTGTCAGCGTGGAATCCAATTCGGGCGGAAATACTTCATACACCGATTATTATTTGTTTTTATCAAACAACGGAAAATATGAACTTGCAAATCCGGACAGCTGGGATATTCCGAATCAGTGCGACAAAGAAGGCTACGGAAGATTTGTGCTGATGGAAATTTCAAACGGAAAACTGATCGGAGAATCGCAGTGTATGACTGAAAATGATCCGAGATGCTGTCCTTCAGTGATTTATACCACCGTATTTGAATTGGATGACGGATATTTGAATTGGGTCAGCACCGATTTCAAAGAAAACAGAACGGTGGAAGATTATCAGTCCAATTAGTCAGTTTCATGAAACATCTTTAAATTGCAGCCTGTTTATAATAATCAAAATAACAAACCGTTTGAATACAAAGTTGACAAACAGCTTTTTGTTGATTTCGGAAATTGACAAAAACAATTGAAAAGAGTTGAATGAGAGTTAGAATTATTAAAAAAATCATATTTGTATTTTTTATTATTGCGGGACTGGCCGGCTGTAAGAATAAATTGAGTTTTTCAAAACAAAAAGGAGAGGACGAAAAGATCATTGTACAATACAAAGACCATTTTCTGACCGACCGCGATATACTGCTGATCCTTCCCAAAGATGTTTCGCAGGAAGACAGTGCAAAATTGGTCAGTGCCTATATTGAAGAATGGGTGAAAAAGAAGGCGATCGTTGACAAAGCAGAAGAGAACATAGATGCGCTGACGCTCAAAGAAATCGACAACAAAATGGTCGAATACCGCCAGGATCTGCTGATCAATGGCTACAACAATTATCTGATCGACAAGACAATCAAAGATTCAATCCTCGATTCTGAGGTGAGAAATTATTTTGAAGAAAACAAAAAGAGTTTTCCGCTCAACAGGGATATTGTGAATTTCCGTGCCATCACGGTTTACAAAAACGATGAATCGAAAGCCGAAAAGCTGTTCAATACAGGCAGGGATGAAGATTTTGACGAAGCGCTGAAATTTTCGCTGACAGCAGGTCTGCCGTATCACGATCAGGACAGCAGCTGGTATTCGGTCGAATCATTGACAGGACTGTATCCGCAGCTTGGTGATGCGAACAATCTGGCTCAGCTGCTCAACAGAAGAAGGCTGAAAATGACCACAGATTCGACTGCAATCCTGATCAGAATTCTAAAATTAAAGCCAAAAGGAAGCGAGGCGCCTTATGAATTTGTTAAACCTACCATAAAAAATCTTTTACTTAACAAAAGAAAGTTAAATTTGCTCGGTGATTTACAAAACGAATTGTACAAAGAAGCAATCAATAAGAATGAAATCAAGATTAATGAGAAATAGAATATTTTTGACTGTACTGGCTGTATTCGGATTTTCAATCTGTCTGAATGCACAGCCGTCAGACAATCCGCAGAATCAGCTGAAAATTGACGGAGTAGCGGCAGTGGTCGGAGACGAAGTAGTTCTGGATTCGGACATACAGCGTGATTATGTGAGAGCGATTGCACAAGGATTCAAAGTGGAGAGCAACTGCGATTTTTTTGAAAACATACTGATTGAAAAACTGCTGGTGGCAAGAGCAAAAGAGGATACACTGATTTCGGTTACAAACGATCAGGTGGACCGTCAGGTGGATGCGACCATTCAGCGTTTTCTTACACAGGGAAGCGAAAAGGAAATCCTTGATTATTTTGGTTTCAATACCATGAACGAACTCAAACAGGATTTGCGCGGAATCGTCAGAGACCAGGCTTATGCGGACGAAAAACAGAGACTGGTAACCAAAGGTCTGGATGCGACACCCGAAGAGGTGAGAGAGTTTTATGAAAAATACAAAACCGAATTACCCGACGTACCCGAAGAGGTCAGTCTTTCGCATATCGTGATCAATCCGATCATCAAACCCGAAAATGAACAAAAGGTGATTGATGATCTGAAACGTTACAAAAAGGAAGTCGAAGAGGGAGCGAGTTTCGCCACCAAGGCGATACTGTATTCGGATGATCCGGGTTCAGCTTCTGCCGGCGGACTGATTAAGAATGTGAAACGGGGACAGATGGTGCCCGAATTTGATGCGGTGGTGTTTAATCTTCAGGAAGGTGAAATTTCAGAACCTTTCAAAACCGATTTTGGTTATCACATCGCAATGCTTGAAAAGCGAAGAGGGCAGGAGCTTGACATCAGACATATACTGATCAGGCTGAAACCGACTGCCGAAGAATTGAGTGAAACCAAAGCAAAACTCGATTCAATCGTGATGAAGATCGATTTGGGTGAATTGACCTTCAAAGAAGCTGCATTCAAATATTCGATCGACAAATACACCAAATACAACGGCGGAAAAATGATGGATGCCCAAACCGACGAAGACCGTATGGACAGGAGCAAACTGCCTGCAAAAACACTTTCTGCAATCGTTGGAATGAAGGATGGTGAAATCTCAAGATCGTTTGAGGACGAATTCAATAACCAGACAGTGGTCAGAATTGTCAGACTCGACGAAACCATTTCGGCGCACAAAATCAATCTTGAAACCGATTATGCGCGATTGAGAAATCTGACCGTCAATTCAAAACGTCAGGATATACTGATGAAATGGGTCAACAGCGAGATTCATGATACCTTTGTCAGCATCGACGAGGATTATGACAACTGCCAGTTCAGAATGAATTGGAGAAAAGAAGATTTCTTTACACCCAAGAAAGATTAAGGACTGAAATTTTTATGCTTTATACTGAATAATAAACACAATTCAAATTGTAATAATATTGTATGTTTTGATTACGATTGTGTTATTTGCAATACACAACAACTATCAATATGTATTTGACGAATTTACCGAAAATCCATAAATTTCGGCAAATTATGAAATATTCTCTTTCCATACTGATTTTCTTTCTTGGAACAGTTTTATTGTTTTCACAGGATACTGCTGCTCAAAAAGAATTGCTGAAAAGAACTTATGAAAAATATGGACTGTTAAAAACAAATCCTGAACAGGCGTTTGCTGAAGCCAAAAAAATTGAAAAAGAAGCCCGAAAGATAAACGCAAAAGAGGCGGAATTAAGGGCTACAGCAATGATATATGTTTATTACAGAAACAAAAATGATTTTGAAAATATGCTGACTGTTTCAAATTCATTGTTTCAGAAAGCAGAGAAATATAAGATACCGGTTTATCAGGTTATTGCAAAAAGAATGCTTTTTGAATGTTACTTTTTCAGTGATTTACCTGAAAGGGCATTCGGGGAATTGGAACAGGGTGAGGAGCTAATGAAAAAATTAGACGCTCAGGATTCCATTGTAATTAGAGCTAAGGCCGATGTATATATCAATTACGCCAATTATTACACACTAAAAAATAATCCGGAAAAAGTTGAAACATACCTAAAACTTGCCGGTAGAGAATTTGAAAAATACCCGGACAAAAAATACAGAAAAGGTTTGTTATACTTCCATTATTCAAATATTGCCAGATTTTATAATGAAATGAATATACCGGATTCTGCAAAGTATTATGTGTTGCTTTCTCAGTTAAAAGGAGAGGATTATACGCGTGTTACGGCCGAGTTGAATAATTTACAGGTTCTGGGAGAGGTGGCGATGAAAGAAAGGGATTATGAAAAAGCCCTTGTTTATTTCAAGAGAGCAGAAAAATTAGACGGAGACAAAACCCATTTGAATATTGAAATCTTATACGACAAGATTATCGAATCCTATACAGAACTGCATTTCAATGATTCTGCAAGATTATATAGAGCCAAAAAGGATTCTTTAAAGCTCAGTATATCTGAAAATCAAAATAAATCTTTGCATAAATTGTTGAATGAAGCCAATAAAAATAATTATAAAATTTACATTTATTTATTCGGTTCTTTGCTGGCCGGTATGTCTGTTGCGCTTTTTTTCATTATCAGAAAGAACCGCATCCTCAGCCGACAGGAAAAAATCAGCCAGGAATATTTGCTTAAATCTTCCGGTAATCAGAACAGCGAGGCATATTCTAAATTGATAGAAATGTTCAAAAATAATGATTTGGCGTTTATGACCTATTTTGAAGAAGTCTTTCCCGACTTTACTGCCAAAGTTTCCAAGCTTTCTCCCGGAGTCATTCAGTCCGAAATGGAATTTTATGCATTATTAAAGTTGAAAATATCTACAAATGACATTGCGCTTTACAGATACATTGAGCCAAAAACAGTCAGGAATAAAAAATATCTTATAAAAAAGAAATTTAATATTCCAAAAGAAGCCGATATATATCAATGGTTTAGTGAATTGTAATTAGTTGGCGGGCAGTCTTTTGTAAAATAGAATTTTTAACAGGACATTTTTAGGTGTAAATTTTTTGTTTGTCGGGACGGTTTTGGGTCATTGTTTTTCAAGGAAGTATAACATTACTTCATAAAATTGTTACAAATTATTAAACATGAGTAACAATTTATTTTTTTTAAAGGCATTATTTACAGTGATGTTTTCATTCCTTGTCGGCTCAATTCAGACTATGGCAATACCCTGGTCACCGGGCAACCGTCAGGAAATGAACAAGATCCATCACTATTTTATTGCTGGTAATGATCTGTTTACCGGCAGTTTTAATTACACTTTCAGAGCTTACAGCTTTGGTGGCATCAATCCCTGTGAGAATCCCGTAACGGATATTAATGTGGATGTGCCGGGCGATTGTGTGGCTTATGTCATAAATGGAGGCGGATTGGCTCAATCCTTTATACCGTCGAACCCGCAATCGGTTGGAGCAGGAATCCAATTCCAGTCCTTCACATTCGGTCAGGAAGTAACGCTTTCCCTTTGGGACGGATTGCCGAACGCAGGTGGAAATATGCTTGTAACAGGAACAACTCAGACCAATGGGACTGTATGGGCGGATGTGTATTGGGACTCTGTTGCAGATGTAACAGTCGGAAACACATACTATATAGTAATTGATGGAGATTCTGCTCTACCTTGTATTTCAGGGTCATCTTCAGATCTGTACCCGGACGGAATGCTGTTCTCTAATTTTGAGCCTTTCCCTGACTATGATTTTTCATTCAGGATTTTCAGTTGTGATGATGAAGGCGGCGAAACCGGAGATCCCTGTGAAAATCCTGAATTGGATATTAATGTGGATGTACCCGGCGATTGTATGGCCTTTGTTACCTATGGCGGGCTGGCCCAATCCTTTATCCCGTTGAATCCGCAATTGGCAGGAGCCGGAATTCAGTTCCAATCCTTTACATTCGGACAGGAAGTAACGCTTTCCCTTTGGGACGGACTTCCCAATGAAAATGGCAATATACTTGCTGCAGGATCGACACAAACGAACGGAACAGTATGGGCTGATGTGTATTGGGACTCTGTTGTAGATGTAACGGTTGGAAACACATACTATATAGTGATTGAGGGAGATTCTGAACTTCCGTGTATTTCTGGTGGATTCTTTAATCCGTACCCTGACGGAATACTTTATTCCAATAATTTTGAACCTTTTCAATCCTATGATTTTTCATTCAGGATATTCAGTTGTGATGACGGAGGCGAAGAAGAACCCGGCGACCCTTGTGAGAATCCTGAATTGGATATTAATGTGGATGTACCCGGCGATTGTGTGGCTTATGTCATAAATGGCGGCGGATTGGCTCAATCTTTTATACCGTTGAACCCGCAATTGGCAGGATCCGGAATTCAGTTCCAGTCCTTCACATTCGGTCAGGAAGTAACGCTTTCTCTTTGGGACGGATTGCCGAATGCAGGTGGAAATATGCTTGTAACAGGAACAACTCAGACCAATGGGACTGTATGGGCAGATGTATATTGGAATTCTGTTGCAGATGTAACAGTCGGAAACACATACTATATAGTGATTGAAGGAGATTCTGCCCTTCCTTGTATCTCAGGTTCATCTTTTAATCCATACACGGATGGCATGCTGTTTTCTAATTTTGAGCCTTTCCCGGACTATGATTTTTCTTTCAGGATTTTCAGTTGTGAAGATGAAGGCGGCGAAACCGGAAATCCCTGTGAAAATCCTGAACTTGAAATAGATCAAAATATTAATGATATTGGGATGGCTTATATGTCTCAGAACGGATTGGCTCAATCCTTTAAACCGTTGTATCCGGAATCTGCGGGTGTCGGGATTATGTTTCAGTCATTCTCGTTTGGTTTGGATGTAACGCTTTCTCTTTGGGACGGGCTTCCAAACGCAGGCGGAAATATGCTCGCATCCGGAACAACACAGACCAACGGCAATTTGTGGGCGGATGTGTATTGGAACTCAATTGTAAATGTAACGGCCGGAAATACTTATTACATAATGATTGAAGGTGACAGCTCTCTTCCAATGGTCGTGGGGTCAGTCTATAATCCATATCCGGACGGAATGCTGTTCTCTAATTTTGAAGCCTTCCCGGACTATGATTTTACTTTCAGGACTTTTACCTGTAATCCCGTAATAGTCGATGAATCCTGTGAGAACCCTGAATTGGAATTAAATATTGATTTTCCCGGTAACTGTTTTGCATATATGTTCCAAGACGGGTTGGCACAGTCCTTTATGTCGTCGCATTCAGAATCCGCAGGAGTCGGAATTCAATTTGAACACAATTCGTATGATCTGGATGTAACATTGTCATTGTGGGACGGGCTTCCGAATGCGGGCGGTAATATGCTTGCGGCCAAAACGAAAAAGACGAATGGAACCTGGGTGGATGTATTTTGGGACTCGGTAGTCAGTTTGACCATTGGGGAAACCTATTACATCGTGATTGAAGGCGATATTTCTCTTCCCTGCATTTCTGGGTTCTTTGATCCATACCCTGACGGAATGATGTTTGCCGATAATTTTGAACCATATCCAGGTTTTGACTTTTCATTCAGGACATACAGTTGTGATGATGAAGGGTGGGAGTCGGATCCGTGTGAAGACAAAATTACAGTAGCTTGCGGTGTAACCTATACTGCGAATCTGATTCCAAATACCGGAGCGTGGATAAACTATCCCGATGTAACCGATAATTATACCGGATCTGAACAGGTATTTGAATTTACTGCACAGCAGACAGGTACCTATACGATTGAACTCGATCAGGGTGAGAATAATGCAGACTTCTTTATCATGGATGCGTGTGGAAATACTGCGAACAACCTGACAGGAGGTTACTGGACAGGATTGAGTAATGAAACCATTGACCTGACCGAAGGAGTTACTTACTTTATCATAGCGGATCTCCATGAACTGGCCGGAGGGGCGACCACAGTTTCAGTTAAAATCAATTGTCTTGAAAATTCAGAACCGGGAAATTGCCCGATTGAATATGAGGGTTCTCTTAGTCAAGGGCTTGGCGGTTTGTCAGACGGAGTTGCTCTTGCCGCTGACTTCCCGATAGGCCCCGGACAGCAGTGGCATGTGGAAACTGTCAGGATTCAGATAATCAATACTGTAACAAGCGTCGATGTTTCTTTTTATTCAGATATTAGCGGGCATCCCGGAATTCACCTTATTGAGCCGTTTACGGTTATCCCGGTTTCTCAGATACAGATTGGGACAACGAACGAAGGTTTCCCGATTTATGAACTTGAGCTTGATTTATCGGCCAATGACGTATTGCTGGACGGAGAGGCTTCCGGCTCAAATATTTGGATGGGCATTAAAACCAACGGATTTAATAATTTCTGGGCATTTGCGGAGACCATTCACAACAATACAAATTTCTATGTATCTTACGATAATTATCTGAACTGGACAGATGTTGGGACTATGGGAATATTTCAGGATGGTGCGTTTTCTGTTTGCATCACCCCAAACCCGTGCAATGAAAAAATATTCATTTCCTGTGATACGGCCTATTCTGCGGAACTTGTTCCGGATTCGGGCGAATGGACAAATTATACAAATGGTTCTTTTGAATATACAGGTTCAGAACAGGTGTTTGAATTTACTGCACCACTGACCGGAACCTATGAATTTGAATTGGATCAGGGTGAAAATGATGCGGATTTCTTTTTAATGGAAACTTGCAGCAATATGGCGAACAATCTGATCGGAGGATACTGGGACGGGGCAGAAAATCAGACCATTGACCTGATTGAAGGAACCGCCTATTATTTGATTGCCGATTTAAAATCTCTTGCGGAAGGAGCAACAACCGTATCCGTTAAAATCAATTGTCCGGATCCCGCTCCGGGAGACTGTCCGGTTCAATATGCCGGTACCCTTGAAGACGGACTGGGTGATTTGTCATCGGGAGATGTTGTCCTGGCCTCAGATTTTCCTGTAGGAGCGGGAGAACATTGGGATGTTGATATTTTAAAGATTCAGATGATCAACACCGTAAACACGGTAAGGGTTGCTTTCTATGCAGATAATGGCAATAAACCGGGCAATCCGGTATTTACGCCCACTCATGTTGTTCCTGTCTCTCAGACATTTATTGGCGTAACGCCTGTGGGAGGCAATAATGTATATGAAATTGAGCTGGATTTATCGGATTACGGAATCAGTTTGGATGGCGGAGAATCGGGCGCCAATTACTGGGTTGGGGTTTCAACGACAAGTTCGTTCGCCAACCATTGGATTTATACGCCTGAGGTAAATAATGGTACAAATTTTTTTGCTTCATTTGACAATTTTGCCAACTGGGAAGATGCGGGTAATTCCGGCTTTTTTAAGGACGGCGCATTCTCGATTTGTTTGGGAGAACCAGACATGAACCATTGTGAGCAGGATTTTTACGTTGACAACGAGCCAAATCGAATTGCAAATATTTCGGAAATGCCCAATGGTAAAAATTGGGTGGCAAACGATATTTTAATTCCCGGCGACACTCAATTCAAAATTCAGTCAATAATTTTTGAATTGGCCGTTATACATCCGGATGCTACGCCTGCTACTACTTACTTTGACCTCGAAATATTTAATGACAACGGCGCAGGCGGCGTAGGAAACACAACAGGGATCACCTATCATTTTGACGGTTCCAATGCCACTTATTCTCCGAATGGATTACTTTGGGACACTTTTCCGCAGTTTACAATTGCGCTTGATCTTCCTGATTTGATTCTTCAGGCCAACGGCAATGCCGATACCCGATACTGGTTGGCACTCAATAACCCTGGGCTTGCTGAATGGTGGGTGTACTGGGTGGCATATCCATTTGATTTTACACCGGATCCTGATTCAAAACCAATGTGGGCAAAGTTCAGTACGATGGATAATTGGGCACCGGTTTTGACTGAAGATGGTTATCATGAAGGGTTTATGAAAGTAAACGGACAATGCGAAACATTGCTTGGAACTGATGATTTAATTTCATTTGATTTTGTTTATTATCCGAATCCGGTGAGGGATGTATTGAATATCACTTCTGAAAAACAAATCCGTTCAGTAACAATATATAATCTGACTGGACAGAAAGTATCGAATATAAATTCAGCTGAAATTTTCAACGGAAAAGTTGATGTTACATCTTTGTCCGCAGGAGTCTATGTATTCAGGACGGTCCTTGAAGGCGGTCAGATAGAGACTTTTAAAATTATTAAGAAATAAATTATTCTCGTTATAGTTTTACAGGTTAGCTGGTTAATTGCTTGTTTTTGTGTAGTCGCCTTTAATTATAAGGCGACTGCTTTTTTAAAATTATTAGCCGGTTTAAATTTTATTGCAATTATTTTTACAGGAATTTTGAGATGGATTTTTTGCTTTTAATTTGAAGACTTATCGGGATGAAAAGTGAAAAACAGGCTCCTATGAATAAAAATAATGCAAAAATGAGTTTTAACAGTTCAAATATTATTTTTCGGTAAAATTTAAACAGGCCTTAATAAATTGTAGTGATTTCAGATTAAACGACCTGACTTAATCTTTTCGGTTAAAGAAACTGTCCACAAATTCAAATTTGTCAAATGGCTGAAGATCGTTGACATCTTCGCCGACACCGATGTATTTTACAGGAATTTTAAACTGATCGGAAATTCCGATTACTACGCCGCCTTTTGCGGTTCCGTCCAGTTTGGTAACTGCCAGAGCGGTTACTTCGGTCGCCTGGGTGAACTGTTTTGCCTGTTCAAAAGCATTTTGTCCGGTCGATCCGTCGATGACCAGAAGAACTTCGTGCGGTGCATTCGGATAAACTTTCTGCATCACCCTTTTGATTTTCGAAAGTTCGTTCATCAGATTGACTTTGTTGTGCAGACGGCCGGCAGTATCGACCAGTACCACATCCGAACCCTGAGATTTTGCAGACTGGAGCGTATCAAAAGCAACCGAAGCCGGATCTGAACCCATCGCCTGTTTCACGATCGGCACACCGACTCTTTCTGACCAGATCACCAGCTGATCTACCGCAGCTGCACGAAAAGTATCTGCAGCGCCGAGCAGTACTTTCTTGCCGTCCTGTTTGAAACGGTTGGCGAGTTTGCCGATGGTGGTGGTTTTGCCGACGCCGTTCACACCTACCACCATGATTACAAATGGTTCATCCTGTTCCGGAATTTCATATCCTGCCGAATCCGTATTTTCATTTTCTGACAGCAGGCCTGCGATTTCTTCCCTCAGGATTTCATCGAGTTCGGCGGTATTGACATATTTGTCGCGAGCCACCCTTTCTTCAATCCGCTCGATGATTTTCAGCGTGGTTTCAACACCAACATCCGAAGTGATGAGCACCTCCTCCAGATTGTCGAGCACCTCATCGTCCACCTTTGATTTGCCGGCGATGGAACGGCCGAGTTTTTCAAAAAATGATTTCTTTGATTTCTCAAGACCTTCGTCCAGTTTTTCTTTGCTTTCCTTGCCTAATATTTTTTTGAACCAGCTCACAGAATAATTATTTGGTGCAAAGATACGATTTACGGATATAAAAAAAGGCCGCAAAATGCGACCTTGTATATTGTATTTGAATGCTGATTATTTGAATTCGTTTTTCACGTCATCAGCGCTCACAACCTTTTCTTCAAAATAGTAGGCACCTGTTTTTGGCGATTTTACCATTTTGATCACTTTGGTCATCTTTTTTGAACCTGTCTGCAGGGTTGCTACGGTTTTCTTTGCCATGGTTTCCTATTTTTATTTGATTTCTTTGTGAATTGTGTATCTCTTCAAAACCGGATTGTATTTCTTCAACTCGATTCTGTCGGGTGTATTCTTTTTGTTTTTGGTGGTGATGTATCTTGACATACCCGGCATACCGCTCTCTTTGTGTTCGGTACACTCCAAAATTACCTGTACTCTGTTTACTCCTTTCTTTGCCATGATGAATACAATTAATCGATTAATCCGTTTTTACGTCCTCTTCTTACCGCTTCCTCAATACCAAGTTTGTTGATGGTTTTAAGTCCTCGGGTAGATACATTCAATGTGATCCACTCGCCGGTATCGGGCATAAAAAATCTCTTCTTGAACAGATTTACTTCAAAAGTACGCTTGTTCTTATTGTTCGCATGAGAAACATTGTTTCCCACCATTCTTTTCTTTCCGGTGATTTGACAAATTCTTGACATTTGTTCCTGATTTTTTTCGGACTGCAAAGATAGGAATTTATAATTCAGAAAAGCAAAACTTTTAATCTTAAATTCCCTTTTTCTTTTCTTTGGGTTTTAATTTGGGTTTAATGATGCTGTAAATCAACAGGATAACCATTGTTATGATCCCAAGTCTTGCAAGATAATCACCGTGTTTTGTATAAAAGGTGGGATCGTCATTCAAATAGGCTCTGCCGATCAGCGCACCCTTTGTATCATAAGGAAGCGAAGATACTACTTCACCCCTTTGATTGATAAACGCCGAAATCCCTGAATTTGCCGAACGGACAATATCTCTCCGGGTTTCAATCGCCCTCAGATTTCCGTACAGAAACAGCTGAACATGGCCGTCGGAATCGCCCCACCATGAGTCATTGGTCATAATAAAAAGAACATTTGCACCTTTCTTTACATAATCTGTGGTGAATTCGCCGTAAACTGATTCATAACAAATGATGGGCGCCACCTTTGCCGGATTGAATGAATTGACAAAAACAAATCTTTCCTTCTGAGTCAGATGGGTTCTCACCGTTCCGCCAAAATTGAGCATCAGGTCGCCAAGTACCGGTTTGAGCACTGTCATATACGGAAAATGTTCAACACCTGCCACCAGTTTTGATTTGTAATAATATTGAATGCTGTCCCTTTTGTTGATTTGAATGCCGGCATTCATCACATCGTACCAGGTATCAGAATTTCCCCAACGTGCCGCAGTTTCGGTGGCTAATTTTTCGTACGGATAAAATCGCATCAGCTCTACTCCCGATACAAATGAAAGTTCGGGAAATTCCGAAAAACCTCTCTGAATGTTCTGAACCAGCAAATCTGCGGGCAGCCGGTCAACATTCAGCCCCGGACCGGAACCCGGGAATGCGGTTTCGGGTGCCACCACAAAATCGACTTCGGGTGTCATTCGCTGTCTGGCGAGTACGATCAGATCGTCCACAATGTCAAACGAATCAATACTGTATTTTTCGGTATAGGGATCGAGTTTCGGCTGAAGTGCGATGGCTGTGATCGGATTACCTTTTTCTTTGTAATTATTAAAAATCAAAAACGAAATCCCGATCGGAAGACCGATCCAAAGCAGTGCAAACAGCGCAAATTGCTTGCTGTATTTTGTTTTCTTTGATTCAATCCTACGGTTCAGCAGCCAGAACATGATCAGATTTCCGCCGAGTATCCAGAGCGTACCGCCAAAGGTTCCGGTGTATTCGTACCATTGAATCCATTTCGGATAATTTGCAAAACCGTTGCCCAGGTTGAACCAGGGCCAGGTCATCTGCCACCACAGATGAAGTTTTTCAAATGACATCCAGATCGCGCTCAGAAATATCAGACCGACACAGACTGAAGTTCTTGTTTTTACTTTATGAAAAATCAGAAACACAAGACTCATCAGTGTGGCATTGAACAGCACCGGAAAACCGAATGAAATCCACGAATCATGAAGTTCACCCGCTGCATTTGTTTCCTGTGCATTGTGCAGCCACCAGATACCGATTCCGTTCCAGACCGAGAAAGCGAGAAATGAAAGCCAAAAGATCTTTCTTCCTTTTTTCCTGACAGTTTCGTCTTTTGAAATTCGGTGTTCCAAAAACAGCAGCGGTATAAAACCAAAAAACAGAAGAATCGGAAAACCGTGGGACGGCCAGCCCAATGCGAGCAGCAGACCCGAAATAACGGCAGCGGCAATGAATTTCAACATGTGCACAAAGTTAGACGAATTACGGATATTGAAAAGATGATTTTTTTTAATGATTTAGGGTTGCATTCAAAAGACTGAACTGATAAAACTCAGTCCCGTCGGATCAATAAATTTTTGCGGACTGTAAATTTATCTTACCTTTGCAGCGGGCAAGTCCTACACAACCAGCTCCCGGTCAATCCCCCAGGGTGGGAACACAGCAAGGGTATCCGGTCGTAGCGGTGTGATGTAGTCAGCTTGCCTTTTTTTATGTCCTGTTGTCAGCCAAGTCTGCTGCTGAATCCTGAAACAGAATTTTATACACCGCTGTTCAAAAAAATATCTCAGACAAACGATTTCTAAAAGGCCCGACTCAATAATTTGTTGTAATTTTGCACCCATTGAATTTTGATCAATGGAACCCGACTCAGTTAAATACATTTTTGTCACCGGCGGCGTTACTTCGTCGCTGGGAAAAGGAATCGTCGCTTCTTCACTCGGCATGCTGCTGCAGTCAAGAGGCTATTCAGTAACCATCCAAAAACTTGATCCCTATCTGAATGTGGATCCCGGTACGCTCAACCCCTACGAACACGGCGAATGCTATGTGACCGAGGACGGCGCAGAGACCGATCTGGACCTGGGACACTACGAAAGGTTTCTGAACCATCCGACTTCTCAGGGCAACAGTGTGACCACCGGAAGAATCTATCAGACGGTGATCGAAAAAGAGAGAAGGGGAGACTATCTGGGCAAAACGGTTCAGATCATTCCGCACATCACAAACGAAATCAAAAGAAGAATCAAACTGCTGGGCAACAGCGGCGAATTTGATATCGTGATTACAGAAATCGGCGGTACGGTCGGCGATATAGAATCGCTTCCGTTTATAGAAAGCGTCAGGCAGATGACCTGGGATCTGGGTGAAAAAAATTCGATGGTGATTCATCTGACACTGATTCCGTACCTGGCGGCAAGCGGTGAGCTGAAGACAAAACCGACTCAGCATTCTGTTCGTTCGCTGATGGAAAGCGGTATCCGTGCAGATGTGCTGGTGACCCGTACCGAATATCATCTGCCAAAAGATGTGAAGGAAAAACTGGCATTGTTCTGTAATGTGAAAAAAGGAAATGTGATCGAAAGCATTGACGCAGATTCGATTTATGAAGTTCCGCTGCTGCTGCACGATCAGAAATTTGACGAAGTGGTATTGAGAACACTCGATCTGCCATACGACAAAGAACCCGAGATCGAAAACTGGATCAATTTTGTTGACAAATTTAAAAATCCTGCTCATCAGGTTGAAATTGCTTTGGTCGGAAAATATGTGTCGCTTCAGGATTCTTACAAATCAATTGCAGAATCATTGGTTCACGCAGGTGCATCGACGGATACAGGTGTGAAAATCAGATGGGTTTACTCGGGTGATATCACGCCCGAAAATGTAGATTCGATGCTGAGTGGTGTGGATGGAATTTTGATTGCACCCGGTTTTGGCGACAGAGGAATCGACGGAAAGATTACAGCAGCCAATTATGCAAGAAGAAACAAGATTCCGACTTTTGGAATCTGTCTGGGCATGCAGATCATGGTGATTGAATTTGCAAGAAACGTGCTCGGTCTGAAAGATGCTGATACGCTCGAAATCAACAGCCACACCACAAATCCGGTCATCAATCTGATGGAAGGACAGAAAAATATCACAAGCAAAGGCGGTACAATGAGACTGGGCAACTGGAAATGTCAGATCAAAAAAGATTCAAAAGCATTTGAAATTTATAAAAAGGAAACCATTCAGGAACGTCACAGACACCGTTATGAATTCAACAATGATTATCTGGACGATTTTGAAAAAAATAATTTTGAAGCGGTCGGAAAAAATCCGGATACCGGTTTGGTCGAAATCATGGAATACAAAGATCAGCCGTTTTATCTGGGCGTACAGTTTCACCCCGAATACAGAAGCACTGTGGTCAATCCGCATCCGCTCTTTGTCAGCTTTGTTGAGGCTGCATTAAATCAAAATCAAAACAAAAAAATTCATGCAACAGGAAAGAAAGCCGGATAACAATACTTTTATCGCAATGCTGCTGATGGGTGCCCTTTTGCTGGGGTACTTCTACATAAACAAACCGAGCGATGAAGAACTGCAGGAAAAACAGAAACAGGAGCAGATCGATGCCAAAAAATCTGATGACGGCAAAAAGGATTTGGCGCAGGTTCAGCAGGAACAAAGCGTTCAAAGTCCGGCTGATTCAACATTCACGGTTGCAACAGCAGAAGACTATCAGCTCAAAAGTCCGAAATTCAATCTTAAATTTTCTGGAAAAGGAGGTTACATTTCAGAACTTGAATTAAAGGGTTATACCGCTTATTCCGAAAAATCAAAAGACAACAAAAAACCGCTTTTTCTGATCAATGAAGGAAACAATCAGTTCAATCTTGAATTGAGCGGAAAAGACGGAAAGACAATCAATACATCAGAACTTTCTTTTGCACCGACCGTTCAAAAACACGATTCTGTCACCGTAGTGACGATGACTGCACCGGTCAGCGGCGGCGGAAGACTTGATTATGTCTATACCGTCGGAAATGACTATACGGTCGGTTTTGAAATCAAATCTTCGGGTATTCACGAGCTGACCAACAGCAAGGATCTGAAACTCAACTGGAAATTCAAAGCCGGAAGCATTGAAAAGGGAAAACAGCAGGAAGGCTACTGGTCGCAGACTTATTATCGTTTCAAGGGAACCGACAAAGTCGAATACGAACTTTTTGGTTCTGACAAATGGAACGAAGACAAAAGCATTGACTGGATTGCATTCAAACAGCAGTTTTTCTCATCGATTTTGTCATTTGACGAAGGTTTTCCAAATCCGGTCGGCGGTTCCGAACAGATAGACGAAAAGGTGGATTCGCTTCACAGTCGCGATTATCATTTCACATCCGTGCTTCCGATTGCGGGCAGCGAACTGAATTACAAAATGCAGTGGGATTTTGTTCCGCTTGATTATAAAATACTGACCGAACCCCAATACAAAGGAAAAGATTTTGATGAAATCATCCCTTTTGGCTGGTCACTGCTCGGCTGGATCAACCGTCATTTCTTCCTTGTCATCTTCGGCTGGCTTGCAAAAATGGGAATGACCTACGGCTGGGTAATCTTTTTGATGACCATCGTCGTAAAACTGGTGCTTTCGCCCATCATGTACAAACAGTACAGACAGAGCGCGATGATGCGTGTGCTCAGACCGGATATCAATGAGATCAATGAAAAATTCAAAGGGAAAGAGAATGCGGTTAAAAGACAGCAGGCAACCATGGAATTGTACCGAAAAGCAGGCGCCAATCCGCTTTCGGGCTGTTTGCCGGCGCTGATACAGCTGCCGATTTTCTATGCGCTGTTCAGATTCTTCCCGAACGTAATCAATCTTCGCGGACAGTCCTTCCTTTGGGCAGACGATCTGACCGCTTATGATTCTGCGGTTCTGCTTCCGGACTGGATACCGTTTATGAACGGACACCTCAGTATTTTTGCATTGGCATACATCATCGCTATGGTGATTTATTTTAAAATTTCTGGTTCGATGGACAGTTTCAATCAGCCGCCACAGGAGGGAATGCCCGATATGCGGATGATGAAATACATGATGTATCTGATGCCGATTTTCTTCTTTGTGTTCCTGAACAACTATGCTTCGGGTCTATCGTGGTACTATCTGGTGTCAAACGTGATCAACATCGGAATCGTTTTGGTGATCAAAAATGTACTGATCAACGACGAAAAAATTCACGCCAAGATTCAGGAAAACAAGGCAAAACCGAAGAAACAGAGCAAATGGAGCAAAAAAATGCAGGAGCTGATGAGTCAGGCTCAGGAACAGCAGAAACTCCAGGAGCAGAAAAAGAAAGGGAAGAAGTAGGGCTTTGTTGTTGGGTGTAGGATGTAGGATGTAGGGTGATTTTCTGCCATACATCTTCTAACTTCTAATTTCTAACTTGGAACCTGACACGAGCGAAGCGAACTGTACGAAGTAAAACCTGAAACTTGATTTATGGGTGCAATTTATAGGCTGAATCAGATATAATATTTACAGCTTCATCTGTGCAAATCTGTGAAATCTGTGAGAAATCAAACTCTTATATCTTTCTAACGAAAAGCAAAAAAACCTTCTAACTTCTAATTTCTAACCTCTAACTTTAAGAAGTCTATAACCCGGATTGAGTTTAAACCTTCCCATATTTGTTTTCCAAAAAGTCAATGGTTGATTTCATAATTTTCTTGAGAACTTCCTGATCGATGTCCGAAAGTTTTTTGACATAAATACATGATTTCCCCATTTTAAATTTTCCGAGTTTATCAAGCAGTTCCTGCTGATCTTTCTGATCTTCACAACCCGAGTTGACATAGAGCGTCAACGCTGTTTTTCGGGGCGAAAATCCAACCAGCGGCCAGTCTCCTTCCTGTCTGCTTCTCTCGGATTTGTAATGATATTTCCCAAACCCGATAATCGAAGCACCCCACATTTTCGGTTCATATCCGGTGAAATCCTGCATCATTTTGAGCAGCTCAAAACTGTCTTTCTTTTTCTGTTCGGTGTCTGCAAACGAGCTGATGAATTCGTGCACATCAGCATCTGTCTGTTTGGTTTTGATTTCGGCCATGTCCGGTTTTTTATTTTCTTAAAATCTTTTCCATCGGTCTTCCTTTTGCCAGTTCGTCAATCATTTTGTCCAGATAACGAATCTGACGCATCCGTTCTTCTTCAATTTCCTCAATCCGGTAACCGCAGATCACACCTGTGATTTTTGCAGCATTCGGATTGATTTGTGGTGCATTTGAAAAAAAGTTTTCAAAATCGGTATTGTCATCAATGATTTTTTGAAGCTGTTCGCTGTTGTATCCGGTCAGCCAGCAGATGATTTCATCCACTTCTTCTTTTGAGCGTCCTTTTTTTTCGGCCTTTGAAATATAATGCGGATAGACAGATGCAAAGGACATTTTGTAAATTCTCGAATTGTCTGTTTTCATTTTTTGCGGTTTTTAATTCTCAAAATCAGTTTTTTTAATCTGAAACCAAAGGTGTTCAATTCCGTCAAGATCAAATTTTTCAATCCATCTGAAACCTGATTTTTTCAGAATATTTATCGAATTGATATTTTCAGTTTCCGCCATTGCAAAGACTTCGTCTGTACCGATTTTTTCAAATGCATATTTGAGCGATGCGACGGCAGCCTCGGTGGCATAACCATTTCCCCAGTGTTTTCTGATCAGCCGATAGCCGAGATCATAATAATCTTTGTGATGGTTTGTAATTTCGGTTACAAACTTTAATCCCGCCCAGCCGATAAATTCATCTGTTGATTTGCTGACAACCGCCCAGCGGCCGATTCCGTTGTCGATATACTGCTGTCTGATAAATTGTATTGCATCTGTAATCTGATCGATGTTTTTTACCGGATCATTCCCCAGAAATCTGTGAACTTCCGGATCAGAATCCAGCTCAAACATTTTGTCAGCATCGGACGGAAGGATTTCCCTTAAAATCAATCGTTCTGTTTCAGCAAATATTTTCATCGATGCAATATACAATCAAATTTAAATTGTTTTTTCTAAGTACACGACAAAAATTTTAAACAGTTAATATTGAAGTAATTATTCTCTGATATAAGTACTCTTGCAAGGTAATCTAATCCATACTTAAAGACGCTGACCGCTCTGTTTCCGTGTTTTTTGATA